>PR_CR_10_Liq_1_inCRDRAFT_1001827_pt1 | contig 11465 bp, 12 predicted proteins | sample PRCRCaboRojoPR_3_FD_10241 | JGI IMG/M metagenome (IMG submission 10241) | reverse complement strand
AGGAAACGCCTCATTGGCCCGGCGTTGTTCCAAGGGCCGCGACTGGTAGGAGAAAATGGGCGACACCACCGACGGGTCTTCTAACGCAGCGCAAAGCGCGCATCGAACATCGACCCCCCATAGTGAACGCGGCTTTTTCGGCCGTATCGTCGAGGCGCTCAGCCCCTCCGACACATCCCAAACCGACGCCTCCGGTGCCTACGGGCAACCGGTCGCCGCCCCGCGTCCGGGTCTTGCGAACCTGCGCCGAATGCGGGTCGAGGATGTCATGATCCCCAAGGCCGAGATCGTCGCGGTTCCGATCGACATCTCGAAGGAGGACCTGGTCAAGGTGTTCCGGGACAGTGGCTATACCCGGCTGCCGGTCTTTGACGGCACGCTGGACACGCCGGTCGGCTTTGCCAATCTCAAGGACGTGGCGCTGACCTACGGTTTCGACTGCGACAGCGATCATTTCGACCTGCGTGGCTTGTTGCGGTCGCTCCTTTACGTGCCGCCCTCGATGCCGCTGGGCGTGCTTTTGCAGAAGATGCAGTCCGACCGAATCCACATGGCGCTGGTGATCGACGAATACGGCGGCACCGATGGTTTGCTGACCATCGAGGACTTGCTGGAACAGGTCGTCGGCGAGATCGAGGATGAGCACGACACCGCCGAGGCCGTCCCCTGGAAGCTGGAGCAGCCCGGTGTCTACATGGCCGAGGCCCGCGCGCCGCTGGAAGAGTTCGAGGCCGAGATCGGCCGCGTCCTGACCGAGCACGAAGAAATCGATGAGGACGAGGTCGACACTCTGGGCGGTCTGGTGTTCATGCTGGCCGGTCATGTGCCGGCTCGTGGCGAGGTGATCCCTCATCCTGATGGACCTGAATTCGAAGTGGTCGAGGCCGATCCGCGCCGCATAAAGCGGTTGCGCGTGCGGCTGCGCGGGCGCGAGGGTGGCTGAAAACGCGCGCTTGTCGGCGTTCTGGGCCGCGATCCCCGGCTGGGGGCGCTGGCGCCGGGTCGCTTTGGCACTTGGCATCGGGGCGATCCTGTCGCTGGGGCAGATGGGCGATGCGGCGGCGCGCTTGCTGTGGGTCGTGGCCGGTCTGGTCCTGGCATTGGGCGCCAGTCAGCATCTGAACCCGAAACAGGCCGCCTGGTTCGGCTGGACTATCGGTGTCGCCTATTTCGGGATCACCCTGCGCTGGATCGTCGAACCCTTTTTCGTCGAACCGTGGCGGCACGGCTGGATGTCGCCGTTTGCCATCCTTGGCATGTCCGGCGGCCTGGCTCTGTTCTGGGCGGCGGCGTTCTGGGTCGGAACGCGGGGCGCGCGGGCGCCGGGGCCCCGTTTCACCATGATCGGGGCGGCGCTTCTGCTCGCCGAATTTGCCCGCGCGCATGTCCTCAGCGGCTTCCCCTGGGCGTTGCTGTCCTATTCCATGATCGGGGCGCCGGTGGACTATCTTTTCGCGCTGATCGGTCCGCATGGCGCAAGCGCGGTTCTGGTCTCAGTGTCGGCGCTCGCGGCCTATGCCGTGTGCCGGGGTCGGTTCCTCTTATGGCCCGGCTTGGCCGCTGCTAGTCTTGCCCTGGCGGTTGGTAGCCTGTGGATGCCGACCCCGACCACCGATCCCGCCGCGCCTACGGTCCGTCTGGTGCAACCGAATGCACCCCAGCACCTGAAATGGGATCTGGAATGGATCCCGGTCTTCTTTCAACGCGCGGTCGAGGCCACGGCCACCGATCCCCCGCCCGACGTGGTGATCTGGCCGGAAACCTCCGTGGCGACCCTTTTGCGCAATGCTGACCCTTGGCTGGAAAGGATGGGCGAGGCCGGGCGTGGCGCGCCGGTCCTGGCCGGTATCCAGCGCTGGAACCCGCAGGCGGGCTATCACAACAGCGCCATCGTGGTTGAAACGGACGGGAGCGTGGCCGCGCTCTACGACAANCNGCACCTCGTGCCCTTCGGGGAATACGTGCCGCTTGTCTGGATATTCGGCAAGCTCGGGCTGACCGGCGTCGTCGACATGGCGATGGGCTTCGCCCCCGGCACGGGGTCCGGCACGATCGACGTGGCTGGGCTGGGCCGTGCCCGTATCCTGATCTGCTACGAGGGCATCTTTCCCGAAGAGATCATCGAGGACGGCCCGCGCCCCGATGTGTTGGTCATCATGACCAATGACGCCTGGTTCGGCACCGGGCCGGGCCCGCGACAGCACCTTGTCCAGGCACGCGCCCGGGCNATCGAACAGGGCCTGCCGGTGCTGCGCGCGGCCAATACGGGGATTTCGGCGGTGATTGACGGGCGCGGGCGCATCGGTGACCGCCTTGCGCTGGGGCAGGGGGGCTTTCTGGATGTGCAGGTCAGCGCGCCGCTGCCGCCGACCCTCTATTCCCGGACCGGTGACTGGCCCGTGATCGTAGCATTGCTTGCCACACTCGGGTTGGCCTGGATCGGCGGTCGGCGGTTTCGCGTTGACGCCGCCGGGACCGGCGGCTAGGCGATGTTGACATGAATTCCGGCCACAACGGCTTCCTGGCGTGGCGCGGCAAAATGAATGGAGCACTTTCATGACACGCAACAACTACACGTTCACCTCGGAGTCTGTTTCCGAAGGGCACCCGGATAAGGTGTGCGACCGTATCTCGGATGCCGTTCTGGATGCGCTGATCGCCGAAGAACCCGAGGCACGTGTGGCCTGCGAAACCTTTGCGACGACCAACCGTGTCGTCATCGGTGGCGAGATCGGGTTGGCGGACAAGAGCAAGCTGGCCGAGAAGATGGAGGCGATCGAGGACATCGCCCGCGATTGCATTCGCGATATCGGCTACGAGCAGGACAAGTTCCATTGGCAGACCTGCGAAATCACCAACCTGCTGCACGAGCAATCCGCCCATATCGCCCAAGGTGTCGATGCGGGGGATGACAAGGACGAAGGCGCCGGCGACCAGGGCATCATGTTCGGCTATGCCTGCACCGAGACCCCCGAGCTGATGCCGGCCCCGATCCTCTATTCCCACGCGATCCTCAAACGCCTGGCCGAGGTGCGCAAACATGGCACCGAGCCGACCTTGCGTCCGGACGCGAAAAGCCAGATCAGCCTGCGCTACGAAAACGGTAAGCCGGTCGAGGTGACCCAGATCGTGCTGTCGACCCAGCATTCCGACGAGGGCCAGACCAGCGACGACATCCGCGCGATCGTCGAACCCTATATCCGCGAGATCCTTCCTGCCGACCTGTTCAGTGACCGCACCGAGTGGTGGGTGAACCCCACCGGGCGTTTCGTGATCGGCGGACCCGACGGCGATGCGGGGCTGACCGGCCGCAAGATCATCGTGGACACCTATGGCGGTGCCGCGCCCCACGGGGGCGGTGCCTTCTCGGGCAAGGACCCGACCAAGGTGGACCGGTCCGCCGCCTACGCCGCGCGCTACCTGGCCAAGAATGTCGTGGCCGCCGGCATGGCCGAGCGCTGCACGATCCAGCTCAGCTATGCCATCGGCATCGCCAAGCCNCTGTCGATCTATGTCGATACTCACGGCACCGGCGAAGTGGACGCCGCCGCGATCGAGGCCGCGATCCCGCAGGTGATGGACCTGACCCCGCGCGGAATCCGGACCCACCTTGATCTGAACAAGCCGATCTATGCCCGCACTGCAGCCTATGGCCATTTCGGCCGCGCGCCAGATAGCGATGGGGGCTTCAGCTGGGAGAACACCGACCTGGTCGAGGCGCTGAAGAAAGCCGTCTGATGCTGGGCCGGGCCTTGCTCTGATCGTTGATGCTGGTGGTTTTGCTGACGATCGCCGCGGCAGCCGTCGCCTTGGGGCAGGCCAAGCGTTTCGTGGCCCATCAAGCGTTTCCGGCCCGGGCCGTCGAATGCCAGACACGGCCGGCTTGCCAGATCACCGCTGCGCTATTTGACCGGCAGAGACCGGCAAAATGAAAATGGCCCCGCGACGCGGGGCCATTTGCTGGTTTGCTGATCGGACTCAGCCGGCAAGCGTCGCGGTCTTGCCGCGCATGTCGAGCGACCAGGCGCCCGGTCCGAAGGCCACGACCATCAGCATGCCGCCGGCGATGGTCATGTTCTTCATGAAACCGATCATCTCGGCCTGTGCGGCCATGCCCTCCATCCCGAAGGACGGAAGAAGGTGGAACAGAATTCCGGAGACAACCGAGAAACCGGCCAACAGGAAGGCGGCGATGCGGGCCTGCCAGCCCAGCAGCAAAGCCAGGCCGCCCGCGACCTCGGTGACGATGGCAAGCGGCAACAGGGCGCCGGGCACGCCCATCATTTCCATGTATTGCTGGGTGCCGGCATAGCCGGTGATCTTTTGCAGTCCTGACATGATGAACATGAAGGACAGGAGCAACCGGCCGAGCGGTGCGGCGAATTGTGTGAGCTGAGACATCTGCTTTTCCTTTGTAAACGATATGGCGGTTGTTTCGGACTTCTCAGCCAAACTCACAATTCAGCAAAAAATATCAAATGAAGTGCGCCATTGCACAATTGGGATTGATGCCGCCCGACGTTGCGCATTTCCCGCCACGCGGCTAAGAGCCGCCCATGAGTGACCAGAAGCACCCAAAGGCGCCGTGGCGCAATTTCTATGGCCGGATCAAGGGCAAAGGACTGCGAGACAGCCAGCAGGCCTATCTTGACGAGGATCTGGCGAAACTGTCCCCAGGCGCCGTGGATTGGGATAAGAACCCCGACCGCAGCCCGCTGGACCTTGAGGCGCTGTTCGGTGGGAAGGATGTATGGCTCGAAATCGGGTTCGGCGGTGGTGAGCATCTTGTTCACCAGGCCGCCGAAAACCCCGGTATCGGCATCATCGGGTGCGAGCCCTATATCAATGGGGTCGCCATGCTTCTGGGCAAGATCCGCAAGGCAGGCGTGGAAAACCTGGCCGTGCATCCCGGCGATGTGCGCGACCTGTTCGACGTGCTGCCCGAGGCCTCTATTTCCAAGGCCTTCCTGCTTTATCCCGACCCTTGGCCCAAGAAGCGGCATCACCGTCGCCGTTTCGTGACGCCGGAGTATTTGGAAGCGCTGGCACGGGTGGTCAAGCCGGGGGCCGAGTTTCGCGTGGCCACGGACATTCCCGATTACGTGCGGCAGACGCTGGAGCAGGTGCCGGCCCATGGGTTCGAGTGGTTGGCCGAGGGGCCGCAGGATTGGCGCGCGCCATGGGATGACTGGCTGTCGACCCGCTACGAGCAGAAGGCCCTGCGCGAGGGCCGGGTGCCGCATTACCTGACCTTTCGCAAGCTCTGACCGGGGCAGGGGGCGCTGCCCCCGACCGCGCGCAGCGCGCGCGGCCTCCCCCGCGGTATTTTCGACCCAAAGAAGCACATGGTGTGGACGCTAACGGCGGGCCGGTTTATCAGGCTGCGGACAGGAATTTCGGAGACTGACATGTCGAGCCATGGTGACCCTATCCCGATGACCTCCCGCAAGGGCGGACCCCTGACAGGCGAGGCGCATGTGCCGGGCGACAAGTCGATCTCTCACCGGTCGCTGATCCTCGGGGCGCTGAGCGTGGGCGAGACCCGGATCACCGGCTTGCTGGAAGGGCAGGACGTTCTGGATACCGGCAAGGCCATGCGGGCCTTCGGCGCCGAAGTGACGGATCACGGCGGTGGCGAATGGACTGTGCATGGTGTCGGGGTCGGCGGCTTTGCCGAGCCGGACCAGGTGATCGATTGCGGCAATTCCGGCACGGGCGTGCGGTTGATCATGGGGGCCATGGCCACCAGCCCGATCACCGCGACCTTTACCGGTGATGCCTCCTTGAATGCGCGGCCGATGGGCCGGGTGACCGACCCGCTGGCGTTGTTCGGGGCGCAGGCGTTCGGGCGCGACGGCGGGCGGCTGCCGATGACCATCATGGGTGCCTCGGACCCGGTGCCCGTGCGTTATACAGTGCCCGTGCCCTCGGCACAGGTGAAGTCGGCGGTTCTGCTGGCCGGTTTGAACGCGCCTGGTGAAACGGTGGTGATCGAGAAGGAAGCGACCCGCGATCATACGGAGCGGATGCTGGCGGGGTTCGGGGCCGAATTGTCGGTTGAAGAAACCGAAGAGGGTCGGGTTATTACCCTGACCGGTCAGCCGGAGCTGGTGCCGCAGACCATCATCGTTCCGCGCGACCCGTCCTCGGCTGCGTTTCCGGTTTGTGCGGCGCTGCTTGTCGAAGGTTCGGATGTGCTGGTGCCCAATATCGGGTTGAACCCGACCCGCGCCGGCCTTTTCTACACCTTGCAGGAGATGGGGGCCGACCTGACCTTCGAGAACATGCGCGAGGAAGGCGGCGAGCCGGTGGCCGACCTGCGTGCCCGGTTCTCGCCCGAGATGGAAGGCATCGCGGTGCCGCCGGAGCGGGCCGCCAGCATGATCGACGAATATCCGGTGCTGTCGGTCGTGGCGGCCTTTGCCAAGGGCCGGACCGAGATGCGTGGCGTCAAGGAACTGCGCGTCAAGGAATGTGATCGGATCGACGCCATGGCCAAGGGCTTGCGCGCAGCCGGCATCGAGGTCGAAGAGGGCGAAGACTGGTGGGTGGTTCATGGCCGTGGCCATGGTGATGTGCCCGGCGGCGTAACTGTCGAAAGCCGGCTGGACCACCGTATCGCCATGTCCTTTCTGGTGATGGGGTTGGCGACGGAGAACCCCATGCGTGTGGATGATGGTGGCCCGATCGCGACCTCCTTTCCGATCTTCGAAGAGCTGATGACCGGACTGGGCGCGGGCCTTACCCGGTCGAACTGAATGCGGCTGGCGCTGCGCATAACCGGCGGTCTGGCCCTGGTGAGCTACCTGATCATGGGCATGATGCTGTATTTCACGATCATCCCGGGCGCTCAGGACCATTTCCCTCCGGATTTTCGCCTGCTGGGATATGACGCGGCTGCCATCGCCCCCTTCGTCACGGCGCTGACTGAATCGGCACGTGACAGTTACGCCGCACTTCTGACCATGTGGGACAGGGTCTTTATCGTCGCACTGGCGCTGTGGTTGGCCGTGATGGGGTGGCGCGATGGTCCGTTGCGGTTCGTGATCGCCGGGTTGGCGGTGCTCTATGCGGTCATAGACCTGGCCGAGAACGCCGCGATCTATCGGGCGGTATTTGTCGATATACTGGAGCCGGGCGCGGTGGCGGCGGCCTCGTCCCTGACCAAGGCGAAATTTGCATCGCTCTACCTGACCGTGCTTGTCTTGATCGTGCAATGGAGGAGGCGCACCTCATGAGTTTCACCGTCGCCATAGATGGCCCTGCCGCTGCCGGAAAAGGAACGGTGTCGCGTGCGGTGGCCGCGCATTTCGGCCTGGCCCATCTGGATACGGGGCTGCTTTATCGCGCGGTCGGCAAGCGCGTGCTGGAGGGCGAAGAGCCGGTCGCGGCCGCCCGGGCATTACGTGCCGAGGACCTGGACGCCCCTGGCCTGCGGACCCCTGCGGTGGCGCAGGCGGCCAGCAAGGTGGCCGTGATCGCGGATGTTCGCGAGGCCTTGGTGGATTTCCAGAGGGCCTTTGCCCGGCGCGCCGGTGGCGCGGTTCTGGACGGGCGCGATATTGGCACGGTGATCTGCCCCGAGGCCGAGGTGAAGCTCTTTGTGACAGCCAGTGCGGAATGTCGCGCCGAAAGGCGGTTCAAGGAGCTGAAAGAGAGCGGGCACGAGGCCGAATTTGAAGGGGTTCTGGCCGATGTTCGGGCGCGGGATGCGCGGGATTCCGAGCGCGCCACAGCCCCGTTGAAGCCGGCGAAGGACGCAGTTCGGATCGATACGTCGGATATGACGATAGACCAGGCCGTTGCCTGTGCGATCTCTGCCGTGGACTCTGCGCGGGCGTAAGTCCAAAAATACGCGTTTGGTATATCCAGCGCTGGGGCGCAACACTGCTTTCCCTTGGGTCAGCACAGTTTTCCCTCGGCATTTTGGGGTTTTGCGCAGTTACGCGGCACTCGTCCGCTCGGCCCCCGCCAAATCGCGATTATCGCATGAAAATCATTGATCGGCGGGGGCGTTCTGGACCACCATTTGATGTGACGGTGCGCGGGTTTGTGTGCGCCATCACCAGAAGACGCGACACATAGAATTCGCGTCCGATAGCAACTGGGAGAAACGATAACATGAAGCTCAAGACAAAACTCGCCGGCGCCGCCGCCGGTATGGCCCTTCTGGCCAGCGCCGGTTCCGCCGTGGCCGAGGCGCACCTGGACGAAATCACCGTGGCCTATTTCCTCGAATGGCCGATGCCGTTCCAGTATGCCAAGGTCGAAGGCATGTATGAAGACGCGCTGGGCGTCGATATCAACTGGGTCAGCTTCGACACCGGGACCGCCATGAGCGCCGCCATGGCCTCGGGCGACGTGCAGCTGGCGGTCAGCCAGGGTGTGCCGCCTTTCGTGGTCGCCACCAGCGCAGGCCAGGACCTGCAGATGCTCGACGTTGCCGTGTCCTATGCGGATAACGACAACTGTGTCGCCCGGTCCGATCTTGAAATCGACGCCTCCAATGCCGGCGATCTGGCCGGCAAGAAAGCAGCCGTACCGCTCGGCACTGCGGCGCATTATGGCTTCCTGCGCCAGATGGACCATTTCGGCGTGGATATCAGCACCATGGAAATCGTCGACATGGCGCCGCCGGATGGGGCTGCCGCGATCGCACAGGGCTCGGTCGACCTGTTCTGCGGCTGGGGCGGGTCCCTGCGCCGGGCCAAGGAATACGGCAATGTCCTACTGACTGGCGACGAAAAGACCGAACTTGGCATTCTGGTCTTCGACGTGACGTCGGCCCCGGCCGATTTCGTTGCCGAGAACCCGGATCTCGTTTCGGCTTTCCTTGGCGTGACAGCCGAGGCCAACGCCATGTGGAACTCGGGCGAAAACACCGACATGATGTTGCCGGTGATCGCGCAGGATGCCGGCATGGACGAGGACGCCACCGCCGACACGCTCAGCACATTCGTCTTCCCGGACGTGGACACGCAGTTGTCGCAGGCATGGCTTGGCGGCAACGCCACGACTTTCCTCAAGGGCGTCGCGGATGTCTTTGTCGAGGCCGGCTCGATCGACGCCGCGCTCGATACCTACGAAGACAACATCAATACCGGCCCGCTTCAGAGCGCCGCCGAGATGTGATCGCCGATCGGGCCGCCGATCTGGCGGCCCTTTCGACATCCCGGCCCGGCGCGACCGACCGGGATGTCCAATACAAAAAGGCGTGGGGACAGCATGTCGGGACTTCATATCGAAAACATTTCCATGCGTTTCGACCTGCCCAACGGCAGCTCGGTGCAGGCACTCAAGGATGTCAGCTTGGAACTGAAACAGGGCGAATTGATGAGCGTGCTCGGCCCGTCAGGCTGCGGCAAGACCACGCTTCTGAATATCCTCGCCGGGTTCCTTGCGCCGACCGAGGGCCAGACCCGGATGAACGGTCATGTCGTGACCGGCCCCGATGCGGAACGCGGCATGGTGTTTCAGCAGGGCGCCTTGTTCGAATGGATGAGCGTGCGCGAAAACGTCAGCTTCGGCCCCCGCATGGCAGGGCAGAAGCCGTCGCAATACATGGACAATGTCGACCATCTGCTGGACGTGGTCGGACTTCAGGAGTTCAAGGAAAAGGCGATATACGAATTATCCGGCGGCATGCAGCAACGGGTGGCCCTGGCCCGCTGCCTTGCCAATGATCCGGACGTGATCCTGATGGACGAACCGCTGGGGGCGCTTGATGCGCTGACCCGCGAAAAGATGCAGGGGCTGGTGCTCAAGCTGTGGAAGGAAACCGGCAAGACCATCATCCTGATCACCCACTCGGTCGAGGAGGCGCTGTTGCTGGGGAGCGGCTGATCGTCATGGCGCCGCGACCGGGACGCATTCACAAGGAATACCGCCTGCCCTTCGCCGATCTGGGCGTTGGCGCGGACCTGCGTGAGGTCAAGAAACACCCCGAATTCGGCGAACGCCGGGAAGAAATCCTCTCCATGATCTGGGACATGGAAGAGGAAATCATGGGCCGGCAGGAGGCATCGTAATGGAACTGTTTTCCGATCTCGCCGGTGAGCTGGGCAATATACTGGCCACGCTTGCCGCTGCCGTGCCCTTCATCCTCGGCTATGTGCTGCTGATCCTGTTGCTGCTTGTCGTCTGGAAGGCGGTGAAGCGAGGCCTGACCCCGCGGCGCGATTTCGGCTCGCTCAAGACCGTGACCTTCGGGGACGAGAGCGCGGTGAATTCCAACTTTGCCGCCTCGGTCATTTCCGTGGTGCTCATTTTCGTTCTCTGGGGGGCCTTTACAGGCTCAAAACTGCTGCCCGGTTTCATGCATGCGCCGGGGGCCTATACCGGCGAAAGCAGCTTCACCTATACCGCTATGGCCGAAGACGGCAGCACCGATGATGCCACCGTTTCGGTCATCATCCATGCGGTAGGCGAGGATGTCGACGCGCCCGAAATGCCGCTTGGTGACGGGTTCGCCAAGGACGACACGATGGTGGTCGCGGCCTACCGCAGCGAATTGATGCGGTGGGACGACAATGACGAGATCACCCGCGATGACGGGGCGATGATCACCGCCGTGAACGGAACGCCGATCGAGGCGGGCAGCCCCGTTGCGGTCGATTTCGGAGAGGTCTCGCTCACCGGGCGGGGGACATTGAATGTGACGCCTGCGACTGGCTGGCAGATGGAGCCGATCTGGCTTCCGCCGCCTGAAGACGTCTGGTCGCGCCTCATGGAAATCTCGACCGAAGGGTTCCGCAATTCGACCCTGGGGGAACATCTGGGCTATTCGCTCTTCCGTGTCATCGTAGGCTTCGTGATCGGTGCCATGGTCGGCATTCCGCTGGGCTACGCGATGGGCCTGTCGGACTGGTTCCGTGGCTGGTTCGACCCGATTGTCGAATTCATGCGGCCCGTGCCGCCCCTGGCGCTGATCCCGCTGGTGATCATCTGGGCGGGGATCGGCGAAGAGGGCAAGATCATCCTTTTGTTCCTGGCCGCCCTTTGGATCATGGCGATCGGAGCAAGATCCGGGGTCAGCGGTGTGCGGATCTCGAAAGTGCACGCCGCCTATTCGCTGGGCGCAAGCAAGTGGCAGATCATGCGCCACGTCATCATCCCCAATTCCCTGCCGGAAATCTTCACCGCCGCCCGTGTCGCCATGGGCGTCTGCTGGGGCACGGTCGTGGCCGCCGAACTGGTGGCCGCGGAAAAGGGCGCGGGGATGATGATCATGACCGCGTCGAAATTCCAGAACACCGACATCGTTATCATGGGTATCATCCTGATCGGGGTGATCGGCTTCGGCATCGACATGCTGATGCGGCAGGCCGAGAAGTGGCTCGTGCCGTGGAAGGGCAAAGGCTGATCCGACCTAAAGGGTCGGCGAAAGGTCCAGTGGACCTTTCGAAGCCTTTGCGGGCGGAGCCCCGGACTTGGCTGATCCGACCCACAGGGTCGGCGAAAGGTCC
>PR_CR_10_Liq_1_inCRDRAFT_1001826_pt1 | contig 11469 bp, 11 predicted proteins | sample PRCRCaboRojoPR_3_FD_10241 | JGI IMG/M metagenome (IMG submission 10241) | reverse complement strand
TGCCCATCGGGCCAGTACAAGTTCGGCTCGAGTAATGCCAATTGGTGGGTGTCGAGTAAATCGGCACCGTAATGGTAGTCACCCAGGGTACTGCGTCGGGCGTGGCAGCGACCACAGGTATCAACTTGTTGTTGGTTTATCAGTGGCTCAACACGTTCGGCGATGCTGGCACCCTCTTTGAAGTGCCACTGCCCAGTTGCTTTCAAGCTCATGGCGAAACCCGCGTGCTTTGCAGTGTTAAGGGCGCGTTTTTCCGCGAGTGTTACGTGTTTTGCCCCCGGTCCGTGACAGCCTTCGCAGCCCACATCGATCTGTTTGAAGGTGGTGTCAAAGCTGTCGGTTGCTCGGTTGTAGCCTTTTTGCACATCGGTGCTGTGGCACTCGGCACAGCGGGTGTTCCAGTTATGGTATGGCCCTGTCCAGTGCAGCGGGTCACCGGCCACAATCGCTTCGTTGGGGAAAAGATGGTACCAGCGCTGCCCACCGTCACTGGCCGGCCGTGCATCCCACGCAATTGTCAGGGCTTGAAGCCGGCCACCGGGCAAGGCTAGCAGTAACTGCTGCAGTGGATATACGCCAAACACGTACTCGACTTTGAAGGTTTGTAGCTCGCCGTTGGCGTTATCGGTCTCGACCCAGAAGGCATCATCTCGACGAAAAAAACGGCTGGTAATACCGGCATAGTTAAAGCTTGCATCATTGAAGTTGCCCAATACGGTATCGACCGTGGCCACTTGCATAGCAAGGTCATGATGGGAGCCTTGCCAGTCCTTGGCTTGTTGCTCGTGGCAGGCAGTGCAGCGGTCATTCCCCAGCCACTGATCAGCGGCCGCGCTTTCGATGCTGGTCGGTAAGCTCAGCCAACAGACTATCAACGCCAGATGGGGGAGACGAAACAAGGCCTGACAATGGCCAGCTGAGAAAGAGCGTGTCATATCGTACCGATGGCGTAGCAAACCCATGCAGGCAGCGTTATTTAATGGTCCCAAAGCTCGCTACAGAGTATATCGATAGGCTCGCGTGCGCCATTGGCTAACCATTCGGCAAGGCGAGCGGCGACGTCACTGAAGTGCACTTTGGGTGCCTCCCGTGGCCGCTCGAGCCAGGCCCGGGTATGGGCGCTGTCAAGTTGGTGCATGACTGACGCGTAACCCAGGGATTCTAAGGCCGCCGCATTTGATAGCTGCTCCATTTGCCCTTTTAGTGGTCGTGTCAGTACCGGCTTATGCCATTGCAGACATTCACTAATAAGCTCAAAGCCACTGTTGCAGATGACCCCTTTGCAGCGCCCTAGATCCCGCTTAAAGCCTTTGATGTTGGCCCTGCGACGACCGACATTGCCTCTATCCTCGTCGATGATGCCATTGGCATACTGAACAAATTGCTGCTCTGGGAAGCTCTGTAGCCACTGGCTAATCTGCGTCTGATCTTCAAAGGGTAGATAGACAAGAATCAGGTCATCGGGTGGTTCATTACTCAGGGGGGGAAGGTCGAGAATGGGCGGCAGTACATGACTGTCGAACGCTGCCCAATGCAGTCCTACTGGCCGACTAACGGGCGCGAACCGCTGCATGATGCCCTGCTGGATTAGGGAGTTCCCAGCCTTAGGTGTGTTGGCACCAAAGGCATACTGATGACCAATACCGATAACCTCTCGATGCTGACGCCGACCCGCCCAAGCGGTTACGGGCTCATAGTCGGTCACAATCAAATCGAACGGCGATAAGTCCAGTGCGGCGACATCACCCATAAACTGCAGCACATTGTTGCGCATGGCGGTCTTTCGATAGCGCAAACGACCGGCCTCAGTCACAAAGGTCAGCCCTTGTCGGTGCTGATAATCCCCAAAGATGCCCATGTCGAACAGCTGATCTTTTGGCCGCCCCGACAATAGCCAAGTGACGTTGATGTCGTGGTGGGCGAGGGCCTCGGCCATTGCGCGGGCACGACTAATATGCCCTTGTCCAGTGGCCTGAACGCCGTAGAGAAGGTTCACAGTAACGGGGCTTAGAGTAGGCCGAGTTGGCTGGCGGTTAAGACGGCAATACTGCTACCCATAATGGCACCCGCCAGGGTATCACCGGGAAAATGTACCCCCAACAAGACCCGAGAGAGGGCGACCGCGCTGGCCCAGATATACATAGCGATGAATGGACCGCCAAAAACGATGCCGGTGCTGGTCGCTAGACAAAAAGCCGCCGATGTATGGCCCGAGGGGAAGCTGAATTTATCGGATGCTTGAATGATACTGCGGAAACCGGGCACAAAATCTTGGGGCCGACGGCGGCGCAGGGTATTTTTCAGCACGAAGTAAACAAGGCGCTCAACGAACATGGCGCTACCTAATAACACGCAGTAGGCAGGCAATTGCTCGGTGCCGATCAGGGCTAGCAAGGGCGGGCAGTGCAAGATGAAGCAGACCATCGCCGGTGCGGGACAGTATTTTTGCCATGGAACGCACCAGGGTTCGCTGCTCACCTTGTCGGAAAACCCGAGCGAACAGTTTCGTATCAACCTGTTGCAATGTTGCCAAAATAGCCATCCTCACAGCATGTCGACTTCGTGTAACAGTATTGTGACGGTTGTTTGGCGATTTTGTGAACAATTCGCCCGCTGGTGTTTGGCAATTTGCCACTGTGACGATCTGCGGCGCTACACTCCATCTTCTTCGTTTCGTTTGGAATCAACACATCATGCACATAGGTATATTGAAAACCGATGCTGTTCGTCCCGAGTGGGCATCACAATTCGGCGAATATCCCGATATGTTTCAGCGCCTGTTTTTAGCGGTCGATGCCACCCTTAGCTTCACTGTTTGGGATGTTGAATGCGGGGAGTTACCCGATGACGCCAGCTGCGTCGACGGCTATGTCATTACAGGCAGCAAAAGCAGTGTCTATGACGACAAGGCCTGGATTCGTCAGGCTGAAACGTTTATCCGTGAGTTGCACGCACAACGACGCAAAGTCGTGGGTATTTGCTTTGGCCACCAGCTGATTGCGCGCGCCCTTGGGGGTGTGGTTGATAAGTCGACCAATGGCTGGGGGGTAGGTATTCATGAATATGAGCTGCTCCATAGTCCGGAGCAGGGTCGTGGCAAGCTTAGTCTAATAGCTTCACACCAAGATCAAGTTATGGGGTTGCCGCCGGGGGCGGAGATTATCGCTAGCAACAGCCACTGTCCTATCGCAGGCTTCCGAATTGGTGACCATATACTCACCTTTCAAGGACATCCTGAGTTCATCCCAGAGTACGCCCGGGAGATTATTGGATTCCGCCGGCAGATGATTGGCGATACCCGCGCCGACGAAGGCTTAGAGACACTGTCCAGTCGCACCCAAGAGGGACCTTGGGTAGCCCGCTGGATATTGGACTTTTTGCGCGCGTAATACTTACCAGCTGCCCTCGTTGGGCATCGACAGCCAGGGTTCGCTGGGCGCCAAGGGAGACCCTTCCTGCAGTAGCTCAATGGATATCCCGTCGGGGGAGCGCACAAAGGCCATACGTCCGTCCCTGGGTGGTCGATTAATGGTCACCCCGCCATCCATCAAGCGTTGGCAAACCGCATAAATGTCGTCAACACGGTAGGCTAGGTGGCCAAAATTCCGCCCGCCCGTATAGTCCTCAGGGTCCCAGTTCCATGTGATTTCAAGAAGCGGCGAGCTGTGTGTGGCGGCCCGCTCTGCATCGGCGGGCGCCGCTAGGAAAACCAGGGTGAAGCGGCCCTGTTCACTGTCGTAGCGCTGCACTTCTACCAAGCCCAGCTTGTTACAGAAGAAATCGAGAGTGGCATCTAAATCGGATGCTCGGATCATGGTGTGCAAATAGCGCATTCGGAGCCGGTCCTGTTGGGTGTGGGTTGAGTGTTTGTGTCGCTGAAGGGATCTGCCCTGTTTGAATTGTTACTGTGCATCAGCTTGACGTAGCTGCCAAGGGTTGGTGGGTTAGCCCCTTGAGCGCTCGGCTTGAAACCGGTACCTTCGCCGGCTGCTGTAATCATCGGCACACTGACCAGATGACGGGTTCTATCCTACACCCGTGCCTGCCTTTCCCACGACACGACTCGGCGAATGCCGCCAAGGGACACTGCTATGTGGTTTAAAAATATTCGCCCGTACCGACTGACCGAGCGCTGGGGTCTATCGGCCGATGACCTCGAGCAGCGATTGGGCAGCCGGCCTTTTGTACCCTGCCGTCCCACTCAACCCCAGAGCAGTGGTTGGGTCTCGGCCCTGGCTGATAGTGCCGATACTCTCGTGCACGCTGCCGGACCTTATTGGTTGTTGCGTCTTAAGCGGGAAGAGAAGTTGTTGCCAACAACGGTTGTGCGCGAAGAGGTCAATAATCGAGTCGGCCAAATTCAGGTGGCAGAGGGCCGAAAGGTTTACCGTAAAGAGCGTTTGACCATTGCCGATGAGGTAACCCAAGACTTTCTTCCCCGTGCGTTCAGTCGATCGAGTGCTGTCGAGGCATTGGTCTGTGAGCGCGATGGTTGGCTTTGGGTCAATAACGCCAGCGCACCCCGTGCGGAAGATTTTTTGAGTCTGCTCCGTGAGGCATTGGGCAGTTTGCCGGCGGCACTGCCGACGACCCGCCAGTCACCGGCTCGAGTCATGAGCGAGTGGTTATTGCACAATCAGCTACCGTCAGATTTTAGCTTCGGCACCGAGGCCGACCTGGTGGAGCCGGGAGATGATGGCGGTGTGGTTCGTGCTCGAAGCATGCTGCTTGATTGTGATGAGATACGCTCTCACATTGAGTCGGGGAAGTATGTAGAGCGGTTGGCGCTTAATTGGCAAGACCGTTTAAGTTTTATTCTTGGNTCTGATTTGGTGCTGCGCCGACTCAAGTTTGGTGAGGAATTGGTGGGTGCCAATGACGATATCAAAGACGACATGTTGGCCCGTCGAGATGCGGATTTCCTGCTAATGAGTGAGGCTATCGGTGAATTAATGCCGNTGTTAGTTCAGGCTTTTGGTGGTTTGGAGGAATAGTGGCGAGCATCAAACCCGGTCGCTATCGACANTACAAGGGCGGTGAATATCTGGTTATAGACGTGGCTCGTCACTCGGAGACCGAGGAGTGGCTGGTGGTTTACCGCACCCTATACGGTGCACGCGATCTGTGGGTACGGCCCCTGAAAATGTTCACTGAACAGGTCACTGTCGATGGAGAGTCGATCCCCCGATTCCAATGGCAGGCCGACAGCTAGTGGCCGGCAGACTCAGCCGCGATTCCACTGTTGTGACATCACAATATAGAAGTACGATGCGGTCCAGGTAATCAGTACAAACCCCGTTAGCGACTCGATGGCGGCCAGCCAACGGATATGGCCCTGTGCCACGATGTCGCCGTAACCCACTGTGGTGAAGGTGACATACGAGAAGTACATGTAATCGCTGATATGGCCACTGAATTCCCCTGCCAGGGCCCCTTGATCGAAACTGATCGATAGCCAGTAGCCAAAGGCGAATAAAGCCACTTCCAGTGAGTGCGCCAGTAATATAGCGGCCACACCAAAAATGATTCGTCCCCGAGGCCTCAAGGGTAATAGGGGCATATCATGGGATAGACGACTCAATACCTCGTAATGCAGAAATACGGCTGCTGCCACCAGTGCGATGTTGAGCAATAGTAGTAGGAACAGATGATTCATTGCGTATCACAAACTCCTGGTGTCGCACGGCTCGTCACTGCTAAGCATATAGCAAAAGGTGCCGGTCCATGAGCGGCGCCCACTACATGCTACTAAGTGCACTCAGTTTTGCCATTATGGGCGTCATGGTAAAACTTGCGGGGGCCACCGGTTTACCCGTTATGCAGATCATTGCCGTGCGCGCCGTGATTTCGGTGGCATTGTCCCTAGTGGCCATTCAGCGCGCCCGCGTACATCCTCTGGGCAATCGGCGTTGGCTGCTTCTGGCCCGGGGTACAGTGGGCTTTCTGTCACTGAGCTGCGTGTTCTATGCCATTTTGCACCTGCCTTACGCTCAGGCCACCATTCTGCAGTATCTGCATCCGGTATTCACAGCGGTATTGGCCTATTGGCTACTGCGAGAGGTGCCCGAGCGGGCGACGGTTATTTGCGTATTGCTTAGCTTGGTGGGTTTGGGGGTGATGCTGTCACCCACTTCGGGGCCGCACGCCCCAGCGATGCCATGGCTCGCAATAATCGCGGGTTTGGGTGGTGCCTTCGGCAGCGGGTTGGCCTACACCTTGGTGCGTAAATTGGCACCTTTTGAACACCCGGCGGTTATCGTTCTGTACTTTCCCATGGTGTGCGTACCGGCCACGCTACTGGTGGGTGCCGCTGACTTTATCTGGCCAACCCCTGTGGGGTGGGCAGCTATGTTGGGGGTTGGGGTCTTTGCGCAGTTGGGCCAGCTGGCACTGACCTACGCCATGGGTCGCGATTCTGCCAGTCGTGCCGCAAGCCTCAGTTACCTACAAATTGTCTTTGCCGCGGTGTTGGGCGCCTTGTTCTTTGGAGAAATACCCAAGCCGACAACCCTCTTGGGCGCAATGTTTATTTTGCTGGGTGCATTCGCTGCGCTGAAACTACGGCGCCACACCTCAGGCGCTAGGCAGTAACTGGGCCAGTGTGGCTTGCAAGGCCAACTCTTGGCGCATCAAATCCACTTCCGCATCCACCGACTTTAGGTGGGCTTGCAGGGCCGCGGTTTCTCGGTTGATCAACAGAAATAGGTCGCTGACACCGGCTTCGAATCGCTCCTGCTCCTGGCGTTGTAGCTGTTCAGCAACCGCTTCTTGTTCACGACTGATAGCCAAAATACGGCGTCCGTAGTCCAGGGCCTCAAGGGATAGCGCCACATCCCGTCGCAACTGATCGGTTAGGACGACGCTCTCGAATTCGAGTTCTCGGACACCGGCTGCGGCAATGGACTCACGGGCACGGGCAGCTCGCTGACCGATTGGCACTGAAAATGACAGGCCAATGATGGAATCGTTACCGGTCAAGGGCTCTATGCCTTGTCCGATGTCCCGCGCGACTTTCAATTCAAGATCGAGTTGCGGCAGTACTTCGTTGCGGGCTAATCGCTGCTGATTGCGCGCTTGTTCTAGCTGCGCATTCAATGCACTGACGCTCGGATGTTGTGCAATTTGATCATCAAAGGCCGACAGGTCGATGCTGGGCGCTTTGTAGGGCCAGCCAATATCCTGCGGTGGTTGGCCCATTGCTTGTGGTGTTGCCATGGCGCTGTTACTGACCCGCCAAAAATAGGCAAGTTGTTGCTTGGCTAATTCGAAGCGTTGCTCGGCTTCTCGCTCCAGCAGCTGCCGCCGCAACAGGGTTGATTGAAACTCGGTCAAGCTGATTTGGGCCAGGTCACCGCTGTCTACCCGCGCTTCAATGCCACTAAAGCGCTCTTGGGTAATTCTGACCAAATCCCGAATAACCCCCAAACGGCGGAAGCTTTGATACCAATTCAGGTAGCTCGATACCCCCGCATAGACCAATTTATTGAGTTCGACATCTTGTTTTGATTGGGCCGCCAGTAGTTTCCATGCGGCTTGTTGCAATTCAATGCGACGCTCATCCAGCACACGATTCTGAAGTAGTGACAGCCGAATCCCAATGCTCGCTTCACCAAGATCGAGGGTATCGAACTCTGCTTCGTAAACGGGAAACTGACCACCGGCGATGCGGTAGCTACCGAATAGCTCACCATTCATTGCCGCGATAGGCTGGCTAATGGTCTGTTTGGCGTAGCTGCCGTCGTAATAGCCCGAGGCGCGCACCCCGGTATCTTGCGTGATACGCGCGTCAAATGCCGCATCCGCCACCTGCTGCAATCCTGCGGCTTGATCGGTACGCGCAAGGGTGGCCCTAAATTCCGGGTGGTGCCGAACAATGCCCTCAACCAGTTGCTGCACGGTCGGTGCGCTTATCGTCTCTTGCGTGAGCGCCACTGACTGGGGCTCGACGGCCTCTTTGGGCCCATCGGCCATACTCAAGTTGGCCGCCAGCGCTAGCGCAAGCGCGGCGATGGGGAAGCGATAGGCCATTAGGGTTGCCCGTTAACTGCGGGATTGATGGGCGGGAAGTTGTTGAGTTGACGCCAAAGTTCGTAACCCAAGCGCACCTCCTCAAGCAGCACCCAGCCTCGCACTCGGCTACCCAGACGAATATGTTCCTCATCGGGCCAGGGTACCGCATTCGGGTCTGGCTTCACCCATACCCGAACTGGCCCTGTTGATTGGCCACCGGCTCCACGAAATCGACGATGCCGCTAAAGGTTCCCACCGCCAGATCAGGCCAGCCGCTAAACTGGAATACCGGCCAGCCATCGAATTGGAGTCGCACCTCACGTCCGGGTTGAATCAGCGTGGCATCGAGGCCGTTCACTGTTATCACCGCCGACCGCTTTACTCCGTCAGGAATAAAGGAGGCCACCACATCACCGGGTTTCAAATAGGTGGCGGTGCCTGAGGACAGAAGCCGCAAAATGGTGCCCGCCATTGGCGCCACCTTGGTTTGCAGCGATTGCCGAGCTTTTTGAACCTTCAGTTTGTTGAGCTCGGCGTCAATTTTTGCAATCTCGGCTTTGATCTTTTGAATCTCAAGGTTAGCTTTTTCGATATCCCGTTGAGAGGTCAGCCCTCTTTCTTTCAAGCCCAGCTGTCGTTTTAGATTGTTCTCTTCGGTGGCCAGCGCGGACTCTTGAGCTGCTTTTTGCTGTGTTGCCGCCTGAATTTGATTTTCGAGACGCTCGATAAGTGCAGGGTCTGCGTCGACCAGTGTGACCACCGGATCACCGGCCGCCACACTTTGGCCTTCCCTAACATGCCACTCTTTCACCTGACCAGGCACCAAGGCTGAAATAGCCTGGATACGCTGGTTGGGGTTGAGGGTGTCTACCACCCCGTCGCCATAGGCGGTTTGAATCCAGGGCACAAACCACAGCACGCTTGCAACTACCACAACCAGGCCAAGCAAAAGTGCACTAACTACCCGATAGACATTGGGTAATCGAACGCGCTTAAGGGTTTCCATATGCGCAAAGTAGTCTGCACGAAAGTCAGTCATCACTTTGCGCCTCTGGGCTGCTATTAATGGGGGTTAAGTGCAAGCAACCGTCAAAGAAACGGTTATCGGGATAGCTGGTGAAATACAGCACGGTGAAGGGTTGTTGTTCAAGTACCTGCATAATGTGTTCGCGGGCATGTCCCAGTACATTGTCAAAACGCTGATTGAGGACCAATACTTTAGGGTGCGCCAGAATCGCCGCAGCCAGTTTCAATAACAGCACTTCCACGCTTTGGAAGGGTGCACCCAAGACCGATAAACGGGTATCGAGACCTTCGGGAAATTGCTCTACCACCGACCAGAGTCTGACATCCCGAAGCACCGTCATAATGTCGTGGGTACCGGCATCGGGCGCCGACAGTCTGAGGAACTCCCTTATTGAACATTCGGCAATTAAATTGCGGTCGATACTATGAATGACCTGGCGAACTTCGTATTGATCGAGGTCTGCCAGAGACTTTCCGCCCAGGGTGATCCAGCCCGATTCGGGGGTTTCGTGGTAGCGAATGGCATTAAGCACTTTGCGCTGAATCCAAGCCTCGCTCGCTTGGACAAACATTTTCTGACCACTTTGTAGTGTAAGGTCGACTTGGCAAACTCTATCGCCTCGACGTACTTGCACATTGTGGAACTCGAGGTCGCCGGAGGTGGGCTCTGCGCCCCTAACATGTATCTCGGGCTCTTGGGGAACCGACAGCAGCTCGGTGATTTTATCCGCGGCACCGTACAGTTCGTAATAGGACTTTAGATAGCTGACAAAGCGCGATAGGTTCTGAAAGATGGTGGCCATGATGAGCTCCGCCGCCACCAGTTGGCCAATAGACAATTGCCCTCGGCTGACTAACCAGCCACCTAACCCCAAAAGGGCGGCACTGCCGAACGCCGATAACAGCAGGAACATAATCGCTTGGGTGAAGGTGTAGCGAAAGTGATTGCCATGACTTTCAACGAAATATTTAGCGTTTGCGTTGGTGGTTTGTGCCGCTAGATCAGCGTGGCGGCTTGCCTTGAAGAATTCATGGGCTACTTCGACGTCACTGAGCCATTTGGCCATGACATATTTACTGCGTGACAGCTCCAGGGCGGTTTCTTTGGCCCGATAAGCCCAAATGCGCCAAATCGCGTACATAATCACAATGACGATCATGTTAAAGAGGAACAGCCATTCGTGATAGAACGACACGAGCGTAAAGCCCACTAGCATTTGCAGCACCAGTGTGAAGCCATCGACCATTAACCGCGGCACATTTTTTTGCAGGGTCATGATGTCGAAGTATCGGTGGGTGATACCAGCGTTGCGGCGGCCCTCGAAGAAATCGTGGGGTGCCCTAATCAATCGGTAGCTCATTTCTGCGGTGAGCCGCGCATACACCCGCCGCTCATAGAGCTCCACTATCCAGAGTCGCAGCGCGCTGAGAACACCGGACACTAAAAGCAGTAAGCAAAGGGTAATTGACAAAACGACCACTGCCCGCATGGACCCTATATTAGCGATGGTGTTAATCAATGTTTGAACAGCGATGGGTACAGCCAGCGTCATAAGGCTGATGGCCAGACCATAGATGATGACGACATTGAGAAACTTTGACTCCGGCGCCAACAATCGGCGCAAGCTACGTCGCGTTGCTAACAGATCTACTGCTTTTTTTCCCATACGGGGATGCATCTCCAGTCATAACGCACCCCTTCTGGGGCGCACTTGCCGCCATTTTATACGGAGGTGGGGTTAGGAAGGATTGTAGAGTGTGATAGAAACGACGCAGATATACCTGTCGAAAGCGCCGGCTGAGCCCTGCCCGTAGCATCCGGTTGGTGTGACTCACGGTGGTGATTGACTGACACAATTTCGCAATAGGTGTTGTCTTACACTATCGACTAATGCCAGCAACAAAAAAGGTGTGGTCGCGTCATGAAAACACTTAGAAATTTTGCAACGGTGCTCGATCACCAAACGGTCATTGTTACCGTGCTGGCCATCGCTTCAACCTATGCTTGCCAACGGTTCAACATACTCGCCGAGATCCCCACGGGGTTGATTGGATTGGCGGTGGTTTTTCCAATTGTTTTCTCAATAAACGCGGCCTACAAGCGTCGTGAGGATGCACTTCTATCGTTCTCGGGTATCAAAGCGAATGCGGTCTCGCTCTATTACGCCCACCGGGATTGGGTACCCGGAGACCAAGACCCGAATTCTGACCACAGTCATCGAATACGAGCGCTTATTGAGTCTCTGCTGGTAGCGATTAAGCAAGATCTGACCAGTGGTGCCGAGCATGCCCAGGATTTATCGAGGGTTTATGGAGTGTTCTCGGATATCTCCCTATCCCATGAGCAGTTGCGCACGGGTGGTGTCAGCGGCTCTGAGTTGTCCCGGGCCAACCAATATCTCAGCAATATGATGCGTGACTATGAGTTACTCA
>PR_CR_10_Liq_1_inCRDRAFT_1001825_pt1 | contig 11471 bp, 12 predicted proteins | sample PRCRCaboRojoPR_3_FD_10241 | JGI IMG/M metagenome (IMG submission 10241) | reverse complement strand
GCAAATCCCCGATGATCTGCTGGGGGTCGTGCTGGCGTTTGAGGGCCGTGCTGATGATCTCGTCATAGGCTGTCCTCATGCCGTAGAGCTTCAGTTTCCCCGCTCTGCCCGGCGCCGACCTGTCCGCAAAGATAGGCCGTCCCGTTATGCTTGACGATCCGGCTCATCCGCGGACCGGGGTCGATACGTTCGATCATCTCTGTCCTCATCTTCCGTCCGCGGCCATGACGGCGGGATCCTCCGCGGGGGTTTCCTCCATCGCCGCCAGTTCACCCAGCGTCACCGGCTTCAGCGGGGGGCGGACCCGGTAATAGCCGGTCTCGTCCATGCCCTGCCCGGTTTCCGCGGCGAGAATCGACACCACGGTCAGGCCGCAATACCGCCCCTGGCACGGGCCCATGCCCGGCCGGCCGAACGCCTTGGTCTGGTTCGGTCCCTTGCAGCCGAGCGCGGCGTACCCGCGGATATCGCCCGCCGTCACCTCTTCGCAGCGGCACACCACGGTGGCATCCGCAGGCTGCAGCGCCGCGGCATAGGGCGGATAGGCACGATCGAGAAACGGGCGCACGGCCAGTTCGCCGCGCAGCGCCGCGCGGACAGGCGCGGCCGCGCGGTCGCGCGCATCGGCGCTGATCCGGTCCAGGTCCCGCGCGGCCTCGAGGGCGGCGAGACGGCCGGCCTGCTCGGCCGCCTTGGCGCCGCCGATCCCGGCGCCGTCGCCGGCGATGAACACGTTGGGGATCTCGGTGCGCCCCCAGGGGTCGGTCTCGGGGACGAAACAGGCCTGGGCCGCATTCCACCGGTGCGGGATGTCCAGCGATCGCGCCGCCTGCATATTGGGCACGACGCCGTGATGGAGGAACACCGTCTCGCAGGCGATCCGATGCCGCTTGCCCCCCGCGACGAAAGACAGCGCCTCGGCCCGGTCGGTGCCCGCGACGGCGATGTCGACGGCNGCCGTGTAGCGCGGAACGCCGGCGCGCCGGATTTCGGCAAGCATGGACAGTCCCTTGACGAGATAGCGCCAGCCACGCAGCGCCCCGCCAAGATGGCGCAGGGCGGCGACGGTATCGCGCCGGGACTGGGTTTCGACCAGCGCAAGCGGCGGCGTCCCCGCGCGCACCATCTGCGCCGCGATAAGGTAGAGCAACGGCCCCGATCCCGCGAGCACCGCGCGCCCGGCCACCACGCCGGATTCCTTGATCAGGATCTGCCCGGCGCCGGCCGTCATCACCCCCGGCAGGGTCCAGCCCGGCACCGGCATGGGCCGTTCCAGCGCGCCCGTCGCCAGCAAGACCCGGCGGCCATGCACGATCGCGCCACGTCCATCGACGGAATAGGCGACGGCGCCGTCGGGCGCGATCTGCCAGACCGTCGCCCGCGTCACATGCGTGATCGACGGCTGCTCCAGCCCCGCGGCAAGCGGCAGCCCGGCGCTGTAATCCTGCCCGAGAATGTCGCCGCGCCGCGCCGCGCTGCGCGTGACATCACGATAGATCTGGCCGCCCGCCCGCGCCTGCTCGTCGAGGATGACGACAGAAAGCCCCGCCTCGGTCGCGGTTGCGGCCGCGGCCATCCCGGCCGGGCCGGCCCCGATGACGACAAGGTCAGCTTGCATCGGCGCTCTCCGCGGTAGCGGGACCGGCGCGCACGATCTCCAGGCCTTCCTCGACGGTGAGGAGGCAGGCCTGGCGGGTCACGCCGTCCACCTCGACCAGGCAATCGAAACAGGCGCCCATCATGCAGAACGGCCCCCGCGGCGCCCCGGAAACCGGCGTGTGCCGGAACACCGGCACGCCGGCGGCGAGCAACGCCGCGGCAAGGTTCGCCCCCGCGGGCAAGGAGAGATCGGCACCGTCGAGCCGCACCGTGACGCGCGCGGCACCCGCGTCGATCTCAAGAAACGGCGAAGCGGTCTTCACTGAATACCTCCAGATCCGGCGCGTCCCCGGCGCCTTCGAGCCAGGACGGCAGGATGTGCCCGTGCACCGCCGCGAGGGTTATGCCGCTGTGGCAGGTGACGAGATACGCCCCCGGCGTGGTGACGCTTTCCTGGTAGATCGGCAGGCCGTCGGGCGACATGACCCGCAGCGCCCCCCAGCTGCGCACGAGTTGCGCGCGCCCCAGCACCGGGTAGGCGGCCACGGCCTCCGCGGCGAGACCCGACAGGCCCGGCTGGGTCACGCTGTCGTCGAGCCCCACCTCCTCGTTCGTGGCCCCGATCTGCACCCCGCCTTCGTCCACCTGTCGGGCAATCAGCGAGGGCCGGTTGATGAACCGGGGCAGCTTCTCGGTGATCATGACCTGCCCGCGCTGCGCCCGGATCGGCGCCTTGAAGCCGAGCTTCGGTCCCAGCTCCATCGCACCGAGACCGGCGGAGAGAACCACCTTCCCGGCCTCGACCGTCGCGCCGTCCGCGCAGGTGACCCGGAAGGCGCCGTCCCTCTTCTCGACATCGGTCACGGTCTGCCCGGTGATCACGCGCCCGCCCCGGCGCCGGACATCGTCGGCCAGCGCCAGCAACAGGCGCAGCGGGTTCGCGTGGCCGTCCTGGTGATGCAGGATCGCCCCGACCACCTTGGGCCCGATATGGGGTTCTTCCTTCCTGAGCGCGTTGTGGCCGAGCACCTCGAACGGATAATCTCCGCCGAGCTTCGCCTTGAGCGTCTCGTATTTCTCGACGGTCTGCTGCAGGGTCTCTTCCGAGAAATGCAGATCGTAGCCGCCTTTCTGCTCCAGCCCCAGGTCGCGGCCCGTCGCCTCGCCCAGTTCGGCGGCGAAGTCGCCCCAGGCGGCGGCGGATTGCTGCGACCAGCGCGCGTAGCGCGGCTGGTTCATGCCCTTGGACTGCACCCAGACCAGGCCGAAATTCCCGCGGCTGGCGCGGAAGGATCCGTCGCCCCCGTCCAGCACCGTCACCGAGCGGCCGCGCCGGAGCAGACCCCAGGCGACCGACAGGCCGACGACACCGCCGCCGATGATGGCGTAGTCCGAAAGCATGGAACCTCGCAGGCCTGAGTGGCGCCTCTGCCGGGGCGGCCCGGAAGCCGCCCCGCGCAAGCCGGCTTACTTGCCGATCTCGTCGAGGATGGACTGGCCCCATTCGGCGCCGACATCCTGCAGGACCTCGGGCCAGACATCGGCGCGGACCTTCTCGGCCATGGCGGCGAGCTGCGCGTCGGAGAGTTCGACCACGTTGGTCCCCAGCTCATCCGCGAGCCGCTGCTCCCATTTGCCCTGGTCGGCCTCGGCCACTTCCCAGCGCGTCGCTTCGAAATCGGCGGCGGCCTGGGTCAGCGCGTCCTGATCCTCGGCGTCGAGCTCGGAAAGCGCGCTGTTGGAGATGATCATGTACCACACCTCGAAATGGGTGTTGGCCGGGATATAGGCCTGGGTCACGTCGCGGAAGGACGCGTAGTAGCCCTCGGCACCGGATCCGATCACCCCGTCGACCACGCCGGTCTGGATGGCGGTGAAGGCCTCCGAGAACGGGATCGGCGACGGGATGTAGCCCAGCGCCTGGCCGGTCAGCTGGAAGCTCTTGATGCCGGGGACACGCACCTTGATCCCGTTGGAGTCCGACGGGTCGCCCGGGTTCACCGGCTCGGTGTTCAGCGAGATGCCGCCGAAATAGACCGGGTAGGCGGCGAGCATGGTGATGTCCTGCTCGGCATAGAGGTCGGCCATCACCTCGCGCACCGGCCCGTCGGGGCCGTAGATCGCGCGCGCCTCGTCCCAGCTGTTGGCCAGGTAGGGGAACGAACTGATCTGCATCCGGCGATCCGCCCCGGTGGCGGCGGGCTGCGTGGCCATCTCGATCGCGCCGACCGAGACGCGCTCTTGCACCGTCGTGTAGTCGCCCAGCGCCGAGGCCGGGAAGATGTTGATCGAAACGTCGCCGTCCGTCGCGGCGCTGACGTTTTCCGAGAACGCGCGCAGTTCCTTGTCGATCGTGGCGTCCTGCGGGCGGACGTGGCTCATTTTCAGGTCGGCCGCGTCAGCGATGCCGCCGAAGGCCAGAAGGCCGAGCGCGGCCGTGCCGAGAAGCATGTGTTTCATCTTGGGTCTCCTTGTTGGATGCTTGGTCTTGGGTTGGTGGTCGGGTCAGTAGCCGAACAGCCGCGGCAGGAAGAGCGACAGGTCGGGCCAGAGCGAGGTCAGCAGCACGACGGGCACGTAGCCGGTCAGGATCAGCAGCATGGCCGGCGGGATGACCTTGGTGACTTTCACGTTGCCGATCCGCGCGCCGAGGTAGAGGATCGAGGCATAGGGCGGCGTCACGCCGCCCATGGCCGTGTTGACGCCCATGATCGCGGCGAACTGCACCGGGCTCACGCCGATGGCGTTCATCAGCGGCAGCAGCAGCGGCGCGATCAGGATGATCGCGGTGACGTCGTTGACGACCATGCCCACGAGGAAGAGCAGGATGTTGATCAGGATCAGCAGGATCACCTTGTTCTCGGTGATCTCGAAGATCGAGCTGACGATCTTCTGCGGGATCGCCTCGTAGACGAACATCTGGCTGAGGATCATCGAGAACAGGATCATCAGCATGATCGCGCCGACGGCGGTGGCGGCCTCCTTGCCGGCGGCAAGGAACGTGCTCAGGTCGAGGCCCTTGTAGATCAGGAAGCCCACGGGCACCGCGTAGATCACCGCGATCGCGGCGGCCTCGGTCGGTGTCATGATGCCGCCGTAGATACCGCCGAGGATGATCACCGGCATCAGCAGGGCCGGCGCGGCGTAGGTGCCGCGGCGGGCGACATCGCCGACCAGCCCGGTNAAGCTGGGCTTTTCGTCGAGCACCAGGTTGAACTTGCGGCTCATCCAGAGGTTCATGAGCGAGAAGTTCATCATGATCAGCAGACCCGGCCCGGTCGTCGCCAGGAAGCAGGCGAGGATCGAGGTGTCGGTGACCCAGCCATAGACGATCATGGTGACCGAGGGCGGGATCAGCAGGCCGAGGATCGAGGAGTTGGCGATCAGCGCGGTGGCGTATTCGCGCGGGTAGCCGCGCTTTTCCATCTCGGGGATCAGGAGCGGGCCGACGGCCGCGATGCCGGTCAGGCCCGAGCCCGAGATCGCGCCGATGATGGCGCAGCTGACCGCGGCGACGACGCCGAGGCCGCCCCGCACATGGCCTATGAAGGCGTTGACGAATTGCAGCAGCGAGGCCGCGATGCCGCTGGCCGACATGATCGTCCCGGCCAGAACGAAGAGCGGGATCGCCAGCAGCACGGGGTTGCCGAGTTGCTGGAACCCCCAGAGCATCATGCCCTTCATGGTCACGCCGCCGGCGAAGTACATCACCATCAGCGCGCCGCCGAAGCAGTAGGGCAGCGGCACGCCCAGCGTCAGGAAAATCACGAGGACCGCGATGGCGAGAAGGGCGATTTCGATCATCTCACGGCCCTCCGGCGCAGGTCCTTGATATGGCCGTACATGTTGATGGCCGTGTAGAGCATCATCAGGGCGAGCCCGATGACCAGCGCCACGTCCGAGTAGAAGGTCGGGATGTAGAGCGTCGGGCTCTCCTTCCAGACGCGCCAGGCGTACCGGGTGAAGTCCCATGCCCAGCTCAGCAGCCAGAGACCGACGACCAGGCTTATGACCTCACCGACGATCGCGAGGATGGTGTGCTGGCGATCGGTCTTGAGAAAGATCTCCAGGACATTCGCGCGGATATGGGTGTTCTCGCGGGAGGCATTGACCGCGCCCAGGATATAGAGCCAGAGCGTCGGATAGAGCATCGTCTCTTCCAGGCCCATGACCGGCACCTGCAGGATGTATCGCGTGACCACCTGCACGAACTGGCCGAGCGCCACGATGCAGATGAGCGTCGTCAGGAGATATTTCGCGAAACGGTCCATGTCCCTCCCCGGTCGCGGCGTTTCGACCGCTGACGAAGAGCTTGATGTGCCGCGCCCTATAAAATCAAATTCAAAAAAATGCTGATCTCATAGATTTACCTTATGGAGGCGCCGTGAACCTGTCCGTCCGTCAACTGATGACCTTTCGCGAGGTCATGCGCAGCGGGTCGATCAGCCAGGCCGCCCGGACCCTCGGGCGCACGCAGCCCGCGGTCAGCGCGATGATCGCGAGCCTGGAACGCGAGCTCGGTTTCCGGCTCTTCCATCGCGAACAGGGCAAGCTGCTGCCAACGCCGGAGGCCCGGTTCTTCCTCGAGGAAGCCGAGGAGATCCTGTCCCGGCTGGAACAGACGAAACGGACATTGGCCGGCGTCGCCTCGCTCGAGCGCGGGCGCCTGCGGGTCGCCTGCCACCCCGCCGCCTCCGGATTCTTCATGCCGCGGGTCCTGACCGGCTTCCTGTCCGAGCGACCGGACGTCGAGGTCGCGCTGATGATGCGCTCGTCGCGCGTGATCGAGGAACTCGTCGCATCGCAGCAGTTCGACGTCGGCTTCGCGGAAACCCCGCGGCCGAGGGACGCCATAAGCCAGACCGATTTCGACCTGGAATGCGTCTGTGTCCTTGCCGCCGATGACGCGCTGGCCGGGAAGGCGATCATCAGTCCGGCCGATCTCGACGGGGCGGACCTCGCCATGCTGTTTTCCGAGCACGAAACCTTTCAACAGACCCGCAAGGCCTTCGACGACGCCGGCTGCAGCTTTCGCCGGCGCTTCGAATTGCAGACGTTCCTGCCGGGGCTGCAGTTCGTGGCCTCGGGGATGTGCTACATGATCTGCGACATGATCACGGCACACGGGTTTCTCCAGCGCGGCGATGCCGACATGCCGCTCGTGTTCCGGCCCTTCCGGCCGCGCATCAGCAGCAGCATCTCGATCCTGAGACCCGCGCATCGCCCCAGCTCCGCCCTGGCCGACGCATTCTGCGCGTGCATTTCCGGGCAAATCGAACGGATGCGAAACGATATCGAGAGCGGTCGGCGCAATTGACGCCGCGGAAAACGCCTTGACGATCCGGCCCGCTTTTCGGAACGTCTGGGCGATCGAACGAAAGCGGGGCAGGCATGCCTTTCGGCCGCGCCAACGGAGAGACTGCATGAAGTACCGGGTTACCCCAGCGCTGGCCCTTGTCCTGACACTGGGGGCCTGTGCGTCCGGGACAGGCTCCGATACGTCGCGGAACGCCCTGATCGAGGAGCTGCCGGAAGCGGTGCGCGCGCTCGCCGCGCCCCACCAGGACCTGACCGCCGTTCGGTTCGGGCCCGAGGGCCGGTGCTACTGGTATCGCCACGAGGGTCCGGTCGAGACGACGTTTCTGCCGCTTCGCACGCGGGCGGGCCGGCCGATCTGCGCCCGTCCCGCCGCCCCCGCGGCCGAAGAGGCCTGACGCCCGCGGATCGCCGGCGCCCTTGCCTAGCCTGGTCAGGTGCTGGCGGTGATCGCATCCTCCGCCGGGTGGAGATGCGCCGTCGTGCCCAGCTCGACCTGGTCGTAGAGCCCGATGATGTGGGCCATCACCATCCGCACGCAGCCGGAACTGGCGCGCCCGCCCACGGACCCCGGGTAAGGCGTTCCGTGGATGCGCAGATAGGTGTCCCGGTTGCCTTCGTAGAGATAGAAGGCCCGCGCCCCGAGCGGGTTCTCGGGGCCGCCGTCCACGCCGTCTTCGTACTTGGCGTAAACCTCCGGCTCACGCCGGATCATGTTCTGCGTCGGGGTCCAGCCCGGCCACTTCGCCTTGCGGCGAATGGTGTAGACGCCCGCCTCGTAGAGACTGCCGCGCGCGATGGCCACGCCGTAGCGCATGGCGGTGCCGTCGCCCTGGATATGGTAGAGATAGCGCGCGATGGCATCGACGTGGATGTCGCCGGGGGTCAGCCCGTCTTTCGCCTCGACGCGCCGCGGCAGGAACCGGGGCTGCAGCCCCCAGGGATTCGAGGTTCCGGGATCGTAATCCGCAGGCGTGACCTGCGCGTCCCATGCCTTCCATTTCGCGCGCAACGAGGTCGGCGCCGCCCATACCGACGTGGCGACCGGCTGCGAAAACAGCGCCGCCGAGGTCATGATGAAGTGTCGCCGGGTTACCATGGTCGCCCCTCCAGCCGGACTACGTCGATACCGATACCGCGCGCACCGCGCGCGCCCGGGAAATCGCAACTTTGGGTAAGCCATCGGCCGCCGCTGGTCCAGTCACGTCGGCGTGGGGTTGCCGCCACGGGCGCCCCCGCGCGGGCATGCCGCGGCTGGCGGTGGCGGACATGGAAATCGAGCTTGGGGAAATTCATGTTCGATGGTATTATCATTTTTGCAATTTTATGCCTTCTTTTCTCAATTTTTTGAAACAAATACATACGAATAGGCATATATGGAATTTCTCACCCTGATCGCCCAGCAGGATTTCGTCGTGATTGCCGGTTACGCGGGCATTCTCGGCGTGATCGTCTATCTCGGTGCTTATTTCGCGCTTCAGATCGGCTGGATCCGGGGCCAGAGCTTCATCTACCCGTCGCTCAACCTCGTCGCGGCCGCGCTGGTGCTGACCAGCCTGATCACGAATTTCAACCTCGCCTCGGCCATCATCCAGATCAGCTTCATCCTCATCAGCCTGATCGGCCTGGTGCGCATGGCCCTCGGCTCGTTCCTGGTGCGCTTCAGCGACGAGGAGAAACACTTCCTCTCGAGCAAGTTTCCGTCCCTGCGGGGGCAGCGCGCGCGACAGTTCCTCGATGCGGGCACCTGGCGCAACCTGCAGCCCGGCACGATCCTGACGCGGGAAGGCACGCCGTCCAAGATGGTCAGCTACGTCGCGTCAGGTTCCGTCGACATCTCGTCCGGCGAGCAGCTGCCCTACAAATACGGCTCCGACATCCTGGTGGGCGAGATTTCCTGCCTTGCGGGCGCACCGTCGACCGCCACGGCGATCGTGACGAAGCGCACGCGCGTGTTCTGCATCGGAAGCGAGAAACTCCGCCGCATGGTCGCCCGCGATGCGGAACTGCGGCTGAACGTCGAAGCCGGGTTCTCGCGCGACATCCGCCAGAAGATCATCCGCAAGAACGCCACCTTCCGCGAGTTCATCGAGGCGTCGACACGCAGCCCGCTGCTTGGCCCGTCCGGCGAGATGCCCGGACGCTGGAGCCATGGCCGGCACTACAATCACGCGGCCCGGCTCCACAGCTGAGGCAGGCCTGTTCCGCATCCGCCAATCCCGTAGAGTTCCCCAATGAACGGCATCGTCACGGGAAAGGACCGGAGCATGAGCACATTCGACGAAGATCTCTTCATGAAAGGCCTCGCGCAACGCAAGGCGACCCTTGGCGCGGATTACGTCGCGCAGAACCTCGCCACGGCCGACGACTTCACCCGGCCCTTCCAGGAGGCGATGACCGCCTGGTGCTGGGGCTTCGGCTGGGGCGACTCGGTGATCGACGCCAAGACGCGCAGCATGATGAACCTCGCCATGATCGGGGCGCTCGGCAAGATGCACGAATGGGAAGTGCATTGCCGGGGCGCCGTGAACAACGGCGTCAGCCGCGACGAGATCCGCGCCATCATCCACGTGATCGGGATCTATTGCGGGGTGCCGCAGGCGCTGGAATGCTTCCGCGTCGCGCGCAAGGTTCTCGACGCGGATTGATCCTGCGCCCGGTCGTCAGGCGCCGGCGCGCCGCGCGCCGAGGCGGCCGGCGACGCGCTCGCCCAGCACCAGCATCGCCGGCGTCACGATGAGCGTCAGCGCCGTGGCGACCAACAGCCCGCCGGCGATGGCGCTCGACAGTTCGGTCCACCACTGGGTGGAGGGCGCACCGTAGACCACCTCGCGCCGGAAGAAGTCCACGCTGACCCCGATCACCATCGGCATCAGGCCGAGCGCCGTGGTCACCGTCGTCAGGACCACCGGCCGCAGGCGCTGCGAGCCGGTTCGCAGCGCCGCCTCGAGCGCCCCGGCGCCCGCCCGGCGCAGGTCGTTATAGGTGTCGATCAGCACGATGTTGTTGTTGACCACGATCCCGGCCAGGGCGATCACGCCGATCCCGCCCATGACCACGCCGAAGGGCCGGCCCGTCACCAGCAGCCCGAGCAGCACCCCGGCCACCGAGAAGATGATCGCGCTCATCACCACCAGCGCCTGGTAGAAGCTGTTGAACTGCGTCACCAGGATCGCGAACATCAGCCCGATGGCGGTCAGGAAGGCCAGCACCAGGAACGACTGCGCGTCCTGCTGTTCCTCGGCCTCCCCGGCGAAGCTCCAGCTGATCGCGTCCGGCAGCGCCGCGCCCTCCAGCGCCGCGCGCAGGGCGGTTATCTGGTCGTTGACCAGGAGCCCCGGCGCAACGTTGGCCTCGATCCGGACCACCCGGTTTTGATCGATGCGGCGGATCGTGCCGGTACGCGGCGCCGGCTCGAAGCTCACGAAATTGGCGATGGGCACGAGCCCGGCGCCGGTCGGCACGCGGAGACTCTGCAAATCCTCGAGCGTGCGCTCGCCGGCGGGGAAGCGGACCCGGATATCGACCGATCCCTCGGCGTCCGCGGGGCGGTAGTCGGCCACGGTGATGCCCCGCGTCAGCAGCTGCACCGCCTGGCCCAGCAGGCTCGCATCCGCGCCGAAGCGCGCGGCCTCGCTCCGGTCGAGGCTGAGCCGCCATTCCACCCCGGGCAGGGGGCGGGTGTCCGTGACGTCGGTGAAGCCGCCGATCTTCGTCATTTCCGCCAGCGCGGTCTCGACGGCTGCGTCGCGCGCATCGTCGGACCGGGCGCGCAGTTCCAGCTGCACGGGCTTGCCCTGGGTCGGTCCCTGCGACTGGGTCTGGACCTGCACCTCGATGCCCGGGATCGCGGCCATCTCGGTGCGGATCCGGTCACCGATTTCGGCGGCGGTGCGGCGCTTGTCCCAGTCGACGAGTTCCAGCTGGAGACGGCCCAGCACCTCTTCCTCGTTGCGCCGGTCGGCGGTGGAGCGGGCATAGACGTTGCGGATATCGTCATANTCGAGCAGGCGTTCCTCGACCGTTCGCACCAGCGCGTCGCGCTCGTAGATCGAGAAGTTGTCGCGCCCGCGGACGGTGACCTGCATGAAATCGGGTTCCACCTCGGGAAAGAAGATCACGCCGCGACCGAACTCGGCATAGGCGCCGAAGGCCCCGATCAGCAGCGCCACGGCCAGCATCAGCGTCGCCACCGGGCGCAGCAGCGCGCGCTCCAGGAACCGCGCATAGGCGCCCGTGATGCCCGGCGCCCGCCGCGGATCGCCGTTTTCCGCCGCGTGAAGCGCCGCGCGCGCGGCCGCGTCCTGCGGCTGGCGCCGCCCGATCAGCCGGCCCGTCACCGGGATGAAGATCAGCGCCATGAACAGCGAGGCGGTCAGCGTCAGGATCACGGTGATCGGCAGGAATTTCATGAACTCGCCCACGACGCCCTCCCAGAACAGGAGCGGCAGGAACACGCTGAGCGTCGTCGCCGTCGAGGCGATGATCGGCCAGGCCATGCGCTTGGCCGCGGCCGCGTAGGCCAGCCGCGGCGGGGCGCCCTCTTGCAGACGGCG
>PR_CR_10_Liq_1_inCRDRAFT_1001824_pt1 | contig 11473 bp, 11 predicted proteins | sample PRCRCaboRojoPR_3_FD_10241 | JGI IMG/M metagenome (IMG submission 10241) | reverse complement strand
GAGACGACCTCCATGTCAAGTTTATTATTCCTGCTTTTGTAGAAGCTTCTTGATTTTAATAGTTAAAGATTGATTTAGATTTAATAATAAATAGCACTAATGGAGAGTCAAATTCAAAGCACTGAAGTAGGCCCTACTGATCATACTCATCGCCAATCAAAAGTGGTGCCTAAAAAGAACCTTGTAATTTCTTCACCAAAAGACGAAAACAAGACTTGCAGGATTTGCATGGAACCAGAGTCCGAAGAGTACATTTTAATAACTCCATGCAAATGCAAAGGGTCTATGGAGTTTATTCATGAAGAATGCTTGAAAGCCTGGATACTGTCACAAGAAAAAGAAGTTACTGAGTCCAAGTGCGAACTCTGTTTTAGTGAGTTCGAGATGGAAGTCAGCATTAAAAAAGTTTGTACGGCAAAAGGAGGACTTAAGGAAGGGCTTTCTCAGTGTTTGTTCATTCCTGTTCTTTTGCTAGTGCTAGTTATGCTCGGTTTTATAATTGCGTTGCTTGTTGATGAAGTTATTAACGGTGACGATACTCAACTGAGTTACACAATAGCCCTTTTAAGCATTTGCACGATTGCGTGCTTTGTGATTATTTACTTGATGGCTAGGTCCTTTAAAGAAGCTTGTTTCTACCAAAAGATGGATAAGTGGAAGATCTTTTCAGTAGAAAGCCAAGACTTACAAGATCAGAGTCCAGAAGTAGACGGAAGCTTCACTGAAAAAAGCAACTACGTGTTTGTGCTACCTCAAATCTGCACTGTAAAAGGCAAAAAAGCAATTACTCCCAAGATAAAACCTAACATGACTTGCATTGGTAAGTCAAGTAGGTCAGTTATGTATACACCTAAGTTCATGACTCCTAGGATTTCCCTAGGTCAATCTAGACTAAGTCCTCAACCAGGTTACCATTCAGAACTTTCAAGCTTCTACATTCCTTCAAGTCTAACAAAGGATGACTTATTTCTCAATGAAGGCGAAATAACTAACCAAACCATATTTAACTAAATAATTATTGCCGACATGAGTTGGCGACGCTTTAATCCAACCAAGTTAGGACTAAGTCCTGACTTCTCACTAACAAGTCTTGCTGCTATGAAAGGATGAGGCTGCAAAGTTCCCCAAAACATGCTTCAGCAGTACTTGTCGCATATTGGGAGAGACATTGGACTGGACTCTCCAGACTGCTCAATCAAAACTTTGTCTTCAGGCCACTTACTAGTTTCAACAACTGACTTTTTCTACCCAATAGTGCCAGATCCTTACCAGCAAGGAGCTGTGGCTTGCTGCAATGTACTTTCTGACCTCTACGCCCTCGGAATTACTCACTGCGAAACCATTTTAATGGTGCTAGCAGTTTCCAACCAGCTGCAGGAGCCCGAAAGAGGGATAGTTACCTCTGAAATGATGAAAGGCTTTGCAGACATCGCTAAGCAAGCTGGAACAGACGTGTCAGGGGGACAAAGTATCATTAATCCCTGGCCAATCATAGGTGGAGTCGGAATGAGTGTTGTGAGTGAAAGCGAACTTATTAGGTCCAACTCAGGTGCCCCTGGAGACAAGTTGATCCTTACTAAGCCCATAGGAACTCAAATAGCTGCTAACCTTTACGAATGGTTCTACCACAAACCAGAAAAGTACCAAGCACTGAAAACCAAGCCTAGCGAAGAAGAAGTTAACACAGTCTTTGAAAAGGCTGCAGCTTACATGGCAACTCTTAACTTAACAGGAGCGAAACTGATGCACAAGCACAAAGCAAAGGGAGCAACAGACATCACAGGGTTTGGGTTACTAGGCCACACGATGAACTTAGCTTCAGTGCAAAAAGAAGAAGTAGATCTGGTGATTGACACTTTGCCTGTGCTCAAAGGCCTGGCTGCTCTTGACAAACAAGTGAGAGACTTTAAACTCAAAGAAGGGTTCTCTGCAGAAACCAGTGGAGGCCTACTGATCATGGTGCCTAGAGAGAGTTCCCAAGAGTTTTTGGAAGACTTCCGAAAAGAAAGCGGCAACGAAGCATGGATAGTTGGGGAAGTAGTTAAAGGAGGAAGGAAGGCTGTGATTTCTGAAGAAGCCAAACTCTTAGAAGTCTAAGTCAAGGACTAAGTGACCCTTTTCAGAAAAGCTAGTCTGGAAGGGTGAGGTCTAATAATAAAAATGAAAAACTTGATAAGAAAACCTAGAATGGCTCCTCCCACACCTCTACTGTGGAAAAACTACAACAGGCTCGTAGAAGCTGCACGGACTAACTCTGAACACCCAGTTTCACTTCCGCGCTACAACTCTAAGACTCCTCGTACTAGTGATAACTCATAATATTACGCATTAGAATGTCAAATACTTGTTCTTGTATTAGTTGGTCGGAACCCTTCAAAAACGGAACTTTACACTTAGAAGCCAAACTAGTGATGGCTGAAGCAATAAACTCCACGTAACTTTCCTCATCTTCTTGTTCTTTGAGTTCTAACGAAGCTACTCTTGTGCACTCTTCAAACTTAGAAAACACTTGGAAGTCCACAACTGTGTGTGCAGCTACTGACTCTAAAACTCCAAGCACTCCTTCCCAGGAGTAAAAACTATCCTGAACACTGAAACTCAAAGCCAGTCCCCTGGACTTTTCTTTAGGGAGTTCTGAACTAGTTATGCAGGTGCTTTCTTTGCTGAGAAAGAGCTCTTCTGCTGCTTGACTTGCCACCATTTCAAAGTCCATTGAGTTGTAAAGCGCCTCAGATATGCTTTCCAGAGTCTCGGGACTGGCATCTGAACCACTCACTCTTATGAGCACGTAAAACAAGCTCACCTTTTGGACTTCGTCTCTCCCGAACTCTTCCAAAAAGCACTGGATGTACTGAGGACTTGTTTCTAAAACAAAACTTAACACTTGATACACTAACTGATCCATATTACTTACACTTTATTTGGAACAACTTCACTTCTCCACTTCCAGAACAAGTTGCTAAGGTGTTAGTTTTGGGGTTGTACTGCAGGTCAGTCATGTCTTTTGTGTAGGCCTTAAGTCCACTCACAATAGTTCCCTCACTGTAGTTCCATATAACTACTTCGCCTGTAGAAAACCCGACTAGGACTAGGTTATCTTCTTCTAAGTACTTGCTTCCCACAACCACTCCTTCAAACATTCCTAGCTGGGACAAGCTAAAAACTCCACTTCTAGGTGGGTTAGCACATAGGGGGTAAACCAGCAGGTCTGGTCCGTCCGCTATTAACAGTTGGTTTTTGCAAACTTCTATGCAAGAAATAGGACCTTGGTTAGTTGTTGAAAAGACTTCGCAAAACTTAGGAAGTTCTCCTTGCATTTCATAAACCAAAACTTTGTTTGAGTTGGTTCCTAAAAAGATCCTGCGGGTGTAGGGGTCTGTTGCCAAACTGCAAAGGTAAGTATCTCCAAGTCTTTTCTTAAGACTACCTCCACCTACAACTTCTATTTTGCCTTGGTCCCCTGTTTAGAACTTACACCTCGAAACTTTAATAACGTTGTCTGAACCTGTTGTGACTAAAAACCTTTCAAGACTAGCTATTCCTGTTATTGACTCTTCATGCAGTCTGTATTGGCCTAAAAGCTTCATTTTAAGTCTATGTTCGTCGTAGATTCCTTGTCTGTTCGGGGTCAGTTCTGTTTTGGACTCAAACACCAAGAGTTGTCCTGACCTAGTTCCAAAAAGGGCTACTTTCATACTGGGTTCCCAAAAGCAGCAGGTCAGAGTCTCATTAAAGCTTCCGCTGCTAAGCACAAACAAACTAGGGTCCTTCCCTAAGAGGAGCCACTCTCCAGAGTCGGTTGGCTGGATAAAACTCCACAAGTACCCAACTACTGAGTGAGCTTCAGTGACTCCACTGCTTAGAAGCAGACTGTCGAAAGGAGGAGTCCAGCAAATACTGGTTAAGTAATAGTTAGTAACTTTCGAGGATTCCAGTAACTTAGGAGTTATTGGGAAGGAAATTCCTTCGGGGATCCGTACTAGTTCAGAGAAAGAAGTGTCAGACAGTACATCCCACCTGCACACAATGTTTTCAAGCAATAAGTTGAGTTGCTTTTGAAGGGACTCTAAGTAGTCAAGTTCCAAACTCTCAAGTTGCTTTATAGGGAACTCTTGGAGAAAGGCCAGGTTTTCCCTTAAGTAAGAATACACAGCAGTAAAGTCCTCCAGCACAAAGTTAAAGCGCCAAAAGCACTCAAACATACTAGCTTCTGCCACAAACATCAAGGTGTTTCTTTCTGGGCACTGCCTCCTGCCTATGACTCTTAAGTATGCATCAGTATGCATTTTCTAAAATGAAGTCACGTAACTCCCAAAGGTTCTCTGTAGACTACATCAACCAACTCGAAACGAAAAGCGAAGCCCAGATTTCCAACTACAAGCACAGACTGAAAGAACTAGAACACTCCCACGAAGCCCAAGTAGACTTCCTCAGAAACCAAATAGCTAAGTACAGAGACCAAATCGACATGGAACAAACAGCCCACTTAAAGGACCTAGAACGCCTTAAAATAAGACTAGAGGAAAAAGTACTTGCAAGGAAGTCCGAAAAACAAAGCCTCATTGAAAGTTACTACGAGGACCTAACTCAACTGAAAAACCAACTCCAAAAAGAAAACCAAAACTACAACTTTGCCAACCAAAGCTTTTTACTCATGAAAGCTGAACAAGAAGGAGAGGTCGAAAACCTCAACAGTTGCTTAGAAACACTTCTGCAGAAACTAAACCACCTAAAAGAACAGTCAGAAACTATTTCCAAAAACCAAATACAAACCCTTGAAGCCCAACTAGAGTCTTTGAAATCCAACTACTCCCTAGAAACTTCCCAACTCAAAAAAGAACACCAACAACAAAAAACCAACATAGAAAACAAACTCCAGGGAAAAGAAACCCTCATAGACAACCTAGAGTACGAAGTCACTCAGCTCAGGAAGTGCCTTACTAAAAAACAACGCGAAGGCGACCAAAAACTCAACTACCTCAAACAAAACTTGTCCGAGTCACAAGTCCACTTGAAGAGCCACGAAGAACAAGTCAACCAAATAGTTTGGGCTAGAGAAGGAACCCTCCAAGAAGCTGCTACACTCAGTCAAGAAACTAAACGCTTAGAAACTAAACTTGAAAAGCAAAGAAAATTCAATTGCAGACTTAAAGACAAAATAGCTAAACTGGAAAAACTAGTTTATGGCAAAGGGACTAAGTTAAGTATTATATAGCAGTTCCTCTTTCTAGGTTTGCCTTCATTTCAGCAGCATACTCTTTAAAGTGTCTTTGGAGTTTAGCGTTGTAAACTCTGTTTCTTTCGTTGATGAAGTTCACGTCCAAGTCGTCCATGAAAGTGCGTTTTTTGCTGAACTTCTTTCTGCGCTTAGCTTCGGACTCAAGTTCTTCAGCCATTCGGTCTAGTTTTTGGGGGTTGATTTCAGTTTGGTAGTTGGGGTCTTGTTGGTTCTTGTACTCTTCTGGGTCAAACTGCAGTTTGTTGACTCTTCTTTTGTAAGCTCTTAAAAGTGAGTCTTCGTTAAACACTTCCCAGCCGTAAGTGGACTTTTTGTGTTTCTTGTGGGCTTTGTGGTTGGCGTTGGAAACAAAGGCTAAGTTGTCAGTAAGGTACTTCTTGTCAGGGGGTATGCCTTGCAGGTCTAGTTCTTGGTAGAACTCTTTTTCTTTGTCCTGCCAGTCTTTTTTCTTTTGTTTCTTTTTCCAAGAAGGGTCTCTTTTTTGCTTTTCCTTCATAATGGCAGTTTCGTTTAGTTTCTTTGCTTCTTTGAGTTTTTCCTTGATTTCTGTTAGTTTCCTTTTCTGGGGAATTTCGTTTTCTTCGCTGTCTTCAGAGTGCTCTTCAGATTCCCTTTCGGGTTGTGTTTGGGAGTAGTACTCTTTAAGGTGTTCTTCTCGTTTTTGGGCTTTTTTTTCTATAAAGGCTCTGTAGATCTGGATTTGGTCTTTGAACTCTTCGAACTTAATGTGCTCTCTCCCGTCGTCAAGTTCGCCACAGTTGAATATCCGCACAGGCACTTTTGGAAAGTCATTGGAGTCTGTAGACACTTTTTCTATTTGTCTAAGCACACTCATTCCTTCAACTACCCTTCCAAAGACCACCCCTCTTCCGTCTAAGTCAGAACACTCCCCCAGAGTCATTAAGAACTGGCTGTTGTTGCAATTCGGCCCTTTGTTAAGCGTTGATACTAGTCCTGCGTGGGAGTGCCTCCGAGTAAAGTCTTCGTCTACAAAGTTCCCTGTGTAAATGCTGTCTCCTCCTTGTCCGTTGTTGTGCACTATGTCTCCAGCCGCACAAAACCGCTTAGGAACCACTTTGTGGAAAAGGTTGTCTAGGTAAGAAAGCAAGTAACCCTGTTCTGACTTCCCGTAGTCGCCTGAACAAAGTCCGCGGAAGTTCTCGGCAGTAAAAGGAGTCAGGTCCTTAAAGAGTTCTATAACTACTCTGCCTGCTGCTTTAGTTCCAATTGTGATGTCTAGGAATACATGTGGGTTTTTCCCCATTATAAACTATGGAAACTCAGGACTGCAAAGTACGTATACTATCCCTTAACCTGTTTTTAAGACCTCCCTTTGTGAAAACCAACCACAGCGACTACAAAGACTACCGAACCAAGTACTTCTGTGAGCACATTATGCAGCACTTCGATGTGATTTGCTTGCAGGAGGTGTTTGGCGCTTTTAATAACAGAAAGCAAAGAATCATTTCTGAAGCCTACAAAAAGGGGTTTTTGCACCATGCAAAGTCTCCAAGTCCTAGTTTTTTCTGGGGAATTCCAGTTATAGATGGAGGCTTGGTGATTCTGTCTAGGTTCAAAATCTTAGATTCAAAGTTTATTCCTTTTAGCCACGGAACTATGCCTGACGCTTTGAGTTACAAAGGTGCACTTTATTCAAAGCTCTTGGTCCACGGAGAAGTAATCCACTTAGTAACTACTCACACACAAGCTTCTTACTTGTGTGGAAACTCCAGTATTTACAGAAGTATAAGGGCACACCAACTCAGTACAATTCAAAAGTTCATTAAAGAACTTGGCAACAACCAGATGGTGCTGCTAGTGGGCGACCTTAACGTTGAACAGGAGTGCCACGGGCTGTTTGAAGAAGCCAGAGACATCCTTAAAGAAAAGTACAACTACTCCCCAGCCACTTATGGAAGAGTCCTTAACGGGAAACCACTAGAAACAGTCCTGACTTGTCCAGACTCGACAACTAGCCAAAGTGCTTTGGACTACATTTTAAGTTTCAACTCAAGTTCTAAGTTTGAATTCGACTTGGACTTAACTAGAGTAGAGCCTTTTTACGTAAGAGACAGACCTTTCACCCAGATAAGCGACCACGCAGGAGTAGTCACAACCTTAAAACTAAAAACTTAGTAAATTATCAGAACTTAGAGCCCATGAATCCCATGCTAAGGGAGTTCTTTAAGTTGTAAGCTCTGTTTTTAAGTTCGTTGTAGCTTTCGTCAGACTCGTAGCCTTGTTCTTCTTCCAAGTCTTCTATTACATTGAGTACTTTGGAGTCAACTCGCATACTACTTTCGGAGGCTTCCATTCGTTCCAAGTCTTCCACCAACTCAAACAAGTTGTCATCGTAAAACCCATCGTCTATAATGGGAACTTCCTCTTGGACCTTGATCGTTTCAGCTTTTTTAGGGTAACCTAGGTCTGTGAGTTTGAAACTCTGGGAATCCCTAACAGGGTCTTTTTGCTCAAACAGTTGGTTGGCTCTTTTGCTGCTAGCTTCGACTCTCTGCATTAAGTTTTTGACCCTTGTGTCTTCTTGTTTGGACTCCATCAAAAGAGGGTTGTTTAGTGAAGACTGGAAAATAGAAGAGGGCTTTTGGTCAGGCAAAGGCGAGTAAGAAGCTGCAGAGGGAGCTACTGAGTTCCTTACTGAAGGACCGTAGCTGTTAGTGAACTTACTCATGCTTGCGTATATTGAAGAAATGTCTTGTCTGAGACTTTTGATCTGCAAACTAGCTTTGGTTTCTTTAGGCTGTTGCGAGTTTTTAAAAGGTGACAAGTGGGGAGTCCTTGAGTTTTGGTAAGGAGAAAGTTCAGGAGTTGTTCCAGTGTAGAACTTAGGGCCTTCTTCAAAAGTAGGTGAGTTCTGTGCTTCTAGACGAGCAGTGGAGTGGAACCTGGCAGGCTCTTCAGTGGAGGTTTGCACAGCTGTGGCTTGCTGAAGGGTGGACTGGAACCTGGTAGCATTTTCAGTGGAGGTTTGGACAGCCGTGGCTTGTTGAGGAGTGGAACGGAACCTAGGAACGTCATCAGTGGAAGTCTGGACAGCTGTAGCTTTAGGTTGGAAATCCACGTCAGCTTGGACTTCTTGGTCACGCAGAGTTTGGGTGTACACGGTTTGGTTAAGTGAAGAGTCCCTTACAGGGGAAGTGGCTGTTTCACGGTTAGGGGTATAAGAGAAGCTTTCTTGAGTGTCAACTTTGGGTTCAGGAGAAGCAGCAATGCCTTGGTTTTTGTAGTACTCAAGCATTTCAGAGTACTTTTCGACCCTTTTCCTCAACTCGTCGGCTTCACTCAGACGTTGTTGGTTTTCCTTCTGCAATGATTTAAGTTGTTGTTTGTACTTTTTCTTTTCGCTCTCAGTTTTGTTTTGGAGTTCTTCGCGTTGGCTTTTTTCAAGGGCAATTCTTTTAACGAGTTCTCCAATCCTAGCTTTGTCTTCGGCACAGAGGTCCTTGAGTCTGGCGGGAGAGTAATCCCTCACAGGTTTGTTGGCAGCTTTGACGGGGGGTTTCTTGGCTTTGTCTGCAGAGTTTGTTTTAGCGTGGTTGGGTTTCTTAGTCCAGCCAGATGTGTACTCGAATTCTTCCATGTATATTATTTACTTATGAAATTGCGCTTTGAAATAGCGAAGTAGCAACTTCTGCAGACAGGTTTGTACTTTTCGAGGCCGCCTATGACTTTCACTTCTGTTTCGTTTGTGAGTCTTGCAGTGAAAGCTGCTGACTTTTTGCACTGAGTGCAGATGCTTCTTAGTTTACAGACTTTTTCTGCTTTGGGAATTAGGTTGCAAACGTTTCCGAAAGGGTTTCTTTTGAAGTCTGCGTCCAAACAAGCAACTATCACTACTTTGCCTCTGTTGGCCATTTCGTCGCAGAACTCTACTAGGTCGGGAAAGAACTGGCCTTCGTCAATCCCAATTACTTGGTACTCAAAAACAGTTGTTAAGCAGCCGATTAGTTTTTCCGAAGAGATTGCTTCGAGTGAATTAGTTAGGTCGTGAGAAACTACTTGGTTTAGTTCTTCGTCGTACCTGCTTTCTGGGGTCTTAATTACTATGCAGGAATTGTTTCTTATTTGATACCTGCGTATCCTTCTGAGTAGTTCTGTAGTTTTTCCAGAAAACATTGGACCAAATATCACTTGGATTTCTCCTTTGTGCTCGAAAAGCTCACTCATATCACTCATTGAAATTAAGTCTTGCATAAATGGAGTCACTGAGATCCTTTTGGAAAGCTCTGCCTAAGTGCAAGTGCAAAGAACTTAAATTAGAATAACAAAACTTTAGCTTTTAAAGTGTCTGGGAAATTTTCCATTTATATCCAAGATAGTTGAAATTTAATGATAGCCAAGGGTAAACTATGCATGAATTCTGAGTGCATTAAGTACTATTCAGTTCATCCTGGAAAGTGCAGTGAACTCTGCACTAAACTTACATGTCAGAACGTAGGCGAGCCCCACATTGGGGTGTGCAAGTTTCTATGTATGGACTCTAAATGTCCTAAGTATAAACAATTCCACTTTGGAGACTGCAAAAAGATAATCCAGAGAAAAGAGTCTGACAAACAAGGTCTGAGGGACCGCGAAGACATTAAAAGAGTATGCAAAAATGAAGAATGCAAAAAGAACGGCCAGTTCCACTACGGACTATGCTTTTTGTTGTGCGAGAACCCTAGGTGCAACAACTACGGCCAGATGCACAAAGGAGGATGCAGAAGGCTTTGCCAAAACACTAGGTGCATAAACTACCGTCAGCCTCATAGAGGAAAATGTGAGAGATTTTGCGGGTACAGGAAATGTGCCAAGTACAATCAACTTCATCAAGGAAGCTGCGCAGAACTTCCTGAAAATGCTGACCGGGTTTGCCAAAACAAGAACTGCGTATACGATGACAGGTTCCATTCTGTAAAGTGTAGAGAAGTATGCACTAATGTTTTCTGTGTAAACAATGGAACCTGTCATAGAAGAGGAGAGTGCCAGGAGTCCTCATCCAATAGCTCTTCTGAGTCTAAAAGCAGTTCGGATACAGAAGATTCTTGGAACTGCTGTACCAATGAGCTTTGTGAACTTGAAGGAAGATACCACACAGGAGAATGTTGGGAGCTTTGCTCGAATCATCTTTGTGAATTTAAAGGAACATACCACTCCAGAGATTGCAAACAGCCATGCTCGAACGACCTTTGTGAATTGAAAGGAACTTATCACTCCGAGGATTGCAAAGAGCGGTATGTAAAACCAAAAAGAAATAAATTAAGACTCTAAAGGTGGTACTTCTTCAATGCTTGCTTGGTTTAAATTAGCCCTTAAAGACTTGAGGTAAGCCTTCAAGGGATAGACTTCCCTTACCTCACTAAGTGACTTAGACTTAAGGTGGTTTCTGAGAGGCTCGCCTGAGTTGACCTGTTCAAGTATCTCTTTGAGTTTATTGACCATGTCTATTTGCTTTTTAAGAATCCTTTTCAAACTGCTTCTGTATATAAGTGCGTACCTAAGTTTTCCCCTAGCGCCCTTGTCCAAACGGCTTAGGTCTTCTTCAATACTAGTGGTGAAAGTTCTTTCGAACCCGTAGTAAAGTTCCAGAACCTTGTCTGAAATCCTTAGTTCTAATTCGATGTCAGAAGGAGAAGCCTTTAAAACAACGTCAGTGTCTTCAAGCTGTCTGAAGTAAGTAAAAACTTCGCAGTTCAAACGAGTGTACTTCAAACCAAACAAGTCTGTGAAGTCGTCAAGAGTGGCGGAATGCAGTTCGTTTTTGTAGTCTGAAGCTTCTAAGTCTTCTAAAGTCACTAAACCTTGCCTCCCAGTGCTCTTGTTCCACATTCGGAAGTAAAAGGAGTCGTAATTGTTGTTCATCATAGCAAACCCGTAGTCCAGAAGCAAGTCTCTGTTGCTGAGCTTTCCATAAGAGCTGAAAATCTGGGACCCTTTTTTGAAACTGCACTTTTCTCCTGTGTACAAAGTGAAGTAGCATTCTTCTTGACCCAAGTAAGTTTCTTCTTCTTCTTCACTGCTTTCAGGTGGGTCGCTTTGGACCTCCCATAAGTTCTTGACGGTTTCTTCGTCAGAGCTGCTCGAAAACTCCCCCAGGAGTCTGTCTACTTCCCATATTGCGTTGAGACTCTTGATGGGTTTTTTGTCTGAGGTAGCTTTGATGTACTTTTCGAGCCTCGAAAGGTTAGTTTTGAACCTCAGAGGTTTGTTTGTAGGAGAAGCCTTGCCTGTGAAGTC
>PR_CR_10_Liq_1_inCRDRAFT_1001823_pt1 | contig 11480 bp, 10 predicted proteins | sample PRCRCaboRojoPR_3_FD_10241 | JGI IMG/M metagenome (IMG submission 10241) | reverse complement strand
TTAACATAAGGTGCTTAAATTAGCGGCGATTTTAGGAAATAACTCCTTATCAATCATCAAAAACGCTAGTTTTATGAGCTTTACAAACCTTATGCGAGCCCTTGGCGCTTTGGCGCTGATGCTGGTCTTCAGCACAGCCTCTATGGCACAGGGTGTGACGACATCCGGTCTTCAGGGCCAGGTGACAGATCCTTCCGGTGAGTCGCTGATCGGCGCAAACGTTCTTGCGGTACACCAGCCTTCCGGAACCACTTACGGTGCGGCAACCAACGTAAATGGCCTGTACCGTATTCCCAGTATGCGTGTAGGTGGTCCTTACCTGATCAAGATAACCTATACGGGTTATCAGGAGCTGGTTAAGGAAAACGTCTACCTGTCTCTCGGCCAGACTTTCCAGTTTAATGCTGTACTGCAGGAAACGGCTTACGAGATCGACGGCATAGAGGTAGTTGCCAACCGCAACGACATCTTTGACGGTAACGCAGATGGCCAAAAAACGGTAGTAGATGAGCGCCTGATCAACGATGTACCAACGATTTCCCGTTCCATCGCTGACTTTGCCCGTCTTAACCCTTTGGCAAACATCGACGAAGGCGGTGATGGTTTCTCCATCTCGCTTGCTGGTCAGAACAACCGATTCAACACCATTTACTTTGATGGTGCAGTAAACAACGATGCATTTGGTTTGGCCGGCTCTGGTACGAATGGCGGTCAGACAGGTGTTTCGCCAATTTCTCTCGATGCGATCGAGCAATTCACCATTTCTGTAGCACCTTTCGACATCCGTCAGTCTGGTTTTGCCGGTGGTGCGATCAACGCCGTAACCCGTTCTGGTACAAACGATTTCGAAGGCTCTGCCTACTACTTCATGCGTAACGAATCACTTGCAGGTACCATGCCTGGTGGTGAGGACCGCGGAGAGCTGGCTAACTTCTCGGCTCAGACCTACGGTTTCCGCCTCGGTGGACCAATCGTGAAGAACAAGCTCTTCTTCTTCGTGAACGCTGAACTGCAGCGCGATGAGACGCCACAGCCATTCAACGTAGACTCTTACAACGGTACTCTTGATGCACAGGGTATTGATAATCTGGCTAACCTGTTTCAGGAGCGTTACGGTTACGACGCAGGCTCCTACGCTGATAATACTGCTTTCCTGAATGGTGATTTCGTTCTTGGTAAACTGGACTGGAACATCAATCAGAAGCACAGACTGAGCTTCCGCCACTCTTACCGTACCGCTGAAAACCTGGAGGCACGCCGTTCCGGAAACACCTCTATCGGGTTCATCAATGGTTCTGAGTACTTCGTTTCTTCTGTAAATTCTTCTGCTCTGGAGTTGAACTCTGTATTCAACAACAGCTGGGCGAACAAACTGACAGTTGGGGCGACAATCGTACGTGATGACCGTGACCCGTTTGGTCAGCAGTTTCCTTCCGTATCCATTGAAGATGGATTTGGATCCATCACCCTGGGCGCGGAGCGTTTCTCTACCGCTAACCGCCTGGATCAGGATGTGATCACCATTAACAACGATCTTACCTTCTATAAAGGCAAGCATTCTGCCCTCTTTGGTGTCAACTTTGAGTATTTCAATGCTGCTAACCTCTTCATTCGTGAAAACTATGGCTACTACGAGTGGCTGAACGACGAAGATGATGATGGCAACCTGATTACTGGTCTTGATCAGTTTCTGGACGGAGCACCCGCAACAGAGTTCTCCCGCTCCTTCTCTCAGGTTGATAATGTAGCTGGTGATGAGTCTGATGCCATTGCAGCTTTCGAGCAAATGCTGCTTGGTTTTTACGTACAAGATGAGTACCAGGTGAACAGCCGCCTGAAACTTACCGGTGGCCTTCGTGTTGATTTGCCAATTTGGCCAACTGATATCCCTTTGAACAATCAGTTTAACAACGAAACGATTCCACTGATCGAAGCTCAGGGCTATGACCTTCGCGGTGCCCGTACCGGTTCCTTCATTGGTACGCAGGTGGCGTTTGCACCTCGCTTTAGCTTCAACTGGGATCCAACCGGCAAAAACAAAACGCAGGTACGTGGTGGTATTGGTATCTTTACTTCCCGTATTCCTTTGGTATGGCCAGGTGGTGCATTCAACAACTACGGCCTGAATGTTGGTGGTGTAGAGCGCAATAACGTAGCGTTTATTCCTGATATTCAGCGTCAGCCTGTTGGCTTCGAAGACGATGGCACACCAATCCTGCAAGTTGATACTGAAAACCCTGCACCTTCCGGGCAAATTGACCTCTTCGCAGAGGACTTCAAACTGCCACAGGTCATGAAACTCAACCTTGCTGTTGACCAGAAGCTCCCCTGGGGGCTTGTGGGTACCCTCGAAGGTATCTTCTCCCAGAATATCAACTACGTACGTTACCAGAACTTCCAACTGAAGCCGGCTGAGCGTAACCTAACTGGTGCCGGTCCTGATGAGCGCCCATTGTTCAAAGGTGTTTCCGCTGGTTTTGGCGACGATGTAGTCGACCCTACTTACACCGGTATCTACCTGGCTAGCAATACGGACGAAGGATACAGCTACAACTTTGTAGCCAGCCTGACCAAGCCATTCACCAATGGCTTCAGCGGTATGCTGTCTTACTCTTATGGTGATGCATTCTCCGCATTTGACGGTACTTCTTCTCAGAACAGCTCTCAGTGGCGTGGTTATCACAACCCACAGGGCCGTAACACGATCATTGACGCCCAGCGTTCTATCTTCGCTCCTGGCCATCGCGTTATCGGTCAGTTTGCCTATGAGCTGGATTATCCAATCGTAGGTGGCTTCGGTGGCAAATCCAAACTGTCTGTGAACTTCAACGGTCAGACGGGAGGCTTCTTCTCATATGTAGTGGATGCAGCTAACTTCCGCTTTGTGGATGATGGTGGCTTCAGCGATAACGAACTGTTCTTCGTCCCAGAATCTATCGACCAGATTCCTCTCGTTGAAACAGAAATTGACGGTGTTACTTATACTCCTGAACAACAGTGGGAGCTGCTCGACGCTTATATCTCTAACAACGACGGACTCAACGATTTCCGCGGCGACTACGCAGAACGGAATACCGGCGTTATGCCTTTCGAGTTCACGATGGACCTCCGCTTCCTGCAGGATTTCTACGTTGAGCTGCCAAATGGTAAACGCAATACGCTTCAGCTTTCCGTTGATATCTTCAACTTTACGAATATGCTGAACCCGGAATGGGGTATCGTTCGCTTCGGACCTCGGTTTGACAACTACGGCATCGTTCAGTTGCAGAACAACCTCGGGTTCCCTCCGGGTACCACAACAACGCCTGAGTACACAATCAATCCAGACCTGGTTCAGGGTGAAGACCCCTGGGAAGGCAACCTGGATGACGGTGGCCTGCGTTCTTCCCGCTGGCAGATGCAAGTCGGTCTGCGTTACATCTTCAACTAAAGCATCTATAAACCTCTCAAGGTTTTAGATATAGCTTTCTAGTTGGTAACCTAAGCCAGTAGTTCGAAAATTCGGGCTACTGGCTTTTTTTGTTTAATCCTTTGAAACAAAACCCTCAACAAGCCCGTTAATACCTTGGCAAAGGCACAAAAACCTAACCCAACGCATGAAAACACTTTTTATCTGTGTGAGCCTATTCCTGCTCGCACCTGCCCTTTGGGGGCAAAAAATGTCGAATCCTTCGTTCGACCCACTCATTGCTGCTTACGAGCAGCGTGTTCCTTCCACTTCAGTTTCTTCAGTTAATAAATCGATAAGCAGGCCGCTCATCAGTGCACACAGAGGAGGTCGCTTTATTGCGGGGTACCCGGAAAATGCCTTGGAGACCTTTCAGTTTGTAGCTAAGCAAGCACCAGTTATTGTGGAGTGTGATGTGAATATGTCTGTCGACAGCGTCCTTTTCCTGCTCCATGATAATACCCTGAACCGGACCACCACCGGCTGCGGACCTGCACAGGAAACGCTTTGGTCAGAAATTCACGATCTTTTCCTAAAGGATGACTATGGCACCGTTACCCGTTACCATCCGCCAAGCTTGGACGAGGTCCTGCATTGGGCAGGCAGCGGGCATCAGCTTACGCTTGATGTGAAACGTGGGGTGCCCATTGAAAAAGTGGTGGAAACCGTTAGAAATATGGGCGCGATTGATTATGCCTCTGTCATTACCTACAACTATGAGGATGCGCTGAAGGCTTATCTGGAAGACCCACGGATCAGAATCTCGGTCAATATCCGCAATGAGGAAGAGCTAAAGCGTTATATTGACGGCCCGTTCAATCTTAAGAATCTTATGGCTTTTACCGGCCTTACGGAGCGGCCCGCCTCATTTTACCGACAGCTCAAAGAAGCCGGTATCACCGTAATTATTGGAACGATCGGCAACCTTGACCAAAGCGCTACTGCAAAGGGCGACCGCGTTTACCACCAACTCTACAAAGCAGGCGCTGATATTTTGGCTACAGACCGCCCGCTGGCCGTTCATAAGGCGTTTTTGGATTAAAAATTTTGAAGCCATAAAGCATGCAGAGATAGCTCAACACTTCAAAACGCTATACTTTATGGCTTCAAAATTATCTGCTTACAGAAAGTTAACCAGCTCTACCTCAAAATAAAGTACAGCATATTCGGGGATCCCCTGTGCAATGGGCCCGCTCCTGCCGTCGTTGATGCCATATGCTAAATTAGAGGGCACAAAAAATTGAATCTTTCCTCCCCTCTTGATGAGCGGGATTGCAATGCGCCACCCATTAATCGTTCTCGACAAGTTTAACAAAACAGCATCCCCTTCCTCAGTTTCATCAAACACCGTTCCATCCAGTAAACTGCCCTTGTAATGCACCAATATCTGTGAGCTTGCAGTTGGAAAAGAAGCCCCCTCTCCTTCTTCTTCAATAATATAGTACACCCCAGACTCGTGCCGTACAGCATCTTCCATAAGGTTATTAGCCTCAAGGTAATCCACAATCGTTATTTCGTCCTCGTCCGAACGGTCTTCTTCAGGCACTCGCCCAAACTGCTGCCGCTCGCAGCCTGGCCCTAGCAGCACAGTAACAGATAGCAACAGAAAGAAAAGCTTATTCATAGCATGTATATTTGAAGTGTTCAATAATTCCGTTCGCAAAAAAAGGAAAAAAACATGAACTCTGCGATTGGACAAGCTAAAAACAACGTTTGTAACGTTACCTTTACTTTTACGTATAACGTGTTGACCTCCTTTTTCGCGCCCTCAAATGCTGTAAGTTCTTATATTACGCCAAACAGACGCAACCATGAATGACAATTTTTGTGTATTCCTTGATGCGGGGCACGGTGGTGTGGCACCTTCAGGGCAATACACCACAGCACCGGGCAAACAGTTTCAGCATCAGCAGGGCCAGTTTCATAATGGCTCCTGGTTTTATGAGGGGGTATGGAACCGGACTTTGGTTGCCCGGGTCATTCATAAACTCGATATCCTGGGCATTCGTTACCTGCCTGTTTACCACGAGTATGTCGACTTCCCCCTGCAGTACCGCGTTGATCAGGCCAACTGGTACTTCCGCAATTACCGGCGGGGCATTTTCCTGTCTACCCATGCCAATGCTTCCGGGGTTGGCGCACGGGGGTATGAAATTTACACCTCCCCCGGTATCACCGCTTCTGACCGTATTGCCGATGCGCACTGGGGGCACGTCCGCGACCTGCTGGGTGACCGCATTACGATGCGCACAGACCGGTCTGATGGGGATTACGACAAGGAAGCCCGGTTCTACGTTCTTACCCGTACGGTAATGCCCGCAGTACTGATTGAGCATTTGTTTTTCGACAATTTCCAGGATGCGCAACTCCTCATGGACCCCGAAATTGTAGACCGCTTTGCTGAAGCACAGGTACGGACCATCATTGAATACATCAATAGCCTGTAGCCCACGCCAACTACAATTCAAAAATACCGTATGGTCTTCCCATAAGTTCTTTGTACTTTTGAAGCTTACCGCTATGGAAACCTCCTGGCGGTAAACGAAGAAGACAAAGAACATAATCCTATGAAACTTAAGCTTTTACTCCCCGCTCTGAGCTTATGCCTGTTGCAATGGTTCAATATTAATGCTCAATCCGGCTCTTTACCCAACGCCACGGTTCAGCTCTCCCCACCCAACGTCGAGCGGTTGATCCGCGAAGATGCGTCCAACGGTATGCACAGCCGGGTTGCCGCCCCCCTCACTGCTGATATTGGGTTGGATAACGCCGGAACCTGGACCACTCACGCCGATGGCAGTGCTACCTGGACCTGTACCATTCATGTTCCTGACGCTTTAGGTCTGGGTTTCATCTACGATGCATTTTACCTGCCACCAGGCAGTACCCTTGAGCTATCAGGCCCGGAAGAAACGCAAAAAGCCATCTATACTTTTCAGGACAATCAGCCCGGCGGGCAGTTTTTCTCCGGCTTTACCAAAGGAGCCACCGCACAATTCACTTACCGGGAGCCCGCTCATGCCCGTCAGCAAGGCCGCATTCACATCCGCCGTGTAGACTACGGCTACCGCGAAAGCCCCAACCGTGGGGTGCTCAATTTCGGATTCGGGACAAGCCTGGCCTGCCACCCTAACGCCAATTGCGATGCAGGAGACGGCTTCCGGGATATTCAGCGCAGCGTTTGCCGGATTGTGATGGTACTGGAAGAAGGCACAGGTTATTGCAGCGGCACGCTGATCAACAATACCGCAGAAGACGAAACGCCATACATTCTTAGTGCCTACCACTGTGATGAAGGCTATACGCCCCTCTATGACCTGTGGCGGTTCGATTTTAACTACGAGGGTGAAAACTGTGGCAACCCCGCTACAGAGCCCGCCTTCCAATCCCTGATGGGTTGTCAGCGGCGAGCGAGCCGAAGGGAGAGCGACTTTGTTTTGTTCGAGCTCAATAATGCCATTCCTCCGGGTTTTGAAGCTTATTTCGCAGGCTGGGACCGCCGGCCTGACGCACCGGATGCCGGAGTAATGTTCCACCACCCAAGCGGAGATATCAAAAAAGTTTCTGCTTACGATCAGGCACAGATACACCCCAGCAGCATCAACTGGCAGGCAGGGGCTACTCCGCCCAATCACCATTTCAATGTAGACTTCAGCCTGGGCACCTTTGAGCTGGGCTCTTCAGGAAGTGCACTGTTCGACAGCACCGGAAAGGTCAGAGGGCAGTTGCACGGTGGGTTTAATGGCTGTGATGATACCAATGCCTTCTATGGCCGCTTCACGCTTTCATGGGACGAGGGCAGTACCCCGGATACCCGCCTGATGGATTGGCTGGATCCTGCCGGGACCAATGCCGACACCCTCGGCGGGCTTGATGCCGCGCCCCCCGCTATGGTGAGCATCGGCGGGATCGTCACAAACGAGGATGGCGTTCCGGTTGCCAATACCACCGTTTACCTTTCGGGCCCGGTCAATGACACCGTTACCACCGGGGCTGATGGGTTGTATACTTTTTTTGATGTCCCTACCGGCAGCGTAATTGGCCTGCATGCCTTTAAGGACGATGATATTCAGGAAGGGATTTCCAATCTTGACCTCATCCGTATCGGGCAGCACAACCTGGGCTTGCTCAGCCTCGATAGCCCCTACAAGGAAATTGCCGCTGATGTCAACAATTCCCAGTCTATCTCCGTATTGGATCAAATTGCGATTCGAAAAGCTATCCTTGGTATCAACATAGACTATGATGCGGTGGATATTTGGCGTTTTGTACCCGCCGCCTGGCCATTGAGTGGCCCCAATGATCCAATGACCGCCCCTCTGCCCGGCGTTTTCATGATCAGCAACATTACCGGGAACATTCCGGATTTCGACTTTATAGGCATAAAATCAGGGGATGTCAACAATAGTGCGGACCCGGGAAATTGATCAGGGCTATACTATTTTGGAAGTCCTGTTTCGGTAGCCTCAATTCAAAAGAGCCAATGGAGACGGTTTCAAATGAATTAATGTAATTCTGTATTACAGCTCAAAACAACTCTTTTCTAAAGCCTAAATCACCATATATTTTTTGGAATCCAAAGACTTAAAGGTAAGCGCAGCTATTACTTTTCACGCTTCAGTCGCTCTATTTCTTCAGCAACTTTTTCCGCCTCGGCAGATTTCTGAGCGTAGGCTTTAATGTCGCCCCCACGCTGAATCTCCATGGCTTCTTCCATTAGCTTTAAGTACTTTTTCTCCAGTTTTTTGACTGGGTCTTTCTTGAATAGTCCAAACATAGCTTTTCGGTTTAGACAGGAAACAGCGATTCCTAAAAATGGTTGTCAAAAACACAACCGGATACCACAATCAAGCAGTATCCGGCTGTTTATCAGTTAATTATTCTCCGCAAGGAAGAACTTCTATTTTAAGCTACAGCTTCCTTTACCAGGTCTGCTGCTTCCTGTAGCAGGATAGCAGATTTAACGGCGAGCCCTGACTCATCGATCAAAGTCTTCGCGACATCAGCATTGGTACCTTGAAGGCGCACGATAATGGGCACTTCAATGTTACCCATATTCTTATACGCATCCACAACGCCCTGTGCCACGCGGTCGCAGCGGACAATGCCACCAAAAATATTGATGAGGATGGCTTTGACTTCCGGGTCTTTCAGGATAATGCGGAAAGCCTGCTCTACGCGCTTGGCATCAGCGGTACCACCTACGTCCAGGAAGTTGGCAGGCTCGCCACCGGAAAGCTTAATGATATCCATTGTCGCCATGGCCAGGCCTGCGCCATTGACCATACAGCCCACGTTGCCATCCAGCTGAACGTAGTTCAAACCGTACTCTTTGGCTTCCACCTCGGTCGGGTCTTCTTCATCGGTATCACGAAGCTCAGCAAGATCCGGGTGACGGAACAGTGCGTTGTCATCGAGTGTTACTTTGCAGTCCACAGCAATGATACGGTCATCGCCAGTCTTCAGGCAAGGGTTGATTTCAAACAGTGAAGCATCTGCACCAACAAAAGCTTTGTAGAGGGAGCTGATAAACTTCACCATTTCTTTCATTGCCTTTCCGCTCAGGCCCAGGTTAAAGGCAATTTTGCGTGCCTGAAAGCCTTGCAGCCCAAGTGTGGGGTCAATGTACTCTTTGTGTACCAGGTGCGGTGTTTCCTCTGCTACCGTCTCAATATCCATCCCCCCTTCGGTAGAATAAATGATGACATTGCATTTTTTCTCCCGGTCCATAAGGACGGAAACATAAAACTCGTCACACTCATCCGGAGAAGGCACGTATGCATCTTCAGCAACCAGGATTTTTTTGACCAGCTTGCCCGGGCCTTCCATGCCACCCGGCGTCTGTGGGGTCTTCAGCATCATGCCCAGAATAGCGTTTGCCTTTTCCTTGAGGTCGCCCTCGTTTTTTACCAGCTTAACACCACCGCCCTTGCCTCGGCCGCCGGCGTGGATTTGGGCTTTGACCACGGCGAAGCCAGAGCCTGTTTTTTCTTTGATCTTTCCGTAGGCCTCAGTGGCTTCATCTACGGTGTTGGCCACAAGGCCTTCCTGTATGGCTACGCCATAGCTCTTCAACAATTCTTTTCCTTGATATTCGTGAAGGTTCATGCGCTATTAATATGGTTTGTGATGGATGCCCAAATGTAGTGATTTTATGCAGCTATCAGAAGCTTTTTGCTGCAAAATGGCAAAGTAAAGCCCCTTGACTATCCGGGCTTTTTCGTACTTTGAGGTCTATTTCCAAGGCACTGACCCGGATAATGAACTGACTATCAGATAGCCTTGCGCTAACGCTTGCAAATAAAAGAACTGCTATGGCCACCAATACATCTGCCACGCCTTCTTCCAGAACCGCCCCGCTTGTTCAAAAACGGCTCCGCGACTTCAATACCTCCTGGAAGATGCGCCTGTTTTTCCTGAAACGGCTTCCTTCCTGCCTGTTTTGGGGCATCCGGGTAGACCGCTGCGATACAGATTCCTGCGTGGTCAGCATCCCTTACCGCTGGACAACACAAAATCCGTTCCGGTCAACGTATTTCGCTGCGCTGAGTGGAGCTGCGGAGCTTTCCACCGGCACACTGGCGCTATTAGCCATTACTGGCAAGGGCAGGGTATCTATGCTGATCACTGGTTTCGAAGCCAGGTTTGTAAAAAAAGCCGACACCCGCACTACCTTTACTTGTAATGCAGGTGCCGAAATCAATGCTGTCGTGGACCGGGCGATCGCCACCAACACCGGACAGGCAGTGACGGTGATGACCACCGGAAGAAATACCCGTGGCGAAGTGGTTTGCGAAATGCGTCTGACCTGGTCCTTCAAGAAGAAAGCCTGAGGGGCTATTTCTTCTTTTTTGCCGTAGTCGTTTTTTTCTTCGCAGGTGCCTTTTTCTTCGTTGTCTTTTTCTTGGTTTCCTTAAATGAGCCGGGCAACTCTGCTTCAATGATGGCTTTCACCTGCTCCAGCGTCAGGTCTTTAGCCGCCTCCGGGGTCATGCTCGCCATCCACCTTAGGGATTTTCACGTTTTTGCGTTTGAAGCGGATGAAGGGGCCCCAACGCCCGTTTTCAACAGAAATCTTTTCGTCCTCCCAGCGGTGGATGTAGCGATTGGCTTCTTTTTCAATCTTCTTCTCGATGAGCTCGTGCATATCCTCCAGTGAGATATTCTCGAAATCGTATTTTCGGGGTACATTCACAAACATACCATCGTATTTCAGGAAGGGGCCAAACCGGCCTTTGCCTTTGGTGATCGGCTTACCCTTATAGGTACCAACCGGCGCATCTTCCTTTTGCTTGGCTTTAATCAACTCCAGTGCCCGGTCACGGGTGAGTTCCAGCGGATCCTCCCCTTTCGGAATAGAAACGAAAAACTTCTCGCCCATGCGCACATATGGCCCATACCGGCCCACGCCAATTTGAACAGGCTCCCCTTCGTATTCGCCGATATCTCTGGGCAGCTCAAATAGCTTGAGTGCTTCTTCGTAAGTAATGGTTTCCATAGACTGCCCGTGGCGGAGGTTGGCGTATTTTGGCTTCTCGTCCTCGTCCAGCTCATCGGGCGCGCCAATTTGTGCCACTGGGCCGTTTCGGGTCATCCTGGTAAGCAGGGTACGGCCTGACTCCGGATCTTTACCTAATACACGCTCCCGTGTGGGGCGTTCGGCATTCTCAAGCGTTTGTTCCACTGTTTCGTGGAAGGGGCCATAGAACGCCTTCAGCATATTGGTCCACTCTTTGCTGCCTTCAGCGATAGAGTCAAATTGCTTCTCAATATCAGCCGTGAAACTGTAGTTCATGATTTCCTTGAAGTGCTCGCTCAGGAAATCAGCTACCGTGATGCCCATATCGGTGGCGAACAGGCGGTTCTTGACCGCGCCGGTCATCTCTGTCAGGGTCTCTTTTTTAATGTCGCCGGTTTTGGTGAGCGTCAGAAGCTGATAGGCACGCTCAGTCCCATCCCGGGTTTCCTTGACAATATACCCCCGCTCCGGCTCCATAATCTTGCTAATCGTCGGCGCATAGGTGGACGGGCG
>PR_CR_10_Liq_1_inCRDRAFT_1001821_pt1 | contig 11483 bp, 10 predicted proteins | sample PRCRCaboRojoPR_3_FD_10241 | JGI IMG/M metagenome (IMG submission 10241) | reverse complement strand
CCCGCGCCGATGGCGCGGCGGGCCTCTTCGGCGGCGGCCTCGTCGGCAAAGGCAAGCCGTTCCACGAGACGGCGTTCCGGTTGGTTGAATATGGCGCTGCGTTCCTCGTAGGTCGCGCGCAAAAGCTCTTCGTCGATCTCGACCTCGTCCAGCACCATCAACGGTCTCACCCAGGCGTAGGTGATCTGGCGCGCCTCGGGGCGGGTGAACCGCGCGATGTTCTCATCGTAGAAAGCCTCGATCTCGGCATCGCTGCGCGGGGGCACGGGGGTGGCCAGATCGTCGGTCGTAAGCGTGGCCCAGGTGATGGCACGCCCCTCGGCCAGGTAGGTCAGAAGACTGTCTGCATAGGCGGGCGCCATCGGGTTGGCGGCGAGCACGGCGGCATTGAGGATGGTCCGGGTGGTCTCGTCGCGCAGGTCGGCCTCGAACCCGGCCTCGGTCAGGCCCGCATTGTCCAGCGCAAAGCGATAGGCCTCGCGGTCGAAGCTGCCGTCGGGGCCCTGAAAGGCCTGGATGCCAAGGATCTGCTGGGCCACGGTGTCGTCGCCCACGGACAGGCCCAGGCGTGCGGCCTCGTTGTCAAGCGCGGCGGTGGCGATGAGGCTGGCCAGCACCTGCTGATCCACGCCGTCCGCCCGAATCTCGGTAAAGGGAACGGCGCGGCCTTCGGCGGCTTCGATGGCGCGGATTTCCTCGGTCAGCGCACGAGCATAGTCATCGACCTCGATCGGGGTGTCGCCGACTTCGCCAACGGTGCGCACGGTGCCCGAGAGGTTCGTCGCGCCGAACCCGGCGAGACCTATGAACAAAAAGCCCATGAGGATCCATACGAGTGTCTTGGAAATGCGTCCGCTGGCTGCCATCTCGTCCCCGCTGATGCTGTGCGGGACGTGTCTACGCGGCGCCTGCGGCCGGGGCAAGGGGCAGGTCGAGCACGGCCAACCTGTCATAGAGCGTGGCGATGCCCGACCGGTCGATATTGGCGAAGGCCACGCGCAGCTGGCGGGCGCCCGCGGGGTCGCCCTCGGGCACGAACATGGTGCCGGGCAGCATCAGGACAGAGGCGCGACGCACCAGCTCGGGCGCAAGCTGGTCCGAGGGAATAGCGAAAGGATGTTCGAGATAGGCGAAATAGGCGCCCACGCCCAAAAGCCGCCAGCCCTTGTCGGCCAGCCGCCCGAACCCCTCTTCGATGGCGGCGCGGCGATCCAGGATCTCGGCCCGTTCCCCGGCGAGCCATTGGCCCAGGTTCTGCAATCCCCAAAGGGCTGCGCGCTGGCCCAACTGGGGGGCGCAGATCGACACGCTGTCGAGAAATTTCTCGGCCTCGGCCAGCCGGCTGCGCGAGGCAATCATCGCGCCCACGCGGTGGCCGGTCAGGCGGTAGGCCTTGGAAAAGGAATACAGGTGGATCAGCGTCTCAGGCCAGTCGGGGTCGGTAAAAAGCTGGTGCGGCGCACCCGTCCGGCTGTCGAAATCGCGATAGGTCTCGTCGAGGATCAGCGCGATGCAGAATTTGCGCGCGATGGCGTAGAACTCCATGACCAGGTCGGGGGGGTATTCGACGCCGCCGGGGTTGTTCGGCGTGACAAGCGCGATGGCGCGGGTGCGGTCGGTTATGGCGGCCTCGGCCGCGGCCGGGTCGGGCAAAAGCCCGGCGCCCTGGGGCAACGGCACAGCGGTCACGCCCGACATATCAAGCCACATCTTGTGATTGAAATACCAAGGGGTTGGCAGAAGAACCTCATCCCCTTCGCCGCACAGGGATGCGATGGCTGTGGCAAAGGCCTGGTTGCATCCGGCGGTGATGGCGACCTGGCCCGCGTCGATCTGCCCGCCGTAGCTTTCGGACCATTGCCGGGCGACCTCGTCCCGCAAGGTGGGCAGGCCCAGGACGGGGCCATAAAGATGGGTGGCCGGATCGTCCAGCGCTTCGGCCATCGCCTCGCGCAGCGGCGGCGGCGGCGGGTCCACCGGTGCGGCCTGGCTCACGTTCAGAAGCGGCCGGTCATCCGGGAAGGTCACGCCGTCGATCCAGCGGCGCGCCTCCATCACCGGGGGCGAAAAGGTCGTGCTTGTCCGCGCGGTCACGCCTCAGTCTGTCCCGCGATAGGGTTCCACATATTGCAGTGCCATGTCCCAGGGGAAGAAGATCCAGGTGTCCTGGCTCACCTCGGTGATGAAGGTGTCGACCTGGGGGCGGCCCATGGGCTTGGCGTAAACAGTGGCGACATGGGCCTTGGGCATGTGCTGGCGCACGACCTCGAGCGTGCGGCCGGTGTCCACGAGGTCATCGACGATCAGGATGCCGGTGCCGTCGCCCACGATGTCCATGTCGGGCGACTTGATCACCCGGGGTTCGGACTGGGTCTGGTGGTTGTAGGACTTCACGCTGATCGTATCGACGGTGCGGATGTCGAGCTCGCGCGCGACGATCATCGCGGGCGCCATGCCGCCACGGGTGATGGCGACGACGGCCTTCCATGCGCCATCGTCGGGGCCATGGCCCTGGAGACGCCAGGCCAGCGCCCGGGCGTCACGGTGTAGCTGGTCCCAGCTGACATGGAAGCCTTTTTCATGGGGCAGGCGGTCTTGCATGGCGGATCCCTTTCTTTTGTGCTTGGTCTAGCGGCCGATCAGCAGGCGCAGGCCCAACGCGCCAAGCACGGCGGCGGCCAGGAGATCGATCACGGGCTTCATGCGCAGATAGCCCGCGCGAGCGGTCGGCGTGGCGAGCAACGCCGCAAAACCTGTATAGACGGCCAGTTCGACGATGAAATGATTGAGGACGATGACCGCCTTCTCGCCCAAGCTCAGACCGGCCGGAAAGACCACGACCAGCACCGAAGCGGCGAACAGAACGGATTTCGGATTGCCTAGGTTCACGAGCATGCCACCCAGAAAGGCACGCGCCCCGGGCTCTGCGATTTCGGATGCGGGGACGCGCGCGAAACGCCACAGTAGGTAGGCGATCCAAAGCAGGTAGGCCGCGCCGAGTGTTCGAAGCGCGACATAGGCAAAGGGGAAAAGGGTATACACGACCTCGAGGCCCAGAAGCGCCGCGCCGGTCCAGCCCGCGGCCACAATTGCCAGCCCTGCGCCTGTCGCGACACCGGTGGCGAACCCGCCCGCGATGGACTGGCGCAGGTGGAACAAGAGCGCCGGACCGGGGGCCGCCATCGCCGCGAGCAGCGTCAGGTTGAAGGCTGCGAGATGGGCCCAGGTCACGCGGTCAGTCCTTGGACATGTCGGGCGCGTCCACGGCCTTCATGCCCACGACGTGATAGCCCGCATCCACATGCAGTACCTCGCCCGTGGTGCCCGAGCCCAGATCGCTGAGCAGGTAAAGCGCCGAGCCGCCCACATCGTCGATGGTCACGTTCCGACGCAGGGGCGAGTTGTATTCGTTCCACTTCATGATGTAGCGGAAATCGCCGATGCCCGAGGCGGCCAGGGTCTTGATCGGACCGGCCGAGATGGCGTTGACGCGGATGCCGTCCTTGCCCAGGTCCTCGGCCAGGTAGCGCACCGAGGCCTCGAGCGCGGCCTTGGCCACGCCCATGACGTTGTAATGCGGCATGACCCGCTCGGCCCCGTAATAGGTCAGCGTCAGCGCCGAGCTGCCCGGGTTCATCATCTTTTCCGCGCGCTGCATGACGGCGGTGAAGGAATAGACCGAGATGTCCATCGACATCTGGAAATTGGCGCGGCTGGTATCGACATAACGGCCCCGCAGCTCGGATTTATCCGAAAAGCCAATGGCATGCACCACGAAGTCAAGGCTGCCCCAGCGCTCTTTCAGGCTGTCGAACAGGGAATCCATCGACGCTTCGTCGGACACGTCGCAGGGCAGGACGATGTCGCTGCCCAGTTGCGCGGCCAGCGGATCGACCCGCTTTTTCAGCGCTTCGCCCTGGTACGAAAAGGCAAGCTCGGCCCCGGCCTCGCCGCAGGCCCGGGCGATGCCCCAGGCGATGGACTTGTCGTTCGCGAGGCCCATGATCAGGCCGCGTTTCCCGGCCATGAGTTGATTTGACATCGCGCGATCTCCACCAGATTTGCCGTTGCGCTCCTTTAGGCGATTGGCATTGCCGCATCAAGGCCCGGGCTCTATGTAGCGTGGCGCATGGGAAGGCAGGACAGATGAGCGACCGAACAGGCATTTTTGCAGGCGACGATCCGATCGAGATCGCGCGACGCTGGCTGGGCGAGGCCGAGCAGACGGAGATCAACGATCCCAATGCCATCGCCGTGGCCAGCGTCGATGCGGACGGCCTGCCCAATGTGCGCATGGTGTTGCTGAAGGAGATCGAGGACGACGCCTTTGTCTTCTACACCAACTACGACAGCGCGAAGGGGCAGGAGATCCTGGCATCGGGCAAGGCGGCTTTTGTCATGCACTGGAAATCCCTGCGTCGCCAGGTCCGGGTGCGAGGGCTTGTCGAAAAAGAGGACGGCCCAAAGGCCGATGAGTACTACGCCTCGCGGTCGATGAAATCGCGCCTCGGGGCCTGGGCATCGCAACAGTCGCGTCCGCTGTCGTCGCGGGCTGCGCTGATGGCAGAGGTGGCAAAGGTCACAGCCCAGCATGGTCCCTCTCCGAAACGTCCGCCGTTTTGGGGTGGTTTGCGCATCAAACCGCTTGAAATCGAGCTTTGGGCGGATGGAGCGTTTCGTCTTCACGACCGCTTTGTCTGGCGTCGGGAAACAATAACCGATATGTGGGGAATCGAACGGCTCAACCCCTGATCTTCGGGTCCACATTGCGTCAAGTGACGCCAAAGCCACTCTTTTTTGCCATTGTTTGATGTTGTTTAGTCGGTCGGGAGGGCGAGCTTCTGAACGGGAAATGATTTCGATTTGACTGATAATACGAACGATACCTCAACCATCTCGGGGTCCGTGAAGTGGTTTGACCCGATCAAGGGCTTTGGCTTCGTCATTCCGGATGCAGGCGGCGCGGACGTTCTGCTGCATGCGAACGTACTGCGGAACTTCGGGCAAAGCTCGGTTGCCGACGGGGCCCGGATCGAACTCGAAGTGCAGAAAACGCAGCGCGGTATTCAGGCGACTCAGGTTCTGAGCATTTCGCCGCCCGAGGACGCGGGCACGGCCGCGCTGAGCGATTTCGAAACGCTCGACCCGGCCGAGATCCGCAATACGCCGCTCGAACCCGCCCGCGTCAAATGGTTCGACAAGGGCAAGGGATTCGGGTTTGCCAATGTCTTCGGGCGCGGCGAGGATGTGTTCATTCACATCGAAGTGCTGCGCCGGTCGGGCCTGGCGGATCTGCAACCGGGCGAGGCCCTCGCGATCCGCGTGATCGACGGCAAGCGTGGCCGCATCGCGACGGAGGTCTGTGCATGGGAATTGGGGCTGCGAGACAGCTAGCGGCCGCTTTGGCGCTGTGCCTGGCCGGTGCCGCCGGCGCGCAGGAATGCCGGCCAGACACCGTTCAATTGCGCGGTGAATGGGGCGAGGCGCGGTTCACCGTCGAGGTGGCCGATGATCCGGACGAACGGGCCGTGGGCCTGATGAACCGCCCGTCGATGCCGAAAAGCGCGGGCATGCTCTTTGTCTATGACCGTGCCCAACGGGTGTCGTTCTGGATGGAGAACACGCTGATCCCGCTCGACATGATCTTCGCCGATGCCGATGGCGTGGTGCAGAATGTCCACCACGAGGCCGTGCCGCTCGACCGCACCAGCATTCCGGGCGAGGGGCAGATCCAGTACGTGCTCGAGATCAATGGCGGGTTGGCGCGGGCCATGGGAATCGGCCCCGGCACCCAGCTGCGCCACCCGGCTATCGGCCCGGATCCGGCCTGGCCCTGCTAGCGCGGTTTTCGCTTTTCAAACCCGGGTTCGGGCGGTATGCCCTGCGCCACGTCAGTCGGGGCGTAGCGCAGCCTGGTAGCGCGACGGTTTTGGGTACCGTAGGTCGCAAGTTCGAATCTTGCCGTCCCGACCATTTATCGACCACATTATCTAGTGTCTTGTATGGCACAGACCGCAAGTTTCCCACAGCTGTGCCGCGCCGCGGAATCGCGTTGAACCAGCGTGTGAAACCGTTGGACTAACCCCACTTATCCACAGGGTTTTCCACACTTGCTCTTTGAAATCGCGGCAGAATCTGCGCGGCCCGCGGGCCGAAACAGTCCCGCTCGGTCAACCGAAAAAACCATGTCAAAGACGTAAAAATTCCGTTGACCATGGTCGCCTATATACGCCAGATTGTGCGGGCCGGGTTTGGGAGCCACAAGATATAGTGGCAAGGGCGTCCGGCAGAGAAACCGAAGCACAGCAGCACGATTTGCGGATTTCGCATCTCGCACAGCCTCTTTGCACGCATTGCGTGCAAGGGCCGAGGGATCTTTGTCTCGCCGCCAGCCCGGACCGATCCACAGGTCGGGCCGATCCATGGATCGGGCAGGGCCAAGGCAGCTTGAGGCAAGGGGACAGAGATGAAGATCGACAGACAGTTCACCAAGGCAGGTCAGAACGCATACGCGGACCTGGAATTCGTCACCACATCGTCGGAGATCCGCAATCCGGACGGGACCACCGTGTTCAAGCTCGACGAGATCGAGGTGCCCGCAAAGTGGAGCCAGGTCGCCTCGGACGTGATCGCGCAGAAATATTTCCGCAAGGCCGGTGTGCCGACCGAGACGCGCAAGGTGCGCGAAAAGGACGTGCCCGAGTTTCTGTGGCGCTCTGTCCCCGCCGATGGCGCCGAGATGACCGGCGAGACTTCGGCCAAGCAGGTCTTTGATCGCCTCGCTGGCGCCTGGGCCTATTGGGGCTGGAAGGGCGGCTATTTCTCGACCGAGGAAGACGCGCGCGCCTATTTCGACGAGATGCGCTATATGCTGGCCACCCAGCGCGCCGCGCCCAACAGCCCCCAGTGGTTCAACACCGGCCTGCACTGGGCCTATGGCATCGACGGCCCCAGCCAAGGTCACTTCTATGTCGACTACAAGACCGGCAAGCTGGTCAAATCCAAATCGGCCTACGAGCATCCCCAGCCGCATGCCTGCTTTATCCAGGGCGTGCAGGACGACCTGGTGAACGAGGGCGGCATCATGGACCTTTGGGTGCGCGAGGCGCGCCTGTTCAAATACGGTTCGGGCACCGGCACCAATTTCAGCCACCTGCGTGGCGAGGGCGAGGCCCTGTCGGGCGGCGGCAAATCCTCGGGCCTGATGGGCTTTCTCAAGATCGGCGACCGGGCGGCCGGCGCCATCAAGTCGGGCGGCACCACGCGCCGCGCGGCCAAGATGGTGATCTGCGATGCCGACCACCCGGATATCGAGGAATTCGTCAACTGGAAGGTCAAGGAAGAGCAGAAGGTCGCGAGCATCGTCGCAGGATCGAAGATGCACGAGGCACGCCTAAATGATATCTTCGCCGCCATCGGCACATGGGACGGGGCCGAGGCCGATGCCTATGATCCCAAGGTGAACCCCCAGCTGAAGGAAGCGATCCGTCAGGCCAAGCGCGACGCGATCCCCGAGACATATGTCAAGCGCGTGCTGGATTATGCGCGCCAGGGCTATGACAGCATCGAGTTCCCGACCTATAACACCGACTGGGACAGCGAGGCCTATGCCAGCGTCTCGGGCCAGAACTCCAACAACTCGGTGCGCGTCACCGATGCCTTCCTCAAGGCGGTCAAGGACGATGCCGATTGGGAGCTGATCCGCCGCACCGACGGGTCCGTCGCGAAGACCGTGAAGGCGCGCCAGCTGTGGGAAGACATCGGCCACGCCGCCTGGGCCTGCGCCGATCCCGGCATCCAGTACCACGACACCGTGAATGCCTGGCACACCTGCCCGGAAGACGGCCCGATCCGCGGGTCGAACCCGTGCTCGGAATACATGTTCCTGGACGACACGGCCTGTAACCTGGCCTCGATGAACCTGCTCACCTTCCTCAAGGACGGGCAGTTCCAGGCCGATGACTACGTACACGCCATCCGGCTGTGGACTCTGACGCTCGAGATCAGCGTGATGATGGCGCAGTTCCCGTCGAAGGAGATCGCGCAACTCAGCTACGATTTCCGCACGCTGGGCCTGGGCTATGCCAATATCGGCGGCCTGCTGATGAACATGGGCTTCGGCTATGACAGCCCCGAAGGACGCGCGCTGTGCGGTGCGCTGACCGCGGTGATGACCGGCGTGTCCTACGCCACCTCGGCCGAGATCGCCGGTGAGCTGGGGCCATTCGCAGGCTATGCGCGCAACCGTGACCACATGCTGCGCGTCATCCGCAACCACCGCAACGCGGCCTATGGAGCTACTGACGGGTACGAGGCGCTGGACGTCAAGCCCGTTGCGCTCGACCATGCCAACTGCCCCGATCAAAGCCTGGTCACGCTCGCGATGCAAAGCTGGGACGAGGCGCAGCGCCTGGGCGAACAGCACGGCTACCGCAACGCGCAGGCCACGGTGATCGCGCCCACGGGCACCATCGGTCTGGTGATGGATTGCGACACCACCGGGATCGAGCCGGACTTTGCACTGGTGAAGTTCAAGAAGCTGGCCGGTGGCGGCTATTTCAAGATCATCAACCGGTCGGTTCCTGCCGCGCTCGAACATCTGGGCTATGACAGCGCGCAGATCGACGAGATCGTCAAATACGCAGTCGGCCACGGCACACTGTCGGGCGCGCCCGGCATCACCCATGCGGCGCTGGTCGGCCACGGTTTCGGCCCGGCCGAGATCGAGAAGGTCGAGATGGCGCTGGCGCAGGCCTTCGACATCCGCTTCGTCTTTAACCAGTGGACCCTGGGCGAAGCGTTCTGCACCGGGACCCTTGGCATCCCGGCCGAGAAACTGGTCGATCCGTCCTTCGACCTGCTGCGCCACCTGGGCTTTTCCAAGGCCGATATCGAGGCCGCGAACGATTATGTCTGCGGGACGATGACGCTGGAAGGCGCGCCGCACCTGGCCGAAGAGCACTACAGCGTCTTCGATTGCGCCAATCCCTGCGGCAAGAAGGGCAAGCGCTTCCTGTCCGTCGACAGCCATATCCACATGATGGCCGCCGCGCAGTCCTTCATCTCGGGGGCGATCTCGAAGACCGTGAACATGCCCAACGACGCCACCATCGAGGATTGCCAGCGCGCCTACGAGCTGTCCTGGTCCCTGGGCGTCAAGGCCAACGCGCTTTACCGCGACGGCTCGAAACTCAGCCAGCCGCTGGCGGCGGCCCTGGTCGAGGATGACGACGAGGCGGCCGAGGTGCTGGAGACCGGCAGCGCGCAGGAAAAGGCCGCCGTTCTGGCCGAGAAGATCGTGGAAAAGGTCGTGGTCAAGGAGATCGTCCGCAGCCACCGCGAAAAGATGCCCGAGCGTCGCAAGGGTTATACCCAAAAGGCCATCGTTGGCGGGCACAAGGTCTACCTGCGCACCGGCGAATATGCCGACGGCAGCTTGGGCGAGATCTTTATCGACATGCACAAGGAAGGTGCGGGCTTCCGCGCGATGATGAACAACTTCGCCATCGCCGTGTCCGTGGGTCTTCAGTACGGTGTGCCGCTCGAGGAGTTCGTGGATGCCTTCACCTTCACCAAGTTCGAACCGGCAGGCATGGTGCAGGGCAACGACTCGATCAAAAACGCGACCTCGATCCTCGATTACATCTTCCGCGAACTGGCCGTGTCCTACCTGGACCGCACGGACCTGGCCCATGTGAAGCCCGAAGGCGCCACCTTCGACGATCTGGGCCGCGGCGAGGAAGAGGGCGTGTCGAACGTCAAGGAACTGTCGGAAACGGCGGCCTCCAAGAGCCTCGAAGTGCTCAAGCAGATCAGCTCGACCGGCTATCTGCGCAAGCGTCTGCCTCAGGAGCTTGTGGTGTTCCAGGGCGGCCAGGACGCGATGACCGGCACCGATCCGGTGTCGGCGCTGCAGACCCTGGTCCCCGAGACCTCGACCGCCACGGCGGTGCAGGCCACCAGCGTGACCGCCATCGCGGCGTCCACCACCGCTGATGCGGTGACCCGGGCCAAGATGCAGGGCTACGAGGGCGAAGCCTGCGGCGAATGCGGCAACTACACGCTGGTGCGCAACGGCACCTGCATGAAGTGCAACACCTGCGGCGCGACGAGCGGGTGTAGCTGACAAGGACAGGGCGCGCGCGTCTTCCGCGCGCCCCATTGCGATCCGGGCCGCAGGCAGACCTGAGAAACGAGCGGTGTAACGATGAGCCCGGAGCGATCTGACTGGAGCGTCCCCCCCAGGGCGCTCCATTTTCTTTTCCCGCTCCCACGTCCGTGATCGCGTGTCTGCGGATTCGCTTTGCACCCCCCGCGGCGTTCTGTGAGGGTCGCGGCATGGCGAATATTGCGAACCTGTCCGGGCGGCTTTTGATCGCGCTTCTGTTCATGGGCGGGGCCGTGCAGAAGCTGGGCGATCCCGCACCGGTGCGCGCGATGATCGACGGGATCGGCCTGCCCGGAGGGCTTGTCTGGGCAGTGGCGCTCTTCAACCTCGTGGCGGGTCTGGGGCTTCTGCTGGGCCCGAAGGTGCGGGTCTGGGCGCTGGTCCTCGCGGCCTATTGCCTGTTCACCAGCTATTTTCACTGGCAGCTGCGCGCGGACCCGTGGCAGATGACCATCATGGTCAAGAACTGGGCCATCGCCGGCGGTCTTCTGATCCTTGCTGCGCAGGGTCCCGGGCGATTCGTTTTGTGGCGGGACGGTCGCTAACCCCCCAGCGTCACCACCGGGCCGCCTGCAGCCTCCGCATCCTCGGGGTCGTGGGTCACCATCAGCACCGGCAGGCCCCGGTCCCGCGCCTGATCGAAGACCAGCGCCCGCATGAGTTGGCGCAGGGCCACGTCGAGGCTGGAGAACGGCTCGTCCAGCAAGAGCGCCCGTGGCTCGGACAGAAGGGCGCGCATGAGCGAGACGCGCAGCTTTTGCCCGCCCGACAGTGTGGCGGGGTCACGGTCGCCGAAGCCTGCCATGTCGATCCGCGCCAGCGCTGCATCGACGGCGGCGCGCCGAGCCGCGCGGCCTCTCAGCCGCGGGCTCAGGCCAAAGGCAAGGTTCTCGGCCACGGACAGATGCGGGAACAGCAGGTCATCCTGGTAGAGGATGCCGATCCCCCGTGCCTCGGGCGGTAGCGGCGTCAGGTCGGTCTGGCCCAGGCAGACCCGCCCGGACATCTCGAAGGGCGGGCGCAGGGTGCCGATGATCGCCGCCAGAAGCGTGGATTTGCCCGTGCCCGACGGCCCCATGATCGAGGTGACGTGGCCTGGCATGACCTCCAGATCGAGCGCGAAAAGCGTTTCGTTTCTGAGCGATACACGCAGGTCTTCCAGTCGCAAGGCATCAGTCATGCAAAAGGCCCCGGCGGTTGCGATAGAGAAGGCGTGGCAGGATCAGTGCCAGTGCGAAAGGCACAAGGGCCGCCGCCGTCTGGGCCAGCGCAAAGACCCCGATGGCCCGCCGGTCCCCGCCCGAGGCCAGCGCCA
>PR_CR_10_Liq_1_inCRDRAFT_1001820_pt1 | contig 11487 bp, 15 predicted proteins | sample PRCRCaboRojoPR_3_FD_10241 | JGI IMG/M metagenome (IMG submission 10241) | reverse complement strand
TCTTGGCGTTCATGCGATATTCATCGCGCCAGAATTTGCGGCCGTAGTCATAATTTCCAGCCGTGCCGGTCTCGTACATCTCCTGGATGTCGCCGCCCGCACAGAACGCCTTGTCGCCCTCGGCATCGATCACCAAAAGGTCAATGGTCGGATCGGCCCGCCATTGGTCCAGCGCCGCCTCGATCTTGAGCACCATGTCATAGGTCAGTGCGTTCAATGCCTTGGGACGGCTCAGGGTGATCCTGCCGGCGCGGCCGTCCTGACGAATGTGAATATCGCTCATCGCGTCTGCCTTCTTCCTCGCGACCACCCCCGGCGGGCTAGCGTTGCCCGATCATGCCCCGCGCCACGATCAGGCGCATGATCTCGTTCGTGCCTTCGAGGATCTGGTGCACGCGCAGGTCGCGGACGATCTTCTCGATCCCGTAATCGGCAAGATACCCATATCCGCCATGCAGTTGCAGGCATTGATCGGCGACCTTTGATCCGGTTTCGGTGACGAATTTCTTGGCCATGGCGCAGAAGGCGTCGCGTCGGGCGCCTTGGTGTCGAGCTTCCAGGCCGCCTGGCGCAGGAAGGTGCGCGCCGCCTGCATCTCGATTTCCATGTCGGCCAGCCGGAATTGCAGGCCCTGAAACTGGTCGATGGTTTGGCCGAAAGCGCGGCGCTCGCCCATGTAATCCAGCGTGGCGTTCAGGGCCGCCTGGGCCGCGCCCAGCGAACAGGCCGCGATGTTGAGCCTTCCGCCATCGAGACCGGCCATGGCATATTTGAACCCTTGGCCCTCGGCCCCCAGCAGGTTGTTTTCGGGGACCGGGCAGGCATCCATCTGGACTTGCCGGGTGGGCTGGCTTTTCCAGCCCATCTTGTCCTCCAGCCCGCCGAAGGACAGGCCGGGCGTGCCGTCTTCCAGAACCAGGGCCGAAATGCCCTTGGGGCCGTCCTCACCGGTGCGGGCCATGACGATATAGGCATCCGAATAGCCCCCGCCCGAGATGAAAGCCTTGGTGCCGGTGAGGCCGTAGCCCTCATCGGTGCGGACCGCGCGGGTCTTGAGCGCGGCGGCGTCCGAGCCGCTGCCCGGTTCGGTCAGGCAGTAGGAGAAGACGGTTTCCATGGTCAGGGCGCGCGGCAGGTAGCGGGCCTTGAGATCGGCACTGCCGAACTGGTCTATCATGCGGGCGCACATGTTGTGGATGGACAGGAAGGCCGCGACCGAGGCGCAGGACATCGAAAGCGCCTCGAAAACGAGCGTCGCATCGAGCCGGCTGAGACCGGAGCCGCCGGACTCCTCGCTGACATAGAGACCGCCGAAGCCCAGTTCCGCCAGTTTTGGCCAGAGGTCGCGGGGGATCGTTCCCTCTGTCTCCCAATCGCGGGCATGTGGGGCGATCTCGGCTTCGCCGAAGGCGCGAGCCATGTCGAAAATGGCGTCTTGCTCTTCCGTCAGGGCGAACTCCATGGCTTCCTCCCAATCCATGAATTGAACGTATGTTTAATTCTTTCGTGCCGTGACGCGGATTGCAAGGGGGGATCGCAAGGGTTCCTCCAGGCTGACGCCCCAACCTCTCTAGCCTAGCGGCGTCTTTGACGGTCCAAATATCACCGGAATATCAGGGCGTTGGCGCACGATCCTGATCTTCCGAAAAGTCCTTAAAGGTCGGTCGAGAATTCCTCGATCAGGTGCCGCACGACCGCCCGCATCTGCTCCTCGGTATCGGCGCCGGCCGCTTTGGCGCCCTGTGCCGCCGCGCGTTGACGTTCGGCGCTGGTGCCGGTTTCCATGATCTCGCGCAGCGCCTCGATCTCCTGGGCGCATTGCAGGACGCCCGCGTCTTCCTCGACCAGTTCCAACAGTTCTTCGAAGAGTTCCGCGAAGGGCACGATCTCGCCACGGCCGAAATCGATCAGCCCGTCGCTCGTTCCATAGCGTTGTGCCCGCCAGCGGTTTTCCTGGACCAGGAAATTGTCGTAGCGCCGCCAACGCTGGTTGCGCACGCGCAAGCGCCACAGCAGCCGGGTCAGGGCCTGAATCAGTGCGGCGAGTCCCAGCGCATGGTTCATGCGGGGCGAGACATCGCAGATCCGGGCCTCCAGCGTGGGATAATGCGCCGAGGGGCGCAGGTCCCACCAGATCTTGGTCGCGTCCTCGATCACGCCCAGGTCCACCAATGCCTGAACCGAGCGCTGGTATTCATCCCAGCTGTCCATCTGCGGTGGCAGGCCCGTGCGCGGCAGGTTGTCGAAAACCGAAAGACGGTAGGAGGCCAGGCCGGTATCCTCGCCCTGCCAGAAGGGGGACGAGGTGGACATGGCCAGCAGATGCGGAAGGAAATAGCCGAGCTGGCTCAGAAGATCGGCCCGCAGCGCGTCGTCATTCAGCCCCACATGCACATGCATGCCGCAGATCAGCATGCGCCGGACCACGCCGCCCAGATCCTCGCGGAGCTGGTCATAACGTTGCTTGTGGGTGTGGTGCTGGTCTTTCCAATCGGCAAGCGGGTGGCACGAGGCGGCGATTGGGGTCAGGCCGTAGTTGTCGGCGCAATCGCGGATGGTCCGGCGCAGGTGGGCCAGGTCCTCGCGCGCCTCGGCCACAGTGGCGCAGACCTTGGTGCCGATCTCGATCTGGCATTGCAGGTATTCGGGGGCGACCTGGCCGCCAAGCGCGGCTTCGCAATCCGCCATCAGGCCTTCGGGAACGACGGCCAGGGCCAGGGTCTCCTTGTCGACCAGCAGGTATTCCTCTTCGATGCCGATCGAAAACTCGGGTTCGTCCATATGCGCCCTCCCGCTGCCGTTGCATCCAGTTTGCGGCGCATGGGCGCAAACGGCAAGATTCGGTTTGCGTTTGGCGAACCGGGTCCTTGTCCCGTGACAGCGCGACATATGGCCGGCCGGAAAACAAAACGCGGCCGGAAGGTCCGGCCGCGTTCTTGCTTTGGATGTCGGAGGGTCAGTCCATGGCCTTGAAGTTGAATTCGCCGCCGTCCTTGATCCCCGAGAACCAGCGCGCGGTTACGGTCTTTGTCTTGGTGTAGAAGCGGAAGGCGTCGGGACCATACTGGTTGAGATCGCCGAAGCCCGATTTCTTCCAGCCGCCGAAGGTGTGATAGGACAGCGGCACCGGGATCGGGAAATTGACACCGACCATGCCGACATTGACGCGGTGGGCGTAATCCCGCGCCGTGTCGCCATCGGCGGTGAAGATCGCCGTTCCGTTGCCATAGGGATTGTCCATCACGAGGTTCAAGGCCTCTTCATAGCTGCCCGCGCGCACCTGGCTGAGAACGGGGCCGAAGATCTCTTCCTTGTAGATGTCCATTTCGGGCGTCACCCGGTCGAAGAACGAGGGGCCGATGAAATAGCCGTCCTCATAGCCCTGGAGCGAGAAGTCGCGCCCGTCGATGAGCAGGTCGGCGCCTTGTTCCACGCCGGAGTCGATCAGGCCAAGGATCCGGTCCCGCGCCTGGCCGGTGATGACCGGCCCGTAATCCACGTCCTCGCCGGCCGTGTAGGGCCCGACTTTCAGCTTCTCGATGCGCGGCACCAGCTTTTCCACCAGACGGTCGGCGGTTTCCTCTCCCACCGGCACGGCGACCGAGATCGCCATGCAGCGTTCACCCGCGGCGCCGTAGCCCGCACCCACGAGGGCGTCGGCGGCCTTGTCCAGATCCGCATCGGGCATGATCACAAGGTGATTCTTGGCGCCGCCGAAACACTGGGCGCGTTTGCCGTTCGCGGTGGCACGCGAATAGATGTAATGCGCGATCGGGGTCGAGCCGACGAAGGCCACGGCCTGAATGGTTTCGTTGTCCAGCAGGGCATCGACCGCTTCCTTGTCGCCGTTGACGACCTGCAGGATGCCCGCGGGCACCCCTGCTTCGCTGCACAGCTCGGCCAGCATCAGCGCGGTGGTGGGCACCCGCTCGGAGGGTTTCAGGATCATCGCGTTGCCGCAGACGATGGCGCCGGCCAGTTTCCACAAGGGAATCATCGCCGGGAAGTTGAAGGGCGTGATGCCCGCCACGACGCCGAGTGGCTGGCGCATGGAATAAAGGTCGATGCCCGGCCCGCCGCTGTCGGTGAACTCGCCCTTGAGCATGTGCGGCGCGCCCATGCAGAACTCGACCACCTCCAGGCCGCGCTGCACGTCGCCACGGGCATCCGGAAGGGTCTTGCCATGTTCGCGGCTGACCGCCTCGGCCAGTTTGTCCATGTTGTCGTTGATGAGCTGGCCCAGCTTCATCATCACCCGGGCGCGGCGCTGCGGGTTGACCTTGGCCCATTCCCGCTGTGCGGTTTCGGCACGGGCGACGGCATCATTCACCTCGTCGGTCGTGGCCAGCGCCACCTTGGCCTGCACCTCGCCGGTCGCGGGGTTCAGGACATCCGCGAACCGCCCTGACGTTCCCGCCACGCGCGTGCCGTCGATATAGTGACCGATCTCTTCCATTTGGTCCTCCTGCGATTTGTTCCGGTTCACTCTACCCTTGCAATTTTGCTGGACAAAGAGACAATCCATCAAAACGATCTTGTAATTTTGCAAAATGAGGGCGGGATGCGAAACTGGGACGACATGCGGGTTTTCCTCGCGGTCGCGCGGGCTCAGAGCTTGTCGGCGGCCGCGCCCCTTCTCAAGATGGACCCGGCCACGGTCAGCCGCCGCATCGCACGGCTGGAAGCGGGCCTGGGCGCGGCTTTGTTCGTGAAGTCACCGCAGGGCTACGCACTGACGGACCTGGGCGCGCGGATGCGCGACCGCGCCGCCGAGGCCGAAGCGGCGCTGGCGCTGGCCGCCGATGAAGGGCAGGGTGCAGGTGGCGGTCTGACCGGGCAGGTGCGGATCGGTGCGCCCGATGGCTGCGCGAACTACGTGCTGCCGCAGGTCTGCGCCAAGCTCCAAGCCGACAACCCGGATCTGGAAGTGCAGATCCTTGCCCTGCCGCGGGTGGTGAACCTGTCGCGGCGCGAGGCGGACATGGCGATCACCGTTTCACCGCCCATGGCCGGGCGGCTGACGGTGCAACGGATCACCGATTATCGTCTGCACCTTGCGACCCATGCCGAGACAGCAGGGGCGATCCGGCATCCCGACGACCTGAAGGGGCGGGCCGTGGTGGGCTATATCCCCGACATGATCTTCGACAAGGAACTGGACTACCTGGGCGATCTGGCACGCGACGGGGTTCAGCTGGCCTCGAACTCGGTCGCGGTGCAGGCGCAATTGCTGCGCGCCGGGGGCGGCATCGGCATCGTGCATGACTTTGCGATGCCCTTTCTGCCCGAACTGCGCCGGGTGCTGACCGAGCGGATCAGCCTCACGCGCAGCTTCTACCTTGTCCGGCACGCGTCGGATCGCCGGTCGGACCGGCTCAACCGTCTTGCCGAGGCCCTGGCCGCGGGCATCCGAGCCGAGGTGACGCGTCTGGAAGCGATGGTTGCTTGACAGACCGGCTCTGGCGGGGAACGCTGAGGAAAAGACGAAAGGACAGATCATGCTCGTGAAGCAAATTCTCTCTTCCAAGGCGGTGGACGGGGTTCTGACACTGCAAAGCGATGCCCAGGTCAAGGATGCGGCCGCGATCATGTCCGACCGCCGGATCGGGACGATCGTGATCAGTGACGATGACGGGGCGACGCCAACGGGAATCCTGTCGGAGCGCGATATCGTGCGCGAGATCGGGCGTCAGGGCCCCGAATGCCTCGGGAAGACCGTGGCCGACCTGATGACCCGCGATCCGGTGACCTGCACGCCCGCCGACAGCTCTGACGCGGTGCTGTCGCGGATGACGGAGGGGCGGTTCCGCCACCTGCCGGTCCTGGAAGAGGGGCGCATGATCGGGCTGATCTCCATCGGTGATGTCGTCAAGGCGCGGCTGGCCGAACTGTCGATGGAAAAGGACGCGCTGGAAGGCATGATCATGGGGCACTAGCCCCGCGCCTGCAAAGCCGCTTGCATTCCCCGGTGCAATAATGTTGCGTGCGCGGCAAAACCGATTGTCCGAGAGGATCCGCCATGCGCACAGGCCTTTATCCCGGCACGTTCGACCCGGTCACGCTGGGTCATGTGGATATCATCCGCCGTGCCTGCACTCTGGTGGACCGGTTGGTCATCGGCGTGGCCATCAATCGCGACAAGGGGCCCCTTTTCACGCTGGAGGAGCGTGTCGCGATGATCGAGGCGGAATGCGCGGCCCTGTCGGCGGAAACCGGGGTCGAGATCATCGCCCATCCCTTCGAAAACCTGCTGATCGACTGTGCCAATGACGTGGGCGCGCAGATCATCCTGCGCGGCCTGCGCGCGGTGGCGGATTTCGAATATGAATACCAGATGGTCGGTATGAACCGGGCGCTGGATGACCGGATCGAAACCGTTTTCCTGATGGCCGATGCCCAGCATCAGGCCATCGCGTCGAAACTGGTCAAGGAAATCGCGCGTCTGGGTGGCGATGTCTCGAAATTCGTCACACCCGCGGTGGAGCAGGCCTTGAAGGATCGCCTTGGCTGAACCGGGCTGATCCGGCGGGGCGGCTGCGCCGCGCAGGTTTGTCGGAAAAATCTGGGGCGCAATACAAAACCCCGGCGGATGGGGGACACCGCCGGGGCCAAATGAGTTTATCTGCCAAGATGAAGGCGCGTTAGCCGTAGACGGCCTTGTGAGCGATCTTGCTGGCATCGCCGGTGTAGAAGCCCAGATCTTCCAATGCGATTTCGCGCGGCAGGTTCTGCAGTTCACGCTTGGTGCGGGCATAGGCGGCACGCTTTTTCAGGGCCGTGCGGAGGGTTGCGAAAGCGGACATGTCAATCTCCTTTTGTGTGGCCGTTCCGTTGTCTTGAACTGACATATAGGGATGCTGCGCTGCGGCACCACTGACAGTTTGCGCTAACGGCTTTGCATTGGCTGCATGGCGGCAAGGCTTTGACATGTATGGAAAAAACCGCCCCTAGGGGCGGTTTTGACGTTTTCGGCGCGGCGTTCCCCCCTGAATCAGAGGTATTTGCCCATCTCGACCGCGGTGTCCGACATCCGGTTGGAGAAGCCCCATTCGTTGTCATACCAGGTCAGGATACGCACCATCGTGCCCTCCATCACCTTGGTCTGATCCGTGTGGAAGACGCTGGAATGCGGATCATGGTTGAAATCGGAGCTGACCAGCGGCTTGTCGGTATAGCCGAGGATCCCCTTGAGCGGGCCATCGGCGGCCTTGCGGATCGCGGCGTTGACCTCTTCGGCGGTGGTTTCGCGGGCGGCTTCGAAGGTCAGGTCCACGACGAGACATTCGGGGTCGGGACCCGGATCGCCACGCCGTCGAGCTTGCCGTTGAGTTCCGGCAGCACCAGCCCCACGGCCTTGGCCGCGCCGGTGGAGGTCGGGATCATCGAGAGGGCGGCGGCGCGGGCGCGGTAGAGATCCGAATGCATCGTGTCCAGCGTCGGCTGGTCGCCGGTATAGGAGTGGATCGTCGTCATGAAGCCCTTGACGATGCCGATCTCGTCATCGAGCACCTTGGCCACCGGGGCAGACAATTGGTGGTGCAGGACGCGTTGGAGACCACCACATCGGAGTCCGACAGCTGATCGTGGTTGACGCCGTAGACGATGGTCTTGTCCGCATCCTTGCCGGGGGCCGAGATCAGCACCCGCGACGATCCGTTGTCCAGATGCGCCTGGCAGTCGTCCTTGCTGCGGAAGATGCCGGTGCACTCCATGACAACGTCGACGTCCGACCAGGGCAGGTCGGCGGGATTGCGGATCGCCGTCACCCTGATCGGGCCGCGGCCCACGTCGATGCTGTCCTCGGTGGTCTTCACCTCGACCGGGAAGCGGCCGTGGACACTGTCGAACTGCAGCAGGTGGGCATTGGTCTCGACCGGGCCGAGATCGTTGATGGCCACGACCTCGATATCGGTGCGGCCGGATTCGATGATGGCCCGCAGGACGTTGCGGCCGATGCGACCGAACCCGTTGATGGCGACTTTGACTGGCATTGGCTGGCCCTCCGTATGGATTGGCATGTGGCGGCCCGCGGATCGGCCCGCTGTTGGCGCTAACATCCGCTTTTTTGCCAAAAGGTCAACCCGGCATTGCGCCGGGCCCGCACCATCAGCGCCAGAAGGCGATATACTGGATCAGCTCCATGAACTTGCGGCCCAAGTATAGCGGCGCGTCCCAGTCCAGCACGAAGTGATCAAGGGCGAAGAACGCCGCAATCAGAAGCACCAGCCATATCGCGAGCCTGTTGGTCATGCGCCCATCTAGGCGCGGGCGGGTGAAAAGGTAAAGCGGGAAGGCCGGGTCCGTGCTACCCTATGGTTGTATTGCAGGCCATTCATGAGGGTATCATGGCATTTTATCAATCCATCAAGAATTCGTACCGCTACCCGCGCGGAGATGCGCAACCGGGCCAGTCGGGCTGGATCGCGGACAGGTTGTTGCGCCTGCGCGCCTTGCTCAATGCCGAGATCGTGTCGCGCCGCGCGCCCAATTCGCTGATCATCGGGTCGTGGAACATCCGGCATTTCGATGGCGGGCGGCCGCGCCTGCCCGAGAGCTTTCACTACATTGCCGAGATCATCGACCATTTCGACATCTGCGCGTTGCAGGAGGTCAAGTCGGTCGAGTCGATGGAGCAGTTGATGGGGCTTCTGGGCCCGAACTGGGATTATTTCATCAATGACAGTTCCGGGGCCGGGCGCGGGAACCATGAACGGATGGCCTTCGTCTATAACAGGAACCGGGTCTTCTTTCGCAACCTGATCGGTGAGCTGGTGATCGAGAAGGGCGCGCTGCCGGGGGATGAGCAGATCGGGCGCACGCCGTTCTTCGCGTCGTTCCAGGCCGGGTGGTTCCGGTTCGTCCTGTGTTCGGCGCATATCGTGTTCGAAGAAACCGAGGGCCGCCCCCTGCGCGAGGACGAGATTCGCGTGATCGCGGAGATCCTGAAGGACCGGGCCAAGGACACGGACGAGGTGCATGTCTTCATCGGCGACATGAATATCGAAGAGCCCGGCGACCCGGGGCACCGGGCCTTGACCTCAAATGGCTTCGAGGTTCCCGACCTCGGCCCTACCTCGCTGACCGGCACCAAGCATTATGACCAGATCGCCTTCAGCGGGTTGCAGGACAAGACGGAGATGCTGAACCGAGGCGTGATNCACTGGCAANAGGCCGTGTTCACCGATGCCGAAATGGAGGCCTATCGNGATATCGCNAAGGCGATCCGGCGNCGCCGGNNNTCGGGCGAGGGGTTCTGGGATTTCCATACGTCCATCCAGCGCGCACTGGCGGCGGGCGAGGACGTGGGCGAGGCCTATTCCGATTGGGCGCGTGAGTATTCCAGTTGGCGCACCCATGAGATGTCCGATCACCTGCCGATCTGGATCGAACTGAAGGTGGATTATTCGAACGAATACCTGTTGGGAATCAAGAAACGGGGCTGACCCCGGGCCGTGACGCGGGGGCGGGCGGGTTGTCCGCCCCTGTCTCGGTTCCGACGGGCATGGCCATCAGGTCTTCGATCAGCAGGCTCAGCAACTCGCCCCGGTTCGTGACCTCGGCCTTGCGGTAGATCGCGTTGAGGTGGGACTTGACGGTGCCCTCGGCCGAGCCGCGCAGTTCGGCGATTTCCGAGATCGAGAAGCCCTTGACCATGAAATGCGCGATGTCGCGTTCCGCAGGCGTCAGGCCCCAGCCCTGGAAGTGCTCCTCGATCACGTCGTGGAAGGCCGATGCGGCGATCGAGACCTGGTGCTCCAGATGCGCCGAGCGGCGCAGAAGCGTCAGCAGGTAGCGGGTTTCGATCACCAACGCCGAGATCAGCGCCAGCGCGGCCACCAGTTCGATCGCGAAATGCCAGTCGGACAGGGCCGTCAGGCCCAAGGCGACCCCGTCGGCCCCCACATCCCAGAGGAAAAAGCCCGCACACAGAACCTGGGCGGCAATCAGCGCCATCAGCGCGGCGGGCTTTTTCGATGTGCCTTGCATCACTCGACGATCCTAGCACCTTCCGGCACGGTCTTGACACCTGTCACCATCGCCTGCGGCAAATTCACGCCCGTGCGGCGGCTTTCCCAGATCACGGCGGCGACATGGGCGATGATCGATATCTCGGCCCAGATGACAAGGGCTTCGTGCATCTCTTCGACCCATTCCGTGCCCCAATAGGCATTGGTCGTCATCATGTAGCCGGTCGCGCCGATCCCGGCGAGGGTGGCCAGCAGGTTGAAGATCATCAGCGCGCCCAGCGGCGTGTGGCCCAGATGTACGGCGCGGCGTCCCGTGGCGATGTCCGAAACCTGTTCGAAGACGGCCTTGGGCGTTGGGAAGAAGCTGGCGAAGCGGGCGTGGCGCGGGCCGATCAGGCCCCAGACCAACCGGAAGGCGACAAGGCCCACCACGACATAGCCCACGGTTTCGTGCAGCTTGCTTTCATCCTCGGTGAAGAACGCGTTGGCGACGAAGGCCGCGACCAGCGTCCAGTGAAACAGGCGGACCAGCGGGTCCCAGATGCGATGTTTGGTCATGGGGGGCTCCCTTTGTTGGTGGGGGCGGGCCGCAGCACGGCCCGCGCGCCGGGCTCAGTCGTCCATCTTGGTGCGCAGCACGGTCAGGTCATCGGCGAGGTAGACCTCGTAGCGGCCAACGTCCTTGACGGCGTAGACCTCGTACATGCCGTCCTCGATCTGGATCTGGCGCACCTCGTAGCCCTGGGCGGTCAGCATCTCGGTGATCTCGGCCTTACGGGCGTCGGTCAGGTCGGCGCGGCTGGCGGCGAAAGCGCCGGAGGCGGCGGTGGCAAGGGCGGTGGCGAGAAGAAGAGCTTTCATGGGTCTTGTCCTTTCGGGTTCGCAGCGGGCCGGGATGGCGCGCCGTCCGGGGACAAGATTGGGGCGGGCAGGGGCGCAGCGGAATCGGTCCGAAGTTGTATCCGCGGCATTTCTGCCAGCGGTTTACGGGCCTGCAACCGCAGTTGCAGAGCGGCGATCCGCCCATGAAAAAGGGGCCCCGAAAGGCCCCTTGTCGTTGTCTGCTATGCAGTGTCAGTGCAGCCGGCCCATATGGCCTGCCACGTCGGCCATGCGCACCGAGAAGCCCCATTCGTTGTCGTACCAGGCCAGCACGCGCACGGTGCGCCCGCCCATGACCTTGGTCTGGTCGGGGGCGAAAATCGAGCTTTGCGGGGTGTGATTGAAATCGACGGAAACCTTCGGCTCCGGGTCATAGGCCATGACCATGCCCATATGTCCGGCGCAGGCCTCGGCGACGATCTCGTTGACGTTCTCGGCGGTGACGTCCCGGGCAGCTTCGAAGGTCAGGTCGACGCAGGAGACATTGGGCGTGGGCACGCGCATGGCGGTGCCGTCCAGCTTGCCCTCCATCTCGGGCAACACTTCCTTGAGCGCCTTGGCGGCCCCGGTCGAGGTCGGGATCATCGCCATGGCGGCGGCGCGGGCGCGGTAGAGATCCTTGTGGCGGCGGTCCAGC
>PR_CR_10_Liq_1_inCRDRAFT_1001819_pt1 | contig 11497 bp, 6 predicted proteins | sample PRCRCaboRojoPR_3_FD_10241 | JGI IMG/M metagenome (IMG submission 10241) | reverse complement strand
AAGTGTGTAAGAGTGCATCTTCATAAAATGCACACACGACAGCAAAGACACAAAAAGTACCTGCGTGAAGCTCCAGTCCCTTGTAAGTGACAAGTATATAGCTATCACAAAAGTTATGGTCTGGGAAAGGTGCTGGTAGATGTTTGCAAGTACNATAGGCATTCCTTTCAGAATCATGACTTGCAAGAAATAAGCCAGCCAAGAGTACAAAAAAACCCCTGGCCATAGGAGTCCTACTAACTTAAAGTCCTTGAGCATCAGTTCTAAAAAGTCTGTTTCTAGGTAGTACCCACTTTTCGAGAACTTAGTGAGTGCAGATATCAGTATGTAGCAACTACTGATTAAAGTAAACATGACGTAAAGGCCTCTCATTTCGCACTTGTAGAACCCTGCTGAGTAATCGCACAAGTCAAAAAAGGACACCTTGTAAGAAACGTAAGGTCCGTGGTAAGCTGACTTTTCTTTGGAGTCCTTCATTTTTGTGTAAGTGTTTAAATTTNAATGGACAAAGAACTTAGCCTTTTATCAGGGTGGACTCAGATCTCAAAAAAGCGGGAAAAACTAGCAGAAAGAACGCTGGAGCTGATAAACTCACGTGAAGAAGGTAAAACTTGCAGCTTCTCAAAAGATTCAGTGGTTCAAGAAGTGTTTTTGTGCAGAACGTGCAACAACTGCCCAGAAGGTTCTGGAGTGTGTTTAGGATGTTACTTGCAGTGCCACTTAGACCACGAAGTAGTAGAACTAGGTCCTAAAACTAACCTAGTTTGTGACTGCGGAAACTCCAGAATGTCCAACAAGTGCACCTTAAACTCCCAAAAGCCGCTTGAGAATCCCGGTAACTCTTACTCACACAACTTCAAAGGAAAGTTTTGCATGTGCGACTCTGAAGACAGCGACGAAACTAGAGAAAGCGAAATGTTTATGTGCGTGGGGTGCCAAGACTGGTTCCACTCTACTTGTGTGCAAAGTGCAAACAACTCCCACAACTTAGCTGACAAAGAGTTCCATCAAACAGCTATTCCTCAAGTTCCCCTTGAAAACTTAGAAGAGTTCTTTTTTGTGTGTGAAAAGTGCCTGCAGAACTGGCTTTATATCCCTAGTGCCTACAAAGAGTACATCTACACTGAAGAACCCTCCAAAAGAAACCGAGTAGACGAGTGCCCTGTGAAAACTTCTGAGTTTCCTAAGTTTCCTTACCACGTCTTTGTAAAGCTCACTTGGCTGGACGAAAGGTGCAAGTGCAGTTCCTGTGAAGAGCTTTTTCCAAAAGAGTTCCAAATTATCCAGAAACTAGACAACCGAACCCTTTTAGAAGAACTCGAAGCTGAAGCTGAAAAAATATTTGAAGAAGAACAAGAAGAAGAAGACCCTGAAGAAGAAGAAGTTTTCAGTGAACTCAACAACATGCCCCATGAAACCCAGCTAGAGATTGCCCAAGGCTATAACTTGCTGAGAGAATCTCTTTCTGAGTTTGTGCTTGATTTGCAAGGAAGTGTTTGCAACCTACAACAAGTTGAAGACTTCAAAAAGAAACTTCAAGAAAAGTATGAAGCTTACAAGAAGTCTAAATATTAATATGGTATTTCAAGTTTCAAAGAGGTTAGGGTACTTACTTCAGGGAGTGTTGCTGGTCCTCATACATATTTGTGTGTACTTGGAAACCCATGTAACTGTAACTTAGCCAGTATACGACATGCTTGATGCAAGAGGTCCTTACGAAAACTTATTTAACTACCTTACAGGCTACCCTTTGTACTTTGCCACAATGTTTTATTACTTGTGCGCGTGCCTGATTTCTCCAGGGAAGCCCTTTGAGAACTGGGATGCTTACTGCAAAGACTCTTCGAGGAGGTGGTGCGAAGACTGCAAAGTGTTTAAGCCTGAAAGAACTTTCCATTGCACAAGGTGCGGTTTGTGTGTGGTGAAGCGGGACCACCACTGTGACTTTACTAACCAGTGTGTGGGTTACAACAACCATAAAGCCTTTTTGCTGTTTTTGGTTTTTGCAACTTTAGGAAACACACACTATATTCTAAGGAGTTTCCAGTGGCTTTTTAATTGGTACTTCGGGCACTATGAGGTATTGAAGGCTTACTCAGTAGTCTATGCTGTTGGCTATGCAATTCACTTATACACTATGGTTTCTCTCTGGCTTTTTTTAGTGAACCTTAACTTGCGTAACTGGCCCAATTTGTTTTTGAACTTGACTTGGCTTGACTCTTACAGAATGATAATAAGGCCAAGTACGTTTAAAGTTTATGACGACCCACCTAACCTCTACAACCTAGGTCCTTATGCTAACTTTGTGCAAACATTTGGAACCAACCCCTTGAGTTGGTTCTGGCCTTTTCCCCCAAAACACAAAAGCTTAAGTTTAGCTCCTGAGCTAGAAAAGATCCCTACTGAAGTAGAGCAAAACCAAGCTTCAGAAAAGTTCGAAGTCAACCCTAACTACTACAGGTACTTAGTTGCCACAGGCAAGATTCTTTATGTTAAGTTCAGATAAATATGAACGAAGACTGGCAAGGGTCTAGACCTAAAAAATTCTCGGGAGGCAAGAAAATAGTTCAGCCTGTCTACAGCCAAACTACTACTGAAGGCCTTTTAGGAGAAACCAGTGAAGGGTTAGTAGTTATGAAGGGGAAAAAACACTTCCAGCAATCAGAGTGTAAAGAAGTTATGCAGTGGAAACCCTGTGTCAAAAAAATAGACAACCCCAATCCTTCTGTTCCAAAAGAGCCAGAACGCAAACACCTGTCCCCAGTTATCAAGACCCAAAAACCCAGGCCTGAAAAAAAGCACATTCAGTTTTCGCCTAGCAGAAGCAACAAACCTGAAGTGCCCCAACATACCAAAATGGTAACCGTGAACGGCATACGAGTCCAAGACCTTCCGACTTCTGAGTACAATGACCACAAGCAGTTAATTGGACTAAAAAAAAGAATTAACGGAACTGAACAAATGCGGAACGGAATCAGCTACAAAGCTCCTGGAGACAAGTCTTACAAAAAGCCAGAACAAAGTGCAGGCTTCTTCAAAGAAGGAGGGTTAGTTGCTGGAAGCACTCAGAAACCCAGAATTCCTCATAAAGCCAAAAAGTCAGTTGCTAACATACAAGAAACTGAGTCAACTGGAACTAGGTGGACTGACAGAGTTAAAAACGAAGTAGAAAACGAGGAAAAAGACCAAGTTAATTCGTTAGTGGACTGGGAAAAGCAAGTTCTTGCTACAAACGTAAGTAACTACAAAGACCCAGATCTTTCAGACTAATTTAAGTTATCTGCAGCGCACTGAATAACTTCTGTGTTGGTTGCTTGTGGACTCTTGAAAGCTTTCCAAAGTGTTCCGTGTTTAATTACTTGTTGGTTGACTTCTTCAAGTACCTTTTGTGGTTCTCCGTTTTCTTTTTGAAATGCATACCACCATATCCAGACGTCGCCTACTTTTTTTCCTTTTTCAAGGGCTTTTGCAAACCATTCCCTTGCGTTGGCAAGCTTTCCTTGCTTCCAAAAGACTTTCGCAGCTTCTAGCAACACATAAGGGCAGTTTTCACAGTGCTGAAGGGCTTCTGTAACTAAGCTTTTTTGGTGGTTTTCGTGCTGGATTTTTAGTGCCCATGCTTTTCCTAGGTCAGGAAAGTCCTTTAAAGCTGAAGAAACTAGTGACAAAGCGTACTTGGGATTCTTTTGTCTTAGTTCAAAGTTAATAGAAGCAAGGTAGGACTTTTTAGAAGGGGCTTGTTTTCTGGCTTTTTCAAGTAAAACTCGGGCTTTGAGGGTGTTTTTTTGGAGTTCGTTAAGTTTGGAAGCTTTTGTGTAAAGCAAAGGAGACTCTGGAATTAGCAGCATTCCTTTTTCAAGGATTTTAAGTGCTTCTAGAGTTCCTACTATGTTTGTTAAATTCCCAATTAAAAGGTAAAACTCTGGAACTTTAGGAAAGAGTTCCAAGCTTTCTTTAAGCAGTTCCAGGCTCTCATGGTTTTTTCCTTGGAGTTGCAAGTACTTTGCTGCTTTGACTCTGAGTGAAGATGTGCCTAGGGTTTTTACTCCTGAGTAGAGTAGTGCTAAAGCTTTGTCTAAGTTTCCGGATCTTTTTTCTATCTTAGCAGAAACTAAGTAAGTTTTAGGGTTGTTATGCAGCTTGCTCAGAACTTTTTGGTAAATTTCCTGAAGAGTAGCTAAGTCAGAAAAGTACTCTAAAGCTTCTTCCCAAAAATCCTCTGTGCAATCAAAAGCTTGTATGTAGGTCTCTTTGACAAGTTCGCCAAAGTGCTTTTCAATGTCCACTGCAAATCTCCAGACACTGGGGTTCTTTGGAAAGATTTCTAGTATAGACTTTACCATGATCCTTGCACAGCTGTAGTGGCCTTCTTGAGTTAGAGTTTGAAGGTCTTCTAGCCAAGTGCTTAGTTTTTGGTCTTCTTCTAGTCCAGTGTGGAGGGTTTGCTGCACTATTGCTTTAGCTGTGAGTAAGTTAGAAGCTTCACTAGCATAAGCAGCTTCTTTCAACCAGTCCTTTCTAACTATAGGAACCCCTTTTTTAGAAAGAGTGCGTATAGACCTGTCTATGAGCTTCTCAACGTTGCTAGTGTTGCCTTGAGTGTCTTCTAGTCTAGCTGCACTTATTAAGATCTTTGGTTCGGTTGGAATCTTTTTAAAAGCTTGGTTAAGCACAGCTCTGGCGTTTTTGTACTCTTCCAGTCTAGCAAGAGCTAGCCACAAGTCAACGCTATAAGGACAGCAAGTTACTGCTTTTTTAAGGTAGGCTTTTGCTTGTTCTTCTTGGCAAACTGAAACAACTTCTTTCCACAGCTTAACAGAGTCAGGGTTGAATTCCAAGCCTTTCCTAAGGACTTTTTCCTTTTCTTGGGGATTTTGTTCCTTTGCTGAAAGCGCCATCCATATTTTAACTGACTTGGGAATAAAAGTAGCCCCTTTGGTAAGTATGTGCTTGGCTTTAGAAAGAGTTTCTAGCCTGGCAGCTTCTATCCAGAGGTCTTCTGAGTCTGGGCACTGCTGACAAGCTTCTTCTAGTATCTTTTTGGCAGCTTTAAGGTTGTTGTCTTTTTCTTCAAGTCTGCTAGCAGCTAGCCAAGCTTCAGGGTTGTTTTTGTTGGACTCAATCAGTGACTTAATTAAGTTCCTTATTTTACTGAGGTCTGCAGAGTCTCCTAAAGAAGAAACTCTCATAGAGTCCATTTGTGTAAGGTAGCCTTGAGGGTCTACTGAAGGAGCTAGTGAAAGCGACCCGGTCTGGGTGTTGTCTAGTTTGGCTGATATAACTGTGCTTCTGACTCCACTTACTACTCCTGAACTTAACTTGTTTTCTTCATAAGCAGTTTTAATGACTCTGTCAGAAATAGGCAAGTAGTTCTGTCTGCGGCCTCTTTTTTTGCCAAAAGCTTTTGGGTCAGGGAGTTGGTCCCACTCTTCTTTAGAAACTTTAACTAGTTCTTTTTTGGCGTCTTTAAGTATTTGAGAGGGCACTGGTCCTTTGTTGATGGGTTCTTGGGTTTTTCTGTGCTTTTTTCTAGACTGCATGTAAGCTTCTACTTGGTCAAATATTTGGTCAGCTTCCTGGTCTTCTTTAGTGTACTGTTGGTCAGCCAAAGCTGAATCATTGAACCCGTAAAACTTATCAAAAGCAGTGTCTGAGAAGTCAGTTTTTTCATACTCGTGCCCACGTGTGCCACTTGTAGGGGTGATTTTGGAGTTAGGATCAGAAGGGTCGCCTATATCAGAACGAGTGAAGATAGGAACAGCACCTCTGCCGACTCCAGGTACGTAGCCAGCAGGAGGCTGTCCGAACTTGGGCTTCTTGAAAACATCTTTCATTTTTAAATGGAAGAAGAGCAGTTTTCACAAGACGAAAAAGAATTTGGAGAGAGCGAAGATAGCCAAGATAGTCGGGACAGCCAAGACTCAGAAGACTTTGAAGAACCTGAGGACGCTGAAGTAAACTTCGAAGAAATTCCTGCTTACGCCCACTTGCCACCTTTAGATCCTTGGCGCAAAGTCCGCAGAGAACTTATTAAAGCTGTGAACTTGTCGAGACAAGAAGAAGCAGTCGGGTTGGAAACTGTGTACATTGACTGGCTGGCTACAGAGGGGTGCCACGATTACACTAAACTAGTTTTAGAAGACGAAGAGGACGAAGACCAGTTACTTAAAATGCTTTCAGACTCAAAAGCAGTGGGGGAAATGAAGGTCTGCACAGCTTTAACTCTGCTTGAAGAAGACGTTTCAGAGCCCAAGCACTTAGTGGAGCCTTTTTTGGACGCACATGGGTTACTTATGGAACTGAACAGAGAAATGATTTTGAACGAGGGAAACACCCACGTAGGAATTGGACTGGGAGTTAGAGACATGAGGCTGTGTCTTGTATACGCTTTCAGTTGCAAAAAGGTAGAAGTAACTTCAATCCAAAAAGCAGAGGGTTGTATAGAAGTTAAAGGAGAAGTAACTGCAAGTGAGTTCGGAGTCTATGTAGGGAGACTAGTGGACTCCTCTATGAAAGAAATTGCTATAGTAGGGCCTTCTGAGATGTCTTACGAACCAAACTCGAAAGAATTCACCATAAAGATTCCCAGTAACACTGAAATCGAGTACGACGACGAAGGCTACGGAAAGAACTTTTTAGAAGTCTACGTAAGAGCCAACCCAGACACAATACCCTACGGAAAGTCCTCTGACTCCAAAGTGTCCATCAAGCACGTAGAGCTTGCTGAGAGAAGACGCTTAGAACACTACCCAGACCCTAGACACCAGTACGAAGAAGCCAAACTCGAAGAACGCAAAGCACTCCTTGAAGAGCAAAAAAGAAACTACGAAGAAGACCTTAAAAAAAAAGAAGAAGAAGAAGCTGCAAAACGCCAAGAAACCCGAGAACAACAACGCAAAGAACTCATGGAACAAGAAAAACTCAGAAAAGTCGAAAACGAAGTTCCACAAAGCGCCAACACTAGCCACAGACAAAAAGACAGCTCTGTAGAACAACAACCCTCAGCCCCTAAAAGCCCCGAACAAGAGTCCCAACAACAAAGCGACGACTCTCTTAAAAGCGAGTCTGAAGAAGAGGTTTTTTACGGGAATCAAAAACAAGACCTAATCGACTCTATACTGCAAAACCAAGAAATCCAAAGAAGTCTGAAGCAAGAAAACCAAGAAATGGAAAAAAGAATAGTAGCAATCCGCAGGAACCTAGGCAACATTCAGGACAAGTCCTCAGAAGACTCCATGACTATGCACAAGTACCTAAACACCCTTGCCAATGTGCACCAAGTAAAGCAGAAAATGACCGAACTCACAGAAACTTATGAAAACTGGGCGCAAGTCTACCAAGAAAACATCAAAGAAAAACAAGAAAGGTGCAACGAAATCCAACAGTACCTCAAAGACTTCAAAAAAGAAGTAGCTAAACAAGCTGAGTACTCCAGAACAGGCAAACCCATTCCTCAAAGAGTAGTGGACTCCTGGGAAGAGTCTGAGTCACAAAGGGAGTCTGAACTGCAACAAGTCCGAATCAACAATATAACCCTCAAAAGCAAACTAGTTAAACTCGAAAACGAAGGCAAAACCAAAGAAGAACTTGCTGAAGGCCTCCACCTAATTGACTACGAACAACTAAAAATCGAAAAACAAACACTCAACGACAAGATTGAAGAAAGGAACGAAGAACTCCACAAACTCCGCAAAAAAATAGAAACCACTGTGCAAATGCTCACCCACACCAAAGAAAAACTCAAGTTTATAACTGCCGAAAAAAAAGTACTCAAAGAAAGACGAGACAAAAAAGCTAGGAAACTCGAAACTGGAAGGAACCAACTCAACAGTATTAAAAAAAGACTTGAAACTATCAGAGCTGACTTACAAAAGCACAGACAAGAAACTGGAATAGTCAACAGCAACCAACTCGACTCTGACTTAGCTAAGCGAAAGAAGTACGTTGAAGACCTCAAAGAAACTCTAATTTCATACGAAAAACAGTTCACTCAAATGCAAGAAACCATTGCAAGTGCCAAAGCTCTTGAATAACTTATTCCAACCCTAACAAGTCGACTTCTTCAGGTTTTTCTTGCTGTACTTCTAGCTTGACTGGGTTCTCCAAAGCTGCATACAAAGAGTTAGAGAGTTGGTTTTTGCGTTCAATGTCTATTTGCTTAACTTTTACTCTGAACTCAGCAAAAACAGGTTTGTGGTCAGAGTACCTCAGGTTAAGGTAGTTGTAAGCAAGGGGCTCGATGCAGTCGCCTCTGAACAAAACTCTGTCGCACCACGCAGGAGTTCTTTGTTTCTTAGAAGTGTCGTAGTTGTCAGTGCCTACGTCGTACTTGTAAGTAGGTGGGAAGTTTATCTCGCACTCTTTGAAGGAACGCAGCTCCGCCTTTCTGGCTTGTGAAAGTTGTTCGGCTTTAAATAACTCACCGTACTCTCCTCTGGCCACTAGGTACCTTACCTGTTGGTTGCTTAGAGCTATTCGGAAGTTCAAGTCTCCACACAGTATTTTAACGTCGTGGTCGTCTACTCTGTACTGGGTTTGTCTCCCTATAGTTTCTTTTTGAAAAGCTTTTTTGTGGATGTCTATAATTTGGTTTTTCCTGGCTTCGTTCTGGTCAGACCCACTTGCAAGGTGGCAGTTTAGTATGCAAAAAGAAGTGTCCAGCACGTTGAACCTAATCGCCACTGCGCCTTTGTTGCCCATTTTGCCTCTGAAGCCAACTTTAACCTTGTCTGTGGCTATTTCAGTTATTTTGTGGTAGAGTCTTTCACTTGCGTAAAGAAACAAAGCGCACCCTATCAAACTGTCGTCCCCCAAAAGGTAGTAAGTGCCGCCTAGAGTTCTTGTGAGGATTTCTTTAAGTCCCGTGATGGCACCTGTGTTCGAGCCAGCGTTTATAACGTTCCGAGGGTTGAGTTTAACTATTTCTTGGAAGCACACTATTACCATGTCAGGGGGTTCTTCGTCAACTAGTAAGTTGAGTAGTTCGCACTCAGTTGGGAGCTTTCTGCCAGCCATGTTCCAAGTGACTATCCGTATTCTCAGCTGGGAGTACTTGGTGTACTCAGACTCCCTTTTGGAAATCTCTTCTTCTACCTTGCTCATCAAGCCCCCTCTGCCCTTTCTTCTAAGCACTGCGTCGATGCTTTCTTGCCTTGCAGCGTCTTCGATGTTAGCATTGTAGAACCTACCAATAGACCGCCACCCGTGTGAAATTATCCCTTTTATGCTTTTTTTGCCTTCTCGAGTAACAGAAGAAATAGTAGAGCCTGTTCCTGTGTACTGCATACTTAAAACGTCTCCGTTGTCGCCCCACAAGTGCTTGAAAGCACGGCATAGTGGAAGGGTTCCGGCATCTTCAAGTCTATAGTTAAAGTCGATTCCAGCCATGCGCAACTGAACAGTTATGACGTACCAAGCTAAGTAACTCTGGAGTACGTTTGTTCTGTCTAAGCAGTCTAAGCAGTTAGTGCGCATTACTCCTTTTTGGAAAACTTCTTTATTGTTGTTTTGTTCTTGGTAGAACATGTGGTAGTTGAGCATGTCCTGTATTTGTCTTAAAAACACATAGATGTTGTCATACTTGTTTTTGCAGTTGTGGTGGAAGTCAAAAAAGTGGTAAGCTATTTTAGAACTGAGTTCTGAATAAACTTTATTTAGAATAGCTTCCCACTCGTCAGTAAGCATCTTCTCGTGGGACTTGTTAGTTGATAGCAAGTTCACAAAGCAAACGTGCGAGTACTTAGACACTATGTTTTCAAGGTGCTTTTTAAAAGCGTGAGTGTTCATTTCTCTGGAGCGTGTTAGGGCTAACTGTGCAGTCATTCCTGTTTGTTCCCAGAAAATAGGCACTGAACCTCTGATTTGCACAAAAGAGTAAACTCTACTTCCTACTTCAAGCACCTGCTCAGTTTCTACAAAGTTAGCTACGTTGCCTTCGTCGTCGACTCCTCTGCAGTTGTACCGAGTTCCAGTTCGTTCACAGCTGCGCCTTGAAATAAGTGCCAAAGTCATAAAATGGTTGCCTTGGTTTACACGGTAGATGCCTATGTACCCCTGGATTACAGGAATGCACCACTGGGTGTCTACTGCTTGCTGTAGCAAGTCTCTATACAGTTCGTAGTTCCAATAAAATCTGGTGTCTGCCCTTTCGTGTTGGGTTTCTCCTTGAGGGGACCTTTGCATTGGGTTAGTGAGGTCGTAGTTGTAAGAAAAGTAAAACCCAGAAGTTAGGAGCTTGCATATGTTTTGTTTTTGCAGAGAAAGCAGTTCGGTTTCTTGAGTGACGGATTCAAAAGGTATGAGTTCCACATCTTTAATTTCGTAGATGTTATGGGACTTCAGAGTGTCCACTACGTCTGCTTCGGTGACTGCTGCTAGAAAGAAAACATTTTCGATAGGAATTATGCCAAGGATAAAAAAACAGTCTAGGTAGTAAAGTTGGGACGGCGAAGACCCTTTTTCAAGTGGGTTGAAACTTTCAGTGCAAAAGCAGCGCCCGGAGTTTCTTTCCATAACTAGTTGGGCTTGTGTTCCTAGGTCTAAGGTTTGCAAGATAAAGTGTTTAGGAGAGATGTAAAGCTTCATTGTTGGCACCCCTGCGTAGCTCATATTATTATCGGAACAGGATTATGTAGTATCATTATTATTGGGAGAAATGGCACTAAGCATCAGACCACCTTCTGTGCCCTACTACGAAAGTGGGCGTTTCGGACTCTGGACAGGTTACTTTTTCACTATAAACTGTGTAGTGGGGGCAGGTTTTTTGTCGATTCCTTGGGCATTCCAAAGAGGTGGTTGGGTTTTTTGTTTGATTTTCCAGTTGCTGGTTTCAGGAGTGAGCATGTACTTGTCCAAGCAGTTACTGGAAGTGATGAGCAGAGTGGAAGTTTTGCAAAGGATGAAAGAAGAAGACCAAAAGGTGCCTACTGTGCGTTTTTGTGAACTGTTCACTCAGAAAGGAGAAGAATTGCTTCCACAAACCCACCACACACCTGAAATCACTGCACGGCGCTTTGACATCACTGAAATCGTAAGAGTTATTTTTGGGGAGAAGTGGAGCATTGCTTACTTGTTTTGTATGGTGTTTTATAACTTAGGAATACAGTTGGCTTACTCGTCTATTTTTGCAGTGTCTTTTGCTTCAAACGTTCCTTTGGGGACCTTAGGCACTTGCGACATTTACCAGGACGAAGAGTTCTTCACAAACTGCAGATGGAAGTACTGGGTGTACTTAGGTGTGTTTTTTGTGTGCATGCTTTACTTAACGATTAAAGGTGTGGAAGAGCAGGTTTGGTTCCAAAGTGCAATGACTTTTGTAAGGTTCATAGTCATGACTTTAGTGATAGTTACTTGTGTGTTTGACATTGCTTACCACCAACACAACGAAAGTTCTGACTACAACTCAATAGACACACCTTCTTACTTCGACTTTGACTACATTGGAAACGCCATCCCTATAATTCTGTTTGCTAGTTTTTACCACAACCAAATCCCCACC
>PR_CR_10_Liq_1_inCRDRAFT_1001818_pt1 | contig 11504 bp, 9 predicted proteins | sample PRCRCaboRojoPR_3_FD_10241 | JGI IMG/M metagenome (IMG submission 10241) | reverse complement strand
CCGCCAGCGAGCTCTGTCGCTGGCTCGACCGGCCCGATGCCCAACGTACCGGCTTTATCCATGGGGACACTCAGGCGTTCAAGCCGCTGCAGCCTCGCGACATCGCAATCCTGGTGCGCGATGGCGACCAAGCCGATGCCATGTACAAGGCGCTCGCTGCGCGCGGCATCGCCAGCGTCTATCTGTCGGAGCGCAACTCGGTGTTCGAGAGCGTGGAGGCGCACGATCTGGTGCACTGGCTGCGCGCCTGCGCCGAACCCACGAACGAGGGTCTGATTCGCAACGCCCTGGCCACGACGACCTATGGTCTGTCTCCCAAGGCATTGGCCGAGGAGTTGAACGATGAGGCTCAATGGGAGGAACGGGTCGAGCGCTTCCGCGGCTACCGCAAGCTCTGGAGAATGCGCGGGGTGCTGGCCATGCTGCGCGCCCTGCTGCATGAGGCCGAGCTTCCGGCGCGACTGCTTGCCGAGCCGCGCGGCGAGCGGGCGCTGACCAACCTCTTGCACCTGGCCGAATGGCTGCAGCAGGCAGCCGAGCGCCTGGATGGTGAGCAGGCCCTGATCCGGCATCTGGTGGAGCATCTGGATCAAAAGGACGAGTCCACCACCGTCCGCCTGGAGAGCGATGCCGAGCGGGTGCAAATCATCACCATCCACAAATCCAAGGGATTGGAATACCCGCTGGTGCTGTTGCCCTTCGTCTGCACCTGGCGGCCGGTCGATGGTAGGACGCGGCAGGTCATCTATCAGCAGGAAGGCCAACGCCTGCGAGAAATTGCNGGCAGTAACGTCTTTGAGGCGGCTTGGGCGCAAGCCGATGACGACCGGCTGAGCGAGGACATGCGCCTGCTCTATGTCGCGGCCACGCGCGCCAAGTTCGGCCTCTGGCTGGGTGTCGGGTTGCTCAAGCACGGCAACCGCAGAGCCAGCAACATGCATCAGGGCGCCATGGGTTATCTACTCGCCGGTGGTGCTCCACTCGGCGACGCCAAGAACTTGAAGGCCCTGCTCGGCAGGGTCTGCAGCGGACAACCCGAAAGCCAACCCGAGAGCGCTTTGCGCCTCGAGCCAGCGCCGGCCATCGACAGCCTCCGCCTGCCCATCGGCCCTGATGCGCGCTTGGCGGATGCACGCAAACCCACACACCAGCCCTTTGCACGTTGGTGGATCGCCAGCTACTCGGCGCTGCGCTTCAGGACCGGTGCTGAGACCTCGAGCGAGGCGACCGCGCTGGAAGAGGCTGAGCCGCCGCCAGTCCCGACCAATGCGGCATTGCCTGGAGAACAGGACTTGCCAATGCGACCTGGCGAAAACCTCGATCTCGAGCAGAGCCTGTCAAAGGAGAACTCGGTTCAGCAGGATCTGGCTCAGCAGGCCTTGACTCAGGAGACCGAGGTTCAGGATGTCCAGACTGAAAGAACGGCTGCGGACCCCGCGACCTCGCTGCATGATCTGCCGCGCGGCAGCACCTACGGCACCTTCCTGCACGGGCTCCTGGAGTGGGCGGCCGAGCAGCAGCACCGGGTAAACGGACAGTCCCTGCGAGGCTATGAGGCAGCTGTCGCCGCCGACCACGCGCGCCGCGATACCCTGGCGCGACGCTGCCAACTCCGGGGGCTCACGCCCTGGATCGACCGACTCGACGCCTGGCTCTGCAGCTATCTACAGCAACCGCTGCGCCTGCAAGGGCTGGAAGATGCCCAGGGCCTGACCCCTGAGCTCAGGCTGGCGGACCTGTCCCCGCGCCAGATGCAGGTCGAGATGGAGTTCTGGATCGAGAGTCGCGGCGTGGAGGCCGAGCGGCTCGACCGCCTGGTGCGCGCCCACTGCCTGCCCGGCCGACCGCGCGCCACCGCCGAGCCCGCGCAACTCAACGGCATGCTCAAGGGCTTCATCGACCTGGTGTTCGAGTATGGCGGGCGCTACTACGTGCTCGACTGGAAATCCAACTGGCTGGGCGAGGACGACGGTGCTTACACCCGCGAGGCCATGACCGAGGCCGTGCTGCATCACCGTTACGACCTGCAGTACGCGCTCTACCTGCTGGCGCTGCATCGTCAGCTCCAGGCCCGCTTGCCCGACTATGACTATGACCGTCACATGGGCGGGGCTGTCTATGCCTTCTTGCGCGGTCACCAGGCATCGACAGCGGGGCTGTTCACCGAGCGACCGCCGCGCGCGCTGATCGAGGGGCTGGACGCCCTCTTCGCCGCCACTGAGGCAGCTAATCCCCGGGAGGCCGCATGACAACCCAGACCACCTTGAATCGCCTGCTTGGTGATCATGCTTTGCCAGCGCCGACCCAGGCTCTGCTCGAACAGCTACAGACCTGGGTTCAGGCCCGCGCGCTGCGCAGCCTGGATCTGGCCTTGACCCAACTGATGGCGACGCAGGGCGGGGATGATCCTGCGGTACTACTTGCCACCGCTTTGGTGTGCGAGCGCAACGGCCACGGTCATGTTTGTCTGAGTCTGGCCGATGCCCTGGAACAGCCGCACAGTCTGTTCGGACGATTGCCCGAAGATCGCCCGGACAGTGCTCAGACACGTGGCGAACTGCATGGTTTGCTGAATGAGCTCAGGCTCGACGACTGGCGCGATGCCTTGGCCGTTAGCCCTGTGGTCGACGACCGACTGAGTTCGGGAGGGCAGGGCGATGACGCAGACGATGATGCAGATATCGGGGCACAACGCCCGCTGGTACTGGCCGGCAGCGCGACACGTCCGCTGCTCTACCTGCGCCGCTACTGGGCCTATGAGCAAGCGATCCGTGATGGCATCGACAGCCGGCTACAGCAGGATCGACAGGTCGACAGTGCAGTCTTGACCGAACTGCTCGAACGGCTGTTCGACCAGACACAGGATGAGCACCGCTCGCGCCCGGACTGGCAGCGCATCGCCTGCGCCTTGGCCGCGCGCAGCGCCTTCAGCATCGTCACCGGCGGCCCGGGCACCGGCAAGACCACGACGGTGGTGAAGCTACTGGCCGTGCTGCACGGACTGGCCGAGGCCGCCGGGCAGCCACCCCTGCTGATCGAACTGGCGGCGCCAACCGGCAAGGCCGCCGCCCGGCTGACCGAATCGATCCGTCAGACCGCGACTCAGATCCCCGAGGATCTGCGTCCGACCGACCTCGAGCGCAGCAAGGTCAAGACCCTGCACCGACTGCTGGGGCACCAGCGCCGAGGTGGCTTTCGCTACAACGCCGCCCACCACCTGCCGGCGGACATCGTCGTGGTCGACGAGGCCTCGATGGTCGATGTCGAGATGATGGCCAACCTGCTCGCCGCCATGCGTCCCACGGCACGGCTGATCCTGCTTGGTGACAAGGACCAGTTGAGTTCGGTCGAGGCCGGCGCCGTGCTGGGCGATCTGTGCCGCAATGCTCACCATGGGCGCTATCGGCAGGAGACCCTGGCTTATCTGGTGCAGACCGGAAGCATCGCTCCTACTGAGGTACCGCAGCACTTGTTTGATCCGCAGGGCGAGGCGCTCGATCAGAGCATCACCCTGTTGCGGCGCAGCTACCGCTTCCGATCCGAGGGCGGCATTGGCGCCCTGGCTGCTGAGGTCAATCGGGAGCACCCGGGCGCTGGCGCTGAGCGCCTGGAAGGGCTACAGGCGATCTTCGATGCCAATCGCGACACTGATCCGGGGCTGGGCCGGATTGATGCGCGGTCGGTCACGCGAAGCACGGATCCCGCATTGCGCGATCTGCTGATCGAGAGTCTGGGGGCGAGCCCGAGCTATCTACACGTTATGCAGATGCAGCGCCCGGGGCCGGGCGCCGAGCAGCCTGAACTGGATGCCTGGGCCGGGGAGGTGCTGGAGGCACAGAAGCGCTTTCAGCTGCTGACCCCGCTGCGCAACGGTGACTGGGGCGTGGAGGGGCTCAACCGGCAGATCTATGTCTGGCTGTGCAATGCCCCGCAGACGGCCTCCTGTATCGGGCAGGGCCGGAGTCACGACCTCTGGTTCCGCGGCCGCCCCGTGCTGGTGACCCGCAATGACTATGCGCTCGACCTGATGAATGGCGACATCGGCATGACCCTGGCAACACCTGAGCGAGCGGGTGGTGAGCGTCTGCGAGTGGCCTTTCCGCGTGCGGACGGCGGCATCCGCTGGGTGCTGCCAAGCCGGCTGCAGGACGTGGAGACGGTGTTCGCCATGACGGTGCACAAGTCACAGGGGTCGGAGTTCGAGCATGCCGCGCTGTTGATGCCGGCGCGCAGCAACCCGGTGCTGACGCGTGAACTGCTTTACACTGCCATTACGCGCGCCAAGCAGCGCTTCAGTTTGATTTACGGCAGCGATGCGGTCTTGGGTGAGACCCTCACCCGGCGCGTGCAGCGCGTCAGCGGACTGAACTGAGGCTCTCCAGGATTTCCCGTGGAAGGATAATCCTTTTAATTCAACGGTTTAACGTCCATGCCGTGACAGGTCATCACGCCATCGACCCAGCGGGTGTCGGCGCTAATGCGATAGTCGTCCGGCCGCTTGAACGGGTGCCAATAGGCGCTGAGGCGGTAGTAGCTGACGTGGGTGAGGGTGCGGGCCGCCGCGGCGCGGTCGTTGAACAGCATGCCGCGGCGCGCCAGCTGCCCGACCTGCGCCTCGAAGCTGAGCGCGGGCTTGATGTAGCGCTCAGCCATCGATGGAACCGCAACACGGCGCCGATGCGGCTCGGCATCGCGCGCCGGCCGACGCCCGCAGCATGCAATGCTGGGCGGTGTATTTCGGGCAAGCATTAAAAACCCGCCATGGTTGCGCTGCCCTCCGACAACCGTGGTCATCGTCGGATTGGTGGAGCCGAGGGGGATCGAACCCCTGACCTTCGCATTGCGAACGCGACGCTCTCCCAGCTGAGCTACGGCCCCGAAGGGGGTTGGTGGGCGCGCCTTGAGACCGGCGCCTTACAACCTCTCCAGATGGCGAGTGTATCACCCTAAACCGTTTTGACAATCGCTCCGGTGCCGCCACTTGCCGATGGGCGGGTCGCACGGGCGGCCCGGATTCCGCAAGCCTCTGGAGTTATGTCGTGCTGGACTCGAAACCCTTGCTGCTGGACACCGAGTTTCCGCCCATCGTGCGCCGTCGTGTGACGACGGTACAGGTGAATCTGGGCTATCGCTGCAATCAGTCCTGTGTGCATTGTCACGTCGACGCGGGGCCGAAGCGCCGGGAGGAGATGGACGCCGACACCATGGCGCAGGTGCTGGCCTACCTGGAGCGCAGCGGCGCCGACACACTGGATATCACCGGCGGGGCGCCGGAGCTGAACGCCGTCTTTCGGCCCCTGGTGGAGCGGGCGCGGGCACTGGGTGTGCGCGTGATCGATCGCTGTAATCTCACCATCCTGACGGAGGCGGGGCAGGAGGATCTGGCGCAGTTCCTCGCGGCCCACCGCGTGGAGATCATCGCCTCGCTGCCCTGTTATCTGGGGGACAATGTGGACGGCCAGCGCGGCAAGGGTGTGTTCGACGGCAGTATTCAGGGGCTGCGGCAGCTCAATGCATTGGGCTACGGCGCCGATGATGCGCAGTCCACCGGGCTTTTGCTGAGCCTGGTGTACAACCCGGTGGACGCGGTGCTGCCACCGCCGCAGGGCGCACTGGAGGCCGACTACAAGCGGGAACTGGGCGAGCGCTACGGTATCCGCTTCAACCGGTTACTGACGCTCGCCAACATGCCCATCCGGCGCTTCGGCGGCTGGCTGCTGTCCACCGGCCGCTTCGACGACTACATGCGCTTGCTGAAGGCGGCGCACCGCGATGAGAACGTGGATGCCGTGATGTGCCGCGACCTGATCAGCATCGATTGGCGGGGCTATGTCTACGACTGCGATTTCAATCAGATGCTGGGATTGCCCGTGGGCGCGGCGGGCGGCGGCCAGCGGCACATCGGCGAGCTCGCCGGCGCCGATGACCTGACCGGGGCCGGTATCCACGTCGGCGAGCACTGCTTCGGCTGCACCGCGGGGCAGGGCAGCAGCTGTGGCGGCGCCCTCAGCTGAGCACAGGCGCGCGGCCCCGGGCGGTGGTGAGCATCGCTTCCCGCAGGCGCGTATCCTGTTGTTCGCGAAGGCGCCGGTGCCGGGTGCCTGCAAGACACGCCTGATACCCGCGCTCGGTGCCGTGGGGGCGGCGGCGCTGCATCGGGAGCTGCTCGAAAACACCCTGGCCCGGCTGGTCCCGGCGGCGATTGCGCCGCTGTCGCTCTGGTGTCTGCCGGATGCGACACACCCGGCCTTCCAAGCCCTGGCCGGGCACTCCGGTGTGTCGCTGCATCGACAACGGGGCGAAGATCTTGGGGCGCGGATGCTGCACGCGGCGGCCCGGGCGCTGGCCGAGGCCGAAGCCGTCGTGCTGATCGGCTGTGATTGTCCGGGGCTCGGACCGGAGCAGGTCGCCTCGGCGCTGGCCACGTTGCTGGAGCCGCCGCAATGCGAGGCCGTGCTCGGGCCGGCGGACGACGGCGGTTATGTGCTGCTCGGGCTGCGGCGGGCAGCGCCCGGGTTATTCACGGACATGCCCTGGGGCGGTGATCAGGTGGCGGCGGTGACCCGCGAGCGCATGGCCGCCCTCGGCTGGCGGTGGCGGGAGCTGGCGCCGCTGGCGGATGTGGATCGGCCCGAGGATCTGGCGCGGTATCGCGCGGCGGCCGTGGGCTGAAGCTGCCTTTGCGGCGGGCGCGTCAGCGGTGCAGGATCAGCTCGAGCACGAATTTGGAGCCGAAGTAGGCGAGGATCAGCAGCAGAAAGCCGCTCAGGGTCCAGCGGATGGCCTTCTGNCCGCGCCAGCCCCAGACNCGGCGTCCGAGCAGCAGGGCGCCGAACACCATCCAGGCCAGCACCGAGAGCACTGTTTTGTGCACCAGATGCTGGGCGAACATGTTCTCGAGGAACGCAAAGCCCGACAGCAGCGCCAGCGTGAGCAGCACGAAGCCGATGCCGATCATCTCGAACAGCAGGGCTTCCATGGTCATCAGCGGCGGCAGCGAGCGGATGAAGGTGTTGGGCTTGCGCCGGCGCAGATAGCTGTCCTGCACCGCCAGCAGCACCGCCTGCGCCGCGGCCAGCGTGAGCAGGCTGTAGGCGAGCATGGACAGCAGCACGTGCAGCTTGAGGATCCAGCTCGCGTCCGCGCTCATGAAACCGACGCCGGGATAGATCAGGTCGAGCAAGACGGTGATGGCCGCCAGCGGTAAAAGCACGAGCCCGAGGTTCTCGATGGGCTTGCTCAGACTGGAGATCAGCAGCGACGCCACCACCGTCCAGGATGCCAGGGACAGGGCGTTGAAAAAGGCCAGATTGAGCCCGGCATGACTGAAGATGGCCTGGTACAGCAGCCAGGTATGCAGGACGAGTCCGAGGAAGCCGAGTCCCAGGGTCGCCTGGCGCACGACTTGCTCGGGGCCCAGATCGCGGTGGAACAGGCGCCAGCCGATGAGGCTCGCGCTGGCCAGGTATGCGGCGATGCTGAAGAGGGCGATGGGGGCACTGCTCATGGGCGGCGATCATCGCACAACTGNGCCNGCGTCGGAACGCACCCGCAGCGGTTCGAGACGGTCGCCGGGCTGTTCTTTGCAGCTACCTTGATTTAGGTTAAGCAGCAGGCCGGTCGTCGGCGACGACGCCGCTGCGGTATCGTGCTCTGACNCGGGCGCGGGCAACGTTNCGTCGCCGGCGTGCCCCCGAATTTCCTAAGCTTTGAGATCTGAAAGACACGTTATGTTCGACAGCTTGCAGGAGCGCTTCGGCGAGGTCATCAAAGGGCTGCGCGGCCAGGCCCGGCTCACCGACGACAACATCAAGGACACCCTGCGCGAAGTCCGCATGGCGCTGCTGGAGGCCGATGTGGCCCTGCCGGTGGTGCGCGGGTTCGTGGAGCGGGTCCGCGAGCGCGCCCTGGGTGCCGACGTCACCCGCAGCCTGACGCCGGGTCAGGTGCTGATCAAGATCGTCAACGACGAGCTGACGGCGCTGATGGGCCAGGCCAACGAGGGGCTGGCCCTGAACGTGCAGCCGCCGGCGGTGATTCTGATGGCGGGCCTGCAGGGCTCGGGCAAGACCACCACCACGGCCAAGCTCGCGCGCTTCCTGAAGGAGCGCCAGGGCAAAAAGGTGATGGTGGTGAGCGCCGACGTCTATCGTCCGGCGGCCATCGACCAGCTCGCAACCGTCGCCAAAGAAGTGGGCGTCGACTGCTTTCCGAGCAGCACGGATCAGCAGCCGGTGGCGATCGCCGAGGCGGCCGTCGCCGCTGCCCGGAAGCAGTTCAAGGACGTGCTCATCGTCGACACCGCCGGCCGGCTTGCCATCGACACCGACATGATGGCGGAGATCCAGGCGCTGGAGTCGGCCCTGTCGCCGGCGGAGACGCTGTTCGTGGTGGACAGCATGACGGGCCAGGATGCGGCCAAGACCGCCAAGGCCTTCCACGACGCCCTGCCGCTCACGGGCGTGATCCTGACCAAGGCGGACGGTGACGCCCGCGGCGGTGCCGCGCTCTCCATCCGCGAGATCACCGGCAAGCCCATCAAATTCATCGGCACCGGCGAGCGCACCACGGCGCTGGAGGCTTTTCATCCGGACCGGGTGGCCTCGCGCATCCTCGGCATGGGTGACGTGGTCTCGCTGGTGGAAGAGGTCCAGCAGAAGGTGGACCACCAACAGGCCGAGAAGCTCGCCAAGAAGCTCAAGAAGGGCAAGGGCTTCGACCTGACGGACTTCCGCGACCAGCTGAAACAGATGAGTCAGTTCGGCGGCATGGCCGGGCTCATGGACAAGTTGCCCGGCATGGGGCAGGTGCCGGATCACGTGAAGCGCCAGGTCAACGACAAGGAGGTCGTCAAGCTCATCGCCATCGTCGACTCCATGACGCCCATGGAGCGGGCCCACCCGCAGATCATCAAGGGCAGCCGGCGCAAGCGCATTGCCATGGGCTCCGGTACTCAGGTGCAGGACGTGAACAAGCTACTGAAGCAGTTCACGCAGATGCAGAAAATGATGAAAAAAATGAAGGGCGGCAACATGGCCAAGATGATGCGTCAGATGCAGGGTCGGCTGCCGCCGGGCATGGGCGGCCCCGGGGGTGGCTTGCCGCCCGGCGGCTTCCCGCCCGGTGGCGGCTTCCCGATGTGAAGACGGTGCCGGCCACCGCCGTCTTGGACGCCCCCGTACCGGGCGCAGCCAACCAGGGCTGGCGCGCCGAGCTCCATCTGCGCTGCGAGCGACGGCCCGGCCCCGGGGGCGTGCGCACCGTCCTGACCCGCAAGCACCAACTGGGACCGCTGACACTGCAGCGCGCCTTCCACCCCGAGGGCGCGCCCTGTCATCTTTACCCGCTGCATCCGCCGGGTGGCGTCGTCGGTGGCGATCGGCTGGATGTGCGCCTGGACATCGCCGACGGCGCCCACGCCCTGGTGACCACGCCGGGAGCGACCAAGTTCTACCGCAGCGCCGGCGCACTGGCCCATCAGGACCAACGGCTCGCCGTGGCGCCGGGCGGGGTGCTGGAATGGCTGCCGCAGCCGGCGATCCTGTTTCCGGGGGCCCGGGTGAGGAGCCGAACCGACATCCGACTGCACGATGATGCCCGATTCATCGGCTGGGAGGTGCTCGCCCTGGGGCGGCCGGTGATCGCCGAGCGCTTCGGCAGCGGCCGCCTGGACGCGGCGCTGCGGGTGTCGCGGGCGGGGCGGCCCCTGCTCGATGATCGCCTGCGTCTGCACCACCCACAGGATTTGGACCGCCCGAGTGGCCTGCGCTCGCGGCCCGTGTCCGGCACCTTCATCGCCACCGGCGCACAAGAGGCGGACTTAAGTCTTGCGCTCGCCATCTGCGACGACGCGCCCGGCACACTGACGGGTGTCAGCCTGCTGCAAGATCTGTTGGTGGCGCGGGCATTGGCAGATACAACAGAGCCTGTGCAACGGGTATTCTGCGCCCTGTGGGCGGCGCTCAGACCGCGTGTGCTGGGTCTTGCACCGATGCCGCCGCGCATTTGGGCCACCTGAGGTCACCGTGCGCTCACACACCGCCGTTCATCCCTAAGAGGGCGCCATGGACCTGACACCGCGTGAGAAAGATAAGCTGTTGCTGTTTACGGCCGGATTGCTGGCGGAGCGTCGCCGGGAACGGGGCCTGAAACTGAACTATCCCGAGGCCGTCGCCTACATCAGTTGCGCCATCCTCGAAGGTGCCCGTGATGGGCGCACCGTGGCCGAGCTGATGGACCACGGCCGTTCGCTGCTCAGCCGTGAGGACGTCATGGAGGGCGTGCCCGAGATGATTCCCGAGGTGCAGGTGGAGGCCACCTTTCCAGACGGCACCAAGCTGGTGACCGTGCACGATCCCATTGTGTAAGCAGTCACTCGCCCCCTCTCCCGACACCCGGAGCGCACTGAACCATGATCCCAGGCGAAGTTCTCACCGCCGCCGGCGATATCGACCTCAACGTCGGCCGCCCGGTGCTCACCGTCGCGGTGGCCAATACCGGCGATCGGCCCATTCAGGTCGGCTCCCATTATCACTTCTACGAGACCAACGCCGCGCTCAGCTTCGAGCGTGAGCCCACCCGCGGGCACCGGCTGGATATACCCGCCGGCACTGCGGTGCGCTTCGAGCCCGGGCAGCGCCGCACCGTCGATCTGGTGCCCTATGCGGGCTCTCGGATAGTGTATGGCTTCAACGCCAAGGTGATGGGCCCCCTCGATTCCGGCGGCGACCCGCCGGATACCGGCGCCGACGCCGCGGCCGACGCAGGTGATACGCCATGAGCAGGATTTCCCGTGAGGCCTATGCCTCCATGTTCGGCCCCACCACGGGTGACCGCGTCCGGCTCGGCGACTCCGAGCTCATCATTCAGGTGGAGCGCGACCACACCGTCTATGGCGACGAGGTGAAGTTCGGCGGCGGTAAGGTCATCCGCGACGGCATGGGACAGTGCCAGCGGCAGGCGGACGAAGTGGTGGACAGCGTGATCACCAATGCGCTGATCCTGGACCACTGGGGCATCGTCAAGGCGGACATCGGCATCAAGGGCGGGCGCATCGCCGGCATCGGCAAGGCCGGCAACCCGGACACGCAAGCCGGTGTGGATATCCTGATCGGCCCCGGCACCGAGGCCATCGCCGGCGAGGGCATGATCGTCACCGCCGGCGGCATCGACGCCCACATCCACTTCATCTGTCCGCAGCAGGTGGAAGAGGCGCTCACGTCCGGTATCACCACCATGCTCGGCGGTGGTACCGGGCCGGCGACGGGCACCAACGCCACCACCTGCACACCCGGCCCCTGGAACATCCACCGCATGCTCCAGGCCGCCGAGTACCTGCCGATGAACTTAGGCTTCCTCGGCAAGGGCAACGGCAGCCTGCCGAACCCGCTGGAAGAGCAGATTCGCGCCGGCGCCATGGGCCTGAAGCTGCACGAGGACTGGGGCACCACGCCGGCCGCCATCGACTGCTGCCTGGGCGTGGCCGAGAAGATGGACGTGCAGGT
>PR_CR_10_Liq_1_inCRDRAFT_1001817_pt1 | contig 11513 bp, 10 predicted proteins | sample PRCRCaboRojoPR_3_FD_10241 | JGI IMG/M metagenome (IMG submission 10241) | reverse complement strand
TGGGTAGGGGAGGAAAAAATACTGTTGGATACAAGGTAGTTGTAGTAATCATTGACATCGTCATACACCGTTTCCTCCATCATCGTCGCATCCATTTCGAGCCAGTCTTGATCTCCTACACCCCCTGACCATCGATTGTCTGCATATTGAATGGCATGCTTAAACTCGTGTGCAATGGTTACCAGTAGTGCTCCTTCCACATCTCCATCTGGCCAGTCATTTTGAGGAAACCCCACAAAATCGTGGTGCACGGACATTGAAGTTCCTGATGGATCACCGCTCGGGTAGGTATACCCATAAAACCCCATGTTTTCAAAGTCGATGCGATACATTTCCCCTTCTGGAATGGGGTCTGTATACCCTAATTCTAAAACCATTTTCTTGTACGAAGAATCGGCTGCAACAGCTGCAGTTTCTACATAATCTGGAATGCCATTTTGATCCTCATCATTGGAGGGCACAGCGTCAGAACCCGTCAGTGTGTAGTAAAGCACGAATTTTCCTGATGGTGATTGATGGCTTTGGATTAGATTGTTTTCAGTGGAAGGCTCAGCATTCATTGCCCTGGCTATAGGGCGTTGCGACGTCGCTGGACCCACTAGAAACGTCCCACATTTTTGAGTGGTCGCATCGATAAAGGATGAAGGAGTTGGATGGCTTTCTACGTCAGACTCATGGACGTTGTGAAGGGCACCACTTACACCCTGCGCCATCACTGCACCAGGGAGACCATACCCAATAAGTACGACAAATACCCCCAATAGTACCCAATTTGATGGTACGCAGGCCCCTACGACAGGGTGTTTCGTTATAGTTGGATGTGTATTAATGGGACCTCTCATGGATTGTTCATTGTGAATGCGTCACAATGGAAGCAGTAACCGTTTACATTAAAATACGTGAAGCGTATCTTAATTGTTATGACGTTTCACGTTCTACTTTATTATCAATTTACGCCGATAGAGGATCCACAAGAGTTTGCGAAGACCCATCGACAATGGCTCAAAGATCGTGAGCTCAAAGGAAGGGTTTATGTGTCTCAAGAAGGTCTAAACGGTACCGTTGCGGGAACTCCAGAGCAAATGGAGGAGTATATGGAGATGGTTCGTGCCATCCCTGGATTTGAAACGATAGAGTTCAAAATTGATGAATGTGAGTACATCCCATTTGCCAAATTGACGTGTAAAGTTCGCAAAGAAATTGTTGCGCTACATGAAGAAGGGGTGGATCCTGCAGAGGGGGGGCGTCATTTATCTCCCGAAGAGTGGAGAGCTCACTTTGACCAAGAGGAAGATTTTGTATTGATTGATGTGCGAAACGATTATGAGTCCAAGATTGGTCATTTTGAAGGAGCGATTTGTCCACCAGTTGAGAACTTTTACGACTTCCCAAAGTGGTTAGATGAAGCTAATCTTCCGAAGGATAAAAAGGTGCTTATGTATTGCACGGAGGAATTCGATGTGAGAAATTCTCTGTAGTGATGAAGAAAAAAGGGTGGGAAGATGTCAATCAGCTTCATGGTGGAATCCTCAATTATGCCAAAAAAGAGAAGGGCAAGCATTTTCTCGGGAAATGTTTTGTGTTTGATGATCGCTTAGCGGTCCCGATTGACCCAGAAGCTCAAGAACCACTGGCTACGTGCGAAATCACGGGGCAACCCACTGATCATTACCTCAACTGTGCCAATATGGAGTGCAATAGACTCTTTTTGTGTTCTGAAGAGGGTGCTAAAACGTATGAGGGATGTTGCTCCGAAGAGTGCATGAGTAGTGAGGTGCGTCGACCCTTTGACCCAGAAACGGTGTATCAACCCTTCCGAAAGTGGTACAACTATTTCGACGATGACTTTAAACAACGATCAAAGTCTCGTGAACGAGTCCCGTCCGATTCGCATTGTTGAGCCCTATGCTCACACCCGTCATGTAAAGATCCCACCCTCATTTGAAGGGATGTCTTTGATAGACTTTTTGTGTGAACGGTATGCGTATCGAAGCCCAGAGTATTGGATTGAGCGAGTTCGCAGTGGGGATGTACGCATTCAAGGCTCAGAGGTAAGTCAACCACAAGATGAGTTGAAGAAGGCATCGGCGGTGACATTTTTTACCCAGCGTGTGGTGGAGCCGACGGTTCCGGATGAGGTGAGGATTGTAGATGAAGGTGACGGGTGGGTGGCTGTGGATAAGCCGGCGCCGATGCCGGTGCACCCTGGTGGACGCTACTTTAAAAACACGTGTCTCTCGATTATTGAAGAGCGTCTTAATCGTAAAATATATCCTGTACACCGCCTGGATGCTGTGACAAGTGGATTGGTGATGTTTGCTACTGAGGAGAAGATGGCATCCATTATGACGCAAGCCCTTGCAGAGGGACTTGTTGAGAAAGAGTACAAAGCGCATGTTTTTGGTTGTGTCCAAACTCAGGAGCAAACCGTTAAGATGCCCATTCGACGTAAAACTGGTTTTGTATTTGAGACGATCCAACCTGGAGCAGAGGATGAAGCACCTCTCCTTGAGTCAAAGGGGCGAGGATCGCTGAAAGAGGCGCAAACGTTGATTCGACTCCTGGAAAAAGGTGATGAATCAAGCCTTGTAGCGTGCATCCCTCTTACAGGTCGTACCCATCAAATCCGATTACACTGTCAGGCGATGGGACACCCAATCATTGATGATCCTATTTATGGTCCAGATGGGGATGCAACAGGTCAAACATTACAAAATGGGGCGATACGACTCCAGCATGCGTCAATGCGTTGGCCAAGCCTAGGCATTTCGCTAAGCCTCCCCTTGCCTTCAAGCTGGAAGGTTTAAGTAGGACCGTACAATGGCAGTAAATGTTTTGGGTTTGTCTAAGAACGCATAATGACCAGCATTCTCAATGACACTAAGACCGGCTCCTTTGATGGATGTTTCCATGATTTTCCCGGCTCTTAGTGGAGTTGCAGTGTCTTTATCCCCCCATATCAAAAGGATCTCTCGATCAATTCCTTTGAGTGTATTTGCGTCAAAGGTGCTATTTACAACCGCAGAAAAGGTTTGTTTCATGATCGGTGATAGTTCTTTGTAGTCGCTAGAACCCAGGGATTTCCAAAGATTGCTATTCCTCAGAGCAGAGAGATAGGACTCACTCAATGGACTTGGAAGTAACTTGGATGGAGCCTTTAACACATTCACCAACGCAAGTTTTGCCCGAACACTTGAGTGGTTTAGGAAGTGAAACCCCTGCACCTCCCGTGATCATGATTTTATCGAAATACCCAACACATGAACTTGGAGAGGACGTGGAAGGGTGGGTTAACCACCAGAGTAACACCCTGGCTCCAAATGAATGGACGAGAATATCGGTTAAATTATTAGCCAAGTCTAAATGATTTAACCATGCCTGCGTTGCTTCTGCATAGGTCTGCAATGTCCACGCGGTTTGAAGGGAGCTAGATGCACCAAAACCTGGAAAATCTAAAAGAATACATCGCCGATGATCTTGTAACATCTGGGCTAAGGGACCAAAAGCTGCTGAAGAACTCCCCCACCCGTGCAAAAACACCATAGGTTTAGCTTTTGGATCGCCAAACTCAGCCCACACGAGGGTCTGACCGTTCCAATCAAAGGAATGGGTAGTCATGGCCAATACCTATCTGAATAATTCATCATAAAAAAACCTCATACCCTTAAAGGATATGAGGTTTTGATGTAAGAACCTTGAGCCGATTCTTTTGCTTAATTCAGTTCGGATTGAGGTCTCGCTAGGAAACGATAAATCTGTCCACCATCTGTTGGTAAGTCAGAAAGCTTGCCATAACGTCTCATATCAACCCAACGATGACCTCCTTCAAACCACAGAGAGTATCTGCGTTCATGAAGGATTTGGTCTATAACTTCATCTCTACTTGTTGAGCTAAAGTCATCCAATCCCCATGTTGATCGAATAAGGTTAATCGCTTCTACCGCTTGTGCTAGATCACCACTTTGAGCATTAGCCTCGGCATAGATTAAGATGAGTTCTTCATTACGAAGAAATGGAAATGGAGATCCAGTACTTTCAAAACGACCATCTTGGTACATAGAACTTAGTCCCTGCAACGTTACCGCAGAATTTCGTTCAAATACCTTATGGGCAACTCGCAGATCCCCTTCTTCTGCATCTTCAACGAAAGATGGATGTGCCATAGGCAACTGAATAGCCGTTGTGTTTGGAACGTAATAGAAAGGATTGAATTGATCTGGAGGATTTCCATACACAAAGTACCCACCCTTATTCATCACAGACTCTCCGCTAGCAAGCTCAAAGAATGGTTGAGCACTAGATAGGGCTGATTCGGCACCAGACCAGTCCTCAGCATAAATTGCTGCACGAGCTGCAATAGCTCTGTTGAGTTGAGCAAAGGTTGTTGGTGTTGAGAATGCATCAAACCCAGACGTTAGATCAAAAGCAAAACTACTCCCAGCACTACTTAAGTCGCTGTATGCTTCATCCAACAAATCACGAATGGCTTGTAGTGCGGCATCATAATCCAAGAATGGACCTAGATTATCGATATCACTCACATCGATTCTAATTCCATTTGAATATTGACCATGTAAAGGGATTAGATAGCTGTACGCTTGAAGTGTCTTCGCAAAGCCTAGATAACCACTTTTTTCCTGCGCAGAAACTGCATCCGTAGCTTCAGCAGATTGGATCAAGATGTTCCCTTGTAACACAGTTCGGTAAGGAGTGCTGTATGTTCCTCCTGAACCAAAAAAGGAAGGATCATTTTCTGCATCAGCACCTTCTCCAACTCCCACCCACTGATTTACAAAGCGTGGATCGGATGCAAAAAGAGGGTAGATCTCTCTTCCAAATGTACTGTAGATGTTATTGGATGCCGTTGTTGCTCTATGGCGAAACTCTAATCCTGTCACAAGGTTTTGAAGCTGAGCCTTAGTAGCATTATTCAATACACTTTCTACGGAAGGGTTATTTGGATTCTGAATTGGATCGGCATCAAACACACCGCAACTCGTCGTCAATAGGAACGAAAGGAGTACGGGTAGTGAAAGACGAAATGTGTGTCGTTTTGTAGTTTTCATAACAGTCATTCCTTTCAATTAAAAGTCAATATTTACGTTGAAGACAACCTGACGAGATGTTGGAAACGGGGTTACCTCAACGGAGTTATTGATAGCTTGAGTCCCGAACACAGATGTTTCTGGATCGTAGCTACGATAGTCTGAGAATAAGAGGACATTGTTTGCGGAGACACCCACTTTGACTTGTCTCACGACGGATCCAGTGAACGATTGAGGAAGTGTATAGAACAAACCAACTTCTCTTAATTTCACGTACGATGCATCTTCGATGTATGCGCCAGACCCACCATTAATGAGTCGATCCGCTCCTTTTAAGAAAGGACTTCCTTCAACTGGCTCATTCCAATCTGGAGAGGTTCCACCAGCGTCTGTCAGTAGGAATGAAAGGTTAATATTATCCCCTCCTTTCTTCCAGTGCCACAAGAAACTCAATTCTACGTTTCTATAGATTGTGAAATCATTACTCCAAGACATTTCAAAGTCAGGCTGAGCGTCGCCATAAATTGTATAGAGGGAAGGATCACTGACAGCAGGTAAACCTACAATCGTTGAAGGTGAAAATCCTTCTTGAATGAGATAATTACCAAGCGATGTACCAAATCCACCCGTCGAAAAGCCGCCAATACCTAATCGAGTGATTTCTGAACTATTTGACCAATAAAGAAGAGTCGTGTTCCAACCAAAATTTCGTTTCTGAACAGGAATCATGTTCAATGCAAGCTCAACCCCCGTGTTTTCAAGATCCGCTGCATTGGTTGCAATCACGCTAATTCCAGATGAAATTGGCACCTGCTCATCTAGAATAAGGTCTTCAACTTCTTTCTTGTAATATGTAGCCTCCAGAGAAACTCTATTGTCCAGAAGGGCTACGTCAAGTCCAAACTCAAGCTCCTTGGCACGTTCAGGCTTTAGGTTTGGGTCAATACTTCGTGTACTCGCAAACGTTGCAAGGAACCCTCCAATGTTACCCCCTGAGAGAGATCTAAACGTTGCACCAAAATTTGGAAGTCCACCTGTTTCCCCATAGGCAACACGAGGCTTAATCTGCGTGAATAGGTCAGAAGAGAACCCATCAAAATTTAAAAGGTTCACTGCTAACGAAGCTTTGGGGTAGAAATAGTAGGTGTCTTGGGCTGCATTCAATGATGAACGATCATATCGACCACCAAATGTTGCAATGACTTTATCAGACCAGTTAAACTCTTGTTGACCAAACCAGCTTAGGTCAACGACATCAACAATTGATTGAGAAATCACAGACTGAATCGTTGCATTTGCAATCCCTGTCTGACCAGCCACCATACCTTGACCGCGAACTACATTACGGTTTTGTAGTTGATCGAACCTTGAGAAACCAACTTGTGTGGAAGAGCTTATGCTCTGTTCCCCTAGGCTTATACTTGTATTGATACTCGCTGTAGCCTGAAAGTTGGCATTGAAGTTATCCTCAAGTGTATGCACCACATCACCTGGATTGGATGAACTGCGTTGGTTTTGCAGATAGGTTGGCATCCAAACCATAGATTCAAAGGTTAGATAATCAATCCCACCATCTAAGGAAACGGCTACAGATGTGTTTTCAGATTGATAGACGTCTGCACGGACCTGAACCCCTTGAATCAAACGCTGAATTTTCTGCTCATTAACAGCATTATTCACAATGGATAACATGTTATCACTGAAGTAAGGGTTATTCGGATAATTTCCCTGCGCATCAGGATAGAGTTGTGCGTATGTAGGTGTGTAGGCTAATGCGTATCCAATAGAGCCTCCAGTACCATTTTGGTTTCCAGTAAAGCCTCTTTCGTTATCTGTGAATGTATAACTAGACCTAGAAGAAACTCGTAGCTTATTTGAAATCCTATGATCCACGTTTAGGCGAAGAGAACTACGGTCAAATCCAGTGTTCTCGATGATTCCATCTTCTGTACGATGTGTTCCTGATAAGTAAAAGCTTGTCTGCCCACTACCACCAGAGACACTCAGACTTGTCTGATTGATTAACCCTCTGTTTCCGTATAGGATCTCCTCATAATCATAGATGCGACCACTACTTTTTGCTGCATTATAGGCCGCTTTTTCAGCCGCTGCATCTCCACCTAAAACGGATGTATACGCGTCAATCTTAGCTTCATCCCATTCTGCAACCCCAATGAGATTTAATGCACTATTAAATCCTACATCTTGAGAGAATGAAACTCTAGAATCCCCTGATTGACCTCTTTTCGTGGTGATAATAACCACCCCAGCATTGGCACGTTGCCCGTAGATCGCCGCAGCAGAAGGCCCCTTGAGTACTTCAATACTTTGTATATCCTCGGGATTAATATCAGCAAGACGGTTGGCAGAATTATCCTCNTGGCTACTGTTGGCTCCAGTGGTCAGGAATCGAGCATTAGAAATCGCGTCATTATTCACATAGACACCATCAATGACATACAATGGTTGGGATGTCCCGGCTCCAAGTGTACTAATGCCGCGCATCTGTACGTTGACACCTCCACCTGGTGCCCCATCTTGTGAACGAATGGATACACCCGGAATTTTTCCTTTGAATGCACCATCAAGTGTTTGAGTGGGTGCTTTTTCGACGAGTTTTTCCGCATTTACTGTAGTAATTGCATTCGCAAGATTTGATCTTTTTACGGAGCTTGCTAGTCCCGTCACAACCAATTCTTCGAGGTTTGCCACACTGGACTGAAGAGTAACGTTGACTTCAACTGTTTCGCCGTTTTCGCCTGAGACAGACATCAATATTCGCAGTTACATATCCAATACTGGAAAAACGTAGAGTGTAGTCCCCTGCTGGAAGAGTAAACTCATACTGCCCATTGAGATCAGTAGAGGTGCCCGTTTCTGTAGTGGCCTCAAATACGGAGGCACCAAATAAGGGCTCACTAGTGGCGGCATCACTGACGGTTCCCGAAATAGTGAACTGAGCAAAGGCGTCAGTTGACACGAATCCAAGACACAGAAATGCCAAAGTTTTGAACAAGGTTTTCATGATTGTGTAAGTGAAAGAGTGAATCTTAACATAAACTTAATGTACCGGGCACGTTACAGAAGATTTTTCCAAGGTCAAAATTAAAGTCAAGAGGTTATTAACGTGAAAGGAATAGCATGAATACTGTTCTGTATAGTGATTTCAAATGATCTGGCATCAACATCCAATTCGATCTATACAGTCTTGAAAAGTGTACGGCGCAAACTATTCTTCCTCCTTGACCGGTGGCATGTTCCTCATGCTGAACGAATGTGGCTTCTTGTATTAATGGGCATTAGTGTCGCGTCATGGACAGCTCAAGCCTTTATTCAGCACCCAGAAGGAGTGTGGAGTCAGAAGTACATGCAAGAGCGTGAACAATTTGAGCGGCTATTTGCTACCCATATTCAACATCATAACGAACGAATGCAACGATATGGCTCAGTCGGTGAGCCTCACATCATCCATCCAATCTCCGAGATAGAGCCCTATCCACCGGCATCAAAGAATGACCAATTAGACTCTGTATGGCTTGATTTAAACAAAGCTACAGCCTCCGAATTGCAACAAATCAAAGGAATTGGTCCCTCCACTGCTCAAAAAATACTTGATTGGCGCATACAAAAGGGTCCTTTTGATTCGTTGGGGCAGTTGATTGACGTAAAAGGAATTGGTCCGAAATCGTTACAGAAAATGAGACCATTCCTCTTTGTACGTGATTCAGTAGATTTAGGAGTAGAAAAAGCATCACCAAATGCCTCAAAGGACTCTGATGCAACCAAACCTGATGCAACCAAAGCGAAATCAACAAAGGCGGACTCAACTAAATCAGAACCATGAGCATGACCGGCACCATTTTGTGGATTGATGACGAGATCGAGCAATTAAAAGCGCCGATTCTGTTTTTGGAGCAGCGTGGAATGACGGTCCTACAATCGACCAATGGAGCTGATGCATTGGACATCATCAGCGAACAACCCATCGATGTAGTGTTTCTCGACGAGCAGATGCCTGGGATGGATGGACTCACCACCTTGGAAAAAATCAAGCAGATCCAGTCTCAACTCCCTGTTGTGATGATTACCAAGAGCGAGGAAGAGTCCATCATGGAAGATGCGATTGGAAGGTTTATCTCTGACTATCTGATTAAGCCTGTCAATCCAGCCCAACTTGTTATTACACTGAAGCGGATCCTCCAGGTTGATGAAATTCAGTCGGAAAAGACCACGCAGCGGTATTTACAACAGTTTCAGAGTCTGGGGGCCAAGATGGATACAGCTAGTACATGGAAGGATTGGTCGTCACTTTATCAAGAGCTTGTACAATGGGAGTTCGATTTAGAAGGAGGTGAGTCAGCGTCCAAAGAGATTCTTGAAGAGCAATATGCTTCTGCAAATGCTGGATTTAGTCGATATGTAGAACAAACCTATACCGATTGGATTGCCACTTCCTTTGATCAGTCATCAGATGAACGTCCTATCCTAAGCCATGAAGTTCTTCGTACATCCCTATTTCCATTACTGAAAGAAAGTGCGAAACAACCGGTGTGTTTTGTGCTGATCGATTGTATGAGGCTCGATCAATGGAGGGTTTTTGAAAAAACACTTAGGAAATGGTTTACTATCGATACGCAGCTGGTTGGATCGATTCTTCCTACTGCCACTCCCTTCTCACGTAATGCTATTTTTTCCGGGTATACACCAGCTCAACTCCAACGGGCGTTCCCAAACGAGTGGGACTTGAGCAAGGGTGAGCAATCGCTCAATCAACACGAAGAGACCTTTTTGAAGGCCGCCCTAGAGCGAAATGGGTTCGATGTAAACCTGCGATATCAAAAAGTAGTATCAAGTGCGGACGGAAAAAAACTTATTCAGAGTATTCCATCCATGAAGGACGTAGACCTCACTGCGGTCGTGTACAATTTTGTTGACACGCTGGTTCATTCACGATCAGATTCTGACGTCCTCAAAGAACTGGCACCTGACGCAAGAGCCTTCAGAAATCTCACTGAGACATGGTTTGAACATTCAGCATTGCTTGAGCTTTTCAAAGGTTGTGCAGAAGATGGGATTCCAGTGGTCGTTACGACCGATCATGGATCGATTCGTGCAATGAGAGACACCAAAGTATTTGGAGACCGCGACTCTGCGGATTCTTTACGTTATAAGTATGGAAGAAACTTAAATATCGAAGAAGAGTCCCACGCCCTAAAAATTACCAAACCCGAACTGTATGGTCTGCCAGGTGGCGTGCAGATGAGTAGTTACCTCGTGGCAAAAGAGGATTATTACTTTGTGTATCCAACACAGTATCACAAGTTTCAGAATAAGTATCGTGATACGTTTCAACACGGTGGAATCTCTCTTGAAGAGATGGTACTACCTCTTGCCGTGTGTCGCCCATCGTGAGAGAAATCCACGATATCACCACCTTAGCCGACCTCCAAGCGTTTGCAAATGCATGGGTTGAAACGCTGCAACCAGGTGATTTGATAACGTTATCTGGTGAATTAGGCGCAGGAAAAACGACCTTTGTCAAAGCGATCGTTACAGCAATGGGCGGTGATCCTGACGGTGTTCAATCTCCTACCTTTAGTCTACTTCACCACTACCCGTGCTCAATACCGGTCATTCATATTGATGCATATCGTTTGGAGGGAGTTGACGATGCAATGCGTACAGGAATCCCTGATGTTCTGAATGAAGAAAGTCCTACATCGATAACATTCGTTGAATGGCCAGAAAAAGTCCCACAGCTGTGGGGCCCCGTATCGGCCCATTTACTCTTTCAAGAAGTAGCTTCTACCGAAACTCAAAAAAAACAACGAACTCTAACGATTGAATCGTCGTTTCCCTCTTAAAAGGTTGCTATTTTTAACTCATGGAGACCAAGAAACGCAGACTTAGTTATCGACTCGATCTTCTTCCAGTGATCTATCCGTTTCATCGACGCTCTGAAAATAAGCTCGAAGAAGGAGATTTAGTGTACTACGGACCAACCCCTGAGTACTATGGTATCGGAGAAGTAGTAGCTATCGAAGAGCGATACTGCGTGGTTGATTTTCGCGGAACGGGAATCTTGGGCATCCATAAGGATGTGTTTCTAGCAAAGTATTTAATCCCGATTCATCAATTAAATTTGAGTCACTTGCTCAAAGAGCGCTAGGTTCCACGACTAAAAGGAAGTGCTAGAGAGCAAGGTATATTTCGGCGCGCCAAAAGTGCTTCCGGCGGGACTACCTAGGGACCTGCCCAGGGATCTGACGACGCCCCACCATAAAGACCAGAAGCGCCACAGCTAAACCTGGATAAAAGGGTTCAAGCCTTAGATAAGAGACGCCTTCAGACTGATCGGCAACGACTCCCAAAAGCAACCAGGTGAGTGAACCAGTGGTCCCTCCGATAAGCGAGGCTATAACCCAAAGTCGATTCATGGAGAAAAATGGGATATATAATCCTAACACG
>PR_CR_10_Liq_1_inCRDRAFT_1001816_pt1 | contig 11522 bp, 9 predicted proteins | sample PRCRCaboRojoPR_3_FD_10241 | JGI IMG/M metagenome (IMG submission 10241) | reverse complement strand
CGGCAGCGCGAGATAGCGCGCGCCCAGCCGGTCCGACAGCAGGCGCGGCTTGTCGTCGGGGCGCACCGACGTGTCGATCACGAGCCCCGGGATGCCCTGCAGCCGCAGCTGAAGCGCCACCGCCTCGGCATCCGCGCCGGCCTGTGCACGGCCCCCGGCGCCGTCGAGCGCGACATTGGCCCGCCCGTCCGTCAGCAGGGCCAGGGCGGGGCTCAGCCCGCGGCCGCGGGCCTGCCGGGCCAGCCGGGTGGCGGCGACCAGCCCCGCGGCCAGCGGCGTGCCACCGCCCCCGGGCATCGCNGCAAGCCGCCGCTTGGCCTGAACGAGCGAGCGCGTCGGGGGCAGCAGGAGCTGCGCCTCCGCGCCGCGAAACGCGATCAGCGCCACGTGGTCGCGGCGGGCATAGGCCTGGGCCAGCAGGTTCTCCACCGCGCCCTTGGATTCCGAGAGCCGCGCCATGGCAAGCGACCCCGAGGCATCCACCGTGAAGATCAGCAGCCGGTCCGACCGGTCCTCGTAGCGATGCAGCCGGATGTCGGAAGGGTGGACGACCACCCGTTGCCCGGGCCTGCGCTGTGCGCGGCGCAGCGGCTGCCAGGGGGCGGCGGCGCGCAGTGTCGCGACCACGTCGATGCGCGCGCGGCCATCCGCATGGCCCGGGCGGGCGGGCAGCGGGCGGCCGCGCCGGTTGCCCTTGCGCGGCGCCCCGGCCCCGGCGCCGCCGGCCGGCGCACGGAACCCGGCCCGTTCGGCCATCTGGTCGAGCAGGCCGCGCGGCAGAAGCGCGGCCACCGCATCCACCAGCATCTCGTCCGGGATGTCGCCCGGCGCGTCCGGGCCGTCCGTGTCCTCGGCGGTCTCGGGCGGTGAGGTCTCCTCGGGGGCGTCGTCCGGGTCCGCGGGCGGCGGGTCTTCCTGGGGCATGCGCGTCGCGCGGGCCGGGTAGACCAGTTCCGCCGCTTCGCGGATATCCGCATCGGAAACCGCGCTCCGGCCTGCCAGCGCGGCCGCCGCCCGCGCCGCCCTGAGGGCGAGCAGGGGCGCGCGCAGGCTGTCGATCCCGAACCGTGCCGCAAGCGCGGCGAGGGTGGGCAACGTCGCCTCCGGCATCTCGATCGCGGCCAGCCGGGCGCGCGCCGCGTCGAGGTCGGCGGGTGCGGGCAGCAGGATGGGCGCGGCGTTCCACCGCGTCGTGCCCAGGTCGACGTCGAAGGCCAGCCGGTCGCGCAGCGCGGCCGGCGCGGCCTCGTCCTCGTCGGTGCCCTCGTCCAGCAGCACCAGGCCGTGGCCGCGCTCCGCGTCGAGCAGCTGCGCCAGCCGCGCGGCCAGGGCCGGCGGTGTCCGCTCGGCCATCGGGAGCACCAGGCGCGCCGGCCGTTCCGCGATACCGCGCTCGGTCACCAGCCGCCCCTCGGCGAGCGTGGCGGCGATATCGGGGCCGCCGAAAAGCTGGGTGTCGCTGAGGTCGACATGGATCCGCCGCGCCGGGCCGGGCAGGCGGGCGAGCGCCTCTTCGAAGGCCTGTCTTACCGGGCCGGCACGGGCGCGCAACGTGAGCCCCTTGAGACCCGTGGGATCGACGGCCAGCAGGGCAAGGGCGCGCAGCGCGCGGTCCCAGGCAGTGCCGGCCTCCGCGGTCATCCCAGAACCTCGGCCACGGTGCGGGCGACGCGCGTACCAGACCCGGCCTCGTCCAGCGGGTCGCGGCGCAGGCGATGGCTGAGCGCCAGCGCCGCAACCTGGCGCAACGCGTCGCGCGTCACGGCGCCGGTCCCCTCGTAGGCCGCCAGGGCGCGCGCCGCGCGCAGCAGCGTCAGTTCGCCCCGCAGGCCATCGGCGCCGAGCGCGACGCAGAGTTCCGCGCAATCCCGCAGGATGTCGTCGGAGGCCTCGGTCTCGGCCAGCCGGTCGCGCGCGGCCAGGATGCGGTCGCGGATCTCGGCATCGCGCGGCGCCCAGTCGGCGAGGAAGGCCGCGGGGTCCGTGTCGAAGGCGTCGCGCCTGCGGATCACCTCGATCCGCTCGTCGATGTCGCTTGGCGAGGCGACGTCGACCGACAGCCCGAAGCGGTCCAGAAGCTGCGGGCGCAGCTCACCTTCCTCCGGGTTGCCGGAGCCGACCAGCACGAAACGGGCCGGGTGGCGGACCGACAGGCCCTCGCGCTCGACCACGTTTTCGCCTGACTGCGCCACGTCCAGCAGCAGGTCGACGATGTGATCCTCCAGGAGGTTTACCTCGTCGATATAGAGATAGCCGCGATTGGCGCGCGCCAGGAGCCCCGGCTCGAACGCCTTTTCGCCCTGGGTAAGCGCCCGCTCGATATCGAGCGCGCCGGTNACGCGATCCTCGGTCACGCCGAGCGGGAGGTCGATCACCGGGGTCGGCCGCGACACGGTCGCTGTCGAGGGNACATGGGCCCAGGCCGGGCAGTCCTGCGGACGTTCGGAATTCACCGGGCAGCCTTCGACGACGGTGATCGGCGGCAGGAGCGCCGCCAGTGCCCGCACCGCNGTCGATTTGCCGGTGCCGCGGTCGCCGAAGACCAGGACGCCGCCCAGGCGNGGTTCGATCGCGGTCAGGATCATCGCCAGTTTCATCTGTTCCTGGCCGACGATCGCGGAAAAGGGAAAGCTGTGGGTCATGTCTGTCCTTCGAGCCGCCTCAGGGGCGAGGTGCCGTGCCAACTGCCCCGGTCGCCCAGGACACGGAAGCGCGCATAGAGTTCTTCGCTGAACCAGTCCCCGTCGCGCACGGCCCGCACGGCGCGCGCATGGGGTCCGTCGGCCCGCGCGAAGGCCGCCATGCTGGCGGCGTCGGGCCAGATCGAGAAGGTGACCTGGTGAAAGAGCGGCACTTCGCCGACGCCGATCTTGAAGGCCACGTTCGGATCGCTGCCGATCACCGTGCTGATGTCGGGCACGCGCTGCCAGAACCGGACCGCGGCGCGCGGCCGGATCGTCGCACGGGTGAGCGCGGCGAGCGGGCCGTCCTGCCCGGTGCCGCGATCGGCCCCGAACGGCGTCTCGCCCGACCAGCGGCCGCGCACCGAGACCGGCGCGAGGAAGACCTGCCAGTTCTCGACGCTGCGCGCGGCATAGCGACGGAAGATCGACGCGGATTCGGTCCGGGCCCGCGCGGTCTCGAGATCGGGCCAGGTCGCGAGAATCGCGTAGACGCCGGTGTTCGGCACCGGCGTGAAACCCTCGCCCGTCCCCGAGCCCAGCAGTTTCCAGAAGCCGATCCCCTCGATCCGGCGCATCGCCGGGCGCGCCAGTCCCATCATCGCGAACGCCCAGAGACGGGCTGCCCCCGGCGCGAAACGGAAGAAGCTGAGGCTCACGGTTTGAATGGCGCCGGTCCTTTTTTGCCGCCCGTCGCGGAATACTGACATGATCTGAAAACCGATGAAAGGGGCGCAGAGGGCAATTGTCAACTTAAGTAGACACATGTAGGGTGGTCCCATGTTGACGCGTGTCGATCCCGGTCTCGGAGCCGAGGCCAAGACGGGGCTTGCCCCCCATGCCGTGGTGATCGGCGCGGGTCTCGGCGGGCTGGCATCGGCCATGCGTCTCGGCGCGCGGGGCTACCGGGTGACGGTGCTCGACCGGCTCGAGGATCCCGGGGGGCGCGGCTCGAGCATCCGGGAAAACGGCCATCGTTTCGATCTCGGCCCCACCATCGTCACCGTGCCGCAGGTGTTCCGCGAACTCTGGCAGGCCTGCGGCCGCGATTTCGATGCGGATGTGGACCTTCGCGCGCTGGACCCGTTCTACGAGATCCGCTGGCCGGACGGCAGCCGCTTCACCGCCCGGCAGGACGAGGCGGCCATGAAGGCCGAGGTCGCGCGGCTCTCGCCGGGCGACCTGGCCGGTTACACGAAATTCCTGCAGGACAGCGAGCGCCGCTACTGGGTCGGTTTCGAGGACCTGGGCCGTCGGTCGATGCACAGGCTCGGCGATCTCATCAAGGTGCTGCCCACCTTCGCATGGCTGCGCGCGGATCGCTCGGTCTATGCCCATGCCGCCCGGCGCGTGAAGGACGAACGCCTCCGCATGGCGCTGTCGTTCCATCCGCTCTTCATCGGAGGCGACCCGTTCAACGTGACGTCGATGTACACGCTCGTCAGCCATCTCGAAAAGGCCTTCGGTGTGCACTACGCGATGGGCGGGGTCGACGCGATCGCGCGGGCGATGGTGCGGGTGGTCGAGGACCAGGGCGGTCTCGTGCGACAGGGGGCCGAGGTCGACGAGATCCTTCTGAAGGACAATCGCGCCCGCGGCGTGCGGCTCAGTTCGGGCGAGATCGTCACCGCCGATATCGTGGTGTCCAATGCCGATGCGGGGCACACCTATAGCCATCTCCTGCGCAATCGCGGCCGCAGGCGCTGGACCCGGCGCCGGCTTGACCGGATGCGCTGGTCCATGGGGCTCTTCGTCTGGTATTTCGGCACCGAGGGCACGCGCGACCTGTGGCCGGATGTCGGGCATCACACGATTCTCAACGGGCCGCGCTATCGCGGACTGGTGCGGGACATTTTCCTCAAGGGCCGGCTCGCCGAGGACATGAGCCTCTACGTCCACCGCCCAAGCGTGACCGATCCCTCGGTCGCGCCCGAGGGCGGCGATACCTTCTACGCGCTCAGCCCGGTGCCGCATCTCGGCCATCGCGACCCGGTCGACTGGGCGGCAATGGCCGAGCCCTACCGCGCCAAGGTGCAGGCGGTGCTGGAGGAGCAGCTGCTGCCCGGCCTGGGCGCGCGCCTCTCGGCCTCGCAGGTCTTCACGCCCGAGACGTTCCGCGACCGCTATCTCAGCCCGCACGGCACCGGGTTCTCCATCGAGCCGCGCATCCTGCAAAGCGCCTGGTTCCGCCCGCACAATGTCAGCGAGGAAGCCGAGGGGCTGTTCCTCGTCGGTGCCGGCACCCATCCCGGCGCCGGGCTGCCCGGCGTGATCTCCAGCGCCGAGGTGTTGGGCAAGATCGTGCCCGATCCGGCAGAGGTGCCCCGGTCATGATCGCGGCGCGGGACATGGACTACTGCGTGGCGGCGATCCGGCACGGATCCCGCTCTTTCCACGCGGCCTCCCGGCTGTTGCCGGCGCGGCTGCGCGACCCGGCGCTGGCGCTCTATGCCTTCTGCCGGCTGGCCGATGATGCCGTGGACCTGCACGGCGCGAAGATCGACGCCGTGCTGCGCCTGCAGGACCGGCTGGACCTGGCCTATGCCGGCCGGCCGCGGGACGATGCGCCGGACCGGGCCTTCGCCGCGCTGATCGAGGATTTCGACATGCCCCGCGCGCTGCCCGAGGCCCTGCTCGAGGGCCTCGCCTGGGATGCCGAGGGGCGGCGCTATGCCAGCCTGTCCGACCTGCGTGCCTATTCGGCGCGGGTGGCCTCGGCGGTCGGGGCGATGATGTGCGTCCTGATGCGGACANGGTCGCGGGACACGCTGGCCCGCGCCTGCGATCTCGGCGTGGCGATGCAATTGACGAATATCGCCCGCGACGTGGGCGAGGACGCGGCCGAGGGGCGGCTCTACCTGCCGACCGAGTGGCTGGAGGAGGCGGGCCTTTCTTCCCCGGCTTTCCTGCGCAACCCGGCGGCCAGCCCCGAGACGCCCCGCCTGCTGCTGCGCCTGCTGGCCGAGGCCGAGGGGCTTTACGCCCGCTCCGAGGCCGGGATCGCGGCCCTGCCGCTGTCGTGCCGCCCGGGGATATTCGCGGCGCGCTACATCTATGCCGGGATCGGCGGCCGCGTGCGCGCCAAGGGCGCCGCCGCGCTGACGGACCGTGCTCACACCTCCGGCGGGCAGAAACTCGGCTGGCTGATGCTGTCGGTGCTGCGCACCGGCGGGACGCTGGTGATGCCGCGATCGCCGCTGATCTATGCCCGGCCGCTGCCCGAGACCGCGTTTCTCGTCGATGCGGCCGCCGCCGCGCCGGCCGAGGATACCGGCTGGAGCGACACGCTCTGCGCGACCATGGCCCGGCTGAAGGCCCGCGATACCGAGAAACGAACGGCATTGATGCAATCGGTGGGCCGGGTTAGGGAAACCGCATGATCTGGATCTGCTTTGCCATTTTCCTCGGTGCCTGCTTCGCGGCCGGCTCCACCGGGGGGCTGTTCCCGCCCGGGGCCTGGTACCGCGACCTGCGAAAGCCGCGCTGGACGCCGCCGAACTGGCTGTTTCCCGTTGCGTGGTCGATGCTTTACCTGTGCATGGCGGCCGCCGGGGCGCGGGTCGCGGTCAGCGCCGACAATGCGCTCGCCATGGCGCTCTGGTCGCTGCAGATCGCGCTGAATGGGCTCTGGACGCCGGTATTCTTCGGACTGCGCCGGATGCGGCTTGGCCTGGGGGTGCTGTGCGCACTGTGGCTGTCGGTCGCGGCGACCTGCGCGGCGCTCTGGCAGGTCGACTGGATCGCCGGGGTTCTGTTCCTGCCCTATCTCGGCTGGGTGTCGGTGGCGGCGGCGCTTAATTTCAGCGTCTTGCGGCTCAACCCCGATCAGGCCGAGGGCAGCACGGCCGGCCCGGCCTAGCCAAAGCGCCAGCCGGCCCGCCGGGGCACCCGCACCGCCAGCATCGGCTTCAGCAGCGGGGAGCGGAACCGCCGCAGATCGAGGGACTCGTGAACCCCCACCGTGTCCTCGCCGCCGATCCGCGTACGGACCGCCGAGCGGCAGTAGAAGGGGGCATCCAGCATTGCCTTGACCTGCCTCGGTGCATGGCCCGGGTCGGCGCGCGTGCTGCGCGCCACGCCCCAGAGGCTGCGGCGTATCCGGGCCTCGGGCGGCGGTGCGATCGCCTCGGCGCGGCCGGCGGCATCGAACCGAACCCCGACGCCCAGCCGGCTGCCGTCCAGCCGCGTCGCGTCATAGAAGCAGGTGCTGCCCGTGCCGGTCGGATAGCGCCCCCAGCTCCAGTAGGCGAAATCCTGTTCGAGCGCGCGCGTGCCGAAATTGGCGTCGAAATAGCCATGCCCGCGCCACTGCCAGCCGGCGGCCTCCAGGTCCACGACGATGTCGCAGGTCGGTGCGAAGGGGCGCCAGACATGGGTGCCGTCGGCGGTGAGCGGCATCTCAACGGCGCTCATGGCCCGGGGGATCACGCGGATCCTGCCGCGCACACGCGAGATCAGCGGTGGCGACGAGATCTCGTTCACCTCGATCACCAGTTCCGACCCGGTCCAGCGCATCGCCGAAGGGCCGACCGTCAGGCTGTCGCGATCCTGGCGGAGCGCGGCCCGCCCCCGGTCGGTCATGGTGAAGCGTCCGCCGGGCCCGTAGGTGGCCACGTTGATGCAGACATGGTTGTCGGGGGATTTGCGGCCCGACCAGGCATACCAGGGCGAAAAGACGGAGCCTATGAATCCGATGACGCTGACGGCCCGGTCGCCGTCGTCGCTGATCCCGTCGACATACCACCAGGCATAGCCGTTTTCCGGTACGTCGAGGTCGAAGTTCGGTCGGTCATGATCGCCGCGGCCGCGTGCCGGCCGGAGAGGGTCGCCATCGGCACCCCCGCCCCCGGATGCGTGCCGCCCCCCGCCAGGTAGAGCCCGCGGATCGCGGTCCGGGCCGTCGGCCGGCGGAAGGCGGCCATCATGCCCTGTGGGCTCTGCCCGTAAAGAGACCCGGCCGAGGCGGGGAAGAGCCTCTCGAAGCCCGTCGGCGTCGTCAGGGCGCGCGCGGTCGGGGTCGGATCGAAGGTCAGCCCGAAACGGGCCAGCGTCTGGAACGTGCGTGTCCGGCATCGGTCCGGATCCTCCTCTTCGGAACTGTCTGTCAGCGGCGGGGCGTTGGCAATGATCTCGAAGCGCTCCAGCGCGGGCGCCGCCCCGGATACGCCGCGATCCTGCGCGCAGACATAGAGCGTCGGGTCCGCGGCAAGACGCCCGGCGGCGAGGGCGTCGAACTCGGGTTCGGGCGTCTCGCGGAAAAAGACGTTGTGGTGTGCCAGGTCGGCCCCCCTGGGCGTGGCGGCGAAGGCCCAGACCTCGGCGGAGAGGCTGCGCGGCACGCGGCGGGTGATCCCGGCGACACCCGTGCAGTCGGGCCCGAGCGCCCCCGTGGCCAGCGCCCGCGGATCGCCGTTGAAGAGAACCGTATCGCCGGCGATGCGTGTGCCGTCCTCCAGCACGACGCTGGACGCGGCGCCCCCGGGCGCCTCGATCCGCGCGACCCCGGCGCCGAACTCGAACCGGGCCCCGCCCTGCCGTGCGAGGTCGGCAAGCGCCTCGGCCAGCCGGTGCATGCCGCCCTCGACCACCCAGACGCCGGCGGCCTCGGCTTGCCAGATCAGCGCCAGCAGCGCCGGCACGCGATCCGGTGCGCCGCCGACATAGGTGGCGTAGCGGCCGAAGAGCTGGGCGAGGCGCGGATCGTCGAAGCTTCGCGCGAGCAGCCCGGCGAGCGTCGAGAGGGGCGCCATGGCCGGCAGAAGCGCCGGATGCCGCGCGATATGGGCCGCGAGCCTGCCCGGCGCGGGGGCCGGGGCCAGCATCACCGGGGCCTCGAAGCCTGCGAAAAGCCGCCGGGCCCTTTCCGAGAAGGCGCGGAATTGCCGCGCGGCGGTGGCGCCGGCGAAATCCCGGATGGCTGCCGCGCTCTCGTCTTCGCTGTCGAAGAGGTCCAGCCGGCCGCCGTCGGGCCAGAAATGGCGCGCCAGAACATTCTGGCGCACAAGGGTCAGGTGATCGTCGAGCCGCGTGCCCGCGGCCTGGAAAAGATCGTCGAAGACGCCGCGCATGGTCAGGACGGTGGGGCCGGTATCGACCGGACCGGCCGGCGAGGGCAGGGTGCGCATCTTGCCACCCGGCCGCGCGTGGCGTTCCAGCACCAGCACGTCTTGCCCGGCATGGGCCAGGCGCACGGCCGCGGCGAGCCCGGCCACACCGGCACCCACGATCAGGACCCGGTCGCCGGGCGTTGCTGCCCCGTGAACATCGCGCATGGGGGAATTATTGACTCGACGCACCGAACTGTCCAGAATGATTTACACATTATGTGACTGAAAAATCTGACAGGCGTTCGCCGGGGAGTCTGATATGCCACTACGCGACCGGATCGATGCCGCGGTGACCCGGGCCATTTCGGCGGCGCGGGTCGATCCCGCCCCCCGGCAGCTTGCCGACGCGCTGGGCTACGCGACGACCCCCGGTGGGGCGCGCATCCGGCCGACGATCCTGCTCTCGGTGGCGGGGGCCTGTGGCGACGACCGGCCGGCCGTGTCGGACGCGGCCGCTGCTGCGCTGGAGCTGATCCATTGCGCCAGCCTCGTCCATGATGATTTGCCCTGCTTCGACGATGCCGACATGCGGCGCGGCAAGCGCTCCGTCCACAGGGCGTATTCCGAACCGCTGGCGGTGCTGACCGGCGACAGCCTGATCGTCCTGGCCTTCGAGGTCCTGGCCCGGGCCGCCGTCACGGACCCCGCGCGCGGGGCGCAGCTGGTGCTGTCCCTGGCGCGGCGGACCGGAATGCCCAACGGCATTTGCGCCGGGCAGGGCTGGGAAAGCGAGCCGCAGGTCGATCTCGCCGCCTATCATCGTTCGAAGACGGGGGCGCTGTTCATCGCCGCGACCGAGATGGGCGCCATTTCCGCCGGCCACGATCCGGAGGCCTGGCACGATCTGGGAGCCCTGATCGGCGAGGCCTTCCAGGTGGCCGACGATCTGCGCGATGCGCTGATGGACCAGGACACGCTGGGCAAGCCCGCCGGCCAGGACGCGGCGCATAACCGGCCGAACGCCGTCCAGGCGCTCGGCGTCGAGGGCGCGACCAAGCGGTTGACCGATATTCTCGCGGGCGCCATCGCCTCGATTCCCTCCTGCCCGGGCGAGGCCGATCTTGCCCGGATGGTGCGGATGCAGGCCGCCCAGCTCGTTCCCAGCGTTCCCGCCGGCAGTCGGGCCTGACCCGCATGGCCACGCGGGTGGACGGGGCGACGGGCGGCTTCTCGCCGGCGGCATGGATCGCGGGCCTCGTGGCGCGCCCCGGGTTCCAGCGGATCGCCGCGCGCATGCCGCTCTCGCGCGGTATCGCCCGCCGCGAGGGCGCGGCGCTCTTCGATCTGTTGCAGGGTTTCGCGAAATCCCAGGTTCTCCTGGCGCTGGTGGAGCTTGACCTTTTGCGGCGCCTTCTGCGCGGCCCGGCCGCGCCGGCCGATCTTGCGCCGGGCAGCGGGCTCACACCCGAGCGCATGGCGATCCTGCTGCAGGCCGGGGCGGCGATCGGCCTGTTGCGCCGGCGGCGCGACGGGCGTTTCCGGCTGTCGCGGCGTGGCGCGGCACTGCTCGGGGTGCCGGGGCTCGAGCTGATGATCCGGCACAACGCCGTGTTCTATCGCGACATGTCCGATCCGGTCGCGGTGCTGGCCGGCAGCCGCGAGACCGAGCTCGCGCGGTTCTGGCCCTATGTTCTCGGCGCGACGGGCGACGTCCCGCCCGAGACGGCCGCGGCCTATTCCGAGCTGATGGCCCAGTCGCAGGCGCTGGTGGCCGAGGACACGCTGGACATGGTGCCGCTGCGCGGGGTCCGCCACCTGTTGGATGTCGGCGGCGGGGCCGGGGCCTTCGTCGCGGCCGTCGCGGCGCGCTACCCGCGGATGCAGCTCGGGCTTTTCGACCTTCCCGCGGTGCTGCCCGCGGCCGAGGCCAGGCTGGCCACCGCGAATCTGTCAGCACGGGTGACCTGTCACGCCGGCTCCTTCCGTCGGGATCCGTTGCCGGCCGGCGCCGACGCGATTTCGCTGGTCCGGGTGCTCTACGACCATGACGACGCCACGGTGGCGGCGCTGCTGGGGGCCGTCTTCGCCGCGCTGCCGGCCGGCGGACGGCTCATCGTGGCGGAGCCGATGGCCGGCGGCGCCGTGCCCGAGCCTGCCGGGGACGTCTACTTTGCCTTCTATACCATGGCCATGGGCACGGGGCAGGCGCGGTCCGCCGCGCGGATTGCCGACATGTGCCGGGCCGCCGGATTCGCCGACGTGCAGATTCCGCGGGCACGCCGCCCCTACATCACGGGCGCGCTGACCTGCGTGAAGCCGGCATGACACCTCTCTCCCAGAAAGTGTAATGTAAACTTGACACATTGAACTGTTGAGTTAGTGTTACAGAAGGACATTCGTCGTCACCGAGTCATGCCGACCAGCGAATGGGCCGCGAAAAGGGAGGCGCAGATGGAAACCCGCGCTGTCTTCCTGAACGATGTCGAGGATCTTCGCCTTGATACGCTGGCGCTGAAGGCGCCCGGGCGCGGTGACATCGTCGTGGACATCGCGCATTCCGGGATCTCGACCGGGACGGAAAAGCTCTTCTATTCCGGCCGCATGCCGCCTTTCCCGGGCATGGGCTATCCGCTGGTGCCGGGCTACGAGGCCGCCGGCGAGGTGGTCGAGGCCGGGCCCGACACCGGGTTCCGGCCGGGGGACCATGTTTTCGTGCCCGGGGCCGACTGTTTCGACGGCGCCCACGGCCTGTTCGGCGGCGCGGCGGAACGGCTGGTGACCGCGGCCGACCGCG
>PR_CR_10_Liq_1_inCRDRAFT_1001815_pt1 | contig 11536 bp, 10 predicted proteins | sample PRCRCaboRojoPR_3_FD_10241 | JGI IMG/M metagenome (IMG submission 10241) | reverse complement strand
AAAAATCACAAATAAAGCAGCCCATATTATGGTAGGCTGTTGTATCTGTGAGGGTGTGACTTCTGGGTTTTCGAATGGAATCGGGGTTCGCTGTCCCATACTCCAATCCTCAAAAATCGGCTTTAATGAGGGTTCCTCCTCCAGTAGTGTTTGGTACGAAGATGCCTCTATCCAAACTGATTGCACGGTGCTTAGACGTACCTTCTCAAGAATCTGAAGAATTTCTTGAGTAGACGTATTTGTATCTGTGTCGAGCCAAATCTCCGTTCCTCTTTCCCCTTGCGATAATTGAGGCCATGTCTGCTCAAAGTCATCGAATGAAACGACCCATGAGGTATGCTCTACAGAACGTAACATGGGTAGCTCTATGAGGAATGACTCATTTCCCTGCTCAATGACTACGCCGTCCTGTGACCATAGCGCAAAGGTTCGCAGTCTGGTCTGATTGGGAGCAAATACATATAATTCGTCCGTCACATCATGGTATCGATCCATGGACACCGCTAGCGTCTCATCACCTTGGACCGATGACTGACCATACCATAGGTAAGATTCTGGATATACCCATCGAACGGGTAGCTCAGTTTCAATGGATGTATCATGACTCCATATACCTACTTGAAGTGGGCTCTGAACGGTTTGCCCGAGTGTAACTGTGGCTCCAAACCAGAAGCTGAGAACTCCACTCCAAAGTGCAGTACCCCAAAGCACTCTTATCCACGTCACTCTACTCCACAGGATCCCACCTTTAGAGGACGAGCTTCTCAACGTGTAGCTCCTTTTACAGTGACTGTTTTTTCGATTGGTATGCGCTGAGATTCTTTAAATGTAGAGAGGACGATGTTGGATCGCGTCTTACTTACACCATCCCACGACTGAACTTGAGATAAAAACTGTTCAAAGGTTGTTGTGTTTTTTGTTCGCACTTTTAACATATGTGACCCATCTCCGGTAATACTGTGACACTCTAATACCTCCGGATGCTCAGCGGCATGCTTTACAAACTCAGGATAATGGTGAGATCCATCCACCTCCACAAAAATGAACGCAGTAATATCAAAATGGAAAAGTGTCGCGTCTAATACGGCTACATAGTCTTGGATTAAGCCCCGTTCTTCCAGTTTTCTCATTCTTTCTGACACCGAAGGCACAGATAAATGAACGACTTCCGCAATCTCATTTCTTTGTGCACGACCTGCTTTTTGTAGGTGATTCAAGATTTTGATATCAATTTCATCTAAGACAACACTCATAAAGGCTCCTAATTCAAAACTTATTAATATGATTGTGTAATTTACCCTAATTATATTCGGTAATCAATCAAGTAGTAAGATGATTCATCTGTGGATCGTCCGTTTTCTTTCACACGGAACTCATCGATAATTCATACCTTTTGTGCCATGTTAGACATCCAAAGACTTCGTGAATTTCCAGATTCTGTTAAGCAAGGAATGCTTGCAAAAGGTGAATCAGATCCCTCTGTCGTGGACAAAGCTATTGAAGCAGATGAGTCGTGGCGACATGCGGTTGCAGAATTAGATAGCAAGAGGGCGGAAGCCAATAAACAAGCCAAGGAAATTGGCCAGTTGATGGCTCAAGGGAAAAAAGAGGAAGCCGAGGCAATGATTGCCAAAACTGGGGAAGCCAAAGAAGCGTTAAAGTCTTTAGAAGAGGGGATAAGCAGCTTGAAGGAAGCGCGCGACAATCTGTTGCTACGAATTCCGAATGTCCCTCATGAGTCTGTGCCAGTTGGGAAAACACCTGAGGATAACCAACCTGTACACCATCATGGAGATGCTGACACAGATCCATGGAGAAAGCCTCATTGGGAAATTGTTGAAGAGCATGGTTGGATAGACTTCAAGCGAGGAGTGAAGGTCACGGGTGCAGGGTTTCCATTTTATGTGGGACCAATCGCAAAACTACAGCGAGCGTTAATCCAGTACTTTCTCGATACTGCTGCAGACGCAGGCTTCACAGAAATTCAACCTCCATTTGTTGTCAATGAAGATTCTGCTAGAGGAACTGGTCAAATTCCCGACAAAGAGGATATGATGTATGTGGTCCCACGAGATGAATTCTTTGCGATTCCAACGGCTGAGGTTCCAGTAACCAATTTTCATAGAGACGAAGTATTGTCTACGGCCGAGTTACCTATCAAATATTGTGCATACACACCATGTTGGAGACGAGAGGCTGGATCCTATGGTAAAGAGGTTAGAGGACTCAACAGACTTCACCAATTTGACAAGGTTGAGCTTGTCTACATGGTAAAACCATCTGATTCATATGAGGCACTCGAGGAGTTAAGAAGCTATGTGGAATCCTTGATAGAAGCTCTTGGCCTTTCTTACAGGACATTACTTATGTGCACAGCGGACATGGGATTTACCCAGTCCAAAAAATACGATATGGAGGTCTGGAGCCCTGGACAACAACGATGGTTGGAAGTGAGCTCTTGTTCAAACTTTGAAGACTTTCAAGCTCGACGCATGATGATTCGTGCAAAGGATGATGATGGCTCCATTGAGTTGGTCCATACGCTGAACGGGTCAGGGCTTGCATTACCTCGAATAGTCGCTGCTATTGTTGAGCAATACCAACAGCCAAATGGAGATATCCTTGTGCCATCGGTATTACAGTCTTACATGAGAACCGACTCATTGACTACTTCTTGAGCTTCAGCTTTAGGTTTACCCCCTTCTCTACGGGGTATGATAGGATCATCGACAGCCTCAAAGCTTCGAAGCTTTTGTAAAATCTCATTTGAGTCATCCATAGTGATGATGGACGTGCGAAGTTGTTTTCCTCCTCGGATCCCTTTGAGGTATGCACCATAATGTTTCTTCATGATGATTACACCAAACCTTTCTCCATGGTGCTCAATGGATCGTTCGAGTTGTGTAGCACAAGCCTCGACTCTTCTGGCAGCAGTAACAGGTTGTGCATATTCACCGTGGTCCAATAGTGCACGAGTTTGCTCAAAAATAAAGGGGTTTCCAATGGCACCCCGCCCGATCATAACTCCGTCCACACCTGTCTCATCAAACATTTTTTTTGCTAACGATGGTGTGGTTACATCACCATTGCCGATGAGCGGAATAGAAAAGCCAGGGGTCTCTTTAATTTTGGAAAACCACTCCCAACGTGCATCGCCTTTATACTTTTGATTTCTTGTCCGGGCATGAACGGTTAATGCTTTCACTCCAACCTCTTGAAGCATTAGGGCCACTTCCTGTATTTTTATGGAGTCTTCATCCCACCCCAACCGTGTTTTCACAGTAACAGGTGTATCTGGAGAGACCGATTTGGCCGCGTCCACGACTGTTTTTGCCATTCGCTCCATCATGGATAAATCACGAAGACATGCAGCCCCTGCCCCTTTGTCAACTATTTTGTAGACAGGGCATCCGAAATTGATATCTAGGATATCTGGTTTCCACTTCAAAGCAATCTCTGTTGCTCCCTCCATGGCTTCCTCTCTTCCGCCAAATAACTGGATTCCAAACGGACGTTCCATCTCTTCAAAGTCAAGCTTATGCAAGGCCCGATCGACTTCACGTATAATGGCTTCACTACTCACAAACTCTGTGTAGACCACAGACGCACCAGCCTCACGACACATTTGTCGAAAGGGAGAATCTGTGACATCCTCCATAGGGGCCAAAAAAAGAGGACGAGTCCCTAAATCAAGATTTCCTAGTTTCATAATGGAAAACTACGGCTTTTACTCACGACGTGCCATTTCACCCTCGAGGTCGTATATTGTGAAGTTATCGGGAATCACTATTTGATAGAATATTAACTTTTTGCTCTTTTAGACTATGTCCTTAAGCCAATCAGACCTCGAAAAATATCTCGGCGATGATGCTGAGTCCCTACTTACCCACACCTCAAAAACGGTTTCAAAAGACCAACTTCATCTTCCTTCACCAACCTTTGTGGACGATGTTTGGATGAAGTCGGACCGCAATCCAAGGGTCTTGGGTAATTTACAACGATTGTTTGATCATGGCCGCCTGGGTGGTACAGGGTATCTATCCATTCTTCCTGTAGACCAGGGAATTGAGCACTCTGCAGGTGCATCTTTTGCAAAAAACCCAATCTATTTTGATCCAGAAAATATTGTAAAGCTTGCCATAGAAGGGGAATGTAATGGGGTTGCGTCAACCTTTGGGGTACTACGAAGTGTTGCTCGTAGTTATGCTCACAAAATTCCCTTCATTGTTAAGATCAACCATAATGAGCTGCTCACGTATCCAAATACGTTTGATCAAATCATGTTCGGAACCATCGATCAAGCATATGATATGGGAGCCGCCGCAATTGGAGCCACCATTTATTTTGGTTCAGAAGAGTCCAATCGTCAAATCATTGAAGTCGCAGAAGCCTTTGCGTATGCACATGAATTAGGGCTGGCTACCATCTTGTGGTGCTACACCCGCAACAATGCATTCAAAGTAGATGGAAAGGATTATCACACGTCAGCGGACCTAACTGGGCAAGCAAACCATTTGGGAGTCACGTTGGGTGCGGATATTGTTAAGCAGAAACAACCGACAAATAATGGGGGGTATCAAGCGCTCAATGCAGGGGATTCATCATACGGTAAATTAGACGAGAGAATCTACTCTGAGCTTACCTCTGACCACCCCATTGATCTTACTCGTTACCAAGTAATTAACAGTTTTATGGGTCGTGCGGGCCTCATCAACTCTGGAGGTGCTTCAGGAAGTGATGATTTTGCAGATGCCGTCAAAACTGCTGTGATCAACAAGCGAGCTGGTGGAATGGGGCTGATCAGTGGTCGTAAAGCCTTCCAGCGACCGATGGAAGAAGGGGCAAAGCTTCTTCAAACCATCCAGGACGTGTACCTAACACATGACATCACTATCGCATAACGAGTCTAGCTCACCAAAGTCTCAAGCCTCGACTAGACCTCATATCTCGTGGCGTTACATCGTAGGCTCATTGGCATTAAGTATTGCAGCAATGGCAGTTGTCATTGCTCTGACCTATACGCCTGGGATGTTAGAACATTTAAAGCCTAAGCGGTTTCCAGGTCTCTTTCTTGCAATCGGTGTTTCGGTGCTTAGGATTTATTTGGGCGCTGCAAGGTTGAAATTATTTTCTGATGGTCAACTAAGCTGGCCGGGTGCATTTCGCTTGATTCTATCTTGGGATTTTGCATCTGCAGTAACCCCTTCTACCATCGGTGGTGCACCAGTGGCAACCTATGCAATGACCCGAGAGGGGGTAAGCCTGGGCAAATCAACCATCGTAATGATGTTCGGGGTGTTACTCGATCACATTTGGTACTCCATTGCAGTCCCAATTTTACTTATTACAGGACTTTACTTTGAAGTGATTCCAGAAGAAGCTGGACTGGTTGGTGGCGTGACAATGGTGTTGATTTATCTTGCACTTATTGGCTATGGAGGGCTTTTAACATATGGTCTTTTGGTAAACCCATCGTCACTGAAATCTATCGTAAATCAGATATTTCGACTGCCACTACTGCGTCGAATTCGTGATAAAGCGATGGTTGAAGCGGAGAATCTTGAGGCTCACTCCAACCAAATTCGATCTAAACCAACCAGTTACTTTGCGAAGGCTTTTGGGCTTACACTGGCAATGTGGTTGTGCCGAATTGCATTGCCAGTAATCGTCATTTTAAGTCTTCTGCCAGCAAATGAAATACTCCTTGTACTTCGTAGTTTGGCTATGCATTTATCCTTTGTAGCTGTGCCTACCCCTGGTGGGTCAGGTGGGGTAGAGGGATTGTTTGTACTCTTTTTAGGCCCACTGATTGACCGTGCAGCGTTTATTGGTCTTGCAGTATTTCTATGGAGAATGATTAGCTACTACATCAGCATAGGCTTAGGCATGTTTGCCTTTAGCTGGTACGCACGAAAGTAGTGAGAAGGGGTAAGAGAATCCCTGCCAGAGGGGCTTTAATAGCCCAAAACCGGGTAGCTTAGTAATTATCTCGAGTACGACGACGTTGCTCACGCACACTCTTCTTGAGAGCTTCGCGACGAGCTTCGGAAGGCTTTGTAAATTCTTGACGATCACGATACTCGTTAAGAACTCGNGAACGCGTCATCATTTTCTTGAAACGATTGATTGCGCGTTCGATATTTTCGCCGTCTTTGATATTGACTCCATTCATGGAAACAATGTCTAGATGTTAAATTGCTATTAATGTCTATCACGGACTATCATCTTCCAAAGAGCATGATAATTTTGTGATAGCATTACAAAGTAGGGTTTTTTACGACGAAAATCTAGCACTATTTACCCCATTTACATCAACCTCATCTGTGTTTGCCAAAGATTCACCCTCAATACCGATCCCTAAAAATGCATAATCATACTTCACTGGGTCTTCTGGATCCAAGTACCTAAGNACGGAGGTAAGCTGTTCAACAGCGAGTGCATCATTCGCTTTACGCTTGAGAAGCCCTAATCGTCTAGATTGTCGCCCAACATGAACGTCGAGTGGAATACGTAAATCGGAAGGTGACATAAACGTCCATTGCCCCAAATCTACAGGTCCTCCTTCACGAATCATCCATCGTAGGTACATCCACAGACGCTTGGATGCTGTTTTGGAATCTGGGGATGAAATATGACGACTTGTCCGAGAAGGGAAAGGGGCAGCAGCTTCTCGAAATCTGGATTGAAACTCACTCATGAGACTTGCTGGATCTCTCCCAACGGCCTCAAATGAATCTTTCCAAGCAGCTTCCAAGGTTCCATAGGTTTGAAGGTTAGACTTCAATCCTCGTAGAAATGTTAGTACGTCAATCACATTAAAGGTTCGATGCCGGAAATCCGCAAACCAAATCGCCCACTGTTCCTCGTTTGATTGAAGAATCGTTTGAGCAGGATGGGGGCCTAATGACTCTAACAGCTGATTTGTTTTCTGAATCACAATTTCTCGACGTCCCCATGCCATCATCGCAGTTAAAAAGCCAACAACCTCACGATCTACTGGAGACTCATAACCGATAACGCATCCTAATGGATCACTTTCTAGGTACCTAGGTTCCTCAAATCGTGACGCATGCTCATCCAGCCAGCTCTTCAGTGCATCAAGTTTTGGTTTGGTGAGTTTGCAATAAGAGGAGATTTCACGATAGGCTGATCTTGGTGGAGGCCAAGGTGTAGGTATATTCGTTAGATTCATCGTTGCCTCTTTGTAACGTCTCATTGCTGTAGATACTCTACAATCGTTTTATTGGCCTTTGGAAACGGGTATTCGTCAAGTTTTTCAGGGTGAATCCATCGAAGCTCTTCATGTACAAGCGCCTTAGGCTCTTGCTCATATGAGCGTAATAGACACTCATAGACGTGCAACGTCACTTTGAAGTGGGAGTATGCATGTGGTACGTCAATCATGGGTCTATGTACTTCAATATCGAGATCAAGCTCTTCTTTGATTTCTCGTACAACCGTCTGTTCAATGGATTCATCAAGCTCCTGTTTTCCACCAGGAAACTCCCACAACCCACCTAACATTTGGTCACTTCGCCTGCGGCCAATCAAAACATGTCCATCACGATTTTTAATCACCGCAACACCAATGGGATGATGAGGGATTTTCTTTGCGGGTGATTTGTAGGGAATCTTGTCCGTGGCTGCCATCGCAAAGGCAACGCATCCATTTGCCAAAGGACACTGTTCACAAGAGGGCTTTGTTGGTGAGCAAAGGGTCGCTCCCAACTCCATCACAGCTTGGTTAAAATCACCTGGGGAATGAGTGTCGATGACAGCGTCCATCCAAGACTGGATCTCACGCACTGTTGTGCTTTTGCGGATGTCGTTATTGATACCAAGTACGCGGGTTGCAACTCGAAGCACATTTCCATCAACGACACCTTTTGGAATCCCAAAGGCAATACTGCCGATAGCCGCTGAGGTGTAACCGCCGACCCCTTTAAGGCTGAGAATGGAGTCATAATCACGAGGAAATTCACCCCGAAACTCGTCCATGATCCTCTGCGCCGATTGGTGAAGATGTCTTGCTCGACGATAATACCCAAGACCCTCCCAACATTTTAAAACATCATGCTCCCTGGCCTCTGCAAGTGACTGAATTGTGGGAAAAGACTGCATCCATCGTTCATAATACCCAATAACTGTCTCTACACGTGTTTGTTGACACATGATTTCTGAGACCCAAATGGCATAAGGATCACGCGTGTGACGCCAAGGAAGATCTCGACCATGACGCTGGTACCACGCCAAGAGTCGTTGAGTTGGAAATTCAGCTGCCATCCTGATCGGGACTCTCTTCACCAGAAGCGATTGATCGCACCCTCAACTCAACATCCTGGACGGAGGCGGTCCCATACTGATCTCTAGCGACGACCTGGAATGTTACTACCCCTATTTGTTCTTCAGTTGGTGTCCATTCAAACACACCTGTTTTACGATTAAGACGAGCTCCTCTTGGAAGATTATCGGCGCGATAATCTAGTAATTCAGCGTCGAGTCCATCAGGGTCAACGGCAAAAAATTGTGTCGTAAAGAGTTCCCCAACAGGTACCGTCATCGCACGATTAGGGGCAAACCGTGGAGGCGCATTAAATGGACGTACATTGATTGTGAACTCTTGTGTTTGAACGCGACCATCCGTTGTGGTTGCAAGCACCGTAAAGGAATGTTCACCCACATCGTTCGACGATGGAGTCCATAAAAAAGAACGCCCTCGAATTTGGGCTGCTTCGATATTAGAAAGAAGAGTCAACTGTACGGCTTGAGTACTCGAAGAAGTGGTATACGAAATCGGCAATATGACTGACTGTGGAAGAGGAACAGTAATGGAAGGGATCGTATAAAGTTGAAATCCTTGATTGGATGACTGATTTGAGTCCTCTTCATTCAACGATGGGCTTGTAGAATTGGCAGCAGTGGCCCTGTCAAACGCAATGAGGCGCTCCTCTTGTTCAATCTCTAAGGACGCATTTTGAAGGCGATCATACTGAGCTAGAAAAAGGCCTGAGGATGCTTGGGTAATATAGTTACCACCCCCAATATCACTGCGTACCTGTTGAAAGCCTTCAGTCAGTGATCCTGCCCAAAGTAGACCAGAGTTGGTTCGCAGGACCAGTCGCGTACCAATGGCATGGACGTCTGAGAGCTCATCCTCCACTTGAACCCAAAAAAAGGTGGATCCCTCCTCAGAAATACTCACTAACCCTTCAGATCCAGAGGCGAATAACCCCATAGATCGAACCCAATGGAGGGAGTTAAAATCACCTTGTACGTCAATAATAGATTCAATTGAGGCAGGTTCTTCACCACTTGGTGGGTCAAGAATATGAAGAATCTTTGATGTGCTGTCTGAATTTGTACAACTCAACAGAGCAAAAAGATGTGCAGATCCATCGGAGACCACATCCTTTACTTGACACCCCTGGGTTTGCTCGCGAAACGCAAATTCAGGGTCCATGTCCACCTGCTCCGGCGTCTCTAATGAGAGTTTGCCAATCCCAAGGTCTTCAAATGCAATCCACAATGTGTGGTGAGTTCTAGCGACTGAAGAAAAGGGGGAAGCAAACCGGGTAGATGAATAAACGCCCAGCACAGAGGTTGGTTCGAGTACTGTAAGTTGATTTCGTTGTCCCTTGACATATGCAAATCGATCATCCGCAAAAAGGGAGGATCCTCGCCTCTGCATACCCGTCGCAGAGTATAACCATGTGAGTCCCTCTTCTTTTTTTCTAAAAACAACGAGACCGTCACTATCAGACATAACATAAAGGTGGAATGCTGAACTTACCATATCCACGATCCCAGGGATTTCTAGGGTAGTTGCTCGATCCTCTACCAATCGAATGGTTTCACGAATACCTACTCTCTCTACGGTTTCTGACGAGCCTTCACTAGCAGGGTCAACGGCTTGTCCTTCAACAGCCTGATCATCAACGGTCTGCCCAAAGGATGACGACACGGCCAAAAAAAGGAAAACTATCGTCCAAAAACCCGATAGAATTCCCATGCGTGATAGCCTCGATCTACTTATGACATCCATTTGTGTGTTCTGTACCATGAAACTGTCTCCAGGACTCCTGATTGTAACTCTTTTGTGGGTTTATAATGAAAGATTGAGGATGCTTTTTTGTGGCTACACACCCATTCAAGGCTTAATTCGTGGGCTTTTTCCCGATTTAACATCGTTGACTGACCTAACGCGCCACTTACCGTTTCCAGTATAGTACCCAAGAAGCGTAAAACAAAAGGGGCAATCGGTAGCGCAATGGTAGAGTGTCCAACAGCCTGTTGAGTTGAAGCTATCAATTCTGCCCATGTAACAGGTTTTGGACCACTCAACAAGAAAAAGTCTAAGGATCCAGGACCAAAAACTGAGACATCCATTGCTGCAGCTTGAGCGATTCCTTTTACAAGATCATCCACATGAACAATGGAAAAGAGCCCACTCTTAGATTGCCCTAGCAAAGGTGAGACTCGTAGGTTTGCTGCCTTAAAAAATTGAAATATATGCTCTTCCCTTGGCCCATATACGGCTGGTGGTCGGATGACAATCAATCGTGATGACCCCAGATCAAGTGCTCGCAAGGCCTCCTCCATTCGTCGCTTTGACTCTCCGTACATTGAAACAGGGTTTGCTACATGATCGTCATCAACGGGCTGGCCTCCTGAAGAAGGACCAAGAGCAGCGAGTGAAGATAGAACAACGATGGTCTCAACTCCCTGAGCAACGGCTTCTCGTACAACGGCAAGAGTCGAGTCCACATTCACACGATCGAGTTCTTCTTGTGTAGACCCAGTTAGCAAGGCGGCACAGTGAATAAATGTATCCACTTTGGATAGGGGTTCGCGAATAGTATCTACAGATCTCACATCGCCAGAAATATATTCAACAGGAAGTCCCTCGAGCCATCTTTTACGGGTTCGAATCAGTGCTGATACGTCCACCCCTAGCGAAATGAGGTGTTCTATCAAATGGCTACCAATAAAGCCTGTACCCCCAGTAACAAAGGCTTTCTTCATGAATCTTTATATTCTAAGCGATAACATTCATCAGAAGATACAGTGAATCTATCACTCGTGTGGTGATTCTAACTTAGGCCAGACGTTAATAAACTTTTCAAATGCCCACTTTCAAAGTAGCACTGGCCACGGGAAATTACCATCATATCCGTGATGGGGTATCGATCACATTGAACCGGTGGGTCCAGTTCTTATTGGACCAAGATGTGGATGTTAGGATATTCGCTCCTACCGTAAAAGCGCCTCAAATGGACGCCCCTGGTACATTGATTCCAGTGCGTTCCTTCCCAATCCCGTTTCGTCCAGAATATCGCTTATCAACTGGGCTTTCAAGAAAAGCGAAACGTGAACTTGAGGCATTTGACCCAGATATTATTCAGATTGCGACCCCTGATCGCTTAGGATTTGACATGCTTTCATGGGCTAAGCATCACAAAAAACCTGTTGCTGCTACCTACCATACTAATTTTGTATCCTATCTCTCTTACTACGGGGTTCATTGGTTAACAAAATG
>PR_CR_10_Liq_1_inCRDRAFT_1001814_pt1 | contig 11536 bp, 10 predicted proteins | sample PRCRCaboRojoPR_3_FD_10241 | JGI IMG/M metagenome (IMG submission 10241) | reverse complement strand
ACGCCGTGAATACGTCCCTGTAGGCTTCACGACAGCATCCCTGCTGTCGAGACCCCCGCCAGCCGCAACCCAGCCCGCAGACGCCTGCGCCGGACATTGACATCCGCCGGGTATAACCACCCCGCCGCAGTCCGAGCCGGCAACGGACGTCCGCCGGCGTCATCCCCCGCCGCCCGCCCCGCGCCGGCGGCGGCTCATGTGCTGCCCGGATCAGTGCCACCACCATCGGTGCCCGCCGGCGATTCTGCGGCTTCTTCGACGCTGCCGGCGGCGAGCACGGGTGCCGCCTCCAGGCGCTCGGCGTCCATCAACGCAGCGATGCGCTGCAGCGATGCCAGCAGCAGCGTCTGCTCCCAATCCGCAAGCTTGGCAAAACGCGCGGCGAAGGCGTCCTGCAGCAGGGGCGGGGCACGCCTGAGGGTCTCCGAGGCCTCCGGTGTGGCGCGCACCAGCACGCGGCGACGGTCCGTTTCGCTGCGGGTGCGGATCACCAGGCCGCGGCGCTCCAAGCGGTTGACGATGTCGGTAATGGTGGCGTGGCTCAGGTTGACACGCTGGGCGACGGCGCCCACCGGCAGCTCATCGGCGGCGACGATTGCCTTCAGCACCAGTGCCTGGGGGGCTGTGAGGCCGTGGCTGCGCACCAGCGCGCGCGAGTGCAGGTCGACGGCACGGATGACCCGTCGCAGTGCCACGAGCACCTCATCGGTGCGGTCGCTATCGCGTTGGCGGCTCGCCTCAGCGTCCGGCGAGCCTTGGGGGGGGTGTAATATTTCGCTCACAAAATAATCCCGATGGATGGGTTGATGGCGAAAAAAAGCACAAGTGCCTGATCAAAATCTTAAAACTCTGTAAAACTCAGGCTTTTTCGTCGGCCAGGATGACGTTTTGGGCTTGCACTCGTTCGGGTTCTAAGTAGTATGCTATGGATTCTCAACCCGGCGGCGGCCTTGTGTCCCATGTGCTGTACGCCGCATACCCCCGGCCGAGCCCGCCTCGCACCGCCCGCCGAGCACCCCAAACCGGTGCAACGACCCGAGCCGGTGCCACGGCAGGTCAGTCGCCAGCGACCGGACGCCATAAAGCGCGTCCCGAGCCTGCCGTGAGCCATGCGAGGCGGCGCCAGCGACTGCGCCGCACGCGCTGGCACAGCCCCCGGCCATCCGCCAACAGATACCGAAGAGGACGAGCCTCATGCAACCGCCCCTGCGGACTGAGATCCCCCAACACCAGGATTACGGCGAAGACCCGCTCGCCGTCCGTGAATCCGAAAAGTATCAGGAGGAGTACGTCGAGTCCTTCGTCGACAAGTGGGACGAGCTCATCGACTGGGATGGCCGCTCCGCCGCCGAAGGCCAGTTCTTCATCGAGCAGCTGCGCGAGCGCGGCGCCAAGAAGGTGCTCGACGTCGCCACCGGCACCGGCTACCACTCGGTGCAGCTGCTCAAGGCCGGCTTCGAGGTCACCAGCGCCGACGGCAGCCCCGTCATGCTGGCCAAGGCCTTCGAGAACGCCCGGCGCCAGGGTCACATCCTGCGCACCATCCACGCCGACTGGCGCTGGCTGAATCGCAGCGTGCACGACCTCTACGACGCCGTCATCTGCCTTGGCAACTCGTTCACGCATCTGCACGACGACAACGACCGCCGCAAGGCCCTCGCCGAGTTCTACGCCACGCTCAAGCACGATGGCGTGCTGATCCTGGACCAACGCAACTACGATGCGCTGCTGGACCACCAGGTGCAGCCGACGCACAACTACTACTACTGTGGCGACAACGTGCGCGCCGAGCCCGAGCACGTGGATGACAGCCTGGCGCGGTTCAAGTACAGCTTCAACGATGGCTCCGTATTCCATCTGAACATGTTCCCGCTGCGCAAGCGCTACATGCAGGGCTTGATGCGTGAGGTGGGCTTCCAGCGCGTCGACACCTACGGCGACTTCCAGGAGACCTATCGCGAAGCGGAGCCGGACTTTTTCATCCACGTCGCCGAGAAGGAATACCGGGAGGTGTCCTGAGATGACTGACCAAGCCAACTACTCCGACGTCGTCCAGACCGCCCGGGATTACTACAACAGCGAGGACGCAGACAACTTCTATTTCCACGTCTGGGGTGGCGAGGATATCCACATCGGGCTCTATCAGGGGCCTGAGGATGCCATCAAAGATGCCTCGGCGCGTACCGTGGCCTTCATGGCCGAGCGCATCGCAGACAAATTGTCGGCGCCCGGCGCACGCCTGGTCGATCTCGGTGCCGGCTACGGCGGCGCAGCCCGCTGGCTCGCCAAGCGCTACGGCTGCCAGGTGCTGGCACTGAATCTGAGCGAGGCCGAGAACGCGCGTGACCGCCAGATGAACCGCGAGCAGGGCGTCGACAACCTCATCGACGTCGTCGACGGCAGTTTCGAGGAGGTGCCCGCCGAGAACACCAGCTTCGATGCCGCCTGGTCCCAGGACGCCATCCTGCACTCCGGCCACCGGGACAAGGTCATGGACGAGGTGGACCGGGTGCTCAAGCCCGGCGGCGAGTTCGTTTTCACCGATCCCATGCAGGCGGACGACTGCCCCGAGGGCGTGCTGCAGCCGGTGCTCGACCGCATCCATCTCTCGAGTCTCGGCTCCTTCGCCTTCTACCGCGAGCAAGCCCGGCGGCTCGGCTGGGAGGAGGTCGCGATCGTTGACATGACCGAACAGCTGGTGACGCACTATGGCCGGGTTGCGGCCGTGTTGCGCGCCGAGCGTGCATCCCTGACCGGTAAGGTATCCGACGCCTACGTCGAGCGCATGCTCCAGGGCCTGCAGCACTGGGTGGATGCCGGCAGCAACGGCTACCTCGCCTGGGGCGTCATGCACTTCCGCAAGCCCGCCTGAGGGGCGCCACGCGCACGGGCCGAATCCCCGCAGCCCGGGCTGCAATACCAGACCCGAGGTCGCCACCCCGGCGCGCTCGCCACCGCGTCGCCGTGGCATCCCCGCACGCCAATCGGGGGCGCGTATCATCGCGCCCCGATCCCAGCCCGTCGTCCCCGCGCCGCTGGGTACTGGCGTGATGCTCAGACCAGCGGCCTTGGGTTGAGCGCGGGCAATCGGGCGCGGCGCAAGCGAGCGGGCGATGGGTTGGCCAGCGCGCCGACACCGGGGCGCAGCGCGCGCCGGAGCTCGCGCTTCCAGCGCGGGAAATCGATCTGCCCCTGGTGGTAGAGGGCGCGGTCCAGCGCCTGCATGAGTGCCTGCACGCGGGCACGGTCGGCGCCGGGGCGCAGGGCCGTGATGCGGTCCGCCATGCGCGGCAGCGGCTCGTGCGCCTCGGCGGCGAGTCGACGGCACGCTTGCTGCTGGAAGGTCTCGCACCAGGCCGCCGGGTCTTCGGCGCCCTCGGCGGCCCTGGCGCATTGATAGACCCGGGTGCTCATCGGCACCAGAGCGGCGGCGGCATGTCGCAGCCGGCGTAGCAATGGCATCGGGCTCAGGGCGCGGCCGGCTGCGCCCAGCCCCCGGCCCGTGAGTCGGCTCCCGGCTGCCGCGAGGCGCTTCACCCCGGGCCAGAGCGGACCGCCCTCGCCGGCGGGCAGACGTCCACGCAGCCAGATGCCGCCCCAATAGCCGATCAGCAGCAAGGCNAGGCCCGCCACGGGCAGCCAGTACTTCTGCCAATCCTCGCCGGCGCGGCTGTCGGCGGCGGTGGAAAAGCCGAAGGGACCGGACTTGCCGGCCACATCGAAGACGCGAATGGGCACGGACGACGCCTCGCGGCTGGCGGTTTCCACGTTCCACCAGGCGAGGCGCAGCTCCGGCAGCTGCATGCGGCCACCGGACTGGGGCACCAGGGTGTAGACCTCGATGCGCTTGCCCACCAGCGTGCGGCCGCTGTCGGCGAGTCGCGTATCGGTTACTGTCTGCTCGCGATAGACGCGGAAATCCTCCGAGCGCAGCATCGGCTCCAGCGAGGGCAGTCGCTCGCCCACGGCGCCCTCACCCTCCAGTTCCAGGGTCAGTGTCACCGGCCGGCCGCGGGCCATGGCATCGGCCTCGGTCAGCTCGGCGTCGATGCGCAGGGTGCGCAGCGGCAGCCATGGACGCACCGACGGCATGGGCGGGCGCACATCCAGGGCGATGGGCTGGCGGGCCACCGCCTCGAAAGGCACGCCCCCGGCGAGGGTGCCCGTCACCTTGATCGGGCCCAATGCCACCGCACCGGCGCGCAGCGGCGTCATGGCGAGCACGTACTCGTTGACGATCTCCTGGTTACCGCCGCTGCCGCGGGTGCTGGTGATGGGGCCTTCCAACTGCTTGAACAGGGCGTCCTCGATGGCGGCGAGTGCCGGCGAGGCGGTGGCGAGGTTGCCGGCGCTCACCACGCGCAGGCGCACCAGCACGTTCTGCTGCACATAGGGCTCGCGCTCGCTCACCTGCACTTCCAGTTGTGGACGTCCGGGCGTCAAGCCGCCGCGGGGAGCAAACCAACCGCCGCCNGAGGACGGTTGTGCGGGCTGGTAGGATGGCGCCTGGTAAGGGCTCGCCGGCGGCTGCTGGCCCGGTGGCTGACCNAANATCGGCCCTTGTGGACCCTGTGGATAGGGCATGCCGCCCGGCGCNGTTGGTGCCTGACCGATCGGCGGCGCCGGCGGCGGATAGCCTGGCCAGCGCGGCGGCCCGAAGCCCGAGACGCCGACGCGGGGCCCTGCCTGGCTGACCGTCTGGCCCTGGAATGGATCCGGCGATGGGTCCGGCGATGGGTCCGATGGCTGGCCGAGGTATTGGGGCGGCACGCCGCGGGCATTGCTCGGCTCCACCGGCCGGAATTGCCAGCTTTGATAGGGTGCCTGGGCCACGGCGGTGGTCGCGCAGACCAACAGTACGGCGGCGCCGAGCAACAGTCCCGCGCCGCGGGGTCTCGTCTCGGCCCGGGCTCCGCCGACCGCCGCAGCAAAGCGCAGCACGCCTACCATGGCCGACCCTCCTGCACCCGACCGCCGGTTTCGCGCATCAGTCGCATGTCCTCGAGCATGAATTGATTGCGCAGCAGCATGGAGGGGTCGCCCTCGATCTGCTGCAGCCGCTGCTCCATGATGGTCATGCCGGGGCCCAGCACCGGCTCGCCGCCCAGCGCCGGATACGCGCTCATGTCCGCGTCCGGCCCCACACCCGCCCAGGGCTGGTCGCCCAACTGGTCGAAACGCTCCACGGCCTCGCGCTCGCCGGCGAGGTCGTCCATGTCCGGCGGGGCTTGGTCGTCCGNGCCGCCGCCGCCGCGCGGGCGCTCCCGCCCGCGTTCGTCGGTGCCGGTGCCGGGCGCTTCGCTGTCGGGGCGGATCTCGTCGCCGGGACGCTCGGCCTGCTCGGGCTCGGGCGGTTCGTCGCCGCCGCCGGTGTCGTCGCCGGGCTCAGGCGGTTCGTCGCCGCCCGCGGCGGGCATGAGGCTATCCTCGTACTCGCCGGCGCCGCGGCCCGCTTCCTCGCCACCTTCGGTACCGCCGCGCTCCGCTTCGCCCTCTGTGCGGTCCTGATCCATGGCGCCGTCGGCATCATCGCGCCGTTGGTCATCGCCGCCTTCGGCGTCCTGGTCCGCGGTCTCGTCACCGCCTGCCGCGGGGGTGTCCTCGCGCTCGCCATCCTCGCGGCCGTTCTCCTGCTCGCCGCCGGTCTGACCTGCCGCTTCGTCGCCCTCGGCGCCGCGGCGCTCGTCGGCGTCTTCGCCGGCGCCGCCGGCCTCATCCTGCTGCTCACCGTCGCCGGCGTCGCCGTCGGCCTGCTGCTGGCCCTGCTGCTGTGGGTCTGGTTGCTCGCCGCCCTGCTGTTCCTGCTGCTGCTCGCCGTCTTGCTGTTCCTGCTGTTGCTGTTGCTCGCCCTGTTGCTGCTCCGACGCTTGCTGCTCGGATTGGCTTTGCTGCTGGTCCTGCTGCGGCTGTTGCTCGCGGGCATCCTCCGGCTCCGGCTCCTCCTGCGCTTGCTCGGCCTCCTCCTGGAAGGCTTGTTGCTCCAGCTTCGCGAGCAGGGAGCGCGCGAGGGTCAGGTTGAAGTGGGCATCGGCGTGCGCCGGGTCCTCGGCGAGGACATCTTCGTAGGCGTCGATGGCGCCGGCGTAGTCGCCCTGTTGGAAGCGGGCATTGCCCAGGTTGTAGCGCGCGCTGGTGCGCACCGCCTCGCGATCGGCGTCGGCGAAGGCGACCTCGGCGGCGCGGTATTGCCCGGCGCGGTACAGGGCAACGCCGCGGCGGTAGGCGTCGTCGAAGCCCTCGGCGGCGGCGCCATAGTCGCCCCCGCGGAAGCGCTCCAGGGCTTCCTGCTCGCTGTTACGGAACATGCCCGCCTGACTCAGACCGACGCCGAGCAGCGCCGGCGCCAGCAGCAGCAGGCCGATGCGCGCACTCATACCGTCGCCTCCGGACGTGACGCCGCCGTCTGTTGCGGCTGTCCGCGCGCCGTCGCCGCCCGCGATCCTTGGACGCCCGCGCGGCCCTTGAAGCGGGGCAGCAGCAGGAGCAACAGCAAAGCCACGGGCAGGTAGAAGCGCTCGTGCCAGACACGGCTGCGCTCGTCGCTCGCCTGGGGCGGCAGTTTGCTGCGGGCGGCGGCGGCCAGGATGTCCCGGGTGTCGGTGTCGCGGTAGTCGGCCTCGCGGTAGAGACCGCCACCGGCGTCCGCCAAGGCTTGCAGTCGGTCGGCGTCCAGTGCGGAGCGCACCGGCTCGCCGTCCGGATCCACCAGGGGGGAGCCGCGGGGGCCGGGGACCTCGCCGCCGCCCTCGGTGCCGATACCGAGCACATGCACGGCGACACCGCCGTCGGCGAGGGCGGCGACACGCTCGGTGAGGTCTGACTCGTCGAAGTCGCCGTCGCTGATGAGCAGCAGCGAACGGGCGCTGTCCGCCGGCAGCGCCTGCAGCAGGATCTCGGCGCGGTCCAGCGCCGCATGCAGGCGGCTGCCCTGGAGTCGGGCCAGGTCCGTGGCCAGCGCCGGCAGCGCCAGCAGGATGGTGCGGCTGTCTTCGGTGACCGGCGCCACCACGTGCGGCGAGGACGCGAAGGCGATGAGGCCGAGCCGCAGGCGCCGGTTCTGCATGATCAGATCCTGAATCTCCTGACGGGCCCGGGCGAGGCGGCTGGGGGCGACGTCAGCCGTCTCCATGGAGCGGGACACATCGAGCAGGATCAACAGGTTGTCGCCGGGTTGGAAGAGCCGCACGTCGGTGTAGTCCCAGCGCGGGCCGGCCATGGCCGTGAGCAACAGCAGCCAGAGGCTCGCCCAGGCGAAGAAGCGACTCCACCGCTCCGGGCCCGCCAGGGCGCGGGTGCCCGCCAGGTGCGGCAGCAGCTGTGGGTCTGCGTAGCGATGCACCGGTGTCTTGGCGGCGCGGGCGGCGCTGCGCCACAGCCACCAGGCGACGGCGGGCAGTGCCAGCAGACCCCAGAACCAGGCGGGCTCGGCGAAATGGAAGCCGGTTGCGTTCATACTGCTCGTGTCAGCGGGTGCTGCGCCCGGTTGTGCGCGGCCCGATTAGCGGCTGGCCTGCCGCACGACGAAGCGTCGCCGGCCCTCGGGAAACAACCCCAGCGCCAGCAGCGCGGCCAGCGACAGCCCCAGCGGCCACCGATACAGCGGTTGTGGCAGATAGGCCGTGCGGGTCTCGGTTTCGGTCTTTTCCAGTTCCGCGATCCGCCGACTGATTTCCTCCAGCGCGCGGGTGTCTGTGGCACGGAAATAGGCGCCGCCGGTGATTTCGGCGAGGCGCTGCAGGGTGTCCTCATCCATGGTGAGATCATCCCAGTATTCGATCTGCCCCTCGTGCAGGATTGGAATGCGCGCCTGGTTGCTGCCGACGCCGATGACATAGATGCGCACGCCGGCCATGCGTGCGAGCTGCGCCGACTCCAGGGGCTGAAAGTTGCCCGCGGTGTTGTCGCCGTCGGCGATGAGGATCATCACCCGCGACCCCGGCGGGCGGTCCCGGAGCTTCTTCACGCCCAGGGCGACGGCGTCACCCAAGGCCGTGCTGCCGCCGGCGATACTCGGCACCACCCGCTCCAGCAGCATGTGCACGGCGGCGCGATCGATGGTGAGCGGCGAGAGTACGTAGGCGCCGCTGCCGAAGATGATCAGCCCGATGCGGTCGCCGGCGCGCTCATCGATGAAACGGCCCATGACGCCCTTGACCACCTGCATGCGGCTCACTTGCCGGCCCTCGACGGTGAAGTCCAGCGCGTCCATGGAGTGTGAGGCGTCCACGGCGAGCATCAGGTCGTAGCCAGGCGCCGAGACCTCGGTGTGCGGCGCCAGCCATTGCGGGCGCATCAACGCCAGCACCAGTCCCACCCAAACCAGGTACAGCAGTATCCGGTGCAGCCAGCCCGCCAGCGGCCGGCGCGGCCGCCGGGTCTGGTAGGCGGCGCGCAGCTGTTCGATATGCGGGTGCAACAGGGTGATGCGCTCGCCTTCCGGCTGTTCCTCGCGTGGTGTCTCCCCGGGCTGCGGCGGGCGCTCACGCCAGATCAGCGGCAACAGCAGCGGTAGCGGCAGCAGCAGCGCAAACCAGGGCCATTGGAAGTCGAACAGCATCATCACAGACCGCCGCCTTGGGTCAAACGGTATCCTGTGCCCGGGTCTGCACCGGCGCCGGCTCAGGTGCAGGCCGGCGTCGCCGCAGCTGCTGCGCGACGCTGGCGACGGGCCGTTGCAGCCAGCCCGGCAGGCGACGCCGGCGCCGTTCGGGCTTGGGGTCCGGGGCCGCCACCCATTCCATGCCGGCATCCAGCAGCTGGCGGACGCTTTCGCGCTGGGTGTCGGCCGCCGCCGGCCGGGCATAGGGCGCCGTGAGCAGGGGTTGGCCATCACGGCGCCAGTCGAAGCCACGGGGATCATGGTCGCTGAGCCAGGCAAGCCACGCCTCGCCATGGAGCCCCGCGCAGGCGGCCCGGCCATGGCGGGCCATGGCGATGCGTCGCAACAGCTCGGAGAGCTCGGTGGCGACGGGCTTCACCGGCTCGTGGGTCAGGCGTCTGCGCAGCGCCCGCAATGCCTGCGCCGCCTCCCAGCGCCAGGTGCCGAGCGTGATCACCGGCAGCGGCACATACAGCCGCCAGCGCGGATCATAGCGCCAGAGCAGCAGCCCCAGCGCCACCAGGGCGCCGGCGAGGAGCCACCAGCCGGGCGCCGGCGGCCACCAGGGATGGCCCATGGTCACGTGGATGTCGCGGAGCTGGGTGGGATCCATGCTGTTGCGGGGCGAGGGTTGGGAGAGTCGGGGTTGGCGCGCGTTCCCGGGCACGTGTCCCGGAGCCTGGCGCCCGGCAACCTAGATGCTTCTGGCCCGCGCCCGCTGCTCCAGGCTGTGGATCAGGCTCAGGTGGATCTCGCGGTCGGTGCGGATGGGCATCAGAATCACGTTGAGGCGGTTGGTGATGGCTTTGAGGGTGTCGCGGCGCTGCTGCCAGGCGTCGCGATAGGCGCGGGCGGCGGCGGCGTCGTCGGTGTCGATCTCCACCAGGGTGCCGTCGGTGGCGGTGAAGGTGACGCTCCCCATCGCCGGCATGTTCCAGTCCGCCGGGTCGTCCACGGGCAGCACCACCACCGAGCTGCGCTGCACCAGGTTGCCGAGCACGCCTTCCAGCTCGCGCACTTCGCGGTTCAGATCGGCGATGACGAACACCAGCGAGCCCGTGGGCAGCCCCCGCGTGGCCCGGCGCAGGGCGCCGGCCAGACAGTCGATGGAGGCGGTCTGCTCCGCCGCCGGCTGGGTGAGGGTGCGCAGCAGCTGCCAGAGTGCGCGCCGCCCGCGCGCCGGGCGAAAGTGCTGGAGGCCGGCCAGCGGGTCGCCGAAGGCCATGCCGCCGACGCGGTCGTTGAGCCGGCTTGCGGCCCAGCCGATGAGCGCCGCCGCACGCGCCGCCTGCACCGACTTGAAAGTGCCGCGGGTGCCGAAGCCCATGTGNGGGCCGCGGTCCACACAGAGCACGACGCTGCGCTCGCGCTCTTCGCGGAACACCTTGAGGTGCGGCTCGTTGAAGCGGGCGGTGACCTTCCAGTCCATGTGGCGGATATCGTCACCCTGGCGGTACTCGCGCACCTCCTCGAAATTGATGCCGGCGCCGCGGAACACCGAGGCGTAGAGCCCGGCGAACGTCGAGTTCACCAGGTGGTGCGACGGCACCCCCAGGGTGTGGGCCTGGTGGCGCAGCTCCAGCAGGTCGTCGAGGCGGGGGTACAGGCTCATGGGGCGGCACGGGTGGCGGCGCGCGCGCCGCGCCGGCGATGGCCGCGGTGCAGGCGGTTCGGCTCCGCGGGGTGCATGCGACGGGCGCAGCGGCTTGCGCGCGCCGGTGCACGTTGCCCGCCGGACTGACAGCCGCGCCCGGGCTCGGGTCGTTGGTGCTGAGCGCTGACCCCCATCTCAGGGAATCGCCACCAGATTCAGCAACCGGTTCACGAACTCATCCGTCGTGATGCCCTCGGCTTCGGCCTCGAAGGTGAGCAGCAGGCGGTGGCGCAGGATCTCGGGGGCGACGAGCTGGATGTGATGGGGGGCGACGAAGTCATCGCCGTCCAGCCAGGCCCGGGCGCGGGCGCAGCGGGCCAGCGCGATACTCGCCCGCGGCGAGGCGCCGAAGCGGCACCAGCGCGCGAGGTCGGCGTCATAGAGCTTCGGGTGGCGTGTGGCCTGCACCAGGTCGACGATGTAGCTGTGCAGCTTGGGGTCGAGGTAGAGCTCGGCCACGGCGCGGCGCATCCGAAAGAGCTGCTCCTGACTCAGGGGCGCGGCGGGCTCGGGCTCGGGCCCGGTCTGCTGGCGGCTGTCCAGCGCCAGGATCTCCAGCTCTTCTTCGCGGGTGGGATAGGTCACCACCGCCTGCATCAAGAAGCGGTCCAGCTGCGCCTCCGGCAGGTGGTAGGTGCCCTCCTGCTCCACCGGGTTCTGGGTGGCCAGCACCATGAACAGCTTGGGCAGCGGATAGGTGCGCTGGCCGACGGTGATCTGGTGCTCGGCCATGGCCTCCAGCAGCGCCGACTGCACCTTGGCCGGCGCCCGGTTCACCTCGTCCGCCAGCAGCACATTGTGGAACAGCGGCCCCGGGCGGAACTCGAACTCCCCCTGCTCGTGGCGATAAATATCCGTGCCGATCAGGTCAGACGGCAGTAGGTCCGGGGTGAACTGGATGCGATGGAAGTCGCCTTCGATGGCCTCGGCCAGGGCCTTGACCGCCGTCGTCTTGGCCAGCCCGGGCATGCCCTCCACCAGCAGATGGCCGTCGCTGAGCAGGCACACCAGCATGCTGTCGATGAACTTGCGCTGGCCGATGATGCGCGAGGCGATGTGCTCGCGCACGGGAGTGAGCTCTGCCGGGGTCATGCTGGGTACTGCTCGCTGGTTCTGGTGATGGGGGCGGGTGCTGCGGTCGCATCGATCCGCTGCTGGCGCGCCCTGGGGCCCAGCCGGCGGCGGTGGGCCCGTCGGCGCCGAGGTTTGGGGCTGTCAATAGTCAGCATTCCCAACAACCCCAATGCTGCGGCTTTCGGCGCCTTTGCGCAAGCGTGTTGCAA
>PR_CR_10_Liq_1_inCRDRAFT_1001813_pt1 | contig 11555 bp, 9 predicted proteins | sample PRCRCaboRojoPR_3_FD_10241 | JGI IMG/M metagenome (IMG submission 10241) | reverse complement strand
AGCCCTAAGTTACTGCTTTCCCTTTCCACAGTTCCACGCTATTGCTGCGCCAACCCCTTCCAAAGCCTCCTTGACTTACCGTCTCAGAGTCCCATGTTTTAACACTTTGATAATCGAGAGGTACCGCGTCACTCACGCTTTAAATGTAAAATCGCGTGGTCAGCGCTGAGAATCCAAAGTAATTTTGGGCTGCTTTTCCCCTACGAGTACTAGGCAGCTTACTCTTTCACCATTTTCACCTCAGCCGACCCCTCTTATATATAGCCAAATTTTCCCTCTTAATTTCTTCACTGCCTCCCTTTTCCAAAATTTCTCGAAGTCAACTTGACCCAAGATGGCTACTAGTTCTGGTCAGAAATTTATTAACTACTTGCCAAAGCACTTTCTAAGGTTTTAGAATGTTTATAAGTATTAGACTTCATAAATGGACTATTCTTACAATTCAGAAGAAAAGGTTCCGAAAGGCATTCACATCTGGGGAGGCTGGGCAGACAACTTGTCCACTCCGCTTAAGATGAACTTTGCTGAGCCCAAAGTAGTTAAGAAAGTAAGCATGGGCAAAAGCTTCGGAATGCTTATAGATGACGAAGGAAAACTCTGGTCCTGGGGGTACAGTAACCAAGGGTGTTTGGGTTTAGGAGATACTAAGCAAGCTAAAACTCCCCAACCTGTGAATGTAGAAGTGTCTGGAGACGACTCTTTTGTCAAAGTGGTTATAGGCAAAAACCACGTTCTTGCTCTGACGCAATTCAAAACTCTGCTGGCTTGGGGCAACAACGAAAAGTGCCAACTAGGCATTGGAAGGACGCAGGAACCCTTTGTGCTAGTCCCTGAAAAGGTCAAATTTGACAGGCAACTGGACATTGCTGATATCTTTGCTACAGAGAACTCAAGTTACTTGATTACAACAGCAGGAGAAGTCTATTCTTGGGGAGAAAACGAGCAAGGACAACTGGGTTTGTCTTCTTTAGTAAACGTTGAAAAGCCTAAAAGAATAGAGAGTTTTTTTAACACTCCAATTAAAACCTTAGTTTGCAATGGAAAGCAAGTCACAGCCTTAGAAGGAAACGTGCCAGACATATTCGTTGACAGCGAAGAATCAGAAGAAGACTCTCAGATGCTTGGTGAAGAAGACTTAGAAGGCCTTGAAGAACAGAAGTCTGCTCATTCACAAAGGTCTAAACTGGAGCAATCAACCACGTCTAGAAAGTCCTTGAGGTCCCTTAAGTCCACTAGGTCCAGTAGAAGGTTTCCTCTCGACCAGTTTGATATGCAGTGCAAAGAGTTGTTTGCGGCAGTGTACGAAATTCGGTCTAGTTTGCTTTCAATAGCTGATGAGATCTACGAAATACATTCAGAAAGGAAAAGCCAAACGAAACACCACGGAAAACTCAACAACTTGATGAACCAAATCAACGCAATCAAAGAAGACGCTTCTTACAAGTTTGAAGCTTTGGTATCAACTGACAGCGGAAACGAAACTAGTGAAACTAATAACTACAAGCTGTTTTTGAGAGACTTGGTTAAGGACTCAATTAGTCTGAAGTCACTTGAAGTCCTTGGCATCTACATGATCCACTACCAGTCACAACTAGAAAGTTTTAACTACACCAACTTGTCAAAATTCATAGAAGACCAGTTCGTTAGGGTGCCTGAAGAACAAAAAAAAGCAGCTGCTTTGTTCCACTGCAAAAAGGTAACTCAGAAAATGCAAGACAAACACGAAAACTTCTTAATGCTTTCTAAAGGACTTTCAAGTATATCTTGTGCCACTATGCACTGCATGACTAAGTCTATCATTTCCCAAGCGCAACTTTGGACTGCTCTGTCAAAGGTTTTTTCAGAAATAAACTTAAAAGACCACTTAGACAAAAAGCTTTTCAGGTCCGAAGAGTGCTTGGAGCACATTTGGGAAGCTTACGAAAGGATCCAAGCAGCTTCTCTGGACGCAGTTAAAAGTCAGAACCCGAACAGTTCCTGGAAAGAGTTGATCGAAAAAACCCAAAAAAGACTGGACAGAGGACAGAGAGACTTGGCAAAGATCAAGAATGCTTATGGAAAGTACTTTGACCAAAACATTAAAAAGGCTTTTAAATTGATGACTGAAAACGTTGAACTAAGAAGGTTTTCAAATGACATGCAAAAAGCCTTACTAGAGGTATCTAGTTAATATAGAGTTATGCTCTGTAGAAAAAGGTGTTTGAGTTTTTAGTTCAAGTGGCTTAGCAGAGTAGTCCACATGAGTAGTTAAGTCAAAATACTCAACGGGGTACTCCGCAATTCCTGGAGTTACTTTGTTATAACTAGTTCTTGCTAGGTTCAGTATAAACAGCTTGTTGTAGTTTCTGCAGAAAGCAACTGGGTACACGCTTTCAGTAATTTCGTCGAGGGGCCTCATGCAGTCTTCCACTGAGTAAAAGTTCTGCGTGCCTCCAAAGTCTAGGTTATCTTCCATCCTCAAAGTAAACACCCAGTGAGAACCACTTCCTCCTAGTATTGCAATTCTTTTGTTAGAAATTGGAAACACTGAAAGCTTAGCAAGGGGTCTAGGCATTCTTATGTTGAGTAGTTCCCAGCGATTAAACTGAATGCTGTACTTCTCAATAGTTGTTCCGGAAGTGTTTAGAGGGTGCCCTCCAAGTACAAAAATGTACCTTGAATCTAAAGCTGTGCAAGCTGCCGAGTCGTGTCTCGGGTAGTGCATGTCGGCAATTGCTTCCCAAAACTTGCTTTTGATACTCATTCTTTCACAGCTGTAAGTATAGGGCTTGCCACCTAGTGCGTAAACATAATTGTCAACAAGCACAAAAGCCCCACTTTCCCTTGGTTGCAGCATAGAAGGCATTTTTTCTAAGGTGTTGTGCTTTGCTGGACAAAACGCCCAGACTTCGTTTGTTTCGCCTAGGTGTTTATCTCTTCCTCCAAGGATGAGGACAGAAGTGTCTGGCAAGTAAACCACTCGGGAGTTCCAGTGAAAGTTCCAGCTTTCTCGGAACTCAGTTGAGTTCCTGATAGTTACGTGGTTCCAAGTTTGTTTGTCTATGTCGTACCTCCAGATGTTTTGTGTGTGCCACAAAAAGAAGTACACAAACCTTCCGTGGAACTTTTCCATGTAGCCTAGTTTGTCTTTGTGGAGGAAGTGCTCTAGCAAAGAGTTGTAAAGCATAGACAAGGAGGAGTCTAAGCAGTTAAGTATAGGTTCTAGTCTAGCAACTATGTTTAAGTGGGAACTACTGCAAGTGTACATTCCTTGAGTGGTCCAGTTGCTAGAAAACACAGGCGTGCCTGGAAGAATGGATTCTTTGTTGCCAGAAGTAAAAGTAAACTTGTTTTTGTCTATGATTACTACTCTTTTGCTTTGGTAGTAGTCGTGAGGAAAGAAGTTAACTGAGTCATTAGTTCTTAGCTCAAAAGGTTCGGCTATACTTATGGGCTTTATGTGTCTAGTGTACTTGCAACTAGAACTTCCAAAAGCCACCAAAGTAAACATCAGTTTAGAAGATGTGAAGAAGCACCTGTAAGGGTCCAGCTTAAACACTTCTCCGTCTCTAAATTGCAAAAAGGAGTTAATTGCTGTGGTTTCGTCTGGTATAACAGAATGAGCTGTCATACACAAGTTTTCGTTTAAAACAAAGCCTAAGCCACTAGGTCTGCCATAAGTTTTGGCAGCAGAGTCAAGCCCCTCGCCTACCCTGTACACTGCAAAAGTAGCTTTGATTAACTTGGGTGGAGCATGTTCTTTTTTAGAGGTGTAAGTTGGATTCAAGCTATACTGCGGCTTTTCTGTCTCCTCAAAGTCGATATTAGGAACTCTGGTAAAAGACAAGTTGCTTGGAAAATTAGGCATGCTTTTGTTCTCGGATCTGGACTTTTTAGTAATTGAGTTTATGTTTTTAGGAGCTAGTTTGCTCACAAGTTGGCTTCCGAAAAAAGAAAGCTTGGAGTTTTTGCGATTCAGTGACTCCAACGAAAGGTTCTGGTTAAGTGTTATAGGTCTTTGTGACTTGTGAGGTCCTGCAAACATATTTAGAATGAGGCTACTCAAGCACCACGAACAAAAACTGCTGAAAAAAGTCAACTTCTTCAACTGGAGTCCTGAAAACGAAAGAGAAATAGCTGTGGTCAAAAAGTACTACATCCAGAACCGAGAAGACTACTCCAAGTACAACAGACTATGCGGCTACGTCACCAAATTGACAAGCCTGCTCAGGAAGCTTAAGCCAGAAGACCCTTTTAGGATTGAAATGACAGAGCACCTGCTCAACAAGCTCTTTAACATGGGACTCCTTGAGAAGAAAAAAAGCTTAGTTAACACAGAAGCCATCCCAGTTTCTTCGTTCTGCAGAAGAAGACTCCCTGTGATCATGGTGAAACTCAAACTAGCTTCTGACCTCAAAGAAGCAATTACTTACATTGAACAAGGCCACATCAGAGTCGGCCCTAAAGTAATCACAGACCCTGGGTTCCACGTAACTAGACAAATGGAAGACTTCGTAACTTGGACACATTCTTCAGCTATCAAAAAGAAGGTACTTAAGTACAACGAGAAACTCGACGACTACGACCTTATTCAGTAATAAATAAATGAACTGTGAATGCGGAGAACTAAGTAAGTACAAATGCCCCAGGTGCAGAGTTCCTTACTGCAGTAAAGAGTGCTACTCACTCCACAAACAAACAAACTGCGAAAGGAAAAGAAGCACTAAATTCGAACCCCTCGTCAAACACCCCCCCAGGAACTTCCTTTTGGACGACGAAGACGAAATCATACTTTCAGACAACGAGTTAGGTCAAATGAGACTTAACCCCAACATTTCTAGGATTCTTCAGAACTCCCAACTGAGAAAAGTCCTCACTGAAATCGACCACTCAGACAACAGACTGGGTGCTTTGAGGTCAGTTCTGATGCAAGACAAAACAGGTCAAGGACTGCTTACACAACTAGTGGACGAAATACTTAAGTCCTTAGGTTACATTGACGAAAAAGGACAAAGTAATATTTAGTAAGTAATATGAACAGTAACTACTGCTGCCCGTTTGATTATCAAGAATTCACTTCCCGAGAAGAGCTAGCTGCTCACATACAAGAAAGGCACATTCTTTACCAAGAAGAACAGAAGTCAGAAAACTGCTCTTTAGAAGACAGCTTTGAGTCTGCTCCTTTCCAGTCAACCCAGTCTGACCTTGCGCTCTCCGCTGTTTTGAAGAACTTAAACATCCCAGAAAACCCTTTATGTGACTTGGGCAAACTGTCAGAAAAAGCTTTTCTCAAACTCACTAATTGCACACACTTGGGCGGAATCACACAGTTGGACTTAGAAGAAAAAGGAATAAGCCAGTTTGAGTCCAACGAAAGTTTGCAGATTTTTCGACTGAGTAACTTGCGTTACTTGAACTTGTCGAAGAACTACTTGAGCTGTGTAAAAGGAGTAGGCGAGTGCCTTAACTTGCAAAAACTAAATATAGCCAACAACAACATAGAAGACCTGGGACCTGTTCAAAACTTGGTTTTGCTAACTCACTTAAACGCTTCCTCCAACAAAATCAAAGACATTGCAGCTGTAAGGGCTTGCGAGCATCTTAAGTGCCTTAAAGTCAATTCTAACCAAATCTTTAACTTCCAGCACAGTTTAGCAATTCTAAAGTCCTTAAAAAGACTCAGACACCTGTGCATAGAAAGGAACCCTTGTTTCCTCAAAACCAAAAACGCTTTCCAAGAAGTACTTTCGGTGTTAGCTCTTGAAAAGCTCAACGGCCACAAAGTATCTGAACAAGACAGAAAAAGAACCAGTGACTCCTACTCTGTGAACTTAGAGTTGCCTGCTAAAGCTACTTCTGAGTACAAAGACCTCCGCCAAAAAAGAGACAAAACTGAAGTAGAAACCAAAATAAAACTACTTAGAGAAGAAAACTCTAAACTTAGGTCAGACCTGTCAAGGATTTGGAACGTCCTGTCTGCCATAATCGCTGAAAAACAAAAACAGGGAATAGAAATCAACATTGACCCCAATCAGTTTTAGTGTAGCAACTTATATTAAAAATTTCCTAGGTCATCAATTATTGTATGGTACCTGATTTTAACGTCGTTTAGTTCAATCATTGTGTTTTCAAGTTCTTCTTCTAGGTTCCTGAACTTGTTTCTGTAGAGTTGTCTGGAGTCTCTGAGCTTAGCAATGTCTTTATGGGTTTCTTTAAGTTCAGCTTTAATGCTCTAAGTGAAACTTACTTTGAACTTTTGGTGGGCCAAGTTGAATTCCTGCAAGTCAACTAAAAACTCATGCTCGTCTTCCCTTGCTTTTTTTATTTGGAGTTTCAGTCCTTCAAGAGCTTTGTCTTTTAAAGCTTTTTTTTCCAAAGCTAAACTTTGGGCTTTTTGGTTTAACTCATTGGCTTTTTGGTCTTTGAGTTGTCTTAAGTTGTGTTGCACTTGGGCCTTTTGGTGTTCTTGTTCGACCTGGAGTTCTAGAACCTTTTCTTGTGCAGTTTCGAGTTGTTCTTGTTGTCTGTTGAGTTTGAGTTTCAAGGACTCTTGGAGGTCTGAGTCTTGGGTGGCCTTAATGCTTTCTATGATTTGTTTGCCTATTGAGTTGTCTTCGCCACTAAGTGCTCTGCTTAGACTTCCGTGGTTGAGTCTTGACTTGAGAACCCACTCTTTAAGTTTGACTCCTTCAAAGTGTTGCTGGAGTGAGTTTATGGACTGTCTTTGGGAGTCTTTTAGGTTGGACAGTGTTTGGCGTAGCAAGTCAAGTTCTCCTTCTTTGTTTTTGATGGTTTTGCAGGTTTCTGAAAACACTTTTTTGGTGTACTCGTATTTGTTTTTTACTATAGAAAATTGGGACTTTTTATCCATTAAGTCTCTTTTGAGGGTTTGCAAGTTGGAATTTATTGAGGAACTTTCATCAAGTCCTAAGGACTCTTCGTACAAGTTAACGTCGGATATTTCGCTGTAGAGTTGTTTGATCTTTTTTTCCAGAGTCTTTGCTTCTTTGGTTTTGGCGTTAATTGTAGTTTCTAGGTCTGAAATATCGTAGTTAAGGGTTTCTAATTTGGAGTTCAGTTGGTCAATGTCTTCTTTTGCGTCTGAGTTCTTTTGGGCTTCAGTTACAATTGTAGTTTTCATAAGACTTATGCTGGTTCGGCAGCTTTCAGCTGGGTAGTCATCTTCGTCTTCAGAAAGCGCTAAACTGTCCTCTGAAGAACTTAGTTCGAATACATCTGAGTCAGGTCTGGTGGTGTCCTGAGTCAAGGAAGGTTTGCTTTTGGGGTTCATTACTTTGTAGTTTCTGACCTCAACTTCTTCAGGGTCTTTGTAGTCAGGCAGAGGAATAGAAACCTGGAATTCTTGCTCAGGTACTTCTCTTATGAAAGGAGTTTCTTTGAACCACTTGTGGTTTTTGACTTGAGTCAAGTTGATTCTTTCTTGGGAGTCTTTGTTGAGCATAGCCAAAACTAAGTCCTTAGCGTCTTGTGGAAAGCTCAAAGGAAAAGGCGGTTTGTTTTTAGAAATATTGTGAATTAAGTTCCTTTTGTTTTGGGCTTTGAAAGGAGTGTAACCTACTAGCATCTCAAAGAGAAGCACTCCTAAACACCAAACGTCCACAGAGGTGTTGTGGGGACTTCCGTCAAGCATCTCAGGAGGAAGGTACTCTAAAGTCCCACAAATAGTTTTTCTTTGGCCCTCTTTGAAGAAGTTGCTCCAGCCGAAGTCAGTGAGTTTTACAGAAGAATTAGCGTCAAGAAGTATGTTTTCAGGCTTAATGTCTCTGTGAATAATAGGTGGGTCATGGGAGTGCAGGTACTCGACAGCCAGAACTGCTTCACGGAAGTACTGTGCGGCTTCGCGTTCCATGAACTGGCGGTGTCTTTTGAGTTTTCCAAAAAGGTTTCCTCCTTCTGCATACTCCATTATAAGGTAGAAGTGGGTCTTGTCCTCGAAGTGGTTGTGGAGCTTTGCTATGTAAGGGTGCTCTAAACTGTACATCAGAACAAGTTCTCTTCTGAACTGAGTAAGAATCTTCATTACTTTTTCTTTGGGGACTTTTTTTATGGCGTAGAGTTCATTGGTTTCTTTGTGTTTGACTCTCCAAACCTCCCCAAAGGCTCCTTCGCCTATTTTCTGAATAAAGTTGAAGTGGGACTTGTGGATGGGAGGTTCTTCTCCTTTGCTTACTGAGGGAGATTCAAAAAGACTCCGATTAGCCATTTATTAGTTTATCTAGTTCTTCAAGGGTTTCTTTTTTGGGCTTGGAAACTCCTAGTAAGTGCGATACTATGTACTCCACCACACAGAAGTCCCCGTCGTTCAGCACTAGGATGTCGAAGTGCTTTTTGTAAGTTTCTAGGTCGTAAGTGTTTTGGCAGTTATAAAAGCCTATAGATAAGGTGTTGACTTGCTTGTCTTTTACTGTGAGTAAGTCGTAAGGAACGTCGCCAATCAGCAAAACGTTGTTTTGGAGTTGTCTGTGTCTGAAGACTTCGTGTTTGTTCAGACTGTGTATAGTGGGCTTGCTGAAACCTTTGAAAGTCTCTGTGTGGTCAAACTCTAAAAAGTTCGACAGAATCTCCACAGAGTTAGGCACCACCTTTTGCATGACTTGCTCGATAAAGTTGCCTATTCCTCCAGAGACCACAGAGAAGCCTAAGTTGTGCTTGTGGAGCAACTCAACAGTTCTGTCGACTCCGTGTCTCAAGAATATAGGTGTGATGTCAACTATGGACTCTAGGTGTCTTTTAGTGAAATCTGCTTGGGAAATGATTGCGTACTCTTGTTCCCACCACTTAGTCATTAACTCTGCTTTTTCTTCAAGTCCAATTTTAGGATCTACTTCTAAGGGGTGGTACTTTTCAAAGAGTTGCTTGGCTTTTTTGTACTCTTCGTCATTTAAGACGTTTTTGGTAAGCATACTAATGGTAGAAACTCGCACACCGTTGACATTGAACTTGGTAAGGGTTGCGTCAAAGTCAGATATCACCTGGAAAGGCCCCTTGAAGTTGTGGAGTTTCTCAAGTAGTCTTTTGTGGCTTGGAATAAGTATTTTTTCAGCAGGGGTTCTGTGAGCTATGAAGTTGTGTGCAGTTTTAGTAAATATGCTTTTCATGGCTTTAATTAGTGTTAGTTTAATCAACTAGCTCACAAAGTAATGCAAGTTGTATAAAATCAGTTGATTAGTTAATAAATATGCCAGATAGCACTTTCGAAAAGTACGGGTGTCAGAGTTGTGCGCAGAAACTGTTTTTTGTCACTGTGCCTTTTCTGGCTGCTCTGGTTTACTTCAGAGAGTACTCCAAGATGAGGAGCTTCGTGGAGATGGGCAGTTTGAAGCACTGGGCGCACTACGGAGTTCCCCTTGGTCTGTTCAGTGCTGGGTTTTGGTTTCAAGAGGTTTCCTACAACAGAGTGCTCAAGCAAATGACTAGTAAATAAATGGAAGTAGTATGCTATAGTGGGTGCAAGGCAATTGCCCAGTGTGAGTGTGGAGAGTTTTTGTGTGCCCATAATATGCCTGGGCATGTGACTCAGGGGCATACTATTGGGCCTATTGCTCAGACTAGAAGGAAGGAATTAGCTGTTGTGTTCAAGAAAAAACTCCAAGTTCTTAGTTTGAGCGAGTCCATAATTTCTGAGGTTCAAAAACTCACTTCAGAACAACTGGCACAAGTTGAGAGTCTGAGAAAAAGATTCTTGGACGGAGAAAGTGAAGCTGAAGAAAAACTCAGAAAGATGAACTTTGAAAGGTACTTAGAAAGGGCTATGCAGTTTGTGGAGGATTTAACTCATAAGATAAAGTTTGAGTTTCAAGAAATTAACTCTAAGCTGGATGCTTTGATGGAGGAGCTTAAGAAGTCAGGAATTCCATATGCGAGGGTGGAAGAAATTGAAAAGGAACTAGAAGAACTAGAAGAGTCGAGTGATGAAAAAGCAAGGTGTCTGAGAAAGGTAGGAGTGATTTACAAAGACATGGGCAAGTATCAAAAGGCACAAGAGTGCCAAAAGAGGTGCTTGGAAATCAGACAAGAAGTACTTGGCAACCAGAGTCCTGAAACAGCTGAGTCCTACAACGACTTAGGAGTAGTTTACCGACTGATGAAGGACTACGACACAGCAGAGAGACACTGTTTAAAGTCGCTAGAAATCAGAAAGGCAGTGCTTGACCCCCAACACCCTGACTTAGCTCAGTCCTACAACAGCCTAGGAGTGCTTTACGGGAACAAAAAAAACTACACCAAAGCAGAAGAGTACTACTTAAAGTGTATGAACATCAGAGAAGCAGTTCTTGATCCCCTGGATCTTGATCTAGCCTTTATATACAACAACCTGGGGCTACTTTACTGCTACAAAGGGAACCAAAAAAAAGCAGAGGACTTTTGGCTGAGGTGCATGAACATCAGAGAAGCAGTTCTTAGCATTTGGCACCCTGATTTGGCTTTGGTATACAACAACCTAGGGATGCTTTACTGCTACAAAGAAGACTACAAAAGAGCAGAGAATTACTGGGTAAAGTGCTTAAACATCAGACAAGCAATCCTTGACCCGCGGGACCCTGAGCTAGCCTTGGTGCGCAACAACTTGAACCGACTCCAAAACGCAAAAACCTTTTACAGGGGCTGAGTAATTAACTAGTCTAGCAATTAAAATGTCAAAAAACACACCTAAAAAGAATCTAGAAACTAGGCGCTCAGCAGTGCCTTCTACCCAAGTAAGCTTTAAGGAACCCAAAATCAGACGTCGGGACCACCAGCCAGTTTTCACAGAACAAGATGAAATGGAGTCTTTGTCGGACTTTACAGTAATCAACAACAAACCCAATTTTCCCAAAGCCAAAAGAACAATCAACTTTTCCAAGAACCCAGAAGTTCCAGGACCCAACCTCTACAACCCCAAACAAAAAAGTTCCTTTCCTTCTTACAGTTTTCCCAAATCCACCAAAAGGTACCAGTACTGCGTTCCTTACTCACCAGGTCCAGTTTACCACCCCAAGTTCACTCGGGTTTCTAAGCACTAATGTAAATACAAACTTCCATTTATAAAAATGCTAAAACGCAAAGCAACGTCTCAGCTCACAAGAGACGGCCAAGAAATCCCTAACGAAGAACAAGAAGAAGAACAGAAACTAGACACCCCCGAAGCCATTCAAAACCGAAAAATTTTCCGTGCCAGGCGCCCGCTCAGACAACCAGTGTTTGAAGAAAAAGAACAAGCCAAGTTTCAACTGGACAAATCACTTATAGACAAGGACAAAGAAGAAGAACTACTAGCTACAAAACACAAACCTAAAGTCTCCTTCATGGAAGTCAAGCCTTCCACTCCTTTTAAGTCTTCAGTACTCCAAAGCCTCATTACTAAACTCAACACTCAAAAAGAAGAGGACATCACCGACTCCTTCATAAAATCAGCCAAAAACAAAGAAGAAGTCAAGGAAACTTCCCCTATAAGCCTCACTCCCATCGCTAAAACGCCCCAACTCAACACTGTCTGCAAGGTCCCAGCTCAGCTTTCAGTTGACAAAGTGCCCAGGGGCGAAGGCCACCTTGAAGTTGTTAAGGGCAAAATCAAC
>PR_CR_10_Liq_1_inCRDRAFT_1001811_pt1 | contig 11570 bp, 11 predicted proteins | sample PRCRCaboRojoPR_3_FD_10241 | JGI IMG/M metagenome (IMG submission 10241) | reverse complement strand
AGATGAAATAAGCGAACTAAAGCGCGAAGTAAGGCAGATGGAATCTGCGGGACACGCATAGGAAAAACATGCACATAGAGAAACCAAAGGGAAGTGTTCTGCATGTTAAAGGTGCCCGAGTTCACAACTTGAAAAATCTTGATCTCGAAATACCAAAAGACAAGCTGGTGGTTTTTACTGGGCTCAGCGGCTCAGGCAAATCCTCGCTGGCTTTTGACACCATCTTCGCGGAGGGTCAGCGAAGATATGTGGAATCTTTATCAGCCTATGCCCGACAATTTCTGGGTCAAGTTGATCGACCAGACGTAGATTTCATAGAAGGCCTCTCGCCTGCAGTCTCTATTGATCAGAAATCTACGAACAGGAACCCCAGATCAACGGTGGGAACCATTACCGAGATCCATGATTATTTGAGATTGCTTTGGTCAAGAATTGGCATCCCGCACTGCCACGAGTGCGGTGAAGTTATTTCCAAGCAAACTCCGCAGCAAATAGTTGATCAGTTACTCAAAGAGGAGGAGGGAACTAGGTTTCTGGTTCTGGCCCCAATAGTTCAACAAAAAAAGGGGGAATTTGTTGATCTGTTCTCTTCTCTACAGGCGCAAGGCTACGCCAGAGCAATAGTCGATGGAGAGCAAGTGGTTTTAGCTGAGGCAAAGCCGCTGAAAAAGTCATACAAGCACGACATAAGCGTGGTTGTAGATCGAATGGTGATAAGGGAAGACATTGCAAATCGGCTTACAGACTCTATAGAAACTGCCCTCAACTTGGCTGACGGAAGGGTTGTAATTAATTTTGCGGATTCAGATACTTCTCGAACATTCAGTGAGAACTTGAGTTGCCCCAATCAGCACCAACTGGCACTGACTGACATAGAACCGAGAACTTTTAGTTTCAATGCTCCGTTTGGTGCTTGCCCAGAATGTACCGGGCTTGGAGTAAAAATGGCAGTTGACCCCGAACTAGTAATCGGAGACCCTGCGAAAACTCTTACCGAAGGGGCAATTATTCCCTGGTCGACTCAAGGTAAAGGTCTTTATAACTACTTTGTAAGACTGCTCAAGGGTTTGGCCGACGACCTTGAATTCGATCTGGATACGCCTTGGCAGGCCCTTACTGAGGAGATTCAGCAGGCAATTCTTTACGGAAACGACTTCAAAGTCCAGGTCAGGTGGAGATCCAGATACGGTCGTGAGATGCGCTACACCAGCGGGTTTGAAGGCGTTCTTCCATACGTGGAGCGAAAGTACAACGAAACAGACAGCGATTACATGAGGGGCAAATACGCAGGGTATCTGCGAGAAATACCCTGCCCTGTCTGCGATGGCGCAAGATTGAGGCCCGAGGTTCTGGCGGTGAAGGTATCCGAGCAATCAATTCATGATGTCGTAAAACTTAGTTTGAATGATTGCTTTGCATTCTTTGAGTCCATCCAACTGAATGAGAAAGAAGCAAAGATAGCTGGACAGGTTTTGCGAGAAATCAGAGCACGTCTTGAGTTTCTACTCTCCGTGGGTTTGGGGTATTTGAATCTTGAAAGAAGTGCGGGCTCGCTATCTGGTGGAGAAGCCCAGCGAATTCGTTTAGCAACACAAATAGGGGCGGGACTTACGGGAGTTTTATACGTTTTAGACGAACCCAGCATTGGTCTTCACCAAAGAGATAATCGTCGACTCATTCAAACCCTGGAAAGACTGAGAGATCTTGGAAATACTCTGATTGTTGTTGAACACGATGAGGATACAATCCATGCGGCCGACTGGCTTGTGGACATCGGACCTACTGCAGGCATTGATGGCGGCAATGTGGTGCACAGCGGTAGCTACAGGACAATACTAAAAAACCAAGACTCGATTACCGGCAAATACCTGTCTAAACAGCTAGAAATAAAGACGCCCTCAAAAAGACGCAAGCCAAGAACCGAAAAACTGAAGGTGATTGGCGCTCGGGCAAATAACCTAAAAATGTGGATGTGAGCATTCCGCTAGGCGTTCTCACAGCTGTCACAGGGGTTAGTGGAAGTGGAAAATCTTCCCTAGTCAACGATGTGCTTTACAGAACTCTTGCAAACAATCTCAATAAGGCGAAACTCGTGCCGGGCAAGCACACAAGGATTGAGGGAATAGAAAACCTGGATAAAGTCGTCCATGTTGATCAGAACCCAATTGGTAGAACCCCACGCAGTAATCCCGCAACCTACACGGGTGTCTTTGATCACATCAGAAAGCTTTTTGCCGACACCCAGGAGGCTAAAATGCGAGGCTACCAACAGGGGAGGTTCAGCTTCAACGTAAAGGGCGGAAGATGCGAGACCTGCAGTGGTGATGGAACAATTCGAATAGAGATGAACTTTCTGCCTGACGTTTACGTGGTTTGCGAAGACTGCAAGGGTGCAAGATACAACAGAGAAACCTTGCAGGTTCACTACAAAGGAAAAACTATTTCCGACGTGCTTGAAATGCCAATTAATGAGGCCGCGGAATTTTTCAAGCCGATAAATTCCATCGCTCGATACCTAGACACCTTGGTTGAGGTGGGTCTTGGCTATGTTCGACTGGGGCAAAGCGCAACGACCCTTTCCGGCGGAGAGGCGCAACGAGTAAAACTTGCAACAGAGCTTCAAAAACGAAGCAATGGGAGAAGCATATATGTTCTGGATGAGCCGACCACCGGGCTGCATTTTGAGGATGTTCAAAAGCTGCTGAAAGTGCTAAACAGTCTCGTGGATAAAGGTAATACCGTTGTGGTCATCGAACACAATCTGGATGTCATACGCAGTGCTGACTGGATAATCGACATGGGACCCGAGGGCGGTTACGGAGGAGGATTGGTCGTTGCCCAGGGCACGCCAGAAAAGGTCAGTAGAACCTCAGGTTCTCATACTGGAGAATTCCTAGCCGAGATACTCTGATGACTACGCCAAGTTTTCGCCCAGAAACCTCTTCCATCCCTACCCAACCGGGCGTCTATCGGTTTATGGATGCAAACAACAGGGTTATTTATGTAGGAAAGGCGAAAAATTTACGTGCTCGTCTTACCAGTTATTTTGGAAATCAACAAAAACTCCACGAGCGCACCAGACGAATGGTTGAAACAGCCGCTGACGTTACCTGGACAATTGTCGACAGCGAATATGAGGCGCTTCAGCTGGAGTTTATGTGGATCAAGCAATACGACCCACTATTCAACGTGCGATTTCGAGACGATAAGAGCTATCCCTATCTTGCAATCAGCATGCGGGAAGAGATACCTAGGGCCTTTGTCACTCGAAATCGAGAGTTGAGGGGTGTTAAGTACTTTGGTCCATACACTCAGGCCTGGGCAATAAGGGAGACGCTAGATAACTTATTGAAGGTATTTCCGGTTCGAAGTTGTTCTAAATCAGTTTTTGAAAATGCGAAAAAAAATAGTCGGCCATGCATACTTGCGGAGATTGGTAAATGCTCAGCACCTTGCGTTGGAAGAATAGATCAAGCCGCCCACAAGTCGATTGCCAAGTCTCTCGGCGATTTCATGAATCGAGGCGATTCTAGCTATCTGCATTCGATGCAGGAGAAAATGGCACTGGCAAGTCAGGACCAGCAGTACGAATATGCCGCACAGCTGAGAGACGACATCGCAGCTCTTGAGAGGGTCCTCGAGAAATCAACGGTGGTTTTGCAAGACCAAACGGATGCCGACCTATTCGGCCTAGCCAGAGACTCACTAAACGCGGCAGTCAGTTTTTTTATAGTCCGCGGTGGTCGCATAAGAGGTAATAAAGGCTTTGTCATTGACCTGGCCGACGAGCTTTCAGACAGCGAAATAGTTGAGCAGCTGATCAAGGATGTTTACGAAGAAAAGCCCAACATAGAGCCGAATTCGGTACCAAAGGAAATACTTGTACCTGAACTCCCCACAAACAAGGAGGCTTTGGAGACTTGGTTATCCGAGAAGAGGGGTAAGAAAGTTACATTTAGAATCCCTCAGCGAGGCGATAAACGAACCCTCTCACAAACTGCACTGGCTAACGCCAAGCACACTCTCGCGACTTATAAATCTAAACGAAGTGTTGACTTCACAACCAGAGCGGATGCTTTAGCCGGAATACAAAAATCCTTGAATTTAGAGACAGCCCCGTTGCGAATAGAGTGCTACGACATCTCGCACCTGGGCGGAACCGGAGCAGTCGGATCAATGGTGGTCTTTGAGGATGGACTGAGCAAAAAGGGTCAGTACAGAAGGTTTAATATTGACAACTTTGCCGATGATACCGATGCAATTTATCAAGTGTTGATGAGGAGGCTGAAGTATCTCGGCGAGACTCAGACCGAAAATAAGTTCAGCTATCGTCCAGGACTTTTATTGATCGACGGTGGATTGCCACAGGTGAATGCAGCCAAGAGGGCACTCGTCGACTCGGGCGCAGAAGATATTGCAGTTTGCGGAATAGCAAAAAGACTCGAGGAGGTCTGGGTTCCCGGGGAAGACTTTCCAATTATCCTGCCAAGAACCAGTGATGAGCTTTTTTTACTGCAACGCATCAGAGACGAAGCTCATCGATTCGCGATTGAAGCTCAGCGCAAGAAGAGAAGTAAAAGCATTCAAAGCCAACTGCTTAGCATTCCTGGTCTTGGAGATAAGCGAGCCAGACAGCTGCTCAGAAGATTCGGATCTGCAACTCGATTGAGGCAAGCATCTGCTGAAGAGATTTCAGATCTTCCCGGAATCGGAGTAGCGCTGGCCGAAGAAATCCATCGTCATCTAAATAAATCTGTGCAGGAATCGGCTGAATCTGAATCCGATAATCAGTAACCTTGTATCAGAAGGGTGAAAGATGGTTGAGCCGCACAACTCCGAATTACTTATCGTAACTGGCATGAGTGGTGCTGGACGCTCGACGGTAGCAAACACCTTGGAAGATCAAGGCTGGTATGTAGTTGACAATCTTCCACCGCAGATGCTGCCACCGATATCTGAATTAGTCGGAAAGAACAAAAACCCGATAAGCAANCTTGCTGTTGTAATCGATGTCCGGGGTGGAGATTTCTTTGATGAGCTATCGACAAATATTAACAACCTTCGGCAAGCAGATATACAGCTGAGGATTGTCTTTTTAGAAGCCAGCGACCAAGCTCTGGTGAGGCGATTCGAACAAGTTAGAAGACCCCACCCGCTGCAGGGCGATGCAGGTCTATTGGAGGGGATTACAAAGGAAAGGGCCAAACTCACTGAACTGCGGGAGGCAGCTGATGTGGTGATTGACAGTAGCGATTTGAATGTGCATCAATTAGGAACTCGAATTCTAGAGGAATTTGGTGACGACGCGAATCAGCTTCAGTTACAAATTCAGTCTTTTGGATTCAAATACGGGACACCTTCTGATGCCGACATGATCTTTGATGCGAGATTTTTACCAAATCCTCATTGGGACGAATCTCTCAGGGACCTAACTGGGAATGATTCCAGGGTCCAGCAAGCAGTGATGGAATCCAAACTGGCTCAGAGTTTTGTTTCAAATATGAAAAAAATGCTGTTGAGCGTTTTTGCAGGTTACAGGATAGAAAACAAAAGATTCATTACGATAGCTATTGGTTGCACCGGGGGTAAACACCGTTCTGTAACACTGGCTAATCAACTTGCCGATATGCTGTCGGGCGAGGAACTGCGCGTGAGGGTAAATCACCGAGATTTGGGGAGAGAGTAATTGTCGCTAACTTCTGAGGCAAGGCTGCAGATGGCACAAGTTCGGCTATCGCGCTCTGAGTCAAAGGCTGCCGAATTAGCAACAATGCTTCGCTTTTGTGGGGGGCTCCACCTAATTAGCGGAAGAATTGCTATTGAAGTAGAGCTATCTGAATCCGAGCTAGCTCGTCGCATGTCAAAAGTTCTCGCCGAGGTTTTTTCCTCCAAGTCGGAAATCTCTGTTACTAACGCCACAGGAAAGAGAGACAAAGGTTACCTGCTTCGGGTTTCGGGGCACGGTGAGCTGCTGGCTCGCCAGACTGGACTGATAGACATAAAAGGTAAGCCGGTGAGGGGATTGCCAGCCAATCTAGTCAGCTCAACCACAGAAGAGGCGGTAAGTGCGTGGCGTGGAGCGTTTATGGCGGCTGGAGTCCTCTCAGATCCTTCAAAAATGGTTTCTCTAGAGGTGGTGGCTCCAACCAACGAGGCGGCAATGGCGCTAGTTGGCCTAGCAAGAAGACTAGATGTGTCAGCAAAGACCAGAGAAGTTCGCTCAACACACCGAGTGATGGTTCGAGAACCTGATGCAATTGGTCACCTAATGCGCCTGCTTGGCGCTGAGCAGGCTTGGTTGAAGTGGGACGAAGTCCGCCAAAAGCGCGGAAGTCAGATGCCAAATCAAAGACTTGCCAATTTTGACGATGCAAACCTCAGAAGAAGTGCACAGGCGGCAGTTGCCGCCGGAGCCAGAGTGCAAAGAGCATTGGAAATACTTGGTGAGGACGTTCCTGAGCATCTCAAGTACGCGGGAGAACTGAGGCTTGAGCATCAAAATGCATCGCTTGACGAACTGGGTAGGCTTGCAAGTCCGCCGATGACAAAGGATGCGATAGCGGGTCGAATCCGGAGACTCCTCGCCATGGCAGATAAGAGAGCTGACGAGTTGGGCGTTCCTGACACTGAAGATGCTCTGCAAGGACTTCAGGCTCAAGATTAATCTCGGGAATATCGACAGAGTTATACAACTGTAGATAAGTGAAAGGAATCGATAAATGACATACACACTTCCAGATTTGGACTACGACTACGGAGCCCTAGACCCGTCAATCAGCGGTCAGATAATGGAGCTACACCACTCAAAGCACCACGCAGCCTATGTTGCTGGAGCCAATCAGGCATTGGAGCAAATGGCTGAAGCGAGAGACAGCGGTAATTTTGGAAATCTTCCTAAACTTGAAAAAGACCTCGCTTTCCACCTCGGTGGCCACACCAATCACAGTATTTTCTGGAAAAACCTCGGACCAAACGCCAAGGACAGGCCAGAAGGCGAGCTGATGGCAGCCATAGATGAATTCTTTGGCGATTACGACAAATTTGTTGCGCACTTCAACGCTGCGGCCCTTGGTATCCAAGGTTCCGGTTGGGCTTTGCTAGCTTGGGATGTTGTTGGATCAAGATTGGTTATCAATCAGCTTTATGACCAGCAAGGCAATGTTCCGGTTTTGACCACCCCCTTGCTGATGCTGGATATGTGGGAGCATGCTTTCTATCTGGACTACAAAAACGTCAAGGGTGATTACGTAAAAGCCTTCTGGAACGTAGTTAACTGGGACGATGTTGAAAAACGTTTCCTTGCTGCAAAGTCAAATGCAGCCAGCCTGCTGCTAGGCTGAGAAAGTTCTACTCAATGGCGCGTGTGACAAATCACGCGCCCATTGACTTAACTACTTTCTGGAGATGTTATGACTCGTATTGGAATTAATGGCTTTGGCCGAATTGGAAGAAACTACCTAAGAGCTGCTCTAAATCAGGGCAGCAACCTAGAGATTGTTGCAGTAAACGACTTATCTGACCCTGCTGGTTTAGCACACCTGCTGAAGTATGACTCAGTTGGCGGCCGACTAGATGCTGATGTCAAAGTAGACGGCGAGTCCATCATCGTTGGTGGCAAGAAAATTAAGGTACTAGCAGAGCGTAATCCTGCGGATCTTGGCTGGGGTGCACTAGGGGTGGACATCGTTATTGAGTCCACCGGTATTTTCACCAACGCTGAAAAAGCCAAAGCGCATATCGAAGCTGGGGCTAAAAAGGTTTTGATTTCAGCTCCTGCGACGAATGAAGATGCAACTTTCGTGATCGGCGTGAATGAGCACCTATACGACCCAGAGAATCACCACATCATCTCAAATGCTTCCTGCACAACTAACTGCTTGGCCCCCCTGGCAAAGGTGTTTCACGACGAGTGGGGTATTGAAAACGGTTTAATGACCACTGTTCACGCTTACACAGCTGACCAAAACTTACAGGATGGTCCGCACAGTGACCTACGCAGAGCAAGGGCAGCTGCAGTGAATATCGTGCCAAGCTCCACCGGAGCTGCAAAGGCAATCGGCCTGGTTATGCCTGAGTTGAACGGAAAATTGGATGGTTTTGCACTGCGTGTACCTGTACCAACTGGCTCAATTACCGATTTGACCCTGACTACAAAGGCCAGTGTTGATCTTGAACAAATTAAGGCTGCCTATAAGAAGGCCGCCGAGGGTCCACTTAAGGGCATTTTGATGTACTCCGAGGACCCATTGGTTTCCTCTGACATCGTTGGTGACGCGCACAGCTCGATTTTTGATGCGGGCTTGGTGCGCGTGATTGACAACACCGTAAAAATCAGCAGCTGGTACGACAACGAGTGGGGTTACTCCAACAGGCTTGTCGAGCTGACAGAGCTGGTTGCCAGCAAACTCTGATGCTGCGCACGCTTGACAAAATAAACAGTTTTTCAGGGGAACAGGTGGTCATCCGCTGTGACCTGAACGTACCGATTACCAATGGGGTCATTCAGGACGCTGGTCGGATAGAAGCCGCACTTGACACCATTGATGAAGTCATCAGTAAAGGCGGACGGCCAGTTATTTGCTCGCATCTTGGAAGACCCGAAGGCGAAGAACCTGAATTCAGCTTGAAGCCAGTGCACGAATACCTGTTGCAACGCTACCCAAAGTTGATTTTTTCGAATCCAGGCGAGGTACCAGAGGATGCTGAATTGGCGCTATTGGAAAATCTTCGTTTCGACAAGCGAGAGACCAGTAAAGACTCGGTTGCCAGGGAAGCTTTTGCCGGCGAGATCCTGCAGGCGGCAAAGTTTGTGGTGGTTGACGGATTTGGAGTGATTCACCGAAAGCAGTCCAGCGTTTACGAGCTCGCCAAGCTAGTTCCAAGTTTCGCGGGAAGAACTGTCCAGAGAGAGCTGGACGTTCTTACAAGACTGACAGATACACCCTCTCGGCCCTACACATTAATTCTCGGCGGCAGCAAAGTCAGCGACAAGCTAGGGGTCATCGAAACCTTGTTGCCAAAAGTTGACACAATGCTTATTGGCGGAGGGATGATGTTTACATTTCTCAAAGCCCAAGGTTTTGAGGTTGGAAAGTCACTGCTTGAGGAAGATCAGATTGACAGGGCTAAGGAATACATTCGTCGCGCTAAACAACTCGGTGTTGAGCTGGTTCTACCTTTGGATACTGTGGTTGCGAGTGGTTTCAGTGCGGATGCTCCGCATGAGACCGCGGATGTTTCCTCCTTCGAAAACACAAGTTTCGGGATGGACGGAATGGGTTTAGATATTGGCCCACGCACTGCCGAGTTGTTCGCAAAGCACATCAGTCAGAGTGCAACTGTCTTCTGGAATGGCCCGATGGGAGTGTTCGAATTTGAGGCCTTCGCAAGCGGCACCAAGGCAGTCGCCGAAGCTTTGACCGAAATGAATGGCCTGAGTGTTGTTGGAGGCGGCGACAGTGCCGCTGCCGTAAGGCATTTTGGCCTTAGAGATAGCGAGTTTGGACACATCTCAACGGGGGGTGGGGCTAGCCTTGAGTTCCTTGAGGGCAAACCACTTCCAGGACTGGAGGCATTAAATGACTAGAACACCCCTTATTGCTGGCAATTGGAAGATGAACCTTGATCACCAGCAGGCAATAGCGCTAATACAAAAAATTGCATGGACTCTTTCTGACGCCGACTTTGACTATGAGGCGGTGGAGGTTGTGGTAGCACCACCTTTTACTGACCTGAGAAGCGCACAGACGCTTATTGATGCTGAAGGATTCAAGATTGTCCTCGGCGCTCAGGATCTTTCTGACAATGATTCTGGAGCGTTTACAGGAGACATAAGCGGTGAATTCCTGTCAAAGCTCAACTGTCAGTACGTGCTGGTTGGTCACAGCGAGAGAAGAACCATACACGGTGAGGATGACGAAAAAGTCAGGCTAAAGGTTCAGGCGGCAGTAAGGCATAACCTCATACCAATCCTTTGCGTTGGAGAGACACTTGAACAAAGAAATTCCGGCCAGATGGATCTCTCTGTAAAACAGACCCTGGCCGCCCTTGACGGTGTCAATCTCGAAAACCTAGTGGTGGCTTATGAGCCTGTATGGGCAATTGGAACCGGAGAGGTAGCCAGCGCTGAACAGGCTGAAGAGGTTATCTCGATGATAAGAAAAGGCTTGGAAGATTCCAAGGGAGCAGATTTCGCTGAAAAAGCAAGAATTCTCTACGGAGGATCGGTGAAAGCTAATAATGTCGCTAGCTTCATGAAGATGCCAAACATAGATGGAGTATTGGTCGGGGGAGCAAGCTTGGATAGCGAAGAATTTGCCAACATTGCTAGGTATAAAGAGCACATCGGCGTATAATTGCAGACCGTTGAGAGGTAATTTTGGAAGCACTGCACACAGCACTACTGGTTTTATTGGCTATCACTAGCGTCATTTTGACTCTACTAATTCTTCTTCACAAAGGACGCGGTGGTGGTGTTGCCGACATGTTTGGTGGGGGAGTTTCAAATGCGATGAGCTCTTCCGGAGTAGCCGAGCGTAACCTAAACCGAATAACCGTAATTCTTGGATTGGTTTGGGTGGCGGTAATCATTGTTCTTGGTCTTTTCACAAGGTTTGGTCTGGCATAAATGAGCAGTCACTCAATAAGAGGTGCCAGGGTTGGCGCAGGCCCTATGGGCGAGCGTTTCAGGGGAGTGGAAGCCGAGAGGGTTTCTCGTAGCTATTACTGCTCAAATGGGCATGAATTTCACCCACAGTTCGCAGCTGATGTTCCGATTGAGGAAATCCCCGTAGAGATTGATTGCCCAAGTTGCGGTTTGCCATCGGGTCAGGATAAAGCAAACCCTCCGCAGGTGGCGAAAGTAGAACCTTATAAAACTCACCTGGCATATGTGCAGGAGAGAAGAACGGAAAAGGAAGCCGAGCAGATTCTGCAAGAGGCCCTAGATAAGGTTAGACAGCGCAGAATTGCAATCGAAAAAGCAGCCGGTAAGCGCTAAGCCAATTCTTCAGTAATAAACCATTTTGTAGATGTCAGACCAGTGATTCTGCCAGCTGGGAGAGCTGGGTACCTATCAGCGCCTGACTTACAGCTGTTGCTTTTTCAGCACCGCTAGCGCTAAACCAGACATGTTCTGAATTCGAAAACGCCGAATATCCAAAGCTGATTCTTTTTGACGGTGGCTTGGGAGAATCCACCTCTGCGACGCAAGTTTGGTCAGGGTATTCATGGCCGGGGAAGAGGCTTGCCGTGTGCCCATCTGGGCCACAACCCATCAGGGCTAGATCAAAACCGAAATCTATCCCAAGGTCTGCATTTGCGGCGCTCACTGCGGTCTGGATATCAGCCTCACTGGGTGTTTTGAATCTGTATACGTTCGGCTTTGCATCGCCAATCAAACCTAAAATCTGACCAAGATTGCTATCTGCATCTTCAAGCTCAACAAAGCGTTCGTCAGCCATGAAAAATTGGACCCCGTCTAACTGGTTGGCCTTGTTCAGCTCATTGATAACCCCGGCAGCGATAAGTACTCCAGAAGTCCCTCCAGAGAGTGCCACCTTTGGCGAGTT
>PR_CR_10_Liq_1_inCRDRAFT_1001810_pt1 | contig 11589 bp, 4 predicted proteins | sample PRCRCaboRojoPR_3_FD_10241 | JGI IMG/M metagenome (IMG submission 10241) | reverse complement strand
AAGACAGCTCCGCCACGTCGGCCAGCACGTCGGAGATGAGTTCGTTTCGGGCAAAGGTTGCGGCGATGGAGACGCTGCGCGCGCCGCCCTTGGCCGAGACACCCACCGCCACGGACGACGCCACCACCTCGGCATCGATCGTGGCGCTGTCGGTGGCGCGGACGATTGCTTGCCCGTCCGTGTCCAGCGTACCGCCCGAGATGATCGCATTCGCGGCGCTCGCCACCCGGTTCAGGGCGACGACTGGGGCCACAGAGACGGCGGAACTCTCCTTCAGCGTGATCGACGTGGCCACCGCGGCATTCGTGATCGTCGCGTCGATCCCTGCACGCGAAACAGCGGCGACCTCCACGTCGCCCCCTGCATCGAGCGTGCTGCCGGCAATCACGGCCTCGGCCGCGGCGCGCTGCGTGCCGGTGAGGCTGGTACTTATAAAGGCATCCACCAGGTTGAACGCCAGGTTCTGCGGTTCGAAACCGACGGCGTTGAAGGCCAGCGTGATGCCCACGGCCTTGGAATCGCCCCCGCCGTAGACGAGGGTTTCGGTATCCACCTCGGCGGTGATACTGGCGCGGTTGTCAGAATTGACAGTCACGCCGCCGCCGGTGGTGATGGATGCGCCGCCGATCCCGCTTTCCGCATCGCCCAGCACCAGGTTGGTGGCGATGTTGACGTTGACCCCGAGCGTCGATCCCCCCACGAAGGCCGATCCGCCCTTGACCAGGACATGCCCCTCGTTGAGCGCGTCCAGTTGCACCGTGTTGACCGCGTCAACGCGCACCGCCGCGCCAGCGTTCAGCTCGACCGTGTCGATCCGCGCCCGAGTGGCGCCGCGCAAGTCGTTCATGGCGACCATGCCGGAAATCGCGGTGCCAGCGGACTCCGTTGCGTTCAGCGACAGCCAGTCGGGCACCAGATCAAGCAACGAGCCGGAGGGCAGCTTGAGCCATTTCTCGCCCCCGTAATCCTCTGCGGCGAGGTCTGTTTTCGTGACGAAGTCGATCGGACTGCCAGGGGTGGCCGTCCAGTCGGCGCCGGCCAGGTCGGCCGCCGTCAGCGCGGCGAGGTCAATCTCGGTCCCATCGGCGCCGGCATAGGTGAACAGGCTGCCGGCAGGCACCGCATCGGCGCCATCGATGGGCGGAAGGTTGCGGCGCAGGTAGAAACGATCACCCTGCCGCAGGAACTGAGTGCCGGACTTCGATGTATAGGCCTGATTGCCCAGGAAGAGCATCAGGTCGCCCTCGGCGACGTCGCCAGGCAGCGTGTCGGCGTTTGAGCCGATCCGCACGATGTCGCCGTAGCGCAGGTTCTGCTCACCCGAGAAGCTGGTATACTTGTAGCGGTTCGCCGCACTTTCCAGGAAGGAGAACACCAGGTCCACGCCGAAGCGGTTGGCCACCGTCGTGGTGACCGCAAGCGTGTTGGTCGCGTCGATCGCCGCCTCGTTGGTGGCCTTCACTGTCACGCCGCCCGGCGCGACGACCTCATGGNCCAGCGCTCCGGACACCTGTTCGCCCACGATCCGGGCCTCTGCCCCGGAGGACAGCTTGTTCGAGGCCAGCGCAAAGCCTGCTGCACTGCCCGAGGCGCCCTTGAGCGCGCTTGCGGCGCTGGTGGTGTCGTTGCTCATCACCGCGTCGATGCGCGCGGCATTCGTGGCCGTGACGGCGACAGCATCGCCGGCCAGGACGTCGGACGCCTCGATCACCGACACCGCATCGGCGGGATCCTCGCCACCGAACGCCGTGGAAACCTCGGGCGAGCCGATCAGCGCATCCACCGCGTTGAACAGCAGGTTCGACGGCTTCCAGCCGACGCTGTTGAAGGCGAGGACAAGGTTGCGGGCGGTATCGCCGGTCTCGGCGATGAATTTCGTCGTGGCGTCGAGTCGGCTGTCATTGAGCGCCGTGACGGTGACATCGCCGATCCCGGGCACATCGAAGCCGGTACCGGCGGCATCGGTCAGGGTGGTGACCCCGTCCGCGACCGTCAACGACAGGTCGCGCAGCAGAGTGGCGGTGCTTGTGCCGTCGTAGTCCGGGCGCAGCCCGGCCCGTTCCAGTGCGCGCGCAACGTCGCGCAGCGTGGCCGCATGCTGCGCCGCGTCGGGCGCCAGCAGGATGCCGGTGTCATCTTCGCCAAGTTCGGCCTCGAACCACGCGTTCACGGCGTCGTAGGTGATCGCCCAGGTCGTCGCACCGTCCCCGAAACTCCAGCCGTCTGCCTGCGTCCCGCTCAGCGTGCGAGCCGCGGCATCGGTGCCCACGGTCTCGCCCAGGGCATCCAGCGCCGTGGCGAGGGCCTGCAGGACGGTTGCCTCGGTCGCGTCCTCGGCGGTGCCGGCGGCTACCGCGTCCAGATCGGCAGGCGCCGGGAGGCTGCCCCGCGCGGCCGCGGCGGCGATGGCGTCTGAAGCGATGCCGGCCGCGATATCGGACCGGATGATCCGCGCCTCGGCCCCGCCCAACTGCACATTCGTCGCGATGGCCCCGCCGTAGGACTTGCTTTCACCGTCGCCCAGCGCCGAGCCGCCCGAGGAGGTGACCTCACTGTCCACACTGGCCGAGAATTTCGAGTCGAGCCCCGCATGCACCTTCACGTCGCCCGAGCGCGAGGTGACAACCGCATCGACGATCCGCGCTGTCGCGCCGCCGTGCAAGTCGTTGAGAACGGCGATCAACCCGGTCGCGCGGCTGTCGCTGTCGGAGACGTTCAAGCCCTGCGGCACGATGGTGGAGGTCAGAGCCTCGCGCCAAAGGTCGAGATTGGAATAATCTGCGTTGCCGATATCCAGTTCGGTGCCGTCCACGCCCAAGAAATCATAAACCCTGGCGGAGCCGCCGTCGTTCACCCGCACCCGCTCTCCGTGGCGGAGCGTGACGGTCTGCGCCGTGCCGGCGACTGCCGCCCACTCCGCGGGCGTAAGCTTGTTGAGGCTGCTCTGGAAGACAGCGGCGCCCCCATCGTTCGTCGTGGTCGACGAGGTCGAAAGGCTGTTGTTGGAGAAGAAGAATTGCCGGTCGCTGGCCGCCACGTCCACATCGCCGCCGGCGATGATCCGGTTCGTTGCAGCCCCGCCAGTATTCGAGATCTCGGCCAAGGCGAAGCTGGCGGACTTGTTGGAACTCAACAGCAAAGAGGTGGCGCTGCCGCCCGCATCGACCACGGCACCAGCGCTGGAATCCACCGCGTTCGAGACAGTGGCGTTCATCCGGTTGGTGGCGAACGCCCGTACCGCGACCGCGCCGATCGCCCCGCTTTCGAAACCGCGGATATCGGAATTTATAATCCGCGCGCGGGCTCCGTCCGTGCCGTCGGATACGAGGTCCGAGAGCAGCGGATCACCGATCAAGGCATCGATGGCGCTGAAGAGGACGTTCGACGCGTCCCAGCCGACACTGTTGAAGGCGATGGCGCCGCCCAGCGCCTCGTCGCCCGAGGCGACCGCAGAGAGCAGGCGCGCGTCCAGAACCGCGCCCTGTTCGGCCGTCACTACGACATCGCCGCCCCGGCGGATGGACGTGTTCACGATCTCGGCCAACGCGCCGTTGCGCACCATGTTGGTCGCGATCTGGCCACTGCGCGCGATCGACTCGCCGGTACCGAAGGCCGATCCACCCGAGGAGGTGACGTTCGCGTCGAGCCGAGCCAGCAGGCCGGCCTCGGAGATCGCGTGGACCGTGACGTTGCCTGCGGCGGTGGCATCTGCGCCGGATATCCGGGCCGTCACGTCGCCCTGTGTGTCGTTCATCACGATGATCGCGCCGAAGGCGCGCGAGTCGCTGTCGGCCAGGTTGCCCACCGAGGGGAAGAGCGCATCGACGAANTCGGGATCGCCGCTCGCGCGGCTCCACGANGCACCGTCCAGGTCAGCTTGGGTCAGCTGGCTGAAATCCACNGTGCCGCCGGGCCCGTTGTAACGGTAGACCGATCCAGCAGATATGCCGCCCACGGCCTCGTCGATCAGTACCAGTTCGCCGCCGAGTACGAAACGCGGGCCCGATTTCGTAGTGTAACTGTAATCCTGCCTCGCAAATTCGGAGGCGAACTGCCGGAAATCGGCCAAATTGTTCTCGATGATCGACTCGACGGCCAGCGACGAGCGCGCGAGGATATTCGACGTATCGGAGGCCTTGACAGAGATGTCCCGGCCGGCGGCGATGGAGCGCGCGCCCGCGTCTTCGATGATCGCGACGGTTTCGCTGGCCACCCGGTTCGAGGCCAGCGCGCCGCCCGCGGCCATGCCCGTATCGCCGTATTTCAGCTCGGTCTTTCCCTCGGGCGACGGTTCGGAGGTGATCATGTCGAACAGCACGGCGCCATTGGACTTGTTCGCCGCCACCTCGTTCCCCAGCAGGGCGTCGAGATAGTTCGCCCGCTCGACCCGCAAGGCGCCTGTCTGGCCGTCCAGCTTCACCCGCCAGACCGTGCCGGCCTCGTCGCGGACAAACCAGATCTCGCCAGGGGCCAGCGCCTCCACGGTGAGGGCACCCGCGACATCCGCGCCGGCCTCCCGTATCGCCGTGACAAGCGCGGCTTCGGCAGCGGCGGCCTTGCCCTCGTCGCGCGCGCCCTCGTCGTCGCGCACCATTTCCCCGATCATGCTCGTGTCCAGCGCGGGCCCCAGATCGTCCACGAGCGTCTCGCGCGTCTCGGCCAGCACAAGCAGATCCCGCCCGGCATTGACCGTGCTGTCGCTGACGCGCGCCTCCGCCCCACCGGGCTTGTCATTCGTCAGGTAGTCGGAGCCGAGCAGGGCCTCGGCGGCCTGAACGAAGATGTTGCCGGGATCGAAACCCACGGTGTTGAACGAAAGGATCAGGCTGACCGCTTCTGAGCTCGCGGACATCCGCGTCAGGACGGTGGCCCTGGCCGAGGCGATGTTGCGCGCCTCGACGCTGACATCGCTGCCGGAGGTCACAGTAGCGTCATCAACGGTCGCGCTCGCGTTGCCAAGCATCGTGTTGGTCGCCACGATGCCGCCGCTGGCGCTACTTCCGCCGCCCGTGTTCAACGCGCGGACCTCGCTCGCCTCCTGCGCGGTCAGCCGGCTGGATTGCCGGGCGAGCAGGGTCAGCGCGCCGCTGGCGCTGGCGCCGACGCCTGTGATGCGGGCCGTCGCGCCGCCCTCGACCCGGTTGCGCGACACCAGAGCGAAGGCTGCAGAGCTTTCGCCCTCACCGCCCGCCGCAAGGCTCGCTGCCCCCGCACCAATCCCCGGGGGCAGGATGTTCGTGGGGCGCAGCTCCTTCCAGTAGCCCCGGTCGGCGAAATCGGCGGCGCCGAGGTCTACCGTCTCGCCTTCGCCCATGTACTGGTATCGGGTGCCCCCGCCCGTCGCGGTATAGACGACATCGCCGAACGCCAGCTCCCGGTTGCCCGACAGGGTGGTGTAGTCGTAATTGTCGAGGATCGCCTGCGCGGCCGCAGTGACCAGGCCCAAGCCAAGATCGTTGTCGCGCGATTGCGCCGTCTTCAGCGCGGTCAACGATGTCAGCTCGACATCCTCTTTCGCCACTACCGTCAGATCGCCATCGGTGGCATCTGCGCTCCCCACCCCGCCGGTCGTGCTTGCAACACGCGCCTCCGCGCCGCCGCCCACCATGTTCGACGCAAGAACACCGCCCATCACGGCGCCATCTGCTCCCATCAGGGCAGAGGCGGCAGAGGCGATGTCCGAGGTGATGCTGGCCGAGAGCTGCGCGGCCGAGATTGCGCGCACCGTGACGCTTGCAGCCGAGACGATGCTGTCGACCACCTCGGCGCGCGCGCTGAAGTCCGCCGCGTCGGTGGGCACGAGGCCCAGCAGGTCCGACAGCGCGGTCAGCAGGTTGGGTGCGCCATGGCCCAGTGCGTTGTAGGCCACCAGCGCCGCGCCGCCCTGCGACCCGGTGGTCAGCCCGTTTCGCAGATCGGCGACCAGCGACAGCCGGTTCTCCGCCCGCACCGAGAAGGCAGCGCTGTCCGTGTCGATGTCCACGCTTTCGACGCGTGCGTCAGCCGCGCCACGGATGGCGTTGAGCGTCACCGCGCCGCCCAGCGCCATGCTGGTGCCACTGCCGTCGAGCGACGAGCCGCCCGAGCTTTCGCCCGTCACCTCGGTGATCGCGGAAAGCGCGCCCGCTCTGATCGCCTCCACCGTCACCTCGGCGCCGGTGGTGTGCAGCGTCACCTGCGCCAAGCGCGCGATCACCGGCGCGACCACATCGTTGCGGGTGATCACGCCGCCAAGCGCGACCGAATCCGACTCCGTAAGGTTCAGGCCCTGCGGGACGATGGCCGTCTCGACCTCGCGCCGCCAGCGCAGGGCATCGGTATAATCTTCAGCGGCGAGGTCCAGCGTCTGGTCAGTGCCCATGTAGCGGTAGAAGACGCCCGCATCGCCCGCATCGCCCGCGTAATCCTGGCTCAGAAGAACGCGCTGCCCGAACCGAATGGTCTCGTCCTGCGTCCCCTGTCCGTTCACCACGTGGTTGCTGGGTGCGACCAGGCCCAGGAGAGTCTCGAAGGCCTGCGCCCCGCCATCGGAGGACGAGACGGAAGAGGACAGCACCCGCACGTTGCTGTGGGCGGTAGAGTCGTCCTCTGCCTTGACGACCACGTCTCCAGTCACCGTAACCCGCCCGGCGGTTTCCTGATTGGCGATCTCAGCGGTGGTGGAGGCCTCGACCGTGTTGCCTACCAAGCCGAAGCCCATCCCAAGGCTCGCCCCGTCGATCACGGGCACCGTGGCCCGCGCCTCGGACACGTTGGTGACGGTCGCGTTCAGATCATGCGAATTGCGCGCCTTCACCGCGAGCCCGCCCAGCGTGGCGCCGGTCCAGCCCGACAGCACCGCGTCCACGTCGTAGCGGCTGCGCGTGAGACCCCAGTCCAGACCGATAAGGGCTCCCAGACCCTGTTGAAGGATCGAGCCCGCCGCGATTCCGAGGAAGTTCTGCGCGACCGAAAGCGCGGCCGCCGCCGCGTTCTCACCCGTGGCCAACGTCGCCCCGCGCGAGCGTGCATCCATCAGCACCTCGGAGGCGGCATCGACACGGACCGTGCCGCCGGACCCCAGATCGACGCCCGTGAGCGTGGCGGCCACCCCGCCTTTCAGCTGGTTGATCGCGATGCTGGAGCGTGCGGCGCCTTCACCGGTGCCGAACTGGAAAAAAGCCCCGAGGCCCGCCAACAGCGTGGCATCGTAATCCTGCCGAACCTTGACATACGCTTGCAGGCGGCGTGCATCCAGCGCCGACACGTCCAGTGTCTGGGCGGCCCCAATGGCGGTATCCGTAGCCGTGACCCCCACCTGCCCCGCTACCTCGTTCACCGCGTGGACGAATACGCCGCGTGCCGGGTCGAGCGAGACGCGCGACACATCCGCGAAACGGACATCGGCCAGGTGCCGGGCCGTGTCCTCGGCCGACAGGACGATGGACGCGCCCGTCAGCGCGCCGCCGGTGACATCCACCGCCACATCATGCGCCACCTCGATCGAGGCCCGCACGCCCGCCGCCGTCACGGTACCCTCGCGCTGCGCGGTGACCGAGAGCGACCCGTCGGCCGCCCGTGCCTCTATCAGCGCGTGTGTTATGGTGACCGCGGTTCGCGCCGCATCGCCCTGCCCACGGGCAGAGATATCAACCACGCCGAACAGCCCGCCACCGATGCTGGCGGCGATATCGCCTTCGGACATGGCCTGAATCCCGACCGACGCGCCGGAGACGCTGGCGGCCGCGCCTTCCGTGCCGGCGATCGTGATCGTCGCATCGCGGACCACATCGACATCAAGGGCCAGCGACGATGCAGGCTGCGCATCGCCTGCGGTGTTCAGCACGTCGGCCAAAAGGCCGCTCTTCATCTCCAGATTGGCCGTTACCACCTCGGAGGCCGTGATGTTCACGTCGCCAGTGGCGTCGATCTCTGCCCCGGCGCCGATATCCACCGCAGCGGTGGCGCGCAGCGCCTGACCGACCTGCAAAGTGGTGCGGGTGCCGAACGTCCATTCGGCATCCACCGCGGCCGTGGCGGTCATGTCGACCGAGCCCGCTTGGATCTTGACGCCCGGGTCCACGGTGATCGAGGCGGTGCTGCCCTCTTGCTCGCCACTGTAGCTGCCGGAGACGTCGAAGCGCGCAAGCCCTGCGGCCCGCCCGGTGACCTGAAGCGCCCCGGAGGTGAAGATATCCGCCTTGAGCGCGACCGTCGCGGCCCGCTCCATGGGACCGCCGCTGCGCGCGACCAGATCGGACTCCTCTGCCGTGAGCGTGACGGAGGACAGCCGCGCCTCCGCGCGGCCCAACGCGCCCGCGATCTCGATCGCTTCGGACGCAAGCGAGAGCTTGGCGTCGAACCCCGTAGCGGATTCGAGCGTGATACTGTCGGTACCCTGCCCGCCGTTCAGGCTGATCGTGAAATCTGGATCGAGATCGGCGCCGTCCTCCACGACAATCGTGACCTGGTAGTCATCGTCGCCGTCGGACCCGCGCAGCGCGAAACCGGCCTCATCCTCAGTGAACCCTTCGCTGACGACTTCGTCGTCTGAGAGGACCTCTATCCGGGTCCGGGTCGTGTCCTCGGCCTCGGACAGCCGGATCTCGAAGCTGTTCCCGACGCCTTGCAATGCGACCTGCGTCAAGCCCGCGGTCAGCGGGTCGGCGCTGAGCAGGATACGCGGCTCGAGGGGCTCCAGCGCGTAGACCGGCGCGAATTCCTGGGACTCGGGGGCCGTTCCACGCGCACGCCGGGACGCCAGAAGACGCCGCAGTCGCCGGTTTCGGCCATCGGAGCGTTGTGGTCTAAAACTCCTCGCGATGAACGGAAACGACATTGGAAATCTCCTGAAAAAAGAGGACCGGCTCTGTAGGGGCGCTCCGTGTCAGCGTCCGGGCAAGCGGCCGAAGATCAGCTCGCCCCGGCGATCCACCGAGGTGTCACCACCCGCGGCATCGGCCATGCTTTCCGTGCTGCCCTGCCCGATCGACGAGACGACCTTGTCCGCCACGCCGCGCTTTGACAGTGCGTTGACAAGGGCCCGGGCGCGCGCCTCGTCCAGCGCGACACCCTCGCCATCGGAGCGCTCGTCGGTGGCCTTATGGCCCACTACCTTCACGCCGATGTTGTCGAATACCCCNAGGACGGCTGCTGTCCGGTCCAGAACGGCCTCGGANCCCTCCACAGGCGCCACAGCGTCNTTTTCGAAGAAAACGAACATGGCGGTGGGCACGTCTCGCGAGGCCACCTCACGTTCCAGATCGCTCATCGCGGGCGCACAAGCGCCAAGCACCGCGGTGAGCCCGAGGGCCCCCGCCAGCCTTCGTGACATCACCGCCCTCATTGCGAATTCGACCCGCTACTGCTGCCACCGAAGGATACGCTGTCGACCGATCCGTCTGCGCCAAACGTGCCCGACATCGACGTGTGACCGTTGTCGACCGAGAAGCCCCCGGTGCCGTCCGAGTTGGAGGTGGAGGATGCAGAGGTGCTCACGCCACCGGTGCTGCTGGCGGCGGAATCGGTATCGCCATCCGGTCCCGAGGTGCTGGACGAACTGACGCTGGTGCCCCCGGTGTCGTTCGACGCGGATCGCCCGGAGGCCGGGGCCGGAGAAGGCGCCGGGGCGGCGGCCGTATCGCCCGGGGCGTCCGGCGCGTCGCGTTTCACCCAGACGTAGCAGTCGGGAACAGCCGACACGGTGGCGCTGTCGGCTCGCAGCCATCCGCAGGACACCGGCGCCTGCGTTTCCCAAATCTCCTGTTCTTCGAACTTGTCAGTGTCATACGTCTGCCGGTCCACGATAGGGGCGTAATCCCTGCAACCGCGCACTGCCGATGCGAGTTGGGGGTCAAGCATTGCGCAGTCCACAGGGCCGGAGGTGATCGCGTTGGGCGAAAAGACCAGGTCGTAGCCGGCACGTGGCTGCAACTTGGAGTGATCGATACCCACGCAAGCCGGAAGGGACAGGACGGCCAAGGCTGCCGTACCGAGTGCGATTTTTTTCAACGTCTGCTCCATTTCGTCGTATTTCCGCCGCACGGGCGATCATTCGTCACCGAAGAACCCGGACGTCCCGGGGATCACGGCAGTTTCAGTCTGTGAGGAGAAAAGCCGGGCCGGCGCAGGCGCCTCGAGCAGGGCAGCCTCAGACAGGCGTCCCGGTGCCACCGTCGCCAAAACGGCGTCCTGACGCGGAACGACAAGCTGCGACGCAAGGACGTCCGGTCGCCTCTCCATCCAAGCCGTCAGACCGGCCTGCGAGACCACAACCTGCTCCACCCCCATGTCGAAGCGATCCGTCCAATCGGCTGCGTGCGCGCGATTGAAATCGGACAGATCAAACGGATCAGGCGCCGGGACCGGGGAGTAGGGCGTGAAGAACCGCTCTACAACGCCGCCCGGGCGCGCGATCTGAAGCACCCGAGCCTCGAGGCGGGCCATCGCGGTTTCGACATCGGGCGCAGCTATGCGCGGCAAGGCCGGAGGAGCCGACACCGGCTCCGCGACGGCCCCGCCCGCAAGCCATACGGTCGCCACCAGCGCACCCATGTAATACCGCATCACTGTACCTCCAGTGCGCATCCCTGTGATTTCAACAATTTTGCCATGGCCGCGGGCGCGCCCAGCGGCAGGACGACGAGGCAGGAGCTCGCTATGCGGCCCCGGGTTACGGGAGGCGCGCTGTCAGCGGCTGTCTGCGGCTGCTGCGCGTCAGGACCAGCGGTGGAACCGCGCTCCGTCTCGGCCGCCTTCTCGCGGCGCTCCTTGGCACTTTCGTAACCGAGGGCTCGGAACGCCTCTCCGGCGTATTTGTCCTGCATCATGATCTCGATGGCGGCCTTCTTGAGGGCGGTCGCCTCCTGCTCGGGCATGTGCTGCGCCGCGCCGATCAGCGTTTGCACCCAGCTGCGCCGCTGGCAGGACTCGTCCTCGAAGGACTTGCCGTAACCCAGCGAGACGCCGGGCGCAGAGCCCGAGAAGCCTTCGCCGGGGCCGACGCAGGAGCCTCCGCCGAAGGCTCCGATGGTGGGGCCCGGCGGCGTGTTGCGTGAGCTGTTGGAGAAGTCGAAGATATTCCCGCCCGATTGCGACGCGGCGTCGTTGTTCACTTCGCTCTGGCTATCGATGTCGACGTTGGCATCGACGTCCGGGGCGCCGACCTGCTGCGGCTGGCTGGTCTGAGCGTGCACGGCGGAGGTGATCGGCCCTGCCCACAGCGTCAGCGCGACAACGACGAGGCGGAAGAGACGAGGGAACTTAGGGCCCATTAATATTCTCATTAATTTCAGGTCACCGACACTGTGCGAGGGTCGCCCTTTCGAGACGACCTTCCGATGCCCGGCCGGGCGATTGTGGGACACCCCGGCCGGGCTTAGGTCAGGCGAGGTTTATTTTTATTCAGGACTACCCGTCGAACCGAACTCGAAGTCGCCGAAGGCCGAGGAGCCGCCGTTGAAGAAGCCACCGGTCTGCGCGCTCAGCGCCACCGAACCGCCGCCAGCGTTAGAGATCGAGAGGTCGATCGGGTTCGCCAGCTCGGAATCCACGGCGAACGCGACACCCTCTTCGGGGAGAGGCTGTTGCTCAGTTCCAGCACGCAGTCCG
>PR_CR_10_Liq_1_inCRDRAFT_1001809_pt1 | contig 11590 bp, 10 predicted proteins | sample PRCRCaboRojoPR_3_FD_10241 | JGI IMG/M metagenome (IMG submission 10241) | reverse complement strand
GGCGGCCGCCGCCAGCTCGGCAACCCGAGCCCTGCCGGCGCGGTTCGCCGCCATCTGCGCAAAGACATCGCCGCGCGCGTGGTCAGGGTTGCGCGTGCGGGCGGTGATGGCGGACAGGACCGCGTCGTCGACGGCCCCGGCGCACACCAGCCGCTGCGGCGGGATGATCACGCCCTCCTCCTCCAGCCGCCCCGAGATGGGCATGGAGCCCGGCGTGCTCGCGCCGATGTCGGCGTGGTGGGCGCGGTTGGCGACGAAGCCGACGAGCGCCGGCGGTGTCGTCTCCCCGGCGGCGGACACGAACACCGGCGCGATCACCGTCACGTCCGGCAGGTGGGTGCCGCCGAGGAAGGGATCGTTGACGATCACCATGTCGCCGTCGGCCCAGTCGAAGCGTGCGACCAGGTCAGCCATGGCGTAGGCCATGCTGCCGAGGTGTACCGGGATATGCGCCGCCTGGGCGCAGAGGGCGCCGCCGGCATCGAAGACGGCGCAGGAGAAATCGAGGCGGTCGCGGATGTTGGGGGACAACGCCGCGTTACGCAGCACCGCCGCCATCTCGTCGCACACGGCGGTAAGGCGGCTGACGAACAGACTGAGCTGGATGGCATTCATGGCATAGCGTCAACGCTGGGCTTTTGGTCACTGCAGGCGGTTTCTGCAGGCGGTATCGTCACACACCGCCCGTGCCACGGCAAAGCCGCATGGGGCCTGACCCGGACCTGACCCGGAACCTGACGGGGGCGCGCCGGCGACACCTTGAGAAACCCCATGGCGGGCACAAAATTGCCGCATCGAACGCAGCCGCCGCTCAAGCAGGCGAACGCCCCATCACGCAGCCATCAGGAGACGAATCATGGCCCATGAGCTCCCCGCCCTCCCCTACGAAAAGAACGCCCTGGAGCCCGTGATCTCCGCGGAGACCCTCGACTACCACTACGGTAAGCATCATCAGACCTACGTCAACAATCTGAACAATCTGATCCCGGGCACCGAGTTCGAAGGCCTGTCCCTTGAGGANATCATCAAAAAGGCCGCGGGCGGTATCTTCAACAACGCGGCCCAGGTGTGGAACCACACCTTCTACTGGAATTGCCTGAGCCCAAACGGCGGCGGTGAGCCCACCGGTGCCCTCGCCGATGCCATCACGGCCAAGTGGGGCTCGTTCGACGCGTTCAAGCAGGCATTCAACCAGTCTGCGGCCACCAACTTCGGCTCCGGCTGGACCTGGCTGGTGAAGACCGCGGACGGTGGCGTGGACATTCACAACACGTCCAATGCCGGCAACCCGATGACCGACGGCCTGACGCCGCTCCTCACCATCGATGTGTGGGAGCACGCATACTACATCGACTACCGTAACGCCCGGCCCAAATACCTGGATGCGATCTGGGACAAGGTGCATTGGGACTTCGTCGGCGCAAACTACGCGGGCTGACCTGCGCCGGCGCTCGGCCCAAGACCGCCGCCAGCAACCGCCCGACGCGCGAGCGTCGGGCAGCTTTTTGGCTCTTACGGCGATGCGAGCTTGAGGCCGACGATGCCGACGACGATGAGTCCGACGAAGAACATGCGAGCCAGACTGGCGGGCTCCCCGAACAACAACAGCCCGAGGGCGAAGGTGCCAACCGCACCGATGCCCGTCCAAACCGCATAAGCGGTGCCCATGGGGATTGTGCGCTGTGCCAACAGCAGTAGCGTGCCGCTGGCGGCAATACAAGCCACCGAAAAGCCAAGCCACCCCCAGCGGGCACCCGACTCCGCCATGCCGAGCTTGAGTCCCACGGGCCAGCCCCACTCGAACAGACCAGCGGCGATCAGGTAAATCCATGCCATCGACATGTCGCGACCTCCCGGAGATATCGATACACTCCGATCCCGCCTGTCCCGTGGTGAATCGACCGGCTATGCCCGGCAGCTAACGCCGGGGCGGCATGTCGCACCGGCTCCAAGGCCCCGTCGCGGCAGGGCCCAGGCAAGGGTCCGGTCGTCTTCCGGCAGGCTCCGACTGTCCATCTGTATCATTAGGGGCTCACCCTAACATTCAACCAACCCACTGACGTGCGCAACCGCGTGCTCAGTACTTGCGATCTCAGCGCCTCATGTCCACGCCAGCATCCTTCCTCAAGCATCTACTCGTCGCCTGTGTCTTCATGTTGCCCGCTACCGCGGCGAAGGCGGACAAGTACGAGGCCACCGCCGACATCTTTCGCGAGGCCGGTGAAAGTGCGCGCTTCTTCGATAGCAGCTATGCGTATGCCGTTTTTCCCGTCGTCGGCAAGGCGGGTATCGGTGTCGGTGGCGCCTTCGGCACGGGTATGGTCTACCTCACCGGCGATTCCAGGCCGGTCGGCAAGACCAGCGTCACCCAGCTTAGCATCGGCTGGCAGCTCGGCGGCCAGGCTTACAGCATGATCGTCTTCCTGCAAGACCGGCGCGCCTTCGAGGANTTCACCAGCGGCGATTTCGAGTTCTCAGCCCAGGCCGAGGCGGTGGCGGTCACCGCGAGCGTNTCGGCGGCGGCTCGCACCACAGGCAGNTCCGTGAGCGCCGGCGGCAGTGAATACGACGCCGCCACCTCGGGGCGCTACTACAAGGGTATGGCGGTATTCACCGTCGCCAAGGGCGGGCTGATGTACGAAGCGAGCATTGCCGGCCAGAAATTCAGTTACAAGCCTCTTTGACCCTCGGCTATGCGGCGCGACCCGGTTGCCGGTCACTGGTCGTCGTCCAACCCTTGTCACCATGCTCGCAGTGATGGGCCAGGTGACAGGACATGTGCCATTGAGAGCAGAGTGGTCGTCGACTCAGGGCTCGTAGTAGTAGGTTGCACAAAGGCCGTCGCTGTCGATGCTCGACGGCGGCACTCGTGCGGTGAAGACGGCCAGGCCAATCAACGATCGCCCGCCGTCACCAACGCGATCTGCCTGATACAAGGCGGCGTATCGTGCGGGATGTGTCTGCACATTCCCACAAAGGGTATTGTCTTGCAGCAAGCCGCCGGGATCCTGTTCGAACCGCAGGATCTCCGCATGCTGGCGCTTGGCATCCCCGCCGTCCCAATGGCCCAACACCTCCCCCTCCGATAACAGGCGCGTCTCGCGTCCGGTCGCGAACGTCACTGTCACCGTCTCGGGCCCATCGCGGGTAGCCGGGCCCGGCGTCAAGGTGATATCGCCGGTAACGGCCTGTGCAGTGCGGCTAAACGCATGCAAGACCCCCTGGGGTCGCCCCACGCCCTCTGCGCCAACAGTCTGGGTGCCGAGCAGGCCCGTGAGCACAACCAACAAGGATGGAACAAACTGCGGGGTCATCGTCTTTCCANGTTACGNCATCATCTGACCAAGCGGGTCGCTCGCGCCCAACGGCATGAGACCGAGGAACTGTCACCTGAGGAGAGGCGCTCTGGTGGACACGAACTGGGGGGATGCGAGCCGGGAGCCGGAGGGGGGGTGGCGGCATCGGGTACGATGCCAAGCCTTGCGAGGCGGTGATCCATGACCGCCTCGACGCGGTTGATGTGGCGTCCCCACGGGGATTCGAACCCCGGTTGCCGCCGTGAAAGGGCGGTGTCCTAGGCCTCTAGACGATGGGGACCTGAACGTGGATCGGACGAAAAAGCGGCCGGTCACCGTGGCGGCCGGCCGATGATTCGAGCCGCTTGGATTTGGTGGAGCCAGGCGGGATCGAACCGCCGACCTCAACACTGCCAGTGTTGCGCTCTCCCAGCTGAGCTATGGCCCCAGTGAGCTGCGCAGTATAATCAGGACTTGCACGGCTGTCTACCCCTGATGACGCCGCTTGCAGGCGCGGCAGCTGCTGCGCGCCGCCACGGCCCGCGGCTTACTTGCGCCGGTGGATGCTGGCATCCATTTTATTGTCGCTGGAATTTCCTCGCCAAGAACCGACTCGTCCCTTTCCAACCCATCGCTTTCCACTGGGAGAACCCTGCAGATGTTGAGAGTCTTGTTGTTCGTCGCGACCAACTTTGCGATCGTGACTGTGCTCTACATCGTGTTGAGCATCCTCGGCCTGTCGTCACGCACCGGCAGCGGGCTGCTGATCTTCGCCCTCGTGCTCGGCTTCGGCGGCTCCATGGTCTCGCTGCTCATGTCCAAGTGGCTCGCCAAGCGCTCCATGGGGGTGCAGATCATCGAGCAGCCGCAGACGCCGTTCGAGCAATGGCTGTTCGAGGTCGTGCGCAAGCAATCCGAGCAAAGCGGCATCCGCATGCCCGAGGTGGGCATTTTCGACCAGCCGGACCCGAACGCCTTCGCCACCGGCTGGAACCGCAACGACGCCCTGGTGGCCGTCAGCACCGGCCTGCTGCAGCACATGAACCGTGACGAGGTGGAGGCCGTGGTAGGCCACGAGATCAGCCACGTCGCCAACGGCGACATGGTGACCCTGGCCCTCATCCAGGGCGTGCTCAACACCTTCGTGATCGTGCTCGCGCGGGTCATCGGCGGCGTCGTGGACTCCGCGCTGCGCGGCAACGACGACAGCGGCGGCGTTGGCATCGGCTACTTCGTCGTCTCGATCATCGCCGAAATCGTGCTCGGCGTTCTCGCATCCATCATTGTCATGTGGTTCTCGCGCTTCCGTGAATTCCGCGCCGATGCGGGCGGGGCGCACCTCGCCGGGCGCGAGCGCATGATCGCCGCCCTGCGCGCGTTGCAGCGGGTGCACGAGCCGCACGATCTGCCCGCCGGCGAGTTCGCCGCCTTTGGCATCTCCGGCAACATCGGCGACGGCCTGAAGAAGCTCTTCTCGAGCCATCCGCCGTTGCAGGATCGCATCGCGGCGCTGGAGGCCGCGGGGCGTACCTGAGGTCCGCTGCATCGGCCAGCCGTCGCCGGCGAGCGCCCGGGGCGTCGCCGGTGCGTCCGGCGACGGCGCCCCGCCTGCGTCTCGCCGGCGGTGACCGCGTCAATCCTGTCCAAGCAAGCGCCGGGAGTGCTGTCACACATGGAGTCTATCCGCATCCGCGGGGCGCGCACGCACAACCTCAAGGACCTGAGCCTCGACCTGCCGCGGGATCGGCTGGTGGTGATCACCGGCCTGTCCGGATCGGGCAAATCGTCGCTGGCCTTCGACACCATCTACGCCGAAGGCCAGCGCCGTTACGTGGAGTCTCTGTCCGCCTATGCGCGGCAGTTCCTGTCCACGATGGACAAGCCGGACGTGGACCTCATCGAGGGCCTGTCGCCGGCCATCGCCATCGAGCAGAAGACCACCTCCCACAACCCCCGCTCCACCGTCGGCACCATCACCGAGATCCACGACTACCTGCGCCTGCTGTATGCGCGGGTGGGCACGCCCCACTGCCCGACGCACGCCGAGCCCCTGTCGGCGCAGACCGTGCAGCAGATGGTGGACCAGATCCTGAGCCATCCCGAAGGCGAGCGCCTGATGCTGCTGGCCCCGCTGGTGGCCGCGCGCAAGGGCGAGTACCAGCACCTGCTCACCGAGCTGAACGCCCAGGGCTTCGTGCGCGCGCGCATCGACGGCACCCTCTACGAGCTGGACGACCCGCCGCAGCTGGACGCCAAAAAGAAGCACACCATCGACGTGGTGGTGGACCGCTTCCGGGTGCGCCCCGACCTGCAGCTGCGGCTCGCCGAATCCATCGAGACGGCGCTCAAGCTCTCCGGCGGCGGCGTGCGGCTCGCCGCCATGGACGCCCCCGACGCCGAGCCCGAGACCTTCTCCGCCAATTTCGCCTGCCCGGTGTGCAGCTGGAGCCTGGCAGAGCTGGAACCGCGGCTGTTCTCCTTCAACAACCCCGCCGGCGCCTGCCCCGCCTGCGACGGCCTCGGCGTGGAGCAATACTTCGACCCGGCCAAGGTCGTGGCCGCGCCAACGCTGAGCCTCGCCGACGGCGCCATCCGCGGCTGGGACCGCCGCAACGGCTACTACCACCAAATGCTCAAGGCCCTGGCGGCACACTTCGGCTTCGAGCTGGACCTGCCCTGGCAGGATCTGGCGCCCTTCGCCCGCGACCTGGTGCTCCATGGCAGCGGCGATGAAAAGCTCAAGCTCAAGCTGCCGCACGAGCGCGGCGCCGGCAAGCAGCGCGCCTTCGAGGGCGTGCTCGGCCACATGCGGCGGCGCTACCGGGAGACGGACTCGCCGGCGGTGCGCGAGGAACTGGCCCGCTTCATCTCCAACCGTCCCTGCCCCGCCTGTGGCGGCGCCCGGCTCAACCCCGCCGCGCGCAACGTCCTGGTGGCCGGCAAGGATCTGGGGGCCGTCTCGGCGATGCCGGTGGGCGCGTCGCTCGCGTGGCTCGACGCGCTGCGCACGGGCGGGCGTCTCACGGGTCAGCGCGCGGCCATCGCCGACAAAGTGCTGCAGGAGATCACCCAACGGCTGCGCTTCCTTGCCGACGTGGGCCTGGACTATCTCACCCTGGCGCGCAGCGCCGAGACTCTCTCGGGCGGCGAGGCGCAGCGGATTCGCCTCGCCAGCCAGATCGGCGCCGGGCTGGTGGGCGTGATGTATATCCTGGACGAGCCCAGCATCGGCCTGCACCAGCGCGACAACGAACGCCTGCTGGGCACCCTCACACGCCTGCGCGACCTCGGCAACACCGTCATCGTCGTCGAGCACGACGCCGATGCCATCCGCGCCGCCGACCATGTGGTGGACTTAGGCCCCGGCGCCGGTGCCCACGGCGGTGCGCTGGTGGCCGCAGGCACCGCGGCGGAGATCGCCGCCGACCCGAGCTCCCTCACTGGCCGCTATCTGTCCGGCGCCCTGCGCATCGAGATCCCCGCCACGCGCCAGCCGGCCGCAGACGGCAACCATTTGATCATCCGCGGCGCCACCGGCAACAACCTGCGCGGTATCGATGCCGCCATACCCGTCGGCACCTTCTGCTGCGTCACGGGTGTGTCCGGCTCCGGCAAGTCCACACTGGTGAACGACACCCTCTACCCCGCCGCCGCCCGGCGCCTCAACGGCGCTGGACTGCGCGCCGCCGCCCACACCGAGATCCAGGGCCTCGAGCACTTCGACAAGGTGGTCGACATCGACCAGAGCCCCATCGGCCGCACCCCGCGCTCCAACCCGGCCACCTATACGGGCGTGTTCAACCTCATCCGCGAACTGTTCGCCAATGTGCCCGAGGCCCGCTCCCGCGGCTACGGTCCCGGGCGCTTCAGCTTCAATGTCAAGGGGGGGCGCTGCGAGGCCTGCAAGGGCGACGGGCTCATCCGCGTGGAGATGCATTTCCTGCCGGACGTCTACGTGCAATGCGACGCCTGCCGCGGGCGGCGCTACAACCGCGAGACGCTGGAGATCCGCTACAAGGGCAAGACCATCGATGAGGTGCTGGACCTGACGGTGGAAGACGCCCTGACGTTCTTTCTGCCGGTGCCGGTGATCCACCGCAAGCTGCGCACGCTGGTGGACGTGGGCCTGGGCTACCTGCGCCTGGGCCAGAATGCCGTGACCCTGTCCGGCGGCGAGGCGCAGCGGGTGAAGCTCGCCCGCGAGCTCTCCAAGCGCGACACCGGCCGCACGCTGTACATCCTGGACGAGCCCACCACCGGGCTGCACTTCCATGACGTACAACATCTGCTCGCGGTGCTGCACAAGCTGCGCGACGCCGGCAACACCGTGGTCGTCATCGAGCACAACCTGGACGTCATCAAAACCGCTGACTGGATCATCGACCTCGGCCCCGAGGGCGGCGACAAGGGCGGCGAGATCGTCGCCGCGGGGACGCCGGAGCAGATCGCAGCCACCGACGCCTCCCACACCGGGCGCTTCCTCGCACCCCTGTTGGCGCGCGGCTGGTGATGCCGTAGGCGGCGGTCCGGCGGACCGCCGACGCGGCCCTCAGCAGCACTCGTGCTCAAGGCTCTCCAAGCGCTCCAGCAGGTCGGGGCGCTCGGCGCGAAGCAACATCTCGCGCACCGGGTTGAGGTTGGCGTGGATGTGATAGAGCGCGTCATGGGCAGGGCCGCGCTCGCCGTCGAGCTTGGCGCGAAAATAGTGCCAGAAGGGATCGACGGCGTCGGCGTCGCGGTCCAGCGCCTCGCGCATGGCGGCGGCCAAGCGTTCGGCTTTTCCATCACAATCGAGGCCGATGAAGCTGAGGTAGCGGTCAAGCGCTTCGGGCTGGCGGGATGCAGTCATGAGTACCTGGGTTTCGGGTGGTTCGCTTTGAAGCCCTTCCCCACCGGAGGAAAGGCGGTCCGAGAACACCGGTCGCCATGGCGGATGCCCGACGCAGACCCGACAAACACGCGCGCCCGGCGTCGGCAAGCCTGCATGGCGGCCGGCACGCAAAACGCCGATGGCTTTGCCATCAGCGCTTTAGCTGCCAATGCGGAGGGCACTGGCTGCCAGCCGAATTGTTTAAGCACGTTGCGCGCCAACACTCGCCGAGCAATGCACACCGGCAATCCGCCCGGGACGCCCTAGCGCTGCAGCCAATCCTCACCGGCGCTCGGAAGGAGGGTGCGGACACTGAAAACGGGCGCGGCATCCAGGTCGACGCTCACCCTGACGCCGGCCACGAAGGGCGAGCCTGGGACTTCGAGACGCTGGACGCGGGCCAGGGGCTCGCCGCTGACCGGATCCCGCAGGGGCCGATCGAATTTGTAGCTGTGAGTATCGCCATGCAGCAGCAACAACGGGCCCTCGAAATCCGCCAGCAGCTGCCGCAGGCCCTGCTTGAAGGGCGCAAAGCCGCGTTTGCCCGGCTGCTCGAACAGCGGATTGGCATGGAAGATCAGCACTGCGGCGCCGACGCCGGCGGCCTGCCCGGCGTCCAGCGCCCGGGCGAGCAGTGCCCGATTGGCATCGGTGCGCGTCCGAAATGCCGCCTGCGCCTGCGCATCCCGGGGCTGCCAACCGTTATTGCTGCCGACGATGTGGAGCACCACGAAGAGGACATCATCGCGGATGAACCAGGCATTCTCGGGAAACGCCGCCTGCGGGACCTCGAGCCCGAGACTGGCGTTGTGCAGCACGGCGGGATCACCGAAGAACATTCGGCGCACACTGGCGAGGCGCGCCAGCGGATCCAGGCCACCCGCGGCGGCGCGGTGGCAGTCGGTCCATTCGTTGTCACCGGGTGTATAGATGACCGGCACGGGCTGCTCCTGGAACAACCGCGCGACGGCGCGGTTACGGGCATCGGTGCAGGGCTGACCGCCACCCTTGATATCGCCGACGTGGACGATGAAGGCGGGGTCCTCGGCGGCGGCCTGGGCCAACAGGCGCCCGAGCAGCGCCGCTTCGGCGTCCGAATAGGGCAGATCGCCGAGCGCGAAGAAGCGTAGGGGCTCAGCCGCCGCCGGCGTTGCCAACAGCGCGGTGACGAGCACGAAGCCGAGCCATGGACGCCCGGGCAGACAGCGGAATGTCGAGCCGAAAAGCATCATAGGAGGCCTGGGGTCTGAGGTGGGCGCAGCGTCACCGTGGCGATCCCTGGCAGCGGCAAGATGAGGCCGATGGGTCGGCGGCACGGGGCGCATGACGAGGGATTCACGACACGGCGGCGCGGGGTCCATGGCCCGCCCGCACATCCAGGGTGATGAGCGGCATGGGCAGACCATCGCGAATGACGGCGCGGTTCCAGGGGATCAGGGCCGTGTCCAGCGCCTCACGGGCGCGGGCACGGGCATAGGGATCCAGATTGACCTCGACGGCGCAGCGCCAGCGGCGCAGGCCAAAACCGTCTTCACACCTGGACGTCAGGCGATAGCGGGCCGGTGGCACGAGGCCCTCGGCGATACAAGCGTCCAGGGCCTGGCGCAGCAAGGCCTCGGCGGCATCGCTGCTGGCCGGGCACTGATGACGCGAGCCCTGCCAGGCCCGGGCCTGCTCCGCCAGCGCGCGCTCGGGCTGGGCCAGCAGCTGGGCGCGGCGCTCCCTGATCCAGTCGCCGGCCACCAGTGTCAGGGCAACGGAGGCGACTTCCTCCGTGCTGAACCGACGCCCCGACAACGCAACCACGGCGGGAGGCACGTAGACACCGAGCAGGCGCATGGCCCGGCGCTGTTCGGCGGCGGTCAGTGGCCGGCGACCGGCGGTGCCGGTGGTGCGCTCGGCCATCTCGAACCAGCGCCGCGCCTCGGCCATGGCATGGGTGTCGACCACGCGCACGGCATTGTTCGGCTCCAGCACCCAGCCATCCGGCCAGAGCGCGATGCGATATGCGGGCAGCGCCCGAATCGCGTCGCCGGCGGCACGCCGCGCGGCGAGTTGGTGGCGGATGACATGGGTACGCAGCAGCAGACGGCTCGGCATCATCGGCGCAGTGCCTCGTGTGGCGCAACGACCCCGACTATACCGAACCCGCGGCGCGGGCATGAACTCCCTCGTCGAGCCATGGCGCCTGCGCGATGTCGTCGGCCGGCCTGGGCCGCATCAATGCAAGCGCAGGGGCTGCGTCGCCAGCGCCTCGATGATCGGCGTCAGGGCGGCGATCTGCTCGGCATCGTCGGATAACTCGACAAAGCGGCGCAGGTCGGCCAGGGCCCCCGCCGCATGCCCCAGCGCGTGCAGCAGCATCCCCCGCTGCTGCAGCGCATCCGGCAGGTCAGGCAGCAGATTCAGCATGGCCGTCAGCGCCGCCAGTTGGTTGCTCGCATCCTGGCGTTGGGCATAGATGCCCGCCAGGTTGCGCAACATCCGCACGAGAATCTCGCGCCGCGCCGCCGGGCGCAACAGCGCCGGGTGGGAGCGGATACTCAGGGCGCCCTCGCCGTAGACATCCGCAAGCCGGCGGTCCAGCTCCGGCTCGGCGAGCGCGATGCCGCCGGCATAGACATCCAGCATCAGGGCGCTGTTACCGCGCCCCACCCGCACCAGAAAGTGCGCCGGAAAGCTCACGCCGAAGGCCGGCAGCCCAACACGCCCCGCCACCTCACAGTACAGCACCGAAAGCGAGATGGGGATGCCGCGGCGTCGAGCCAGCACCTGATCCAGGAAGCTGTTGCGGGGGTCGTAGAAGTCGTCCCGCTCACCGGCGAAGCCCAGCTCCTCGAACATCAGCGCATTGAGTGCCTGCACCTGCTGTAGCAGGTCGGCGTGCGGCGGCAAGCGGCTGCGCGCCGCCGCGGCGAGCAGATCCAGCTCGCTCACCGCGGCCGCCACATCGACTTCGGGCTGGAACAGCGCACTGACGGCCAGTGCCCCCTGCGCCAGGTCGACGGCGTCGTCGGGACCGCGCCCGAGGGCGATGAAGGTCTGCTGCGCGTCGTCCATTGGCCTTACCGTTGTTGCGTGTGACAGGGGAGCGGCAGGCATCGGCGCGGTGATGTGCCACGCGCGCGAGGCGCATCATGTCTGCACCCGCCGTCTCCCTGTAATGCTAACGTGGCGACGGCTCACCGGTCATCCGGCTGACCTGAAGGCGCAGGCGACGGGCAACACCGTCGGGCCGGTGGATCAGGAGATCGCTTCCAGCGTCTCCCGGCCGATCTCCAATTCCTCGTCCGTGGGCACCACCAGCACCGCGACCCGGCTGTCCGCGCAGGAGATGGTGCCGACCCGCCCCTGGACCTGCGCATTGGCGTGCGGATCGAGCGCGATGCCGAGCTGCTCGAGCTCTGCACAGGCGCAGCGGCGG
>PR_CR_10_Liq_1_inCRDRAFT_1001808_pt1 | contig 11594 bp, 15 predicted proteins | sample PRCRCaboRojoPR_3_FD_10241 | JGI IMG/M metagenome (IMG submission 10241) | reverse complement strand
AAAGGCAACCCCGGCGCATTGCCAGATCTCAAGGCGCTGGCTACAACATTGGGTTCACGTGGATTGACACCAGAGGATGCCGTGGTCGTGGTGCATGATGGCGTGACCACCTCGGACTTTGGCGCGGCTGCTCGGGTGTACTGGACCCTCAAATCCGTGGGCTTTCAGGAACTTGCGATTCTAAATGGTGGGTTTCGCGGGTATCAAAAAGACGGCTTTCAGCAATCCGCTGTCGTAACGCAGCCGGAGCCTGTCGAGCTGTCCTTGCAGTTTAATCCGGCTTGGTATGCCGATACCGAGGCGGTGGCAGCACGGGTGGATGCAGGCGAGGGGGCAAGCCTCATTGATGCGCGTCTCGATGCATTTTTTGCCGGGAAAGCATGGCACGGTGCTGCGGCAAAACCTGGCATTTTGCCCGGCGCGACGCATTTTTCGTTTGAGGCTTTTTTCGATCAAAATACGCCGCTCTTAAAAGACCAGGCAGAGATCCAACGGATTGTGGCTGACGAAGGCTTAGATCAACCGAGCACTGTCTCGTACTGCAACACCGGGCATTGGGCGGCGACCAACTGGTTTGTGTTGAGTGAAGTTGCCGAGGTTCGGGACGTGCGCTTATATGCCGAGTCGATGGTCGAGTGGTCCAATGCGGGTCGTCCGATGGACAATGTGCCCTCAAGCTTGGAGTTTGCCATCTTAAAGACTCAAAAATGGTTCAACGGATTGGTTAATTGATTGCTGATACGTAGTCTTTTCATCACGTGTGTGCTCGGTGCGCTCGCAGTCTCTGCGGGCGTTCGTTTTGCACTGCTTCTTGGCTTAGGGCTATTGATCGGCTATAGCCTTGAGCGCTTTGGTTTTGGCTTCGCCGGGCCATGGCGGCGGATGATTTTGAAACGTGAGCCCGATGGCTGATCGCACAACTGGTCGCCATTGGTTTGGCTTCAGTATTGATCCAACCATTGATTGCCTCATCAGACGGTCTATTGGGCGCCATTGCCCCGGTGTCGTTGACCATGATCATCGGCGCTGCAGTCTTTGGTTTTGCAATGCAGATTGTGCTTGGGTGTGGATCTGGAACCCTCGTCAATGCGGGCACTGGCAATCTGGTGGCCATGATGACGCTGCCTCTGTTTTGTGTGGGAAGTTTCGTTGGAAGCTTGCTGGTACCTGCAGCAATCGCATCCACGCCGCATCTGCCTGTGAGTCTGCCGGAGATATTCGGCGTACCCGGCGCCTTGGCGGTGACAGGCGCGGGGCTCATCGGCGTCGGGGTGCTGGCTGCATGGAGAGGCCAAGGCACACTTTGGAATCGACGCCTATTAACAGCCGCTGTCATCTTAGCTGCCTTGGCAGGGCTTCATGTGTTGGTGGCCGGTCAGCCGTGGGGAGTCGTCTATGGTCTTGGCCTGTGGGCGGCCAAAGGTGCGGTCTGGCTTGGATGGAACCCTGAGTTGTCCGCGTTTTGGTCGCATCCGATCAACGCAGCCGCACTGTCCCAATCGATCCTCACAGACACCACATCACTCACGAGCCTTGGTCTGGTCGGTGGTGCGGCCTTGGCAGCCTGGCGGGTATCCACGTCACAGGCATTGGTGCCAGGACTTGCCCCCTGGATATTTGTCATTGTCGCCGTGGCTGGGTTCATGCTTGGCGTGTCGTCACGTTTGGCCTTCGGATGCAATGTGGGCGGCCTGTTCAGTGGCATTGCGTCTGGCTCGCTGCATGGTTGGGCCTGGTTAGTCGCTGGATTTATCGGCAGCGTCTATGGCGTTCAAACCCGGGAATGGTTGTGGAAGCGGGCCTCAGTGGTGGAAGCATGACGCGTCGGCTTGGGATTGTCATTACACTCAGTTGCCTTTTGGGGCTCATCGTTGTGGAATGGGTGGGTGGAAATCCGCCGGATCCATTCCAAGCACCGGATCCCATGGCTTGGGGTTCGGTAGAGGGAGCGTCCGGCGCAATCTGTACGTTTGCACCTGGAGCAGAGTAATGCCACGCATTGTTGTTGAGACCACACTCGGTCGCATGGCACTGAGCTTTGAAGCAGAGCGATTGATTCGGGTCGAGTGGACTGATGAGTCGCTCGGCGGTGACTCGATACCACAAGCGCTCCTCGATCCAGTCATATCCTGTCTCAACGGGACGACTGACGGTCGAGATATTCCGGTCTCCATGACCGGCAGTCCTTTTCAGCAGCAGGTGTGGGCGGCCATGCGCGAGATTCCTGTGGGTGAAGTGCGGACCTATTCCGAGCTTGCCAAAATCTGCGGTAACGCGCGTGCAACGCGTGCTGTTGCCAACGCCTGTGGTGCCAACCCATGTGCAGTGGTTGTGCCCTGTCACCGGGTGGTTAGACGTGATGGCGGGCTTGGAGGCTTTTTCTGGGGAACGGCGGTTAAACGGACATTGCTGGAGCGCGAGGGTGTCCGGATCAGCGCCGACGACAAAGTCCTCTAATATCTCGATACCGATTCGGTATAGACAATCATCGATGCTATAGCCAGAAAACATTTATTGGATTAGTTTCTGGCGCCTTCCTATGCTCGGTCTCAATAACAAGGAGTCGACACACGATCCTTTTGGACGTTGAGCACAGGAGTTGGACATGGCCTCAAAAGCATATGATGCAGGCGTTAAAGAATACCGTGACATGTATTGGACCCCGGAATATGTTCCGTTGGATACCGATCTGTTGGCATGTTTTAAGTGTACCGGGCAGCCGGGCGTACCGCGTGAAGAAGTTGCGGCTGCCGTGGCAGCAGAGTCATCGACCGGCACTTGGAGTACGGTGTGGTCGGAATTACTGACGGATCTTGAGTTCTACAAAGGCCGTGCCTACCGAATTGAGGATGTGCCAGGGGATGAAGAATCATTTTATGCTTTTATCGCCTATCCCATTGATCTGTTTGAAGAAGGGTCGATCGTTAATGTGCTGACATCGCTGGTCGGCAACGTCTTTGGATTCAAGGCACTGCGTCATTTGCGCCTTGAAGACATTCGGTTCCCGATCGCCTACATCAAGACCTGTGGCGGTCCACCGGCTGGTATTCAGGTTGAGCGAGACCGCTTAAATAAGTATGGCCGTCCACTCCTTGGCGCCACCATTAAACCGAAGCTTGGTTTGTCTGCCAAAAACTATGGCCGAGCCGTCTATGAATGCTTGCGCGGCGGTTTGGACTTGACCAAGGACGATGAGAACGTCAACTCGCAGCCGTTCATGCGCTGGAGAGACCGCTTTGAATTTGTCGCCGAGGCCATCCAAAAGGCAGAGCAAGAAACCGGTGAGCGGAAGGGCCATTACTTAAACGTGACGGCAGCAACGCCTGAAGAAATGTACAAGCGGGCTGAATTCGCCAAAGCCTTGGGTCAGCCCATCATCATGCATGACTTCTTAACCGGCGGCTTTACGGCCAATACTGGATTGGCCAACTGGTGTCGAGACAACGGCATGCTGCTTCACATCCACCGTGCCATGCACGCGGTGATCGATCGCCATCCAAAGCATGGTATTCACTTCCGTGTACTGGCCAAGTGTCTGCGTCTGTCGGGCGGAGATCATCTTCACACCGGAACCGTTGTCGGAAAGCTTGAAGGGGATCGGAACTCGACCCTTGGCTATGTCGATCAGTTGAGAGAGTCCTTCGTGCCTGAAGACCGCTCGCGTGGCGTCTTTTTTGATCAGGATTGGGGCTCCTTACCGGGTGTATTCGCAGTCGCCTCAGGCGGTATCCACGTGTGGCACATGCCTGCCTTGGTCACCATCTTCGGTGACGATTCTGTACTTCAGTTTGGTGGCGGAACCCAGGGCCATCCGTGGGGCAACGCAGCCGGCGCCGCCGCCAATCGCGTGGCCTTGGAAGCCTGTGTGAAGGCACGTAACGAAGGCCGTCATCTCGAGCGCGAAGCGCGCGACATTCTGATGACCGCCGCACAAAGCAGTCCTGAGTTGGCGATCGCACTTGAGACCTGGAAAGAGATCAAGTTCGAGTTTGACACTGTGGATAAGTTAGATCTGTAAGTCACGAAAATCATTCAGGATAAGAGGATATAGACAATGGCACATAAAGCAGAAGTTGGCGATTTTCAGACCGCGCAAACGCTTGAGACCTTTGGGTTTTTACCGAAGTTCACACCGGATGAGGTTGTGGGTCAGGTTGAGTATTTGATCCGCCAGGGCTGGACACCTGCGATCGAGCACGAGCATCCGAGTCAGTGCGCCAATCATTATTGGACCATGTGGAAGTTACCGATGTTCGGCGAGCGCGATCTCAATACCATCATGAGTGAAATCGAAGCCTGTCGTCGGGCCTACCCCGATCATCATGTGCGCCTCCTTGGATACGACGCATACACCCAGAGTCAGGGGCTGTGTTTTGTCGTTCATGAAGGTCACGCACGGTAAGTCCAGGGACGCAGGGGAGCGGGAGTGATGGCTGCATCAAAAACAGGTCGCGAGATCGCATTAGAACGGCGCATGGCGTTGTCCAAGTCAGGCAAGGCCAATGTCGATACGACCAATTCACATGAGACCGACGCGATTGATTCTGTTCAGCCCGCCGAGACGACCGAGATGGATGTAGTCGCACCGCTTGATGCGCGTGAACGCCGCCGCCGGATGTCAGCAACCGGAAAAGCGCACTTACCAACGCACGAGCGAACCCGTGCCATGGTGATGCAGGCGACGACCAACAATCATTCGGCCCCGCCAGTGGTGGCCAGCCAACATGTGCAGGCGATCGCTGTCCCACGCTCGGATGCACAACAGCGACGTGAACAGCTGTCAAAATACGGTAAAGCGGCCTTGAGTGCAGTACATAGCCCAGCTGAGGCCAGTCGAACCCGCGCACAAGCGCTGAGGGCGAGCCAAAGCCAATTTGGGAAAGGGGCAGTGGTCGCGTCCACCACGGCCACGGCGCCTGCGCATACCGAGACACCGGTTTCGAATAGAAGCGAGGACGTCACGGGGACTCCTGTCGCGCAACATCCTGAGATGACAGGCGCCGATCGCGGGCTGTGTCGTGAAGTCACAGGGACTGAGTATTTCAGTGACGACGTCTTCAAAGCACTTTGCCCACGTCCAAAGAGTCGTCCAGAGCCCGCTCATCCGGGTGTTCAGGTCACAGGGCGGGTGGCGACCAGTCAATTACTCAGGCCACAGGCGCAGTATGCTGACGATGTCACTGCCGATGGATTGCCAATCACCGGGGGCGAGGCAGTGCGTTCTCGCGTCACCGGAACAGACGGCGATCGAAGCGCGCGGATGTCAGGCAGTCAGTATCGGAATACGCAATCGAGCGTCGCGGCGCGTGGTCGTAATCGGGATCAGTTAATGGCATCAGGCCGACTGACCGGACATTTTTTAGATGGTCACAATCATGTGACCGGGAATGCCCAGGATCATGGCTCCGATGTGACCGGTGATAACTATGCAGGCAATCGGCGGACAACCCGTTCCGAACGGCCATCGGCCGCATCTGTGGGTGGAACACGCCGTGCACACTCTGGACCACGGATCAGTGGACTCAATGCGCAATCTGTATCGACCACCGGCACGCCAGACGACGTCATCGAAGGCATGTCAGGCACACCCTACACAGGCAGTCATGCGAATCCGAGAGACCGAGCAGCGCATGCAGTCACGGGCACTCAGCCGGCGGTCGCCGGGGGTGTGACAGGCGATGCGCGTGGCGCCGACGGTCCAATTTCAGGGACGCCCTATGTGGGCGAAGATCACATGGCGGAAGCGTTTGGATACGAAACGACGGATCGTCCTGTGCGCCAGTTCAGTGTGATGTCTAAAGCGCATGCCGCGACTGCGTACACCCAAACAACGACTGGAATTACGGGATCCTTTGGCAAGGGTGGCGACAAGGTCACCGGAACAGATGACGCTCCCTTGGCACGATCGACCCAGGCGACGGAGCCTACTCAACCGGTCGGTCTTGTAACCGGGGAAGGCGCAACCACGGGACACAAAATTACAGGCGATGACTGGGATCGAAATCCGAGCGTCACCGGCACCGAAGGTCCATCTTCAACGCGCCGAAATACCACGCGTCGCAGTGATGAGTCACGCCATGCAACACGCGTCAGTGTGCCTGAGATGTCAACGCGTGAACGCCCAGTCAGTAAAGTGACCGGCTCAAGTGGCAATACGTCTGACGGGGCGCTCATCACCTATTCAGGTGGAGCACGGGGCTAAGTGATGATCATGCAGCGACACACACGCTCGACACCGCAAGGCCTACCAGAGGGTCGTGCGCCGCTTCGCAGGCCGGGTGCGCGTTCTGTGCATCTCGATGCCGTCACGNTTGAGTGTGATGTGACGCACGAAAATCAACGTCTCGGTGCGTACGAAACACGTATCAAAGCGGCNTTTGATCAGGTGATNCCGTTAGTCCGCCAATTGGTTTCGCGCCAGTTTGAAGCAGATTTTGCCGAGTCTGCAGCTGAAGAGATCCGTGCAGTTTTGGGATGCGAACCACCGTATGCACTGCTGCAACACGCCTGGACCGGTCAGTTAGATGTCAAAGCCTTGGTCTCTCACCTGACTTTCGCGGTCTATCTGCAGTTTGTGACAGACGCCATTCAGGCCCGACCGCTGCGCACCCTGGGTGTGAGGCATTTCAACGCTTTTTAACCGAGTGTGGCTACCACCGGTTTGACATTACACCCTGTGCAGATGGACGCATGGCGCATGTGATTCGTTATGTGCTGCGCCTCCCGGCTGAGCTGGTCCGTCGTAAAGCCTACGCAGGTGCTGTCTTTGATATTGAAGATAATCTTGCGAAGTGGGCTGAAGTTGAGCTGATGCGCACCCAACAAAGCGGCCCATCTGCCACACAATATCTCAAGGTGGTGGCCTATCACGTCAGTTCAGTGGATTGTGAGACGGAAGGCTGTGCAGCCCATGGTTCTGATGATCAGAAAGCCGCGCAAGCCGGTCTGGATGCCCTTGATGGATTCAAAAAGGCGGTTGCACAGACCTTCCATCAGGATCAGGCCGTTGAGGGGTTGTTGATCGGCGTGGATACGGCCACTGATGCCATTCGGCTTCACCTGCCCGATGCAAACGGTGTGATCGCGCTGGATACACAGATCCGTGCTCTGGACTGCGTCGGCATGGATCGCACTGCGATTCAGGCGCACGTTGAGACACAGGCCTCGCACGCAGCCCCTGGGATGCAGAAGCTCGCAGCGCGCTTGATCGAGCACAATCTTGAACAGCTTCGCTACGTCGAGAGCCGCCATGCCGGCGTCTATCCAGATATTGGCCATGCCGAGCGATTCATTGGCATCGGTGTCGGCTTTGATGAGATCCAACTGCGGAATTTGATGTATTTCGGGTACTTGCACACGGTTGAAGAGGGTGCAGCCGACATCGATGTTGGACTCAAAATTTTTAAGGGCCTGAATCAATCTCGGGGTCTGGCGACACCCGTTGTGATTCGGTTTGACTACTACGGCTCAATACCGGGTGCGAGAGCGCGCGCAGCCAAGCGCGCGGCGCGAGTGGCACAGGCATTGAGTGCACGCTATCCCGATCAGTTTGCCCGTGCCGAGATTCACTACATCCAAGTGAGTCGAGATTTAGAGACCCGCGAGCCGCCTGAACTGCTGGGATCCAACCTCCCGTCACTGATAGAGGAAATTGGTGAATGAAGATCTGTCAGGTCGAACGACCCTTGGTTGCGACCAATCGCATCGCTGAAATGGAACACAAACACCTGCAGGTGGTGCGTGATGGCACCAGTTCACAGGTTGCAGTGGATGCAGTCGGAGCCAAGCCAGGTGATTGGGTCATTTGCGTGGGCAGTTCNGCTGCGCGGGAAGCCGCCGGTAGTAAAGGNTATCCCAGTGANCTGACGATTGTTGGAATCATTGATCACTGGCCGCCCGCCGATGAGGCATCNGCATGATGGTCTGCCAAGTGACAGGATCCTTGGTGTGCTCATCCCGAATCGATGGGCTCAAACATACGGTATTCCGGGTGGTCCGGGATGCACTCGGGAAACCGCAGGCGGCAACGGATCCAGTTGGTGCCAAAGAGGGGGACTGGGTGTTTTTAACAACAGGCACGGCCGCACGATTTGCAGCCGGTGACTACGACATTCTGACCGATCTCACCATTTGTGGCGTGATCGATCAGTGGCCTCCAGCGGATGTTGATACGCAACAGCCCTGGATCTCAACAGCAAAGGAATAGGAGAGCACGATGGCTGAAGAAAATTACGGCATCGCACTGGGAATGATCGAGACGCGTGGCTTGGTGCCCGCCATTGAGGCCGCTGACGCCATGACAAAGGCTGCCGAGGTGCGCTTGATCAGTCGAGATTTTGTGGGTGGTGGCTATGTCACCGTGATGGTTCGTGGCGAAACCGGTGCAGTGAATGCTGCGGTCCGCGCCGGTGCAGACGCCTGTGAGCGTGTGGGTGACGGCTTAGTCGCTGCACACATCATTGCCCGTCCGCACCGCGAAGTCGAACCGGTATTGACGAAGAAATAATTGATCCATTCATTGTAGAGAGCATAAACGGAGAAATACGATGGCGAATGAAACTTATGGGATTGCCTTGGGCATGATTGAAACACGCGGCCTGGTTCCAGCGATTGAAGCTGCGGATGCCATGACGAAGGCAGCTGAAGTCCGCTTGATTGGACGCGACTTCGTTGGCGGAGGGTATGTCACTGTGATGGTTCGTGGTGAGACGGGTGCAGTGAATGCTGCCGTCCGTGCCGGCGCAGATGCCTGTGAGCGGGTGGGTGATGGCTTAGTTGCTGCACACATCATTGCGCGCCCACATCGCGAGGTCGAGCCGGTCTTGCCATCGCCTGAAGGCTGATCAATCCTCATGAAGCGGCATGACACGACGTCAGGCCGCTTCAGGCCAAGCACGTGGAGTCATGATGGGAATGTGGAAAGAACGAGAGCGTCCGCCACAACTGGAGCGACGGTACACTTTTACAGATTATGAGGCGCTCCGTGGTTTCTTAGACCAGGCGGCGCAGCTGTCTGAGGCGGCTGGTTATTACCCGGACATGGCCTTTGGGCGCGATTATTTAAATGTCACCATCGCGAGTACAGATGGTGAAGCCTTGTCAGAGATGCACCGACGATTTGCAGAGGATCTCGATGCACTCGGTGGCTATACGAGTTAACCGATGATCATCGCAATGGCCAGTAATAAAGGTGGAGTCGGAAAGACCACCTTGGCCATTAATCTTGCGGGCCAGTGCGCGACGCATGGATCCACCGTCCTCATTGATGCCGATCCGCAACGCTCGGCGTCACATTGGGCAAGCTTATCGACTGGGCACTCGATTGTTGTTGAGCCGATGTCTGACAGCAGAGGTGTGCAGGCGCTGTGTCGGGAATTTCAGCATGTAATCTTTGATTGCCCGCCCTCGATTACCCATGCTGAGACTGTGTTGGCTGCCTCGTTTGCTGATCAGATCTTGATTCCGGTGTTGCCGTCACCCCTTGATTTATGGGCAACGCTCGCGGTGTCAGAGGCACTCAGTGCAGTTCAGGCTCGGGTGTCAGTGGTTTTGAATCAGGTTGAGCCGCGCACACGGTTGACCAAGGATGCTGAAGCGATTCTTGATCAATTAAAGCTCAATGCCATGCACACCCGCATTCACCGCCGCGTTGCCTACCGAAACGCCATCCTTGAGGGATGCACAGTCGATCAAATTGGCCGCGCTGGCCGCGAAGCCAGCGTCGAAATCAAAGCCTTGTTTCATGAAATCAATGCATAGGAGTCATCGATGACAGCACGCAAACCCGCTGGTGAAAAACTGGCACAAAGTTTAGCCGCCGTGGCGAAGGCGCAGCCCTCACAAGCAAAGCCTGCGGCCAAGAAACCACGGACGAGTCAGGCGAAAACGGCGCAGCCAAAGACCCGGCAACCTGCTGCACGCACGAAGACGGCACGCGCTGCCTCGGACAGCGCTCCGTTTCAGTCAAGCTCCCGCGTCTGGCCTGATTAACATACACTGGTCCCTGGCTCCTTGATGCAACAGGAGCACGAAGGGGGCGGTGCATGCATAAAGGATTTGAAGTGGGACCACAGGCTGCGTCAGAAATTCCTGAATTCATTGTTCGGCACACGACAATGCGCCAGCTGCAGATTTTTGAGGCCATTGTCCGGCACGGGAGTTTTACGCGCGCAGCCGAAGAGCTGTTTTTGACGCAACCCACGGTCTCAATGCAGACCAAAAAGCTGACGGATGCATTTGGATTACCGCTTTTGATGCAGGTTGGCCGTCAGGTTCGCCCGACAGAGGCGGGCGAGGTGGTGTACTCCACGATTCGCGAAATGTTTACCTCTTTGAATAATCTCGATGTCGCTCTGTCAGAGATTCAAGGCTTAAAGCGGGGACGCCTGCGCCTGGCAGTGGTCTCGACAGCGAAATATCTCGCTCCAGAATTACTTGGTAAATTCAATGAGTTGTACCCAAATATTGAATTATCTTTGAAGGTATCAAATCGGGACCGTGTGATCGAGCGGATGGCCAATCACGAAGATGATCTGTACATCATGGGACAGGTCGCGCACGAGTTTGACGAGGTCGAAGTCCATCCCTTTGCACCCAATCCCTTGGTTGTGATTGCACCGAAAACCCATCCGTTAGCCGCGCGGTCTGAAATCTCTCTCGCTGAGCTCGCTGAATACCCGTTTATTTTGCGTGAACCAGGCTCTGGGATTCGTGATGCAACGCTCAGGGTCTTGATGCCGCCGGCATCGAGCCCAAAATCAAAATGGAGTTGGGCAGTAACGAAGCCATCAAACATGCGGTGCTTGCCGGGCTTGGATTATCTGTGTTGTCACTGCACTCAATGACACTCGAAGGCCCGCAAGGTCCCCTTGGATTACTGAATGTCAGTGGTTTTCCGATCATGCGACAGTGGTTTATTGTGCATCCGAAGGGTCGCATGCTGTCACTGGTTGCCAAATCGTTTCTTGAGTTTGCGATCAGTGAGCAAGCGCGGATGCGCTCCATGGCGGATCAATGGCCTGCCGTGTTCGCTGACGAACGCGCGTGAAAGCGTTGGCGGGTTTTGATCACCATCCGATGACATGACTCGGTGTGGTTCATCAGTTGAATCGCATCAAGATCAAACCAACACACCGCGTGTGACTCGTGATTTCCAGGCAGCGCAATACCCGTGGGCGCTTCAAAGAGATACCGAATGTCAAAATGATCGTGGGCTGGAACATTTGGGATTGCGGGGATCCGATGCACATCAATGTCAAAAATTCCGTGACCAAGAGGTGTTAACTGACTCGGTTGTAGACCGGTTTCTTCAATCGCTTCGTTGAAGGCCACCGCGTTGATGTCGCTGTTGCCATCGGCGTGCCCACCCGGTTGAAACCAACGATCGAGCTTTTGATGGTGCAGCAACACAGCCTGTGTGCGATCCGCGGAGATGATCCACGCAGATCCGGTGACGTGGCCGCTGAGATGACTGCGTTCAAAGCAGTCCGGTGTGTGTTCAACAAACTGGCGCGTACGTGCCAGAAATCCAGCTTCATGTGCGTCGAGTGGTTGATACACCGCCAGTTGTTGCAAAAGATTTTGCCGATGCATCT
>PR_CR_10_Liq_1_inCRDRAFT_1001807_pt1 | contig 11595 bp, 13 predicted proteins | sample PRCRCaboRojoPR_3_FD_10241 | JGI IMG/M metagenome (IMG submission 10241) | reverse complement strand
AAAACCGGCTCGGCCCCGCCGAAACGATCCTCTCCGGGGATGGCCGCGATGGCCAGCGGCAGGAATCCGTGGGCTTCCGCGAAGGCCTCGGCCTCGGCGAGGGTTTCGCGCGCGGCGACCGCCACGTGGACGCGCCCGCCCTCGTCGCGCCAGTCATAGACGAGTTCGTCCAGCGCGTAAGGTGTCTGTCCCTCGAGCGCGGCCTCGATCTGGGCGGGAATGTCGGGTCCCGGGGCGTCGATCCAGGTGTAGAGCACCTCGGATTGCGGCAGCACCAGCTTGGCCGCCAGCGGCGTGTCGGTGCCGGCAGCCCTGCGGCGCAGCGCGGCCAGGCGGGTCTCGAAACGGGGATCGTCCAGCGCGATTTCGCCCAGCCGGGTCCAGCGGTCCGCGCCGGCACGACGCAAAAGGCCGATCCCGTCATGGGACAGCGTGAGGGCGAAATCGGGTTTCATGCGTGTCGCTTAGCAAAAACCTCTGGTCGGCAGGAGTCGCGTCATGCGGGCCGTCTGGCAGTATAGCAGGAAACCGCCGAAGGCATAGGGGGCGGGGACGTGCGGCTTGCGTCCGGCCACGGGCCGGGCAGACACTGATCCTAAGGTATCGCGCCGCGGAGGTTCCATGACCCGGTCCATCCTGATCCTCGTTCTCGCCGTCCTGTCCCAGGCCGCGCCGGCCCGGGCCGCGCCGGAGATCACCGTGCAGGGGACCGGCGCGGTATCGCGCGCGCCGGACATGGCCGAGATGCGCCTCGGCGTGGTCACCGAGGCCGCCGATGCCGCGGCGGCGATGGCGCGGAACGGCGCCGCCATGACGGCGGTGATCGCGGCGCTCCGGGCCGGTGGCATCGCCGAGGCCGATATCCGGACCACCGCGATCGACCTGTCGCCGCAATGGCGCCGCGACGGCGATAATCCGCCGCAGGTCGTCGCGTTCCGAGCCTCCAACAGCGTCGCGGTGACGGTCGCGGATCTCGATGCGCTCGGCGGGCTGATCGACGCCGCCATCGCGGCCGGGGCGAATCAGACGGGCGGCATCCGCTTCGGGCTTGCCGACGAGGCCGAGGCCGAGGCCGCCGACGCCGCGCGTCGCCGCGCGGTCGCGGATGCGCGGCACAAGGCCGAGATCCTGGCCGAGGCGGCCGGACACGGGCTCGGGGCCGTGCTGGACATCCGCGAGGGCGGGGCGCCACCGGTCCCCGGCCCGATGGCGGAGATGAGCTTCGCCCGCGCCGCGGATGCCGGCACGCCGGTCGCGGCGGGCGAGCTGGCCATCCGCGCCACGGTCACGATCCGCTACGCGCTGGCGGAATGAGCCGGCCCCGCCGGGCCGGCCGCTTTCCGTCTCAGGCCGTGGCCTTGGCGAGTGCCTGGTCGAGATCGGCGATCAGGTCGTCGGCGTCCTCGATCCCGATGGACAGCCGCACCACGTTGGGCGCCGCGCCCGCGGCTTCCTGCTGTTCGGGGGTGAGCTGGCGGTGCGTGGTCGAGGCCGAGTGGATGATCAGCGACCGGGTATCGCCCAGGTTCGCCACGTGGCTGAAGATGTCGACGGAATCGACCAGCTTCACGCAGGCCTCGTAGCCGCCCTTGAGCCCGAAGGTGAAGAGCGAGCTTGCGCCCTTGGGGCAGATCCGGTCGGCCACCGCCTTGTAGGGCGAGGACTCGAGCCCGGCATAGGTGACGAAATCCACCCGCGGGTCGTCCTCGAGCCACTTGGCCACCTTTTCGGCGTTCTCGACGTGGCGCTGCATCCGCAGGCTCAGCGTCTCGATCCCCATCAGCGTGTAATGGGCGGCTTGCGGGTTCAGCGTCATGCCCAGGTCGCGCAGCCCGATCGCGATACCATGAAAGGTGAAGGCGAGCGGGCCGAAGGTCTCGTGGAACTTGAGCCCGTGATAGGCGGGCTCGGGCTCCGAGAGCGAGGGGAACTTGTCGGACGCCGACCAGTCGAACTTGCCCGAGTCGACGATGCAGCCGCCGGTGACGGTGCCGTTGCCGGTCAGGTACTTGGTCATGGAATGGACCACCAGGGTCGCGCCGTGCTCTATCGGGCGGCAGAGATACGGCGTCGCGGTGGTGTTGTCGACGATCAGCGGGATGCCCGCCGCGTCGGCGATTTTGGCCATGGCGTCGAGGTCGGTCACGTAGCCGCCCGGGTTGGCGATGGATTCGCAGAAGATCGCCCGGGTGTCGTCGTCGATCGCGGCCTTCACCGCGTCGAGGTCGTCGGTATCCACGAATTTCGCCGACCAGCCGAAGCGCTTGATGGTCTGGCTGAACTGGGTGACCGTGCCGCCGTAAAGCCGGGTGGAGGAGACGACGTTCTTGCCGGGACCCATCAGCGGGAACAGCGCCATGATCTGGGCCGCGTGCCCGGACGAGCAGCAGACCGCGCCCTGGCCGCCCTCGAGCGCGGCCATGCGTTCCTGCAGCGCCGCCACGGTCGGGTTCGTCAGGCGCGAGTAGATGTACCCCACTTCCTGAAGGTTGAAGAGCGCCGCGGCATGGTCCGCGTCGCGGAACACGTAGGACGTGGTCTGGTAGATCGGAATCTGGCGGGCGCCTGTGGCCGGGTCGGGCCGGGCGCCGGCATGGATCAGAAGCGTGTCGAATCCGGGGCTGCGCTGTTCGGACATCTCGGGTCTCCCTTGTGGTGTTTGGCGCCGAAGGTATGGCATCGCCCGCGCCCGCACAACGCCAAGCACGCGGCAAAGAACGCGGGTGTGGCAACTGCCGGCGGCGGCGAACCGGGTTCCGCTCCGCCCCCCGCGCGGCGGATCGGCGTCCCGGCCGTTCAGAGCCTCGAGGAGATGATCCCGGTGTTGAACCCGCCCATCCGCAGCTCGCCGAAGAGGCGCTGGTACTCGATCTTGGGGCAGCGGTTCTGGATCACGGTGACGCCGCGCGCCTCGGCCCTGGCCGCCGCCTCGGCATGACGGACGCCGATCTGCATCCAGATCACCTTGAGATCGGGAAACCGGTCGAGCGCCTGATCGACGATGCCCGGCACGGCCTCGGAGCGCCGGAAGATGTCGACGACATCCACCGGGATATCGGCGGGAATGGCAGAGAGTTCGGGATAGACCGTTTCGCCGTACAGCGTCTCGCCCGCATGGCCCGGGTTGACCGGGATCACCCGGAACCCCTTGAGCCCCAGGTAGCGCGCGACATAGTTCGACGGGCGCACCGGGTTCATCGATACGCCGACGCAGGCAAAGACCTTGGCGGTCGTCAGGATATGGCGCAGCAGCGCCTCGGATGGGGTTTCTGTCATGGCCCTCTCCTAGCGGGCATGCGCCCGGCGAACCATAAAAAAAGCGCCCGAGATGGACTCCCGGGCGCAAGTACGGAACGAGGGACAGTGAAGTGAAGCGCGAAGTTCCGTGATCGCGCCTCCGCTCAACTACATAGGCAGTGCTTCTCCGCGGTCCAGAGCATGTAATAAAGTCGTGAACGGAGGACGAACATGCAGGGGAGGGATCAGCGCCCCCTCGTCGCCGCGTAAAGCGCGACCGCCGCCGCGTTCGAGACGTTGAGCGACCCGAACGCGCCCGCCGCCGGAATCCGGATCAGCCCGTCGCAGCTGTCACGGGTGAGCTGGCGCAGACCGGGTCCCTCGGCCCCCATCACCAGGGCCACCGGCTGCCCGGTCAGCCGGCCGGCGGCCGCGTCCAGCGTTTCGGTGGCCGCGCCGTCGAGACCCAGCAGCGTGTAGCCCATCTCGCGCAGGCGTCCCATCGCGCGGGCCAGGTTCGGCACGCGCAGATAGGGCTGACGTTCCAGCGCGCCGGAGGCCGTCTTGGCCAGCGCGCCCGTCTCGGGGGCGGAATGACGGTGCGGCGCGATCACGGCGCGCGCGCCGAAGACCTCGGCCGAGCGCAGGATCGCGCCGACGTTATGGGGATCGGACACCCGGTCCAGGCAGACCACCACCGGCGCGCCGTCCCCGGGCGCGCAGCGCTCGGTCAGCCCGCCCCAGTCGAGCGGCCGAACCTCGAGCGCGGCGCCCTGGTGGACCGATTGCGGATCGAGCGGCGCGGGAAACTTGCGCGCATCCGCGATCTCGGGCGCCATGCCGGAGGCGGCGATCTCGGCGGCCAGCTTGTCGGCGGCGTTGCGGGTCACGACCAGGCGCAACCGCGCGCGCGCCGGGTTCGCCAGGGCGTCGCGGACGGCGTGCAGCCCGAACAGCCAGACGGTCTCGCGCGCTGCGCGGCGGCGGCCCTTTTCCTTGTCGATCACCCAATCGGGCTTGCGGCGTTTTTCCTGGGTCATGGGCGCGCAGATTGGGCCGTCGCGGGGCTCGCTGCAAGCGCCAATCGCGGGGGATTTTCCTGTTGACGGGCCGGGGGCGCCAAAGTATCCAGACGCCCATTCGCGCGGGGCCACCCGCCGCGAGGGCGACGCGCTGCAAGGTGCGGCAGCGGACTGTAAATCCGCCGGGGAGACCCATGCCTGGTTCGATTCCAGGGTCGCCCACCACTTTTCCGGTCCGNCATGCCACCGGACCGGGCCGGCGCAGCACAAAGCGTCGACACTTTTCGACAATTTCTCACGCTTCGGCACCGCCCGCGGAAATGCTGGCAACCTGCGCCGGGCTTCCTCGATCCCAGGGGCAATCCCGCCCCTGGAAACGTCTGCGAGGTGTCCGATGCAAACCGCGAAACCGGGATTTCTTGCAAGCCGCGTCGCCGAAGATGCCTTCGGGGCGCTGCCGAACCTGATCGTGGCCGGCGGCCTGGCGCTCGGCGCCGCGGCGCTGTTCATCCAGATGAACGGCCAGCCGGCGGACATGCCCCCCGTCGCCGAGCCGCCGCAGATGGTGCGCCAGGCGACCACGCCGGCCCCGGTCGCGGCCCGGCCCTCGCTGCCGGAGCGCCGCCGCGACGTTCTGCGCCAGCTGCTCGCCGCGCCCGTGGCCGCCCGCTAGGATCCCGGCGCCGCCCGACCCGGCGGCAGCGTTCGGGTTTCCGCAAGGCCTTTTGCGGGTATACTGCGCCCGAGTAACGAGTGCGGGTGCCGTTCATGGCCGGGGCGCGGGCGCCAGACCCTTTCAACGTTCTTGCCGTCGTGCAGCGCGGGCGGCTGGAATACGAGGCGGTTCTCTTCGCCGCCTCTTTCCGGGCGACCAATCCGGGCTTCCGGGGGCGGCTGATCTTCGCGGAGCCGCAGCCGGGTCCGCTCTGGCCGGGCGATCCGCGCATATCGGATCCGGCGGTGCGCGCGCTGCTGGCCGACCGCTTCGACGCCGAGATCCGTCCCTTCGAAAGCCGGGCCTTCGGCGCCGGCTACCCGCATGGCAACAAGATCGAGGGCTTGTCGGTGCTGCCGCCCGACAGCCCGTTCGTGTTCTTCGACACGGACACGCTGTTTCTCGACCGGCTCGACCGCGTGCCCTTCGATTTCGACCGGCCCACCGCCTCGGCCGCGGTCCGGGGCACCTGGCCCGTTCCAACGCTTTACGGGCCGGGCTACACGGCGATCTGGCGCGCGCTCTACGACCGCTTCGGGCTCGACTTCGAGCGCACGCTCGACCGCACGCAGCCCGACGAACACTGGGCGCGCTATCTCTATTTCAACGCCGGTTGGTTCTTTCACCGGGACCCGCGCCGGTTTCACCGCCTCTACCTCCGCTATGCCCGGTCGATCCACGACGACCCGCCGGCGGAACTGGCGCTCCAGCCGCTCGATCCCTGGCTCGACCAGGTCGCGCTGCCGCTGGTGATCCACGCGCTCGGCGGCGGGCGCGGCACGCTGCCGCCGGGCCTGCTCGACGGGGCGGTGAGCTGTCACTGGCGGGTGCTGCCGTTGTTCTACGCCCGCGAGAGCGCGGACAAGATCGCCTGGATGGAGGCGGTCGCCGCGCCGAACCGGGTCAAGACGGTGCTGAAGGCCTATGCGCCGTTCCGGCGCATGATCTACCAGGGGCGCGGCCACAAGGCGCGCGCGCTGTTCGACCGCGACGGCCTGCCGCGCCGCGAGCAGGCGATCCGGAACCGGATCAGGCGCGCCGGGCTCTGGATGCGCTAGCGCGCGCTTTCATCGTTCCGGAAATATCCCCGCCGGAGGCATGAAATCCCGGCGCGCGGCGCTCAACCCCGGCGCGCGGCCTTCTCGGCCACGCCGCTCGTCCCCTCGCGCCGTTCCAGCTCGGCCAGGACGTCGGCCAGCTTCACGTTCCGCGACTCGAGCATCACCACAAGGTGAAAGAGCACGTCCGCCGCCTCGGCGGCCAGGCCGTCGCGGTCCCCCTGCGCGGCGGCGATGATCGCCTCGACGGCCTCCTCGCCGAATTTCTCGGCGCATTTCGCCGGCCCCTCGGCCAGCAGCCGCGCGGTCCAGCTCGTCTCGGGGTCGGCATCGCGGCGGGCCGCGACGGTTTCGGCCAGTCGGTCCAGTAGGTTCATTCCAGCCTCACGGGGATGCCCGCGGCGGCCATGTGTTCCTTGGCCTCGCGGATGGTGTATTCGCCGAAGTGGAAGATCGAGGCCGCCAGCACCGCCGAGGCGTGCCCCTCGGTGACGCCCTCGACCAGGTGATCCAGCGTGCCGACGCCGCCCGAGGCGATGACGGGAATGTTGACGGCGTCTGCGATCTTCCGCGTCAGCGCGAGGTTGAAGCCCGCCCGCGTGCCGTCGCGATCCATCGAGGTCAGCAGGATCTCCCCCGCGCCCTTGGCCGCCACGGTGCGGGCGAAGTCGACCGCGTCCACGCCGGTGGCCCGGCGCCCGCCATGGGTGAAGATCTCCCATGTGCCGGGCGACACGGTCTTGGCGTCGATGGCGACCACGATGCACTGGTCGCCGAACTTGTTGGCGGCCCGTGCGACGACGTCGGGATCCGCCACCGCGGCGGAGTTGAACGACACCTTGTCGGCGCCGGCCAGAAGCAGCTGGCGGACGTCCTCGACGGTCTTGACGCCGCCGCCGACGGTCAGCGGCATGAAGCATTGCTCGGCGGTCCGGGCGGCCACGTCATACATGGTGCCGCGGTTCTCGTGGGTGGCGTTGATGTCGAGGAAGCAAAGCTCGTCCGCGCCGGCCGCGTCATAGGCCTTGGCGGCCTCCACCGGGTCGCCGGCATCGACGAGATCGACGAAGTTCACGCCCTTGACCACGCGCCCGTCGGCGACGTCCAGGCAGGGGATGACACGGGTCTTCAGCATCTCGGGTTCCTCGGTCTCGCGGCCGTGTTCTAGGCGCATTCGCGCCCCGATGCCAGCGGCTTGGGCCTCAGCCGTCCCGGAGCGCGGCGAGCGCCGCGCCGAGATCGAGCGCCCCGTCATAGAGCGCCCGGCCGGAAATCGCCCCGGCCAGCGGCGCCCCGCAGTCGCGCAGCGCGATCAGGTCCGCGAGCGACGAGACGCCGCCCGAGGCGATGACCGGGATCGACACCGCGCGGGCGAGCGCGGCGGTGGCCGCCACGTTCGGGCCCTGCATGGCGCCGTCGCGCTCGATATCGGTGTAGATGATCGCGGCGACCCCGGCATCCTCGAAGCTCCGGGCGAGGTCGATCACGTCATGCTCGGTCTCCTCGGCCCAGCCGCGGGTCGCGACCTTGCCGTTGCGGGCGTCGAGCCCGACGGCCACCTTGCCCGGGAAGGCCGCCGCCGCCTCGCGCACCAGCGCCGGGCGTTCCACCGCGACGGTGCCGAGAATCACGCGGGCCAGCCCCTTGTCGAGCCAGGTCTCGATCTGGTGCATCTCGCGGATGCCGCCACCGAGCTGGCAGGGCACGTCCACCGCCCCGAGGATCGCCTCGACGGCGTCGCCGTTGACCGGGTGCCCGGCGAAGGCGCCGTTCAGGTCGACCAGATGCAGCCAGTCGCACCCCGCCGCGGCGAAGGCCCGCGCCTGGCCGGCCGGGTCGTCGTTGAAGACCGTCGCGGCATCCATCTCGCCGCGCAGGAGCCGCACGCAATTGCCGTCCTTGAGGTCGATGGCGGGGAAGAGGATCATGGGCGCCGTCCTTGCCGGGAAAACTCGCGCGGGTGATAGCGCCATGCGCGGGCAGAGGAAACCCCCGCCGCGCGCCAAGTTGACGTCGGGTCACGTTCGCGGTTGTTCCCCCGCCCGTGACAGGTTAGCCCTTGGCACGGTTTCTGGCGCAGAACGCAGGGGGCACTGGCATGAACGGATTCGCAACCTGGCTGGCGCTCGTGGGCGCGGTCATCCTGGCCGGCATCGCGGTGCCTTACGGGCTGCTTGGCGGCGGCGCGGCCTCTCTCGACATCTTCTGGTTCTGGTGCGCCTTCGGCGTGGCGGTGGTCGTTCTGATCGTCGCCGGCGTCTCGCGCTGGAGGGTCTGAGCCATGATCGAACCCTATCTGGTCTGGGGCGCGGTGATCGCCTTTGCCGTGATCGGCGGCTTCATCGTCTACGCCGCGGCGCGCGGCAATACCGGGACCGCGGCCGACTACTACCTCGGCGGGCGGCATCTCGGCGGCATGGTCTCGGGGCTGTCCTATGCCGCGACGACCTATTCGGCCTTCATGCTGGTCGTGCTGACCGGGCTGACCTATCGCGGCGGCGTGGGCGCGCTGGGCTTCGAGCTGGTCTATTTCTCGGGCCTGACGCTGCTGGTCGTCTTCGGGCCGCGCTTCTGGCTGGCGGCCCGGAAATGGGGCTTCATCACCCCCGCCGAGATGCTGGGCGCACGCTATGGCGACCGCAACATCGCGCGGCTCGTGGCGGTGCTGAGCCTCGTCTTCCTGATGCCCTACTGCACGACGCAAATGGCCGGGATCGGGCTCTTGCTGTCGGGGGTGACGGGCGGCGAGATCAGCCTGCCGGTGGCCATCGCCATCGGCGCGGTGCTGGCGATCTTCTGGACGCTGGTGGCTGGGCTGCGCTCGGTCGCCTGGACCGATGCGGGGCAGGCGGCCGTGATGTTGGTCTCGGGAATCCTGGCGGTGGGGTTCGCGGTTTCCTTCATCGGCGGGCTCGACGTCTTCACGGCCAAGGTGACCGCGGAGAGCGGCGCATGGCTCGACGTGCCGGGCCCGGGGCTCTGGGCCTTCCCGACCTTCATCGCGCTGGCGTTGCCGTGGTTCTTCTTCCCGCTCTCCAACCCCCAGGTCAGCCAGCGTCTCTTCGTGGTCGAGGACATGGCCGCGATGCGGCGGATGATCCTCTGGGTGCTGGGCTTCGGCCTGGTCTTCACGCTGATCGCGGTGATCTGGGGCTTCGCGGCGCTGGTGATCGCACCCGGGCTCGAGAACCCGGCCAGCGCGACGCCGACCCTGCTGGGCTCGGGCGCGGTGCCGGTCGCGGTCAGCCTGTTGCTGATCGTCGGCATCCTGTCGGCCGCCGTCTCCACGCTCGATTCCATCGCGCTGACTCTGGGCTCGATGGTGGCGCGCGACCTGATGCGCCAGGGCGAGGGGCGCGACGCGCGCCAGATCTTCATCGGCCGCGTGGTGGTGGTGCTGGTCGTGCTGTTCGCCGCCGGCTTCGCGGTGCGCGAGGCGGCGATCGTCGACCAGCTGGCGGCGCTGTCGGCGGCGGGGCTGATCGTGACGGTGCCCGCGACGATCGGCGCCTTCTTCTGGCGTGGCGGCACCGCCTGGGGCGTGCTGGCCTCGCTTCTGGGCGGCGCGACGACGGCGATCTGGCTGGCGATGGTCGCGGGTGTCAGCGTTTTCGACCCGACGCTGGCACTGACCGTGATCGCGGTGACGGTGGGGCTCTTCGTGGGCGTGAGCCTCGTCACCCGGCCGCGGGCCGATGCGCTCGACTTCAAGGGCGCGCTGCGTCCCGAGCTTGACCGGATGGGGGCCTGGTAGACCCCACGTCAATCTTGCCCGATCCCGCGGGGTGGCCCCAGTCTGGGGCCGTCACGAGGGAGGAAAATCATGAAACGTCTTGCACGCGCCTTTGCCGCGGGCCTCTTGCTCGCGGGGCCCGCGGCCGCGGACCCGGCTACCGGGCTCTGGCAAACGGAGCCCGGCGATGACGGCGCCTTCGCCCATGTCCGCATCTATTCCTGCGCGCCGCATCTCTGCGGGGTGATCGAGGCCGCCTTCGACCGCGCCGGGGCGCCGGTCGAGAGCGACACCGTCGGAAAGCGCATGATCTGGGACATGCGCCCCGAGGGNGGNGGNGGCTATGGCGGCGGCAAGATCTGGGCGCCGGACCGCGACAAGGTCTACCGCGCGCAGATGGCGCTGCAAGGGAACCGGCTGACGGTCGAGGGGTGTATCCTGGGCGGCCTGGCCTGCCGGGGGCAGGACTGGACACGGCTGCGCTGAGCCGTCAGGCGCCGCTCAGGGGCGCCACTTGAGGAAGTTGGCGATCAGGTGCAGCCCGGTGCGCTGGCTCTTTTCCGGGTGGAACTGGGTGCCGAAAAGGTTGTCGCGCGCCACCGCCGCGGTGATCTCGCCGCCGTAATCGACATGGGCGGCGCGATGGGCCGGATCGGCGGTCCGGAAATGGTAGCTGTGCACGAAATAGGCGTGATCGCCCGTCCCGATGCCCTCGAGGACCGGGTGGGGGGTGTCGATCACCAGTTCGTTCCAGCCCATATGCGGCACCTTCAGCGCCGGGTCCGCGGGCTCGATCGCGACGACCTCGCCGGCGATCCAGCCGAAGCCCTCGGTCACGGCGTATTCGCGGCCGCGGTCGGCCATCATCTGCATGCCGACGCAGATGCCGAGAAAGGGCTTGCCGCCGGCGATGACCGCGGCCTCGATCGCGTCGAAGAGCCCGTCATAGGCCGCGAGCCCGGCCCGGCAGTCGGCGAAGGCGCCGACGCCCGGCAGAACGACACGGTCAGCCGCGGCGACGACATCGGGGTCGGACGTCACCACGACCGGGCCCGCGCCGGTTTCCGCCGCCATCCGCTGAAAGCTCTTCTCGGCGGAGTGCAGGTTCCCGGAGCCGTAATCGATGATCGCCGTCGTCACGTCAGAGCGCCCCCTTGGTCGACGGGACGTCGTCGGCCTTCCGGGGATCGGTCTCCACCGCGTCGCGGAGCGCCCGCGCGACCGCCTTGAAGGCGGCCTCGGCGATGTGATGGCTGTTGATCCCGTGCAGCCGGTCCACATGCAGGGTGATGCCGCCATGGGTGGACAACGCCTGGAAGAACTCGCGCACCAGCTCGGTGTCGAAACCGCCGATCCTGTCGGAGGGGAAATCGACGTTCCAGACCAGGAAGGGCCGGCCCGACAGATCGAGCGCGGCGCGCAGCAGCGCGTCGTCCATCGGCAGAAGGCAGGCGCCGTAGCGCCGGATGCCGCGCTTGTCGCCGAGCGCCTCCGCCAGCGCCTGGCCAAGCGCGATCCCGGTATCCTCGACCGAGTGGTGGTCGTCGATATGGGTATCGCCCTCACAGCGCACGGTCATGTCGATCAGCGCGTGCCGCGCCAACTGGTCGAGCATGTGGTCGAAGAACCCGACCCCGGTCCGGTTGTCGTAGCGGCCGGTGCCGTCGAGATCGAGTTCCACGGTGATCGCGGTCTCGGCCGTCTTGCGGGTGATCGTGGCCTTGCGCATGGCGTGCCCCTTCTTGCGGTTCGCGCGGGTTATAGGCGCCCGGCGCGCGCAGGGGAAGGGGGGCAGCGCATGGCCCGGCCGCCAAGCCGGGCCGCCGTCGC
>PR_CR_10_Liq_1_inCRDRAFT_1001806_pt1 | contig 11604 bp, 12 predicted proteins | sample PRCRCaboRojoPR_3_FD_10241 | JGI IMG/M metagenome (IMG submission 10241) | reverse complement strand
AGCGGCCCGCCTCACCCGGCGGGCCGTTTCGCGTTATTCGGCCGGGTCGAGCTTGTCCTGCGTTCTGGTCTCGAAATCCGACGCGTCGTGACGTTCATGAAGCTGCGTCTCCGGCTCGCCAAAGACCCGGTTGACCATGCGGCCGCGTTGCACCGCCGGGCGGGCGTCGATGGCCTTGGCCCAGCGCATGACATGCTCGTAGCTTTCCACGTCCAGAAACTCGGCCGCATTGTACAGGCGACCCAGAACGAGTTGACCGTACCAGGGCCAGATCGCGATATCGGCGATTGTGTAATCCTCTCCGGTGATGAACTCGCGATTGGCCAATTCGCGGTTCAGAACGTCCAGCTGGCGCTTGGTCTCCATCGCGAAGCGGTCGATCGGGTACTGCCACTTCTCGGGTGCATAGGCGAAAAAATGTCCGAACCCGCCGCCCAGATAGGGGGCCGACCCCATCTGCCAGAACAGCCAGTTCATCGTCTCGGTCCGCTGCGGACCCGCTGGCGCGAGGAAGGCGCCGAATTTCTCTGCCAGGTGCACCAGGATCGACCCGCTTTCGAACACGCGCAGCGACTCGGGGCCGGTCCGGTCTACCAGTGCCGGGATCTTGGAATTCGGGTTGATGTCGACAAAGCCCGACCCGAACTGGTCGCCATCGCCGATCTTGATGAGCCAGGCGTCGTATTCTGCGCCCGAGTGGCCCGCGGCCAGCAGCTCTTCGAACATCACCGTGGCCTTCACGCCGTTGGGCGTGGCCAGGGAATAAAGCTGGAACGGATGCTTGCCCTCGGGCAGCGCCTTGTCATGGGTCGGGCCCGCGATGGGGCGGTTGGTGCTGGAAAACTGTCCGCCGTTCTCCGTGTCCCAGGTCCAGACCTTGGGCGGGGTATAGGTATCGGTCATATGGCGTCTCCTTGCGTCATTGCGCCTCACCTACGTCGCCTGCACGCAGATGCAAGGGGGCTCGGCCTGTTCGACGCGCACAGGCCGTCCCTCTCTTGCGCACGAAGGCGCAACGTTCTCAGCTTTTGAGTACCAACTGCGGCGAGGTCACGTCGATCCCTAGGGCTTTGCCCACGGCATAGTAGGTGAGCTTGCCCGCATGGACATTCAGGCCGTTCAGAAGATGCGGATCGTCTGCACAAGCTTGGCGCCACCCCTTGTCGGCCAGCGCCAGCATGTAGGGCATGGTGGCGTTCCCCAACGCGATGGTCGAGGTGCGCGCGACTGCGCCGGGCATGTTGGCCACGCAATAATGCATGATCCCGTCAACGGCATAGATCGGGTCCTCGTGGGTGGTGGGCTTCGAGGTCTCGAAACAGCCGCCCTGGTCGATCGCCACGTCGACAATGGCTGCACCGGGTTTCATCGTCGACAGCCGGTCGCGCGTGACAAGCTTGGGTGCCGCGGCACCGGGGATCAGGACGGCGCCGATGACCATGTCCGCCTCGGCCACCAGTTCAGCGGTGTTGCCCGCGCTGGCATAGCGGGTGGCAAAAAGCCCGCCGAACACGTCATCGAGGTAGCGCATTCGCGGAAGCGACCGGTCAAGCACCGTCACCTCTGCCCCCATGCCCGCCGCAACGCGCGCGGCATGAGTGCCCACGACACCGCCGCCGATCACGGCCACCTTGGCTGGCCCCACGCCGGGCACGCCGCCCATCAGCACACCGCGCCCGCCATTGGCCTTTTGCAGGGTCCAGGCGCCCATCTGCGGGGCAAGCTTGCCCGCCACCTCTGACATCGGGGCCAAAAGGGGTAGGCCGCCGCGCTCGTCCGTCACTGTCTCGTAGGCGATGCAGGTCGCACCGGATGCCATAAGGTCATGGGTCTGATCGGGGTCGGGCGCGAGGTGCAGGTAGGTGAAGAGCACCTGGCCCTCGCGCAGCATCTTGCGCTCGGCTGCCTGGGGCTCCTTGACCTTCACGATCATGTCTGCACTGGCAAAGATCTCTTCGGCCGTGTCCGCGACCCGTGCGCCCGCCGCGCGGTAGGCATCGTCATCGAACCCGGCGCCCGCACCGGCGCCCGCCTGAACGGTGACGCTGTGCCCGTGGGCCACGGCCTCTTGGGCGGCGTTGGGGGTCAAGCCCACCCGGAATTCCTGCGGCTTGATCTCGGTCGGGCATCCGATTTGCATGGCGGTTTCCTCCTTGTCCTCCTGTTGCACACGCAGGCTTGCATGGATTGGATGCAAGGGGATTGAAACTTGTCCTCGCGCGAGTGCGATGCATGCGTATAATCGTACGCAAAGTGCGCAATTCTTCGAAGGAACGCTCGCAATTGACACTGGACCCGACCGACCGTCGCATCCTTTCGGTTCTTCAACGCCAAGGCCGTCTATCCAACGCGGACCTTTCAGAGGCGGTGAACCTTTCAGCCTCGGCCTGTCATCGCAGGGTCCAGCGGCTTGAGAAAGATGGCTATATCACCGGTTATGTCGCGCTGTTGAACGCACGTAAGCTGGGGCATCCGACGACCGTCTTCGTCGAAATCACCCTGCAGACCCAGGCCGACGAGGTGCTGGACGCCTTCGAAAAGGCCGTGCGCCGTATCCCCGAGGTGCTGGAATGCCACCTGATGGCTGGCACGGCTGACTACATCCTCAAGGTCGTGGTCGAGGACACGGATGATTTCGCCCGCATCCACCGTCAGCACCTGGCGCGCCTGCCGGGCGTGGCGCAAATGCAGTCCAGCTTCGCGTTACGCACGGTGTTCCGCACCACCGCCTTGCCGGTCTGAGCTGCGATCACCGGGTGCCCAATGAGCCCCGCAGGGCCTGCGACATGAAACTGTCAAACATGCGCGTCACGGTGGGCTATAACGAAATGGCGAAAAACGAGAAAACAGGAGGTCCCGTGACCGAGGACACCCATAGCGATAGCCCGCGCGACTGGCTCGAGGCGGAATTGGAAGAAACGCTCGACGACATGTTCGAGACCGAGTTCAGCGAACCGATGCTCAGCGAAGAGATCCGCAAGATCTATCGCGGGAAGCATCCCAACATGCTGGACCGGCGAACCTACTACCGCAATCTCCTGCGGCTGCAGTCGGAATTGATCAAGCTACAGGACTGGGTGCAGCACACCGGTGCGAAGGTGCTGATCATCTGCGAAGGGCGCGATTCCGCAGGCAAGGGCGGCGTGATCAAGCGGATCACCCAGCGCCTGAATCCCCGCGTTGCGCGCGTCGTGGCCCTGCCCGCTCCGACCGAACGGGAAAAGACCCAGTGGTATTTCCAGCGCTACGTCCCGCACCTGCCTTCGGGCGGCGAAATCGTTCTGTTCGACCGCAGCTGGTACAACCGCGCGGGTGTCGAGCGGGTGATGGGCTTTGCCACCGAAGAGCAGGTCGAGGATTTTTTTCGCGACGTGCCCGAGTTCGAACGCATGCTCGTGCGGTCCGGCATCATCGTTCTGAAATACTGGTTCTCGATCACCGACGAGGAACAGCAGCTGCGCTTCCTGATGCGCATCCACGACCCGATGAAGCAGTGGAAGCTGAGCCCCATGGACCTGCAATCGCGCGTCCGGTGGGAGCAGTATACCAAGGCCAAGGAAGACATGTTCGAGCGCACGAACATCCCCGAGGCACCCTGGTACATCGTCGAAGGCAACGACAAGAAGCGCGAGCGGCTGAACTGCATCGAGCATATCCTGTCGCAGATCCCCTATCACGAGATCGAGACGGAAAAGGTCACGCTGCCCGACCGGGTCTTCAACCCCGATTACGAGCGGCGCACGCTGCCCGATGAGCTCTATGTGCCCAAGATCTACTGATCGGGGCCCATCACAAAGAACAACCCCCGGTGCGCGGGCACCGGGGGTTGCGGAATAGCATAGCCGTTCGTTAGGCGCTTACAGCAGCCCTTCGCGCTGAGCCTTCTTGCGCGCCAGCTTGCGTGCGCGGCGAATCGCTTCGGCTTTCTCGCGGGCTTTCTTTTCAGACGGTTTCTCGAAATGCTGCTTGAGCTTCATTTCCCGAAACACGCCTTCGCGCTGAAGCTTCTTCTTCAGAGCACGGAGCGCCTGGTCGACATTGTTGTCGCGAACAGAGACCTGCATCGTGGTGTCACCACCTTCCTAAGTTTGAGTTGCAATTTCTGCAGGAGGTGGCCGTATAGCAAGCGTCCACTACGTTGTCCAGTATGTGATCCCCAGAAGGAGCCATGCGATGCCCCAGCACGACGATATCCGCGACAAACTGCTTGATGCCGCCCTGGCCCATGTGCCCTTTGATGGCTGGTCCGAGGCGACGTTCCGTGCCGCCCGAGCCGATGCGGACGTGGCCGAGCCGCTGGCCCGCGCTGTCTGCCCCCGCGGCGCGGTCGACCTGGCGCTGGCCTACCACGCCCGCTGCGATCAGGAGATGAAGAAACGCGTGCTGGCCGCCGACCTGGCTGAAATGCGGTTTCGTGACCGGATCGCGTATGCAGTGCGCACCCGGCTGGAAGTGATCGAGGACAAGGAGGCCGTGCGCCGCGCGGCGACGCTCTTCGCGCTGCCCCAGCATGCGGGCGACGGGGCCAAGGCCGTCTGGAACACCTGCGATCTGATCTGGACCGTTCTGGGCGACAAGTCCGACGACGTGAATTGGTACACCAAGCGCGCGACGCTTTCGGGTGTCTACAGCTCGACCCTGCTTTACTGGCTGGGCGATGACAGCCCGGGCCACGAGGCGACGTGGGAGTTTCTCGACCGGCGCATCGAGAACGTGATGCAGTTTGAAAAGGTCAAATCCCAGGTCAATAGCAATCCCGTCCTGTCGCGCCTGATGGCCGGACCGAACTGGGTGCTGGGCCAGATCAAGGCACCGACCAAGATGCCCGACATGGACCTGCCCGGTATGTGGCAGCCCCAGGACGCCAAGGACAGTTGACCCCGGGCTTTGTCCTGTCTGCCGCCCGCTTGCCTTGACCGTCCTGCCTGATACGAAGGTGCGACACGAAACGGGAGCGGGCGCATGACGGACAAGATGACAGCGGTTGAAATCGAAACCCCGGGCGGGCCGGAGGTTCTGAAACCGGTCACCCGCCCGGTGCCGGAGCCGAGGGCCGGCGAGGTGGTCATCCGCGTCGCATGGGCGGGCGTCAACCGTCCGGATGCGCTGCAACGTGCCGGGCTCTACAACCCGCCTCCCACCGCCAGTGACTTGCCAGGGCTCGAGGCCGCGGGCGAGATCGTGGCGCTGGGCGATGGGGTCAGCGACTGGGCGCTGGGCGATCAGGTTTGCGCGCTCCTGCCCGGTGGCGGCTATGCGGAATACGTCGCCACCCCCGCCGCGCACTGTCTGCCCGTGCCCGACGGCATGGGGCTGAAAGAGGCCGCCTGCCTGCCCGAGACCTATTTCACCGTCTGGTCCAACGTCTTTCAGCGCGGCGGCTTGCAGGCGGGCGAGCGGTTTCTGGTTCATGGCGGCAGCTCCGGCATCGGCACCACCGCGATTCAACTAGGCAAGCTTTTTGGCGCGCGGGTCTTTGCCACTGCCGGATCGGCCGAGAAGTGTGCGGCTTGCACCGATCTGGGCGCCGAGCGGGCGAACAACTACCGCGACGAGGATTTCGTCGAGGTCATGCGCGCCGAGGGCGGTGCTGACTTGATCCTCGACATGGTCGGCGGCGACTACATCCCCCGCAACATCCGCGCGCTGGCCGATGACGGGCGGTTGGTGCAGATCGCCTTTCTGCAAGGCCCCAAGGTCGAAGTAAACTTTGCCCAGATGATGACCCGGCGGCTGACGCTCACGGGGTCGACCCTGCGCCCGCAAAGCGACCTGGCCAAGGCCCGCATCGCCGACAGCCTGCGCGAACATGTGTGGCCGCTTTTGTCCGCCGGTCGCCTCGGGCCGGTGATGGATTCCGAGTTCCCGCTGGAAGAGGCCGCCGCCGCCCATGCCCGCATGGAAAGCTCGAACCATATCGGCAAGATCGTCCTGAAGGTGGCGGACCGGTAGGCCGGCCCGTCCGCATCCCGCGCGGAGACACGGGCGCAAGCCCGCCGCGCATCGCAGCCGCGCCCCCAACGCGGCGGCGATTTTGATGCGCTTGGCGCGCCGTTTCCAGGTCACGCGGATGTTGCTGGGATAAAGCAATAGGCACCACGGATCGGATCGCCACCGCGCGCGCCTGCGATACGCTGCCCATGGCGCACCGGACCGGTAGGCCCTACCGCACCGGCTGGAACAGCGCGTCGTCCATCGTGCAGTCCCGCACCACGTCGCGTCCGCAGGGCACCGGGTCGAGCGATTTGGAGAGGCAGATGCGCGCCTCCTGGATGTGGCCATCGCGGCAGGTGATGGTGATCATGTCCGGCTCCAACGTCGGATTGGCCTTCAGGAACGCCTGTTCCACAACGGACGCGGGCAGGCGCACCGGATCCTCCAGTCGCCGGAACACATCGGGCCGGGCGATGCTGTCATAGGCGTCGCGCGACAGGGCATAGTAGTCCTCGGCCGGGATACCCGCACAGGAGCCGTGCTTGCGCCACTGGTACCAGGCCAGCCCGCCCGTTCCCATGATATCGGCCATCGACCCGGTCAGACCACGCGAGGGCGGACGCTCGGCGGTCTGGCAAAAGCTGGGCCACCCTTGGTGGTATTGCGGCCAGAGCCCGTGCAGCGTCCACCCAAAATCGTGGCGCGGGTGGCATTGGTCGCTGTCTTTCGCGTCGCCCTCGATGGCACACCAATTGGGCGACCAGCTCAGTGCCATGACGTAATAGTCAAACTCGCCGGCCACCTCGCCCTCGGCCCGGGCCAGTGTTGCGGTCAACATGAGGGCAATGATCCAACGCATTCGCTCTTCCCTTTGAAACCCGGGCCGACTATATACCCGCCACGTTCCCCGACAACGGAAACCGTTCCGGCCCCGCCCGGGACCGCCTGCCAAGCCAGGCGTCGGGAGAGATTTGATTAGGAGAGACGACATGAGCAAACCGATCATGGCAAAGGCGACCGCGGTCTGGCTGGTGGACAACACCACGCTGAGCTTCAAGCAGATCGCCGATTTCGTCGGTATGCACGAGCTCGAAGTTCAGGGCATTGCCGACGGTGATGTGGCCGCGGGCGTGAAGGGCTTCGATCCGGTCGCGAACAACCAGCTGGACCAGGAAGAGATCGACAAGGGCGAGCAGGATCCGCTCTACAAGCTCAAGCTCAAGTTCAACCCCGCCGCCGTGGGCGAAGAAAAACGCCGTGGCCCGCGCTACACGCCGCTCTCCAAGCGTCAGGACCGCCCGGCCGCGATCCTGTGGCTGGTCAAGTTCCACCCGGAACTGACCGATGCGCAGGTCTCCAAGCTCGTGGGCACCACCAAGCCGACGATCCAGTCGATCCGCGAACGCACCCATTGGAATATCGCCAACATCCAACCCATCGACCCGGTCGCCCTGGGCCTCTGCAAGCAGTCCGAGCTGGACCAGGCGGTGCAGAAGGCCGCCGAGAAGAAGGTCGCCGAAGGTGCGGTCATGTCCGACGATGAGCGTCGCAAGCTGGTGAGCACCGAGCAATCCCTCGGCATGGAGGCCGAACCCAAGATCCCGACCGCGATCGAGGGGCTCGAGACCTTCAGCCTGTCCGACGACAAACCCGAGGAAAAGGAAAAGAGCGACAGCGAATACCTCGACGCCGACAGCTTCTTCAACCTGCCTGAGGACAAGGATGACGACGACGAGGACGACGACCGCTAAGCGGCATCCTCCGGATCGACAGGACCGAACGCCCGGCCGTCTTGCACTGCCGGGCGTTTCTGTGTGTGCTGACCGGAACGCATCAAGGAGACGTATCATGCGCATCGCGGTCATCGGGCGGGGTCTGGTCGGGTCGGCGGCCGCGCGGCACCTGTCGGCGCAAGGGCACGAGGTGGCGCTGATCGGCCCGACAGAGCCTGCTGACAAGGCCGGCCACACGGGCGTCTTCGCCTCGCATTACGACGAGGGGCGGATCACCCGGGGGATCGACCCCTGGCCCTTTTGGGCGCGGGTCAGCCGCGCCTCCATCGCGCGGTACCGCCAGATCGAGGCGGAAAGCGGCATCGCCTTCTACACCGAACGCGGCATCCTCATGGCCGGCCCCGCGGGCAGTGCGCCCATCGGGCGGGTCGCGGCCGTGGCCAAGGCACAAGGCATCACCTGCACCCATTTCGATGCGCAGGGCCTTGCACAGAGGTTCCCCTATTTCCGCTTCGACGGCCCGATGCTGGGCGTCTTCGAAGACGCGCAATCCGGCTTCATCAGCCCGCGCCGCCTGGTCGCCGCCCAGTCGGAGGCCGCGCGCCGGAACGGGGCCACGCTGGTCGAGGCCGTGGCGACCAGTGTTCGTGAGACGGGCAGCGGTGTGGTGGTCGAGACAGAGGCAGGCCCAGTCGAAGCCGATCAGGCGCTGGTCGCCGCGGGCGGCTTTTCAAACATGGTGCTGCCCCGGCCGCTCGACATCCGGGTCTATGCTCGTACGGTGGCGCTGTTCGAAGTGAGCGAGGCCGAGGCCGCGCGGCTGTCGTCCATGCCGCCGCTCATCTACCTGATGCCGTCGGGCGAGGATCCTTACCTCTTGCCACCGATCCGCTATCCGGACGGGAAATGGTATCTGAAACTGGGCGGCGATCCCGAGGATCATGTGCTGGAAGACGTAGAGGCGACCAAGGCCTGGTTCCGCTCGGGCGGATCAAAAGAGGTGATGGCGCATCTCCATGCGCAGATCATCGACCGGATGCCCGATCTGCGCATCGAGTCTGTCAGCCGCGCGGCCTGCGTGACGACCTACACGCCCGACAACATCATGGCGCTCGAGCGGGTGTCGGACCGGGTGTCGGTGGCCGTGGGCGGCTGTGGACGCGGGGCGAAATGCAGCGACGAGCTGGGGCGGCTGGGGGCCGAGGTGGCGCTGGGCCGCGATCTGCCCGATTGGGCACGCGAGGCCGCGGTGGCCTGACATGGCAGGCAAACCGTGAGGTCCCGGGGCAGGCCCGGGACGGGATCTCAAAGGGGTTTGCGGGCGCGCAACGCGGCGCCGATGGTGCCATCGTCGAGATAGTCGAGCTCGCCCCCCACCGGCACGCCCTGGGCGAGCGAGGTGAGCTGCACCCGGCCCTCCAGCTGGTCGGCGATGTAATGGGCCGTGGTCTGCCCATCGACCGTTGCATTCAGCGCGAGGATCACCTCGGTCACGCCTTCATCTGCCACCCGGCGCACCAGTTGCGGAATGCGCAATTCGTCCGGACCCACGGCGTCGAGCGCCGAGAGCGTGCCGCCCAGAACGTGGTAGCGGCCCTTGAACATGCCGCCCCGCTCCATCGCCCAAAGATCGGCCACATCCTCGACCACGCACAGCTCGCCCGTGGCGCGCTTTTCACTTTGGCAGATGTCGCAGATCTCGGTCGTGCCGATATTGCCGCAGTTCACGCATTCCCGCGCGGTCGCGGCCACGCGCGCCATCTGGTCGGCAAGCGGGCCCAGAAGCAGCGCGCGCTTGCGGATCATGTAGAGCACCGCGCGGCGCGCCGAGCGGGGGCCAAGCCCTGGCAGCTTGGCCATCATGTCGATCAGCGCCTCGATATCGTCGGTGCCGCCCATGGCCTAGAACGGCATCTTCATGTCCTTGGGCAGGCCCAGTTCCTCGGTCAGCTTGGCCATTTCTTCCTGCGCGCGGTCGCTGGCTTTCTGCTGGGCGTCCTTGATCGCGGCGAGGATCAGGTCCTCGACCACTTCCTTGTCATCGCCGTTGAAGATTGACGGGTCGATGTCGAGCCCCTTGAGCTCGCCCTTGGCGCTGCAGGTGGCCTTGACCAGACCCGCGCCCGACACGCCCTCGACCATGATGTTATGCATCTCGTCCTGGAGCTCGGCCATCTTGGTCTGCATCTCCTGGGCTTTCTTCATCATCCCGGCCATGTCGCCGAGTTGTCCGAGGCCTTTGAACATCTTTCTCTCCTGGTCTGATCGCCGCTGCGGGGCGGGCGGTATCGATAACTCTTCCCTCACATATCGCAGCGCAGGGCGAGCTTCACAAGGTTGGGCCCGCTCAGTCGTCTTCGAAGGGATCCCATTCGTCGCTCACCTCGGGCAGTGCGTCGGCCTGGGCTTCGGCGGCGACCTCTTCGGCGGTGCGGATGGTGGTGATCCTGGCCTTGGGAAAGGCCTGCAGAACGGCCCGAACCATCGGGTGCTCTTCTGCCTCGGCGCGCAGGGCGTTTTCCTCGGCATCGCGCTTTTCGGAGATGGTGTCTGCACCGCCCTCGTTCACCAGCGTGACGGCCCAGCGGTTGCCGGTCCAGGCCTGAAGCCGCGCGCCCAGGCGTTGGGCAAGGTCGGCCGGGGCATCCTGGGTCGGCACGAATTCTATGCGGCCGGGCTGGTAGGCGGCAAGGCGCACGCACCCCTCAACCTCGATCAGAAGCTTCGCGTCGCGGTTGGCGCGGATCAGCTCGACCACATGTTCGAAGGTGGGGAAGCGCGCGAGCGCCTGATCGGTGGCGATGGCCTGCACCTGTCCGCCGCTCGATCCGGTTGCCCCATGCGATGCGGTCGGGCCATGCGACGCCATGGGCCCGCCTGACACCGGTGTCTGCGGCGCAGCGTGGCTGCCCATGGCCGATGCCCCCGCCTGGGGCGCAGATGCCACCCCGCCGCCGCCCGGGCCGGGTGCGGGTGGGATGGGGCCCGCGTCTTGCAGCTTGCGCACAAGCTCTTCGGGGCTGGGCAATTCGGCCACATGGGTCAGGCGGATCACCGCCATCTCGGCGGCCATCATGACGTTGGGCGCGCCTGCGACCTCGTCGAGCGCCTTCAGAAGCATCTGCCAAATCCGGGTAAGCGCCCGCATGCCTAACGCATCGGCCATGGCGCGGCCGCGCGCGCGCTCGTCGGGGCCCACGGTCGGGTCTTCCGCGGCCTCGGGCGTGATCTTGACCACGGAAATCCAGTGGGTGATCTCGGCCAGGTCGCGCAGCACCGCCATCGGGTCGGCCCCGTCGGCATATTGCGCGGCCAGCTCGGCCAGCGCGCCCGCCGCGTCGCCCTTCATGATCAGATCGAAGAGGTCCATGACCCGGCCCCGGTCCGCCAGGCCCAGCATCGCGCGCACCTGTTCGGCGGTCGTCTCGCCCGCACCGTGGCTGATCGCCTGGTCGAGCAGCGATGTTGCATCGCGGGCCGAACCCTCGGCGGCGCGGGTGATCAGCGCCAGCGCCTCATCGGTGATCTGCGCGCTTTCCCGGTCGGCGATGCGGCGCAGCAGGCCGATCATGTCCTCGGGTTCGATCCGGCGCAGGTCAAAGCGCTGGCAACGCGACAGGACCGTCACGGGCACCTTGCGGATCTCGGTCGTAGCGAAGATGAACTTCACATGCGCCGGTGGTTCCTCGAGCGTCTTCAACAGCGCGTTGAAGGCCGAGGTGGACAGCATGTGCACCTCGTCGATGATGTAGATCTTGTAGCGCGCGCTGGCGGCCCGGTAGTGGACGCTGTCGATGATCTCGCGGATGTCGCCCACGCCGGTGCGGCTGGCGGCGTCCATCTCCATCACGTCCACATGGCGGCCTTCCATGATCGCCACGCAGTGTTCGCACTGCCCGCAGGGGTCCGTCGTGGGCCCGCCGTTGCCGTCCGGCCC
>PR_CR_10_Liq_1_inCRDRAFT_1001805_pt1 | contig 11605 bp, 9 predicted proteins | sample PRCRCaboRojoPR_3_FD_10241 | JGI IMG/M metagenome (IMG submission 10241) | reverse complement strand
GGAGTACGAGCCGGCGGACGCCGGCAGCGGCCACACCGGCCGCCACATCGGTCCACAGCGCCAGCAGCGTCTCGGCGCCGGCGCTCAGCGTGCCGGCGACGGCCGCATGCTCTGGGCTGTGGCCGATGTCCAGCGCAGGCAGCACGAGCAGCCGCGGGCCGGTGTCGCCCCGCGCCCGCAGCAGCTCCAGGGTGCGGGAGACGAGGCCGGCGCTGATGGCGGCGTCCGTGGCGAGCGGCAGATGCGGGCCGTGCTGCTCCACCGCCGCCACCGGCAGCAGGGCGACGGTCGCATCGACATCCAGTGCCGCCAGGTCTGCGGCCGTGAGGTCCTGCCAATAGCCCGATGCGACCGTGCTCACGGCACGCTGGCCCGATGTCGCCGGCGACTGCGCCGACGGGCGCCGTCAGGCACGGCCAGGACCGACGACCAACGCACTCAGGCGACGGCCACCAGCTCCAGATCGAACACCAGGTCGTGTCCGGCGAGGGGATGGTTGCCGTCGACGGTGACGTTCTCGTCGTCGAACTGCGCGACCGTGAAGCTCACGGTCTGGCCCTCGGGACTGCGGGCGTTGAGGACCATGCCGACGGCGAGCTCGATGTCGTCCGGGATCACCGAGCGCGGCACGGTCTGGGTCATTTCCTCGTTGCGGGCGCCGTAGGCGGAATCGCAGGGGATGGTGACGGACTTCTGCTCGCCGGGCGTCATGCCCACGAGGGCGCTCTCGAACCCGGCGATGGTCTCGCCCTGGCCCAGCGTCAGCTGCAGGGGCTCGGCGCCGCGCGAGGAGTCGAACTCGGTGCCGTCCACCAGGCGGCCGGTGTAATGGACCTTGACGGTGTCACCGACGGCGGCGGTCTTCTGGGTGTCTGCGGACATTGGCTGATCCTCTGGGGTTGCTTGCGGGGGTGATCTGCTGCGGAGGCCCGCCGGGCAGTCCGGCAGACCGCGGGCGCCGACCCCGTGCACGAACGCGGCCGACCGAGAGGTCATTGCATGAGTGCTCACCTTAGAACAGCGCACCCCGTGGGTGCAAACGCTCGGAATCTGGGCTTGTGCCGCCGCGGGCGGGCGCCGGGGCGCCCGTACCTCCGAACGCCGTGACTATGACCCAGCGCTCAACCGCGGCGTCAGCTGAATGCGCCGCCCTCGCCGTTGGTGTAGTCGAAGGTGATTTCCTCGCCGGGCGCGATGCGGCGCGCCGCGTAGAGATCGAAGCCGTCGAAGGCGGCATTGGGGCTGGCACTGTGGTTCAGCCAGCGCAGCAGGTTGCGCCCGCTGCGCCCCGTCCAGTGCTCGCCGTCGGTGCTGACCCAGAGCACGTAGGTGCCGTTGCGGCGCGCGGCGGGACCGGCGTAAGTGCCGATGTAGTCACCGGGCGCGAAGGCGATGCGCGCGAAGCAGCCCTGGCCGTGAATGGGCGACGGACCGCGGCGGACGCGCTCGCGCAGGCGCCCCGGACCTGCACCGCCAGCGCCACCGCCAGCTGCGCCGGCGCCGGTTGCCGGGCCGTCCTCCACCCCTGCCCCGGGCTCGGGCATCAATCCCGGCGTGCGGCCTCGAAGGCGGCCGCAAGCGCGCCCCGGGGCGCCTGGTCCTGCTCGCTGCGTCCGGCACGACCCTGCCGGCGCTTGCCGCCGTCCGCCGGGCGCGGCTGCCCGCCGCCGGGGGCTGCCCGGTCGGCCTTGCCGCGCGCCTGTCCCGGCCCGGTTTCCGCCGGCGCATCATCCAGTCGCATGCTGAGCCCGATGCGCCGCCGCTCCAGGTCCACGGCCAGCACCTTGACCTTCACCACCTGTCCCGACTGCACCACCTGGTGCGGGTCCTTCACGAAGCGGTCCGCGAGCTTCGAGATGTGCACCAGGCCGTCCTGATGCACGCCGATGTCCACGAAGGCCCCGAAGTTGGTGACATTGGTCACCGTGCCCTCCAACACCATGCCGGGCCTGAGGTCCTCCGGCGCCTCGATGCCCTCCTTCAGCGCTGCTGTGGCGAAGGCGGGGCGCGGGTCACGGCCGGGCTTCTCCAGCTCCACCAGGATGTCGCGCACCGTGGGTGTGCCAAACACCGCATCGGCATACTCCCCGGCGGAGAGCGTGCGCAGGATTTTGCGGTCGCCCATGAGCGCCGTGACAGGCTTGCCGGTGCCCGCGACGATGCGTCGCACCACCGGATAGGCCTCGGGGTGCACGGCGGAGGCGTCCAGGGGCTCGTCGCCGTCGCGGATGCGCAGGAAGCCCGCGCACTGCTGAAACGCCTTGTCGCCGAGCCGCGGCACGTCGAGCAGTTGGGCGCGGTTGCGAAACGGCCCCCGCTGGTCGCGGTGCTGCACCAGATTCTCGGCCAGGGTCGCCGAGATGCCCGACACCCGCGCAAGCAGTGGTGCGGAGGCCGTATTCAGGTCCACGCCCACTGCGTTCACGCAGTCCTCCACCACCGTGTCCAGCGAGCGCGCCAGCCCGGTCTGGTTCACGTCGTGCTGGTATTGGCCGACGCCGATGGACTTGGGGTCGATCTTCACCAGCTCCGCCAGGGGGTCCTGCAGCCGGCGGGCAATGGACACCGCCCCGCGCAGGGAGACGTCCAGCTGCGGCAGCTCGTGGGAGGCGTACTCCGAGGCCGAATAGACCGAGGCGCCCGCCTCGCTCACCATGACTCCGGTAATGCCGAGCTCCGGGTGGCGCTTGGCGAGATCGCGCACCAGCCGGTCCGTCTCCCGCGAGGCGGTGCCGTTGCCGATGCTGACCAGCCTGACGCCGTGCTCGCGGCAGAGCTTGGCGAGGGTGGCGATGGTCGCATCCCACTGGTTGCGGGGCGCATGCGGGAAGACGCTGTCGGTGGCCAGCACGCGGCCGGTGCCGTCCACCACGGCCACCTTGACGCCGGTGCGAAGCCCAGGGTCGAGACCCATGGTGGGCACACGGCCCGCGGGGGCGGCCATCAGCAGTGCGCGCAGATTGGTGGCGAAGACGCGGATGGCCTCGGCCTCTGCCGCCTCCAGCAGGCGCCCTTTCAGGTCCAGGTCGAGCCGGGTCAGGAGCTTGATGCGCCAGGCCTTGCGGGCGGTCTCCACCAGCCAGGCGTCGCCCGGGCGGCCGCGGTCGGCGATGCCCAGCTGCACGGCCACGCGGGCGCGCAGCGGCGCGTCTGCATCGGGCGCGTCGCCGGCGGCGAGCTCCAGGCTCAGCACACCCTGGTTACGACCCCGGAACAGCGCCAGCGCGCGGTGGGACGGAATCCTGTGGATGGGCTCGGCGTGGTCGAAATAGTCGGAGAACTTGGCGCCCGTGCCCTCCTGGCCCGGCAGGACCCGGGACTTGAGGACGCCGCGCTGCCACAGCGTCTCGCGCAGCTCGCCCACCAGCTCCGGGTCCTCCGCAGCCCGCTCCATCAGGATCTGCCGGGCGCCCTCCAGGGCCGCCGCGGCGTCGGCCACACCCTGCTCCGGACGCACGAAGTCCGCCGCCTGCGCCTCGGGGGCAAGCTCCGGCCTGGCCAGCAGCGCGTCCGCCAGCGGCCCGAGGCCCGCCTCCCGGGCCATCTGCGCCTTGGTGCGCCGCTTGGGCCGATACGGCAGGTAGAGGTCTTCCAGGCGCTGCTTGCTGTCGGCGGCCTGCACGGCCTCGCGCAGGGTGTCGCTCAGCTTGCCCTGCTCCTCCAGGCTCTTCAGCACCGTCGCCCGGCGGTCTTCCAGCTCCCGCAGATAGCCGAGGCGCTGCTCCAGCAGGCGCAGCTGGGCGTCGTCCAGGCCGCCGGTGGCCTCCTTGCGGTAACGGGCGATGAAGGGGACGGTGGCGCCGCCGTCGAGCAGGCCCACGGCCGCCTCCACCTGCGCGGCGCGGACGGAGAGCTCTTCAGAAATGACTTGAACGATGGATGGCATGCCTTTGAATCGGGTCCGAATCGTGCGGGACCCCCATTCTAGGCAATGGCAGGCGGGCTCGCCACGCCCGCAGGCGCGCGCGGCGTGGCGGTCTAGTCGATGCGGCAACGCTCGCCGTAGACGGCCATGACGGCCTTCAGCTCTGCAAGCACCCAGGCGCGCTCGGCGTTGTCGAGGTCGGATGTCTCGGGCAGATCGACACCCTGCTCCAGGGTGTCGATGGCATCCCACACCCTGCGGCATCCGCGCTCGCAGATGGTCTCGACGCGTACCTCCAGCAAAGGTTTCTGCTGTGCCGCCAAGGCTGTGCCTCCCACCGTGTCATCGGCTGGTCGATCAGACGTTGCTGATACACCAAAGTATGCGGCATCCCAAGGCCGATGTCAGCGGTTTGTTGGCTGCTGTCGTGGATTTCCTCAATCCCGCCGTGCACGACTCTCGGCTGCCCCGGCGGCGGCCGGGAGTGCGGGCGCCGGCGCAGCCAGGCCGCGCCGTTCGCGTTATCCTTGCGGGCCGATGGTATTCGCCTGGACCTTCAAGCCCCGCCCTGAGCCGATCCGGACGCGCCGGAGACCCGCCTTCAGATCATGCCTGCTGTGAACCTCCAACGCGCCGACGTGTGTAAGATCGGGCGCCGCCTGCTGCTCGCGAGCGGCGCCGTGGCGGCGCTGGTCACACTGGGCGCCCTGGGCCTCGGGGCCTGGCTGCTGCAGGCGGAATCGGCGGCGGCGGAGCTCACCGGCACGGACGCGGCGGCGCTTGCCCGCATGGGCGCTCAGCTGCTCGCGCTGCAGACGGTGGCGCTGACGAGCCTGGCGCTGGTCTTCCTGACGGCGCTGTGGCGGCTGCGCGGCCAGCTGTCGGCCCTGGCGGAGAGTCGGGAGCGCAATCGGGCCATCGTCGACAAGATGGTGGACGGCGCCATCCACATCGATGCCCGGGGCCGCCTGGTGGCGCTGAACGCAGCGGCCGAGCGCATGTTCCAGCGCGACAGCGGCGCCGTGCGCGGCGAGCCGCTGTCGATGCTGCTCGCCGTCGCACATCGCGACGAAGTCGAGGCCTGCATTCGCGGCCCCCAGGGGGCCGGCTGCCGGCCCATCAACGCCGCCCGCGAGCTCACCGGACTGCGCCGCGACGGCAGCGAGTTCCCCCTCTACCTGGCACTGAGCGAAGTCTCAGTGGGCGCAGAGCCCGTGTTCACCGCCATCGCCCGGGATCTCACCGAGACGCGCCGGCGCATGGAGGAGCTGGCCGAGGCCCGCGATCAGGCCATGGCCGCGGACCGCGCCAAGAGCCAGTTCCTGGCCATCATGAGCCATGAGATCCGCACGCCCATGAACGGCATCCTGGGCATGCTGGATCTGCTGCGCGACGGCGCCCTGACGGCCCAGCAGCGCGAGTTCATCGACACCGCGGAGCAGTCGAGCCAGGTGCTGCTCGGCATCATCAACGACATTCTGGACCTGTCGAAGATCGAGGCCGGCAAGCTTGAGCTGCAGCAGATCGACTTCGACCTGCGCGCCACGGTGGAGGAGGTCACGGCGCTGGCCGCCGGCCACGCCCGTGACAAGCAGCTGGAGGTGGTGAGCTTCATCGAGCAGGACGTGCCCACCAGCGTGGTGGGTGACCCCTTCCGACTGCGCCAGGTGCTGATGAACCTCACCAACAACGCGCTCAAGTTCACCGACCGCGGCGAGGTCGTGGTGCATCTCACCGCCATGGAGGTGGCGGACACCGGGGCGCGCATTCGCATCAGCGTACGCGACACGGGCATCGGCATCGACGAAGAGGTGCAGCGTCAGCTGTTCCGGCCCTTCTCTCAGGGTGATGCGTCCACCACGCGCCGCTTCGGCGGCACCGGCCTGGGGCTTGCCATTTCCAAGCGGCTGGTGGAGCTGATGGGTGGGGACATCGGCATGGCGAGCACCCCGGGGCACGGCGCGACCTTCTGGTTCACGGTGACCCTGGGCCGGGCCGCCGAGCCCGCCGAGCAGCCCGCTGCGGACCTGCACGGCGTGCGCGTGCTCATCGTCGACGACAATGCCACCAACCGCCTGATTCTGGAGAACTATCTGGGCAACTGGGGTGCCGAGAGCCACAGCGTCGCCGGCGGTCTGGAGGCGCTGCGGGCGCTGCAGCAGGCCCGGGACGCCGGGCGCCCCTTCGCGCTCGCCATCCTCGACATGCAGATGCCCGAGATTGACGGGCTGGAGCTGGCGCAGCGCATCAAGGGTGACGCGACCGTCGCCGGCACCAGGCTGCTGATGCTGAGCTCGCTGGGCTTCCCCGGCGCGGACGCCCGGCGCGCCGGTATCGGCGTCAGCCTGCTGAAGCCGGTGCGCCAGAACCTGCTGCACGAGGCGGCACTCAAGGTGCTCGGCGTGGGCGACCGCGAAACCGGCGAGGTCGCCGCAGGCCCGCCCCGGGAGCAGTTCCGGGCACGGGTGCTGGTGGCCGAGGACAACCCGGTCAACCAGCGCGTGGTGGTGCTGATGCTCCAGCGCTTCGGCATCCGCGCCGAGGTGGCCGGCAACGGCCGCCTCGCGACGGAAGCCCTGGCAGGAGAGCACGGCTTCGATCTCGTGTTCATGGACATGCAGATGCCTGTGCTGAGCGGTCAGGACGCCACCCGCGAGATCCGCCGCCAGGAGGCCCACAGGGGGCGCACCGCGGTGCCCATCGTCGCCATGACGGCATCGGCCACCGCCGCCGACCGCAAGGCCTGCCTCGCCGCCGGCATGGATGATTTCATCCCCAAGCCCGTGCAGCGCGACGCGCTGGAAGCGGCGCTGCGGCGCTGGCTGCCGCAGCGTGCGCTGCCCACGGGCGCGGGTGCCGCAGGCAGCACGGTGGCGTGAGCTCGCCACCATCCCACCGTGGGCGACCGCGACCGCGCCCGCGCCTTGACAACCAACCCCGACCCTGATCGGAACCAAGCCGCTCCATGGACAGCATCCAGATTGCCCTGCTCGCCTTCGTGCAGGGGCTCACCGAATTCCTGCCCATCTCCAGCTCCGGGCATCTGATCCTGACACCCCTGTTGTTCGGCTACGAGCTCCAGGACCTCTCCTTCGACGTCGCCGTGCACCTGGGCACCCTCGCCGCCGTCCTGCTGTACTTCCGGCGCGACCTCGTGGCCATGGGGACGGCCATGCTCGCCGGGGCACGCGGGGGCGCCGGCCCCGAGCAGCGCAAGGACGCCCGGCTCGGCTGGATGGTGATCATCGCCACCCTGCCCGTGCTGGTGCTGGGGCTGCCGCTGAAGCAGGTGCTGGAGGTGCTGCGCAGCGACGACACGCTCATCGCGCTGGTGATTGCCGGCACCACCATCGGCTTCGGGCTGCTCCTGTGGTACGCCGATGTGCGCGGCAGCCGCCGCCTGGACGAGTACGCCATCAACTGGGTGGCGGCGCTGTTCATCGGCCTGTTCCAGGCCATCGCCATCATCCCCGGCACCTCCCGCTCGGGCATCACCATGACGGCGGGGCTTTTCATCGGACTCACGCGGCACGCCGCCTCCCGCTTCTCCTTTCTGCTGGCCATTCCGACCATCCTGCTCGCGGGTGCTGTCGCCACCAAGGATCTGCTTCAGGCCACCGGCGCCATTGACTGGACGGCCCTGGTCATGGGCGCCCTGCTGTCCTTCATCGTCGCTTATCTCACCATCCACTTCTTCCTGGCGTTCATCGAGCGCGTCAGCATGCTGCCCTTCGTGCTCTACCGGCTGCTGCTGGGTGGGGTCATTCTGTGGCTGGTGCTGATGTGAGCGCTGGTTCGACGGCGCCGGGTCCGATGCACCTGGGCTCAGGCGGCGGGGATTCGACAGCCATGACCGGCCCCTGCACCGAGCGCACCTGCTCAGCGGGGATGCCGCCGGTGTCGCGGTTTCGGGTGTGCATCCAGTGCCGGATGGCCGCCGCATCGCCGCCCACCAGGGCATAGAGACTTCGGTAACAGCGAATCAGCAGCAGCGCCAGCTCCCCGGCCTTACTGTCGGGGTCCAGACCACGGCTGAACGCGGTGCGCTCGCGGCCGACGATCTCGGCCAGTTGCTGCTGCGACAGGCCGAGTCCGTTGCCGGCGTTCAGCAACGCTTTGGTCAAGACTGCCCGTGGGTCGGGAGGCGCGACGGGAGCGGCGTGTACGGGGGCGTGCATTTCGGGAAAGCCCGGGATTAACTGTTGCCTACGCAACGTATAGGTCAGGATTGTGGTATTTGCAACGTCAAGGGCGATGGCCGTGAGCCACATCCAGCCACTGGGTCAGCGCCGCGAGCACCCGCCGGCCCTTCTCGGCGTCGCTGGCGAAGGGGGCGCGGCTCAGCTCGATCATGACCCAGGGCAGCTCCGCGGCATGGGCACGGACGATATAACCGCCGCTGAATGGCCGGTTCAGGGTCACCTCGCCGCCGAAGTGCCGCTGGAAGCAGTCCACGAGCCCCTCGGCCCAGTCCGGCGGGCAGGCGCCGTTGCCGTCGCCGATGCAGACCTCAGGGCGCGGCTGGCCGCAGTCGGGGCCCACCGGCGGGCCGGCGGCGGCCATGGTGTGGCAGTCCACCCCGAGCAGCACGCCGCTGCCGGCAAGCTCGGTGAGCTTGTGGTGATAGGGCCGGTGCCAGCGCTGGAGCAGGGTCTCCACCGTGGCGGGCGGCAGCGGCGCGCGGTAGACCGGCTGGTCCCAACAGGTGTGCGTCTTCACGACGCCGTCCTTGCGCAGGTCGCCCTCGGCACGGTTCAGGTCCACGAAGGCGCGGGCGATGTCGGTGGTGACATAGTGCGCCACCCGGTCGCGCAGCACGGCGTAGATGGCGGCGGCACCCTCGTCGCCGTCACGCGCGATCTGTGCCGGCGTGAGCAGGCTCAGGCGGGCGACCTCGTCGGGCACCAGGAGCCCGGCATGGGGCACGGAGATCAGGAGCGGCAGCCGGTCCACGCCGAGCACTCAGCGTCAGTCGGCGGGGCCGGCGGCGGAGCCGTCACGGCGCGGGTCGGCGACGCCGATGCAGGCGTCACCCTCGCGCAGCACCAGCTGCACGCAGCCGAGGTAGAAGCTGTAGGGGTCGCGTGGATCGACCTCGAAGCCATGCCGCGCCAGCTCCCGGGGGATGTCGTCGCGCATGCGCGCCGCCTCCAGGGCGACCTTGCCGGGGAGGCTGCAATGCAGCCGCGGCGCTTCCACGGCGTCCAGCGGCGTCGCGCCGCGCTCCAGGCGCAAGAGCACCTGCAGGATGGCGGAGACGATGCGCTCGCTGCCCGGCGAGCCGATGGCAAGCCAGGGCCTGCTGCCGCGGAAGACGATGGTGGGCGCCACCGACGCCCAGGGCACGGCGTTGGGCCTCAGATAGTAGGGATGGGCGATGTCCTGGTACTCGAAGGCGCTTATGTAATTGTTGTAGATGAAGCCGAGCGTCGGGCTCACGGTGAAGGAGCCGTAGACGCGCTCGATGGACTGGGTGAGCGCCACGACGTTGCCGGCGGCGTCCATGACGGACAGATGCGTGGTTTCGCCGCTGTGGCCCCGCCGGCGCCGGGCGATGCTGCCGCCCTCCCCCTTCAGCAGCCGGGCCTTGATACGCCGGGCCACGCGCTTGGCGTAATCCAGATGCGTGATGTCCTCGCCCAGCTCCAGCTCCTGGGCGAACAGCGCCGGGTCCTCCGGGCGGTCAGCGCGGTCCAGGTTGGCCCGGCGAATGACATGCGCCAGCAGCAGTGCGCCGCGCGGGTTGTCCGGGTCCCGCGCCGCCGCGGGAAACTGCTCCAGCAGGTTCAGCGCCTCGATCAGCGTACGCCCGGCGCCGGGGGGCGGGAAGGTGAACACCCGCTTGTGCGCGAAGTGGGTCGCCAGGGGGCGGCGCTCCGTGGGCCAGGGGATCTGCGCCAGATCGTCGTCCCGCAGCAGACCGTCGTTCGCCACCATGTCGGCATGGATGGCCCGGGCGATGTCCCCCTGATAGAAATCCTCGACGCCATGCTCGGCCAGGCGCCCCAGCGTCGCGGCCAGCGTCGGCTGGCGGAAGCGCGCACCGATGGGATAGGGCGTCCTGCCGTCCTTCAGGAAGAAGGCGCCGGCGGAGTGGTTTTTGAGGTGCTTGAGCTCCCGGCGCGTCAGGTGATGCTGGAGCGGCGAGATGCGATACCCCTCCTCCGCCAGGCGAATGGCCGGAGCCAGCACATCGTGGAGGGTCTTGGTGCCGTAGTGCTTCAGCGCATAGGCCAGCACCGCCGGCGTGCTCGGCACCGTGGTGGCGCGGTGCCCGCGCAGGCGCGCCGTGCGCGCCAGCTCGCCGGGCGGGGTGCGGTTCGGCGCCCGGGTGGCCCCGTCCAGGCAGAACTTGCGGCCCTCCGCCGACAGGTGCAGCAGCAGCATGGTCTGGCCGCCGAGGCCGCAGGCGGCGGGCTCCACCACGCACAGCGCAAAGGCGGCCGCCACCGCCGCGTCCACGGCATTGCCGCCGGCGGCGAGCATGGCCGCACCGGCTTCGCTTGCGTGGTAATGCTGGGTGGAGACCATGCCGCGGCGGGAGACGCTCACCCGCTGCGGGTGCACCACCCGGTGGTCGCCGGGGTCCGGCGGCGGCCCTTCCGGCGGTGTAACCTCCGGCTCCACGGCCCTGGTGCGAGCGCTCATGTCCGCCCTCAGCCGTCCAGCAGGCACTGCATCAGCAGCAGGGTGCGCTGCACCAGGCTGATGCGCGAGACGGCCTCGTCACTGGTGAAGAGATCGCTCGCCACCGGTCCCAGACCGCACACCACGGGCACCCGATCGGGCACCAGGCCGGCAGCGGAGGGCCACAGCGAGGAATCCGTCCCCAGCGGGATGTCCCACTCGGCAGCGATGTCCTTCAGGCCCTGTACCAGGGGCACATTGATCTTGCGCTCCGGCATGGGTGGCCGATCCGAGACCATCACCAGGTCCCAGTGCACGCCGCCGCCGCGCAGGATGGCGCGCATGGCCCGATCCAGCGCGGCCACCTGGACCTGGTCCGGATAAGACACCTGCAGCCCGATGCGCACGCGGTGCGGCAGCCGCATGGGGAAGGCGTCGGTGGCGATGTCCGACACGGACACGGCAACCCGTGTCTTGCGGTCCGTGAGGCCGGTGAGCTCGTCGAGCTTGCGGTAGAGCACGCGCATGACTTCCGCACTGCGGCCGGCCTGTCCCAGCCTGAGCGCCTTACCCTCCACCCGCAGCCGGTAGCGGCGCTGGCCGCGGCGGGAGGTGATGATGCGATCGCCGGCGTTGCCGGGGTTCAGCACCAGCACCCGGCCGGCATCGGCGCAGGCGCGGCGCAGCACCTCCGTGCTCTCCTCGCAGTCCCGGCCCTCGTCGGCGTAGATGGCGACGCCGAGCTTGGTGCGGTTCAGCCGTCGCACGTGCTTCACGGCGCGAAGCGCCATTTCCAGCATGGCCAGGGATGCCCGCGACGACCCCACCCCCTCGCCATAGAGCCATTCCGGGTCGCGGTGGAAGTGCTCCATGCCGAGCTGCGGGTTCACGGGCACGTCCAGGTGGCCGACCACCAGCGTACCGCCGGCGAGCCCGGCGGGGCTCTCCCAGGTCCAGATGTCGCGGTCGTCGGTGAGCTCGCGCACCAGGCGCAGACCGATGTCGGTCATCTGCTCGGTGAGACGCTGCGCGGCGAGGCGGATGCCCACGGGGTCGTCCGAGCGGCTGCCCACACCGGTCCACTCCTCCAGCAGCTTCTCGAGCCGGTCGCGG
>PR_CR_10_Liq_1_inCRDRAFT_1001804_pt1 | contig 11605 bp, 12 predicted proteins | sample PRCRCaboRojoPR_3_FD_10241 | JGI IMG/M metagenome (IMG submission 10241) | reverse complement strand
GGATAGTTACTTTGGAGGCTCTGGAGCCTTTTAAACAAAGTTTGCCTGCCCAAGACCCCCAGCCTCTTCCCTACCTCAACGAAACTGACCACTCCTCCTACAACATCAGGCTGGACAGCTTGATTAAAACTCCTTCAATGGAAGCTCCTCACAAAATTTCTGAGTCAAACATGCTTTACTTGTACTGGTCAATCACCCAGCAGCTAGCCCACCACACTGAGTCAGGGTGCAACTTGAGAGTAGGAGACATGATGGGAACTGGAACTATTTCAGGTCCTGACCAAAGCAGTTTGGGCTGTCTGCTCGAGTTGACTTGGGCTGGCAAGAACCCGATTGAGTTGCCCAGCGGAGAAAAAAGAACCTTTTTGGAAGACGGAGACGAGCTCATCCTTACAGGAGCTTGCACAGGGGAGGGCTATACAATCGGTTTCGGAGAAGTCGTTTCCAAAGTCACTCCTGCTCTCCAGGACAAATACTTTCATAATTAAGTTATGAATTAAATACTACTTTGCAGGGATATCGTTATAGACCTTGACTCTTTTGCCTTTGACCCACTCAGCTTCCTGAGAAACCCCAAACTCGTTAACGAAAGTACCTCTTCCGTGCTGCTTTCCGTTCTTCCAGTACCCAGAGTACTTTTTGCCGTTTGGCCAAAAGAACTCTCCGTAACCTTGCTTCTTGTCCTTTTCATAAGACCCTTTGTAAATTCTGCCGTCAGGCCAGATAAACTTGCCTTGGCCGTGCATTTTGTTGTTCACCCACTCGCCTTCGTACTTCCTCCCGTCGTTCCACACATACAGTCCCCTTCCTTCAATGTTGTTGTTTGAAAACTCTCCTTTGTACATCGAACGGTCTGCCCAGTGGAACTCCCCAAACCCGTGCTTGAGTCCTTCTTTGTAGTACCCTTTGTAGTACGCCCCGTCCGTCCAGGTTTCAACTCCGTAGCCTTCTTGTTTGTCTTTGGCCCACTCACCTTCGTAAGTGGCTCCGTCAAAGTGAATGTACTTGCCTTTGCCCTCTGCCATGTCGTTAACCCACTCTCCTTCGTACAAGTCCCCGTCTGCATGAACTAAGCGCCCCCACCCGTTAGCTCTGCCGTTTTTGAAGTAACCAATGTACTTAGACCCATCTTCCCACAAAAAGATGCCTTTGCCTTCTTTCAGTCCTTCTGCATTAGATTGTCCAATGTAAGTCCACCCTTCTTCAGACTCCAAAGGTTCCCCTAACTCAGGTGGTTCGTTGTTCAGCCACTTGAAGGTGCCCATTCTGTTCTCAGCAATTCTGGCTTTTTCGCTTTTGCTAGGGTAATTATCAACTTCTAACTTTTTGTCTGTACTGGATTCATATTTTATCGATTCAACTTTGGCTTTAGACTTAACTTCTTCAAGCACAACATCTGCATCTTCTCCTACATTCGTGGAACTTCCTATGCACGAACAAGAATTTCCCATTTAAAAATTATGTTAGTTGCTTATAAATGAACTGCGTAATATGCCTGAGCGAAGTCGCTGTTCCTTACTGCGAACTGGAGTGCACCCACGTTTTCTGTCAAAAGTGCATCCAAAAGTGGTGTGAAGAACACTCTAAATGTCCTGTTTGCAACAGTGAACTAGGAAAAGCTTCTTTGGTAACAGAAGAAGACTCTAAAAAAGAACTAGTTTTGAAGCCAGGCACTTCCCAACCTGTGCAGTCCCTTGACTGTCTGGACCACTCTTACTTCAGAAACGAACTAGGTAAGCTTTCGCGCCTTGCTTATGACATAGAAATAAGGCGCTTTAAACAAAGGAACTCACCTGGACAGCCCCACGAGTGGAAGTTACTCAGGGCTTTGTCCGAAAGAATACAGACCCTTACTGAACAGAACCAGAACTACGTCCAGTTTAACCCCGAAGAGTTGCTGACTGAAGTGTACGAACTAGACTCCAAACTAAAAATGGTCATGAACGGAAACGTACCTCCAGAACTAGTTCCTGAACCCGAGCCTTTAGAGATTGACTCAGACGAAGACTACGAGTACTATTAGTTTATGTAGTATAAAACTTGGTAAGTGTTTTGGAGGTTGCCTTGTTTGTCAAAGGTAGTTATGAGTCCATTTTTAATGTCAACAAAGTATACTACTTTGCCAGATAAGTTCAGAAGTGGCTTTTGTTGGCAGCCTTCTTTGATGGCTTTGTCAATGTCTCTGCTTACCCAGCCTGGCAGCTTAACTTCTTCTGTGCCTTTACGGATGAACCAGGTTTTCAAGAACTTCGAGTCCTGGCTGCCTGTGACTTCTGTTATGTTATTGACGTGGGTTGTGGAGTCTTTGATGCGAATCTGGCCCAAAGAGTAAGACATAGCTTTGGGGTTTATAGGACACCCTGTATGAGCAAAGCTTTTGAACCTTAGGTTTGCTAGTACGTCTTGAGTCTCTTCAGAGTTGCTTCGGAGGAGTTCTGTGTACTTTTCGAGGTAAACTTGTTCTAGTTTGTCGTTTTGGACTTCAACTGAGTCTATCTTTTTTTTGATGAAGTTAAACTGGTTATCAATCACCCTTTTGATTTGGGAGTAGGTTTTGTAGTAGTCGTTCAAGCATTTAAGGTTGGTTTCTTTAGCTTGGCTCCTTTTTTGCTTGATTTGAGTAACTGCCCAAAGCAGTTCAGAGTTCCAGGGTTTTTGAGGAACGCTTAGGTACTTGTTTGTATCTTCTTGTTGTTTGTGCAAGCATATCTTTTCGCTTTCCATTTTAGAGTTTAAATATGAAGCATTACGAAGTAATTGACGAGTCTGAAAGCCCTAGTTTTGTGTCTGAACAAGAACAAACAGAGGACCACGGCAAAGCCAGTCCACTCATAACACTCAACGTCAAAGTAACTGACTCAGACCTTCGAACTATTGAAGTTGACCCTAATAATTCAACAGGGCTGACTTTGAAAGAACTAGTACTTACTACTTAGCTTTTCTCTGAAGAACTCAAAAATAACAAAAGAGTCCGGCTTGTCTTTTCAGGGAAGCTAATGCACGACGAAACACCTCTAAGTTATCACAGTGAGTTTTAAGCAGACCTAAAAGACCAGTCTTTTGTACATGCTTTGGTTTCAGACCAAGTTTCACTCCAAGAACAACTATCTCCAAGAAGCACATCGCGCTATAGAGGAATAGGTAGACTAGAGTCTTCAGGATTCAATTCTGACGACATCCAGAATCTGAGGTACCACTTTCAAGCTATGTGCAGTTACTCAGGGTACTCTAGCAGTTCTGAAGAACAAAAGATTGCTTTGGAAAACAAGTGGATGGAAGGCAACTTGCCAGCTATCAATTCTAACTTATTAGACAGAGCACACATACTAGATGAAGAAACTTTTAGCAACGGAGACCTTTTTGACTTTATTTGGGGAGCTGTAGTTGGAGTCTTTTTGAGTGCATTAGGGTTGCTTTGTGTAAGGTTTACTTAGATAAAGTACTTCGACTTAAACTCCAAGCAGGTATTAGGGATTAAAGTAGGAACATGCTTTTCTGCGGTTATTTATACATTTGCTTTGCTAGCATTATTTGGAAGAACTAATTAACTGTAATTACCTTGTTTGTTTTCTTGGTTGTTTTTGATGAACTTAGTGATTCTGGGTTGGTTTTGGAGTTTCCTTTTTTGAGGCAATGGTTCAGAAACTTTGTGAAACACACCTCCGCACTGACTTTGGTGCCTAGCCCCTAAATACTACTTACACCAATGATCTCTGCTGGAAGGAGCTCTGTTCATAGCTCTTTTCACGTACCCAAAGAAAGGCTTCCAGTCTTTGCAAACTCCGTCACATCTCCAAACGTGTTTGCGGTAGTAGTCAACCTCATCCGAAAAGTTATGGCGCACTGTTACATTTAAGTTGGTTTTTTGGTTAACGTAAAACATCACACTTAAGAACTCAGGTCCATGCCCGTCTCTGCCTGAAGGAATGTTCAGTACCCAAAGGTAAGCGTGGATCATTTCGTGCAGAAGGGTTTCTTTGACATCATTTGCAGTTCTGTACTTTAGCAAGGGTTCTGAAAGCTTTATAGTTATAAGTCCCTGTTTCTTTTCGCAGATTCCCGCGCACAGGGTCATCCTTTTGCTCCAAGTCAGTTGCACTGCTCCTAACTTGTCTTCAAAGAACTGAACGTTGTAGGTCTGGAACAAGTCATAAACGTCTGGGAACTCAATAGCTTCCATTTAAGTAAGTCCCAATAATGTTTTAGTATTTATTTAAAATGGGAAACTGCTGCGGCAAACAACAGGCAAAAAAACCACAACAACCCCCTCAGAACCCTAAACAGTCAACTAACCCACCTAGACCCACCAACCAACCCCCCAGACCTCCAGAACCCCCTGAAAAAGTTTTGGTTTTCAAACCTCTTCCTAACACCCGCTCGATGCTTTTCTTCAACTCTGCTTCCAACAAAGCTTACCAACTAAAACTTTCTTTGCCCTTCAGCTTCAAACAAGACGCAGGCATAGTTAGAATCAGCGAGTTCAGGTTTCTGCTGGCAGGTGGAACTGACGAAGGAGAACTTGTAGACGACTGCATGCTGCTGGAAGCTTCACAACTAACAGGGGTCAAACTAAGTCCCTTGCCAGTGCCTACCTGTTCCCAGACTTTGCTTTACTCAGAACGCCACCAAAAAGTCTACGCTGTAGGAGGCCTTATGAAAAAAGACATTGACGAAAACGACGACAGTGAGTTTGTGCAAGGCCACTTTGCAAGCTTCAACCTCGTGAAAAACGAGTGGGAAAGTTTAGCACAGATGCCCGAACTTCTGTGCTGTCCAACATGCTACCTGTACGGTGACAAGATCTACTCAGCAGGCGGCTTCAGGAGTTTAGAAGGAGAGATGACTCCTAGTGACTCTATTCAGGTCTACGACATTCAACAAGCAACTTGGACTTACAGCGAACTTAAGTTTTCACTCCCGACTTTTAAATCGATTGTGCACAGTTTCAACGACAACATACTTATATTTGGAGGAGAGAACTTAGAAGGTGCTCACTCCGGCAAAGCTTACATACTCAAAGACAACCAGTTCCAAAACCTAGCCAACAACGCCACTGACAAGCAAATCTTAGCTCCAGCTTTTCCTTCGAAAAAAGCCATTTACTTCAACACGGAGTCTGGGTTTCTTCTTAAATTCGATGTCCAAACTCTTGAGTTCACAGAACAGTCCATCAACGCTTGCCTGGACGAACCCAACTTCGAAGAGATAGCGAAATCCTTGAAACCAAGGGATAAAAGCTTAAACGTGTACCACTCCAATATCAACACAATGTCCCTAGTTTCGTTTAACAACCTTTCTGAAGCAAAGCACTCCTGTCAACTCTCCAAAATTAAGTACCTTGACTGTGGAATTGCCACTCTTCCCCAAGGCAACCTGTTCTTTGTAGGTGGCTACGACCCAGAAACCTACAGCACCACTAACCTGTGCTTCATGTTTGACACAGCTACAAAACAAGAGTTCGAAACCCCCGAACTCCCCAGGAACCTGCGAGGAATGCGTTTAGCAGTTAACTCCAACCTGCAGTACGTTTACGCTGTAGCTGGTTTTGAGGACTCTTCTCCAAAGGTGTTTAACTACGTTTTCAGTCTCACAGACAAGACTTGGTACGAAATGAACTCTGAAATGGAAAACATCCGTTACCCCTCTGTAAGCATCTTCAAAGAGGATATTTACACCTTTGGAGGAGAAAGACTCAGCAACGACGGCTACGAAGAACTAGTTAGCATAATTCAAGTCTACAAAACCAACACTATGAAGTGGTCCAAACTAGAACTAACTTACGAAGTCCCCTGCAAAGGCATGGGAATCTTGCCCTTGAGTGCAAGTCTGATGATCTTTGGAGGTGAAGACGAAGAAGGAAACCCCTTCAAAGCTTCTTTTGAGTTCGACGGGAAAAACCTCCATAAAAGAGAAGAACTGCCAGGGAACTCTTCGGTGCTGGAGTTCAACGACCCGCCCTGCGTCAAGGGGGACTTTGGGTACATTTTTTCAAGTTGCGGCGATTTGTACAAACTCGACTTAAACACTCGGTTTTGGGAAGAAATTGAAATTGAAGAAATCACTAATAGAGTTTAATTAGCATTTTGTATGAGTTCAGGAGGAAGGTCAAATTCAAAGTAGTGTGGGTTCTTGACTGGCTTGATTTCAGTGCCTTGGAGTTGTTCTTTGTTGACTCTTAGTTTGTACTTCCCGTCTTCTTGCAAGTCTGCACGCATGACGTCTTTGAGAAGCCACTCACGGGCTACGTCGAAGTCGTAAATCATTTTGGAAAGTTTAACTTGGTCTTTTTCTTCTTTGTGCGAAAGAGTTTCCATCTTGATGGCGTACTTGAACTGCCCATAAGTTTTGGAGTCGCCTTGGAACTTCAAGCGCAGGGCTTTGATCATTCTTCTGTAAAAAGCCAAACCAGGGTTCCAGCCCATTTATAATAAATGGATAGTCACACAGATGTGTACTTAAACATTTCCAAAGAGAACGACCGCTACATAGTTCTTTACACACTTCTGAAACTCGGACTGATTTCAGGCAAAGTTTTGATTTACACCAACACAGTAGAAACTGGCTACAAAGTTAAGTTGTTCTTAGAAGAGTTCCACATGCACTCGCTCCTGCTCAACTACGAACATCCCAAGTCAACAAGGCACTTAGCTGTGTCCAACTTCGTCAACAAAAACATCAACTACTTAATAGTAGTCGACCCTGATGAAAAACAAAGCCAAAACAAAGGAACTGAACGAGTTAAAGTCTTTAAAACTGCAGTGTCTGTACTGATTAACTTCGACTTCCCCAGCAGAACCAAACTTTACCGCAAAAGAGTTGAAGACCTCAACGCTGAGTGCAACAACAACATGTCTATCCTCAGCTTGGTGCTTCCAGAAGACCACAAAAGACTCCACAAACTCAACTCTCGCAACCAAAAAAAAGGAACTCCGCAACTTGAAGAACTCAACCTCAGAATGGGTGAATTCGAAAGGTTCAGGTACCGCTGTGAAGACATCCTTCGCTCAATCACTGAGAAAACAGTCCACAGCGAAAGAATGAACGACGTGAAAAAAGCACTCCTTGGTTCCAAAAACCTCAAAAACCAACTGGAGTCCAACCCACAAGACAAACAAATCTTGAAAGAAGCCAAGAAAAAAAAGAAACCCCCCAGACACCTAGCTTCAGTTCCTGAGTACTTATTGCCTGAAAAACTCAGAACCCAACCCAAGTCAGTTGCTAAGTACAACAAAAAGGACTTCGAAACCAAACTTGCTAGAAGAGAAAAAAGACTTCCTAAAGACTACTTGCCTACTGAAACCATTGAAGAAACTCCTGAACAAATCCACTGGAAAGACTTGCCCCCTGTTTCAAATCGCAAATACTGGAAAATCAAGCACCACTTCGCTATCAACAAAAGTCCTTCTAAAAAAAGAAAACTTAAATAAATGGAGTTCCGCTTAACGATTTCAGGAATTAGTTCTGAGTACTCAGAAAAGGACCTTGCATTTTACCTTTACATCCAAAACACCTTGTTGGATGTTTACACAGAAATTGAACCTAACGACATAGAGTGGTTCAAGTACTTAGAAGGCACTTTGAAGATTTCAGTAGTTGACTTAGTTGTTGAAGAAAATTCCCCAGGAGAAGCCTTTATTCAAATGCACCAACTAAAAGACCGCTGGGAAAACAACTCCTCTACTGCCCAGTTGCAACTTCACAAAAACAACCAGTTGCAAAACACTTGGATTGAAGTAAAGTACGAGTTTGTTGAATCAAACTCACAACCAAGTGAAATTGAGACTTTAAAAGACAACTTAAGTTCAGCTAAGCGCAACTTAGAGTTTGAAAAAAAAAGGTCTGAAAACAACACCAAACTCCAAGAACAACTTAACGCCTGTGAACTTTCTAGAGTGTCTTTACTCAGCAAAATCGAGAAACTAAAAGTCCACTACGACTCTAGAATCAAGGAACTGTGTGACATTATTGAAAAACTCCGTGGAGACTTAGCTGAGTCACAAACACTAAAAGAAACTGACTTAGTTCAAAAAGAAAAAGCTAAGCGCCAAGCAATCATGACTCAACACAACAAACTAGCAAATACTTATGCCCAAGAATTAGAATCTTGGAAGTCTAGAGAAACCCAACTCATCCAGCAACTCAAACAAACTGAAGACGAAAAGTCCAAACTGCACTCAGAAATTTCAAGCCTCAAAAACAAAGTAACGGTGCTCGAAAGCGAAAATAAGTACAACGAAAGTGAACTTAAACTGCAAAAACTCAAAAATACCCAAGAAGACCAAGGGTACCTAAAAACCAAAATACAGGACTTAGAAACTGAACTCTCAAACCTAAAGTTTTCCTACGAAGAACAAACCAAACTCACCCGCGAAGCCATGAAACAACTGGACTACGCCCACGAATTCAACAACGAACTCCAAGCAGAATGCGGACTTTTAGAAAGCAAACTTGAAGAGTGGGTAGGAGACTACTCAGAAGAAATAGTAGTCAGAGAACCCAGTATAGAGGAACTGCTGGACAATGTTACCAGGTCCATAGCTCTTCCACCCCAAATAGAAAAAGTCACTGACAACATTTACAGAATCAACAAAGAAACAGTGCATCTTTTCGTGAAAAACGGAATGCTTTACATAGAACAAGGCAAAAAGATACTGCTTTTCAACGAGTGGGTCAAAGAAGGAAGCAAGCACACCCGCAGCAAAAGCGAAACCTTAACAGAAATGTCCACAGTCAGTGAGTACTCTAACGACCTGTACCCTGTGCCTGAAGAAGAGGAGTACTACCAGCCCCCTCCTAAGTCAACTCCACGCACAGGTTCTGTAGTTGCTAGTTTGTGCAGAACTCCTCCTCGTTTGAGCTTAAAGTCTTTCAGGCCGATTTTGAATAGAAGGAAGTAATGTTAATATATGTGTTACTGGAACAATTACAATGCCTTCTTGCCAACTTGTTGGTACAGCAAAAGGTAAGGTCTAGCTCTTCCCACTGCTTCGTTTGAAATTGGCTTTACTAAGTTGTCGTCTATAAGTACCCAGTCGTCTTTGCGCTTAACTATGGCAGTGTAGTGGCCTGAGTTTACAGTTGCTCCGTGGTGTTCCACAAGTGCCCTGAGTTCGTACTCAGGAGGCAGCTTTTGTTTTCTTTCTACTTGTGCTTGCAAAGTAGGGGTACAAAACTTCTTAGGAATCGTGAACTTAGGCGGAAAACTCATGCGCTGGTTGAGCTTCTGCACAGTGCCTTCAACAATCTGAAACCTTTGCAACTGCATCAGTAAAAAAGGAGTGAAGTTAGCAATTAAGGACCTTGCTTTGCAAGTAGTGCGCACTCCTTCAGCTTCGTAGTCAGTGATTTCCCTGCTTTCAAAGGCTTTCTGCAGAGCTGTGGTGAGTTTGTCTTCAAGTTGCAGACTCAGAATAAGTTCTTCTTGGAAACTGTACGAAACAGTCCGTTTGGTAGTGTACTCAGTTTTCAAGCACAGTCCTAGCATGTCGTACAAAATGCTGTCTCCTTGGGCTCTTAAACTCACACTTTCTGACTCGTGTCTGTTACTTACTTCCACCCAAGAGTCAGGGTCTTGTCTCCTAGGCCAGTGTTCCTTAATTTCTGAGTTGAGCATTTCCAAGAAAAACCTCAGAAACTCTCCTGCACAGTTTTGTTGCAAAGCCCGCGGAGAATAGCCTAGGTACAGTTCTGTCACTCTCCAAAAGGCTGAGTTGGGCACTAGTAAGGAGGTTGCTGTATACGCTTCTTTTAATGCGGAGGTAAAGTCTCCGTAGTTGTTGTTAGTTATTGAGTTTAAGGGTCCTAAGCACATCAACAAGTGCACTGAACAGTTTAAAAAGCACGCATTCCCTGAGTTCCTTAGTCCATGCGGTCTTAGTTTAGACAACACCGGCAGCCTTTCTATGTCCATAATATATCTTAGAATAAATTCCCTTACATTATTAGGCTTCTGCTTGGGCTTCTTGTTGAGTTTCCTCAGCTTGAGGTGTTTCTTTTGGGGCCTCTGCTTGGACTTCAGAAGGCTTTTCTGAAGCTTCTTGTTGAGTTTCTTGAGTTTCAGGTACTTCTTTTTGAGCCTCTGGTTCTTGTGAAGCTTCTTCAGTTTGAGATGGTTCTTGTGGAGTTTCTGTAGTCTCTTGTTTAANTTCTTCAGTTTGAGGTACCTCTGCTTGGACTTCCGAGGGTTCTTGTGGAGTTTCTNNAGNCTCTTGTTTAANTTCTTCAGTNTGAGGNACCTCTGCTTGGACTTCCGAGGGTTCTTGTGGAGTTTCTGTAGTNTCTTGTTTAACTTCTTCAGTTTGAGATGGCTCTCCAGTTTCTTGAGGTTCTTGAATTCCAGTAGGCTCCTGTTCAGTTTGAGTGGGTTCTTTATTTTCTTCTGGATCAGCAGTCATCATTCTGACAAACTCTTCGTAGTTTATGCAGCCGTCCTTATCCATGTCAGCTTCTTGAATCATTTCATTCACTTCCTCTTGAGTGAGTGGACTGCCTAGAATTTCCATAACATGCAGCAATTCAGCGCGGGTTATTAGCCCACTTCCATCTCTGTCAAATGTTTTGAATGCATCAAGAACTTCATCGTTCAACTGGTTTTGTTGTTCTTTGTCCTGTTTTTCCTTCCTATGCATAAGATCTGCAAACTCTTCGAAACCAATCAACCCATTTTGGTCTAGATCTACTTCTTTAATCATTCCTTCAAGTTCTTCATTGCTAGGGTTCACTCCTAGTGAATTCATTACTTCTCTCATCTCGTCTTTACTAACCCCTCCACTGTTGTCCTTGTCAAATGTTTGAAAAGCTTTTCTGTATTCTTTAAGCTTCTCTTCAGTTATGTGACTTATGGATTTTGGAGCAGTTTTAGGAGCAGCTTCTTTGGGCTTCAAAGGTTTTTGAATTCCAGACTGCGACTTCACTTTAGGGTAGTCACATGGCCTAGGTGCCCGGGGATTGGGGTCGTCCCATACAAAGTCTTGACCGTTTTCCAAGCATTTAAAGTAGTGTGCAGAAAACCCAACTATGTCTCTAGGTTGAAGTCTGAGAATCTCTCTAGTAAGGTCCCTTAAAACATTGGGGAAACTATCTGGAACTGGGAACTGCTTCAAGTACTTATTTGCCATAGTATTTAAAAGTTATAATTAAGGCCTAGCTGGAACAACTTGTGAAGTCAACTCACCAAATCCTACTGTGTAGCCTTCTCCAGAACAAGATGCCTTCAAAGTAATTGAGTCTCCATCCTCCAAATAAACTCTTCGTTCCCCGTTTGGCAGGTCTAGGCACTGTTTTCCGTCGTAAGTGATTTCAAGCAGGCACCCCATACTGTCATTGTCTGGGCCTGAAATAGTNCCAGTTCCCATCATATCTCCTGGTCTTAAGTTGCACCCTGTAACAGTATGGTGGGCTAGCTGCTGGGTGATTGACCAGTACAAATTAAAGGCGTTGGAAACTGATATTCTGTGTGGCTGCTCAAGGGAAGGAGTTTGAATAAAGGTTTCAAGTTTAATATCGTAGGAGGAGTGGTCAGTTTCGTTGAGGTAGGGAAGAGGCTGGGGGTCTTGGGCAGGCAAACTTTGTTTAAAAGGCTCCAGAGCCTCCAAAGTAACTATCC
>PR_CR_10_Liq_1_inCRDRAFT_1001803_pt1 | contig 11629 bp, 10 predicted proteins | sample PRCRCaboRojoPR_3_FD_10241 | JGI IMG/M metagenome (IMG submission 10241) | reverse complement strand
ATCATTTCTTGCAGTTCTTCTGTCCTCAATTTCGAAAAGTCCTTTACCTGTCTTTTGGGACATACTAGCAAATGATTAGGTCTAATTGGTTTGGTGTTTACCATTGCGTAGCAATGTTCTCCTTCGTAAAACACTTGGTGATCTGGAATAGAGTACTTCCCGAACTGGTATGGCATATTAAATTACTTAGACTTTTTAGAAGTGGTGTTTGGCAGTTGGCTTCTTCTTTTCTTGGGCAATTCTTCGAAAAGGCTAGTTTCTTTTTGGGAGTTGTTTGCAAAGGGATTAGGCTTCAGTTCAGGTTTTTGGTTGGGTTGGGTTTTGGGTTTTTCTTGCAACACCGAATCATCGAACTGACTCGACTTCTTAGGAGCAGGAGGTCTCGAAGCTTTAGCAGGTCCAACTTCCAGTTCGAGTTCTTTGCCTAGCTTCCTAATTAGGCTGATCTGGTTCTTTTGCTTAGCCATGTTAAAAGCTATGGCTTTTGACTTCTCCAAACACAAAAGTTTGGCGTACCCCAGAGCTGTGTTGGTGTCTTCAGAGTTAATGGCTTGAATGAAGCCTCTCAGAGAAATCTTGTCTAGTTGACTGTAAATTCTGCTGGTGTCTGAGTCCAAGCGCTCGTTTTCTATTTCGAACCTGAGTTTCATGTGTTGTTCTTCTAACTCGCTGTTGGGAAGCACTGGAATTTTAAACTCCTCAGTAGTAGGGACAGAGGAGCTTTCTTTGAGTCCAACAACTTCACCGCCTCCCACTCCTATGACAACTGAGATTTCTTTGAGAGTTGCTAAGGGAACCCAGTGCCCGACTCTTGGCCACAAGCCCCTAACAACCCCTGCAGAATCCACTGTGCAGAGCATGCCTTCTGCAGAGAACCCTCCCCAAGTAAGGTTTTCTTGAGGCGTCACAGCTACTTTTGCTTCTTCTTTAAGGAACTCTTCAGGCTCATGGACCACTCCTAAGTTTTCTGTGTGCCAGATTTCAACTGAGATGTTTTGGTTCCCAAGCAGTGGAGTTGAACTTAAGTAAAACAAAGCAAGTTTGTCCGCTGAACTTGCCATTGAAATCACTTTCAAGCCCAAACTCACTATGTAAGTCTGGATTCCTTCTAGCGAGAAAAACCTTAAGTAGTTCTTTTCGGTAAAAACACAGGCAAAAGTATTTCCTACACACAAAGTTTCTGGGTTTTCGCCCCAAGGCAAACTGAGCAGCCAGTCGTTTTCAACTTCAAAGGACTTGAAGTACAGCTTAGGTCTGAGGTTTGAAGAGTTGTCTTCTTCAGACCTTGAAGCCAAAAGTGCCCCTGGGGAACTCATGCTTGCTAAGGACAAGTTGTAGTTGTTTGAAATGAAAATGTTTTTGTGGAACGAACTCTCTGAAAAAAATATTTCAATTACTGAAATTGAAGAGTCTTTTTCAGCAACTACTCTTCTCGAAACTATTCTTCCCAGTAAACTCCTGAACAAAACCACTTGGTCTATTTCAGTTTCGCTCTGCACAACAGTTTCTTGAGGAAGCATGCCTATAGTTTTTTCGAACCAGTAACTTTCTTCTTCAGTGGGTTTTTCTTCAGCACTTTTGGTGCTTGGAGCACTCTCCTCAACAAGGGCTTGAGTTTTAGTTTTCACTTCAATTTTATCTACAGAGCCGTCGTGTCTTCCTATAGTGACTTCGCCTCCGTTCACCCAAACTGAGTTGATGCCTCCTACTTGAATGCTTTTCAAGCACTTGTCTTTCCTGGTGTCCCAAACCCTCATTTTCCCGTCCAAAGACACCGACACAGCACATGCAGTGTCTTCTAGTAAGAACCCCTGACTTTTGCTTGACATTGCTTCTAGTGGATTCTCCCTAGTGGTGGCTTCTTCACTGTGCGAGTAGTTCACTTCTAAGTCTTGGGTTTGCATTAGTTGTTCTGAGTCACTTAAGTTTCCCGCCTGCTCACTTGACATTAAATATGGGTTGCTATTTAAAGAATGACTGAGTTAAGTGACAAAGTCAAGGCAGCTGTACTGTGTGGCAATGTTGGAGCTGCTAAAAAAAGCATTAAGGAACTAGTGGACTCAGGCTTTGAGGTGGACGAAGTGCTTCCTTTTAACCCGAGGGGGTTTGAAAACAACTGGAGTTTGGTTTTTTGGGCAAGTTTATCTAACTCAGAAGAAGTTTTGAGACAAGTAGTTGGGGACTACAAGGCCAAAGTCAACGTAACGGACTCTTGTGGGTACACTCCTCTGCACATTGCGGCTTTCCACAGCAAGTTCAACAGTGTGAAGTTCCTTGTAGAGCACGGAGCAGACATCAACGCCAAAAGCAACTACGGAGAAGGCCTTGAGGAGTTAGTTCTTAGGAAACCTGTAGATAACGACAGGGACTTGGAGCTCAGGGAGTACGTCCAGGATTTAATAAGAAGTTAATATGGTACTGTTTACTTAGGCTAACCAATCTGCGAAAAAGGCACAAAAACAAGCTGAAAACAAAAGGTCTGTGTTCCAGTACATACTGCTTGGAGTGAATGTAACTCTTACTTAGGTGTTTTACGTCTTGTTTAAGTTAGGACTTAACTTTTGGGAAGTTTCCTGGTGGACTTTAACTGGGTTTGCTTTTTTGTCCTTGGTTAACTACGTGACCTACACAAACATCATCAAAAGTCTTGAGTTGGGAGTCGGCTACGAGTACTACTTGGACTTTTTTGCAATCAACGTGTCAGTCCAGTTCTTGTCGGTCTTTTCAGACTACTTTTGGCTGCTTTACCTCTCCGTTCCAGGCTACCTAGGTTACTACGTGCTCAAGTACTTGTTGGCTTGGGCCAACTCCTCAGGAGCTCCTGAAGAAGAAGAAGAAGAACCCAGCAAGAAGAAAAAGGAAAAAAGACCTAAGGTTAAGTACATAAAGCGTTAGTGTGTTACAGAGAGTAGAAGTAGTAACCTAGCGAGTCACTGGCCTCCTCTGTGCCTTCCCAGTCAGGTATTTTAAACACCGCAGAAATCACTACTCGGGTGCAGCCTCTGCTCACTGAGTCCCAAAGCATGCTTTTCAGCATCTTCAAAGCTTCTGGCAAAAGGTAAACGTACACTATGTCAGCTTGTTTAGTTCCTACACTCAAAAAGTCGCCAATAATTACTTCTAACTTCTCTGAGAGCCCTAAGGTCTGGGCCTTTTCCTGAGCTTTAGTAGCTAGTTCAGAGTTGAGTTCCACTCCTATGGCTTTTTTGCAACCTAACTCCACAGCTTTGAAAAGCACTGTTCCGTCGCCACAACCCAAGTCAATGAGTGTGTCTTCTTGACTTAAGTTGGCCTGGTGCAGAGCTTTGAGGGTGTTGTCTTCTAAACTAGGCATGTAGGGACTCAGCAAACCCCCGCAGTCCCACAAGCCTTCTTCTGGAGGCATTTCGCTGAAAGGCATGTCTTCCATTTAGTTATGTTTAGTTAGTCTTCTTCAAAACAACTCTTCAGAGCGTAGCAAAACTTGTAGGGTCCACTAGTGACTTTGTCAGCTACTTCGGAAAGGATTTCTTTCACGTAAGCTTCGGGTTGGTTGGTTTCTTCTGACAGACTTTTCAGTTTCCAGTACTTTTGTCTCTTGAATAGAGTTACTAGGGCTTCTTTGACTCTGGACTTGTCTGTTCTTTTTCTCTTAAGTTTGAGTTCTTTTCTTTGGATGCTTTGGATAGCTCCAGCTAAGCTAGACATCGTATAGGCCTTTTCGTCCGTGTTTAGCTTAAAGACTCTTTTCTTCTTAAGGTCTTCATGGCCATTTTTTTGAACGTTAATGCCCAAAGAAGTTTCTAAGTCAAATTGGGAAAAGTCCTTAACTAGGTTTTGGAACTCTACTGAGTGAGAAGCTTTCATTCTAATGCAGTCTTTCAGTGAAGCCTTTCCTTTCCCAAACACTGAAAACATGTAAAGATCGCTTTCTTCTATTTTGCGTATCTTGAAGTTGTGCTGCTTTCTGGAGTCTTTGCTAATCAATTTGAAGCTTCCAGGATTCTTATGCGAGTTCAGAACCACTTCCAAAGCTGTATCTGGATTGTCCAAGATTTCTTCATAAAGAGAAATTGGAAGGTTCACTAAAATAGGTCTCATTATGATACTCACTATTTAATTACACTTAAGCCAAAGCAAACAGCTGAGTAAAGTACCACTGGCCTCTGGAGTTCCTATACACTCCTATTCCCATGTACACAAAGTTTCCCACCAGATTTTTTCTGTGTCCAGGAGACTGTATCCACCCGTCAACGGCTACTTTGGAAGGGTCAGAGAGCCCGGAGCTCATTGCTACGTTTTCTGCACCTCCTCTGCAGCCCCTAATAGGAAAGCTTCTAAACCGTTTTTCGAATCCTTCGTGTCCAAAGGGAACTTTGCCCTCTGCCATATCTCGACTGTGCCCTATGCCTATTTCTGAAAGGCCTTCGTTCCACACTAAGGGTCTTAAGCCTTGGCTGGCTCTGAAGTTGTTGGAGAGTTCAAAAGCCCTGTAAGCAATGTTGCGGATTTCTTGAGAGGCAGGAGAGTGGTAAGAGGGCTGGGGTGCTTCTGCTTTGTCTAAGTCTGCAAGGGTCATGAACTTGGGTCTTTTGGTTTGGTAGACTTGTTTTTTTTGCAATCGGTATTCTTGCAGTTGGTTAGTTAAAGTAGGTTTGTTATTCGGAGGTGGGTAAGTCACTGGGTTTCTAAGTCTATTTTCAGTTACCCTTGCAAGCATCTGTGACCTGGATTCTTTGGACTGGGGCTTGTTTTGGGGCAGAAGACTTAAAGCTTTTTGGAGTGTTTGGGAGTTCACACTTTGGCAGTAAAGCACTTTTTCTAGGTTTCCATTTACATCCTCAGACTCCTCGTAAAACCCAAGAATTTCAAGCAGCAAAAGCCCACTTGTAAACCTACCTAAGGCTCTGTGGAACTTAGGGTTGCTGGCTCTTATGCGCTTGTACTTGGGTTCATTTGGATCTTTCTGTAAATTTCCCAGCAGAGTTTTAAGGGTTTCCAGTGACTCAGGGTAACTGGACCCAGCTTCTTGTTTAAGATCCTGCTGAATGATCTGCTCGATAGTTTCTAGTTCTTCAGAAGAGGGCTGCTCAGTTGAAGGAGGCGATTCTGAGATTTCATTTACTGCCTTTTTAGTAGCCAATTCAAGACAAGCTTTTTGTTTGTCCTCTAGAGTTTCCAAACCTCTGCAGCACTCGTTAATTTCTTGTTCGTTTAAGTTCGGGAAAATTCTTTTGACTACTTCTAGGTGGTTTTCCATTATTACACTTAAGTTTAAGCTGAAAGCATGTTATAAGCCACTGTCAGTAGTCCTACCAGAACTACTAGTAAGCACAAAGTCACACAGAACTTGTCGCCTGCCTTGACTTTAGCTAGGACTTTTTTGAGTCTTTTGGTGCTGGTTTCCATTTCTTCACCAACCACGTCCATGTCCTTGTCTAGGTTTTCGAGCTTTTGTTCTTGTCTTTCCAAAGCTTCATTAATTACTTCAGCCCTTCCCCTTAGTTCTGCTACGTTTTCTCCTATTTTTTCGGCGTACTCGTCAATTACTTTGTCTAGGTCCTTCCAGCGTTGTTGGGCAGTGCGTTCTTCGTCAATCATTTCGCCTGCACGGCCTTGGATTTCGATTTCTTCAGGTCGGAGCAGTTCAGCTTTCATCCTGCCTACTTCCATAGGGGCTTCCCGCTGCACAGCCATTCCTAAGTCTTCGCTGCTTTTAGCGTCCTCAACTCGCCTCACTAGCCAGTTGTACTTGTTTTCTTTTGCTTCAATGTCAGTTTCGCTGTATTTCTAAGTAAGTAATACGTTTTTCTTTTTTTTCTGTTTCTGAAGTACTTCGTGGAGTTTAGTTAGTTCTTCGTCAGCAGCTCTGATGCTAGTGAGGATTTTGTACTTCAACTGGAGTATAACAGGGTCTTCGCTGCTTTTGTAGTGGGAAAAGGAGTCCCTTTCTTCTTGGGTGGTCTCTATCGAGTGGATGATTTCTTCCACTCTGATTCTTTGAACTGCAAACTTGTCTTTTTTCTCCTGGGCCCTCAGGCCTTCGCTGCGACTCCCTCCAAGTGCTTCGTGGATTTTTTCAACTTTACGCAAGAGCAAGTCAAGATGAGCCATTTTATAATCGATGTCTCTGTTTTTCGATTACAAGTTGAATTTGAATGAAGAGTTACCTGCAGTGTGCGGGTGGTCAAACTCAGAGTACCAGCCTATCCTAGCAATCGGCACACGTTCAGGCAAAGTACTTTTCTTCACTGAGGAAGGAGAGCGTTTCAATGACTTAGAGATTACGCGCCAAAGCACTCCTTGTGAAATAGTTTGGCACCCTTACCTGTCGGTAGTGTTTATTTGTTGGGAAGACGGAGCAATCTCCCACTGGAGCGAAAACTCAACTTCTGCCAAAGAAGAAAAATCTATACACGGCTGCAAGATCAGAGGAATCACTATTAGTCCTGATGGAACTCGAATGGTAACTGGAGACGACCACGGAGTAGTGGGAGTTTGGAGTATCAGCAGAGGCCTAAATCCTATTTGCCAGTTTCAAAAAGAAGGCGCTATAACTAACCTAGCTTTTTGTGCACTTGCAAACGAACACGGGGAAGTTCCTAGCTTCGACCAAATGAACCAGTACTTCTTTTTTGCAGGGAGTTCTGGTTCTGTGTACTTGGCAGACGACATGAAAAGATGCAGTGAAATGTGCAAAGTAGGGGGCAAAGTAAGGTCGCTTCTGTACTACAGGGAAGAAAACAGCGTAGTGATCATTACTTCCTCTTTGCTTCTAGTTCAGTTCAGAGTTTCACCTAATGAAAAACTCACTCCAACAAGGAAGGTGAAAATGACTATAGCTGGCAACCCAAACCAACTGTACTCAATTTGGGGAGGACCAGGGCTGCTTGTGACAGTTTCTGGAGAAAACATGATTAGGCTTTGGAACTTAGAACAGGACAAGAACTACTTCTTGACTTTAGCTGACGCAGATACCACTGGCAAGTTACTTGGTGACAAAGTCAACTGCATTGCTTACCACGAAAAAAAGCGGATTTTGGCAGGAGGTACTGAAGAAGGCCGTGTAGTGATGTGGAAGTCTAAGTACTTACTTACAGGAGAAGCACCAAGTTCTAGTGAGGGTTGGGAACCCCAACTGCCCATTACACTGAGTTCTTCAAAGATATCCCAAATTTCTTGGGCTTCAGGAGAAAGCATTTTGTCTGCAGCTTCACACAACTCTTTGAGTATCCTGACTGAAGCTATGCTTAAAAAAAGGGTTAAGGACAACTCTGTGGTTCTACAGGTTTCGAACAACACTGTTGAAGTAAGACGACTTAACAAGTTTGACTCTCCTATGCAAGTCCACACTGGAATTAGGATAAAGGGACTGGACGTGACAAGTAGTCACTTAGTAGTTTGGAGTGGAAAAAGAGTAGAGTGCCACTCTTTGCCTGACTCTGGGTCAGGAGAGTCCACAGGCAGCTTTGAAAAACAAAGTTTTATGGTTGCAGCTCACAGAGAGTCTGTGATAGTAGGTTCTGAAGCAGGAGTTGAAGTTTGTAACCACAAAGGCGTAGTTAAACAAACACTTTCGATTTCAGAGTCAGAAGGCGAAATCACAGGAATTGACGTTTTTGGAGACAATATGGTAGTTACTACTGAAAGCAGTATAAGACTGTATGACTTGTCCAGAAGGGAGTATAAACTCAAGGGAATGCCCCGCAAGTTTGAAGACAAACAAGGACAAACACTAGGCATCATAAGAGGAGGGTGCATTAACTCTGAAGGCACCAAAGTAGCTTTGCTGGTGGACCAAGCACCTAAGCCTTCTTTGGTGTTCCCTGACACTTTCATGTATGTTTACGACACCGAGATTGACAACTTCTTGAGTTACGACTTTGGACCTACCCAAATTCCCACAGAAACTAGTTGGGACCTTGAAGACCCCAGACTCTTGGTAGTGGAAACTGAGGGACTTTCTATTGGAGAAGAAGACGAGAACCCAGAAGAGCAGTTCAAAGAAGCAGTTTGCATGTTTGTTACTTCCGAGTACGGAATGCTTAAACAAGACAACAAACGCCTTGAAGACTCAAACGTAGGAGTAATTGGGGTATCTGTGCCTTACTTGTTCTTTGTTGGCAGGGAAGTCGGTAAGGACAACTTGTCTGGAATTGGGAAAGTAGTTAAAACTAGTTTAAGAGACTTCACTGGCTTAGAAGACTGTGACGAAAGCACCAAAAAGGCCATACTGAACTTCAGCTTCCACTTGACCAACGGGAACATGGACGAGGCTTACAAGTCAGTTAAGGTGATCCAGAGTTTAAGGGTTTGGGAAAACATGTGCCACATGAGTGTGAAAACCAAAAGAATGGACGTAGCAGAAGTGTGCCTAGGCAACATGCGGTTTGCTCGGGGCGCTAAAGCTGTGAGAGAAGCTAAGTCTGAAAAAGAACTGGATTCGCAGCTAGCAATGGTAGCAATTCAACTGAACATGCTCAACGAAGCCAAAGACCTATACGCTGAAGCAGAAAGACCTGACTTGCTCAACAAAATGCTGCAGGCTTCAGGACAGTGGGAAGAAGCTGTTCAGGTGTCCGAGACCCAAGACAGAATCAGTTTGAAAAGCACTTACTACAACTTAGCTAGGCACTACGAGTCAGTAAAAGACTTCTCAAATGCCATCGAAAACTACGAACTAGCAGGAGCCTACCAAGAAGAAGTTCCCAGAATGCTGCATGCAAATAACAAGTTGACGGACTTAGAAAGGTACATAAACAACAAAAAGGACCCACTACTTTACAAGTGGTGGGCTCAGTACATGGAAAGCAAAGGAGACTTCACCAACGCTATCAAGTTTTACGAACTGGCTGAAGACTTTGGGTCTTGTGTGCGAGTTCACATTGCTCAAGGAAACTTTCAAGGAGCTGCATCAATCTGTCAAGAAAAGTCCACTAAGCTAGGGTGCTTGAGATTAGCTAAGTACTTGGAAGAACAAGGAGAGATAAGGGACGCTATTCAACTCTACACTAGGGCAGAGACTTACCACCACGCTGTGAGACTGGCTAAGGAGCACAAACTAGATGCTGACTTGATGTCTCTGGCACTTAGAAGCACCAACACTAAGTTGATGCTGCAGACTGCTCTTTACTTCGAAAACAAACACTTACTAGACAGAGCAGTGGTTCTCTACCACAAAGGCAAAAACGTTAAAAAAGCTATGGACCTTTGTTTCCAGTCAAACAACTACGACTACCTAAGGAGCTTAGTTGACGACCTAGGCGAAGAAGAAGACCCAGACACTCTGCTAAGGGCAGCTGAGTACTTTTTGGATCAAAACATGTACGAAAAAGCTGTGAGTTTGTTGGTTTCAGCTAAGCAGTACTCAAGGGCCCTGGAACTTTCGCTTTCGTACAACGTAAAAGTTGACGACAACCTAGTTGAGAAAATGATACCTCAGAGTTCTGACCCCCAGTCGAAAGAACTCCTCAGAAGAATCTGCAAACTCTGCAAACGCCAGGGGTCCTTCCAACTTGCTTGCAAACTCTACACTAAACTTGGAGAGAAACTCAAAGGCTTCAAGTGCCTGCTGCGTTTGGGAGACGTTGACAGAATCAAACAGTTCGCCAACACTGCTAAGAACTCACAAATATACGTGCTGGCAGCTAACTTTCTGCAGAACTCAGACTGGCACAACAACCCTGAACTCATGAAAACTATAATTTTCTTCTACACCAAAGCAAAGGCCTGGGACTCCTTAGCTACTTTCTTCGATACTTGTGCCTCACTCGAGATAGACGAGTACAGGGACTACGAAAAAGCTGTTTACGCAGAAAAAGAAGCACTTAAGTACCAAGCCAAAAGCACTTCTCCCAACAGAGACCAGAACTTCCAAAGCCTGCAAAGGAAGTTAGAACTCATGGAACTCTTTGTGTCAGCGAGGAAAATGGCCACTTCAGACCCTCAAGAAATGCAAAGGATCTGTATGCAACTGCTGGAAACTAGGGACTCTGAAACTGCAATAAGGATAGGAGACCTGTACGCACTGTTAGTTGAGTTCTACTACTCCTACCAAGACTTGAAGTCTGCACTGCACTACGTGAACGCAATGAAACAACGAAGGATCTACCTGAACGCCTACCTCGACATGGAAATGGTCAAGAACATCCACAGAGGAATGGGAGTTCAGTTCGAACAAGACGACGAAGATGACTTAGAGTAAATAACTCTTAGTGTTAATTAAATGTGGACAAAACTCAACTACCTGTCACTTGGAGAGGCGCTCTTCCCTAAGAAAGTGAACGGGAAGTGGAGGGGAGCAGAAATATCAGCTAGGTACAGAGCTGCACTTAGAAAAGAGTTTTTGAAAGCTGGAGTTCCTTGGGAATGGGACCGCCCCAAGAAGCCTTTCAGCGAGCACATCTTCAACAAACCTCCTAAGATGAGCAAGCACATCCGCACCAAAGAAATCAAAATAGCCCGCATAACCAAAGCCCTGCAAAAACAAGATGAACTCAAGTTGAAGCACAGACAAGAACAACTCAACCGGAAAAAACCTACTGGACTGGACGCCTTCTTTGCAAGTTCTTTAGGCAACTTTATAAAGGGCAAGTAAGGCTAACAACTTATGTTAAGTTTAGTTAATTTGGGGAAAGGGTGTTTATGGCACATAGAGTTNCACACTTGCGACAAAAGGTCTAGTTGTTCGTGACTCATCCTTTTAGTGAAGTAGTTGTACAGGTCTGGCAAGTAGTGCGCGTCCGTTCTTGCGTAGTTAAGCATTGCTAAAGGAAGAGGCCTTATTCTCCAGTCTGCTATTTGAAAAGTTTTATCAATTTTAAGTTCCATGCAAGTCTTCAACAGGTTAGCTAGTGAGGGCAGAAACGAGTCTTTGAACAGAATCTTGTGTGCCCTGGCTGTGTCAAACATCCTCACCACGTGTGCATCGAAGTCGTTTTGCAGCCAGAGTACGTCTGAATCCCCTCCGTGGAAGATCTTCACTACCGAGTCGTCCAGCATAAGTTCTTGCAAAAACACTCTGAGTTCCTTGCGGATTTGGAGTGTGTCCAGTAAGTAGTCTTTAGCACCACTTGAAATCTGCAGTAAACACACACAGCCTTTGGTTTCTGAAAAGGAGTGGTACTCTAGGTCTACTCCTACCACCTCTACTTCTTCCAGGTCTCTTTTCATTTCTTCTAAAGCTTCATAGGAGTCCACCCACAGAAAACCAGTCTCTTCAATAGGCTTTGTGACTGCAGTGACTTCTAGGTAGCCTCTAGGCATCTGTTCTAGTTCGTAGGGGTGGCCAGGTACAGCTTCTGCTGACTCTTCGTATTCTATGTGTCTCACGTGAGAAATGAGTTCTTTGTCTGTGGCTTGGGAGTAAAGGTCTCTCAGCAACTCTGACAGGTAGTGGTGCTTGTGGATTTCAGCTAGCAACACAGGGTCTAAACCTTTATAGTCAAGCCAACTCATGTAGTCACAGGGGTCAGAGGAAACCTGCACTAGCACACTAGCAAGTTTGGAGAATCCCTGAATGCAACTTAAGTGCAGGGCTGATCTTTCAGTAAGTGGGTCTAAGTACCTCCAAAGTTCTGGCTTGTGGTTAACTAGCTCGACAGCTAGGTTTTCTTTGTTTTTCTTTATAGCTGCGTGCAGCGACCTTCCT
>PR_CR_10_Liq_1_inCRDRAFT_1001802_pt1 | contig 11637 bp, 13 predicted proteins | sample PRCRCaboRojoPR_3_FD_10241 | JGI IMG/M metagenome (IMG submission 10241) | reverse complement strand
CCCGCCCCCCGACGGGCCCCGCCTCGACGCCACCGTCGTCGACGTGCGCTTCGCCGGTGACGCCCACCGGCTCGAGGTGCGCAGCGGCGAGCACACGTTCGCGGTGCGCACCACCACGGCGGACGCGCTGCCCGCACCGGGCGGGACGGTCACGCTCGGGGTCGACCCGCGGGCGCTGCGGGTGCTGCCCGCCGACGACGGGCCGCGGGCCGGGTCGCAGACGGGGCAGCGGGCCGAGCCGCGGGCCGGTCAGTAGACGGGGATGCTCGGGTCGACCTGGCGGGCGTAGAGGTCGATGCCGCCGCGCATCGAGCGGGCGCGGAAGCCGGCACCACGCAGCAGCTGCACCGACTCGAGGGAGCGCACCCCGCCCTTGCAGTGCACGACGTACTCGACGTCCGGGTCGAGCTCGGTGAGCCGCCCGGCGAGCGTGTCCTTGGGGATCAGCGTCGAACCCGGGATGCGGTTGATCTCGAACTCGTGCGGCTCCCGGACGTCGAGGAGCACGACGTCGTCCCGGTCGGCGAGCTCGACGTACTCGGACGGGAGGATCTCGAGGTCGGCGAGGTCGGCGGGCTCGACCACGGTGCGGTCGTGCGCCGGGACGCCGCAGAAGTCCTCGTAGTCGATCAGCGCGGTGACGGTCGGGTCCGGACCGCACACGGGGCAGCGCGGGTCCTTGCGGACCTTCACGTAGGTCCAGTCCTGCTCGAGCGCGTCGTACACGCCCAGGCGGCCGACCATGCTGCGGCCCACCCCGGTGATCGTCTTGAGCACCTCGATGCCCTGTGCGGTGCCGATGTGGCCGGCCATGACGCCGAACACGCCACCCTCCGCGCAGTTGGGGACCATGCCCGGCGGTGGCGGCTCGGGGTACATGCAGCGGTAGCAGGGCCCCTCCTCCGCCCAGAAGACGCTCAGCTGCCCCTCGAAGCGGAAGATCGAGCCGTACACGTTGGGCGTGCCGGTCAGCACGCTCGCGTCGTTGACGAGGTAGCGGGTCGGGAAGTTGTCGGTGCCGTCGGCGACGACGTCGTAGCCGCCGATGATGTCGAGCGCGTTGTCGCTGGTGAGGAAGGTGCGGTGCAGCTCGACGTTCACGTTCGGGTTGAGGTCCTTGATGGACGCGAGCGCCGAGTCGAGCTTGTGCGTGCCGAGGTCGCTCGTACCGTGGATCACCTGCCGCTGGAGGTTCGACGCGTCGACGACGTCGTCATCGACGAGCCCGATCGTGCCCACGCCGGCCGCCGCGAGGTACAGCGCCAGGGGCGAGCCGAGGCCACCGGTGCCGACGAGCAGGACGCGCGCCGCCTTGATGCGCTCCTGTCCGGCCAGCCCGATCTCGGGGATGATCAGGTGCCGGCTGTACCGCGCGATCTCCTCATGGGTCAGCGGTTCACGGCGGTCGACGGCGGGACGGGACACGGGCTCCTCCGGGCTCGGAGCGGGACGGGTGGGGCGCGGGGACGCGGGGCGGGAGCTGCGGGTGCGGAGTGTCGCGGCGGGACGGCGCCGGCCCGCCCCGGCATGTGCGAACGGTGCGAACCGGCGGCCGGACCGCCGGGGGGACGCTCAGACGTTCATGCCCATCGCCCGCAGCTCCTCCCGCACGTAGTCGGCGATCTTGTCGGTCGACCACGGCGGGGTGAAGGTGAACTCGACGTCGACGACGTCGACGCCCGGCATCGCCCCCATGATGACCGAGCACTGCTGGTGGATGATCTCGGTCAGCGGGCAGCCGACCGACGTCAGGGTCATGAGGACGTGCACCTGGCCGCGCTGCGGCTTGGTGACCTCGTACACGAGCCCGAGGTCGACGATGTTGTAGCCGATCTCGGGGTCGATGACGGCCCGGAGGGCGTTGGTGAGCGCCTCGGTCGACGGCATGCCGTCGTCGTCGAGCGGCAGGTCGGCGAAGGGGTGCGCCCGCTCCGGCTGCGCCTCGACCGCGCCGGTGGGGGTGTCGGCCTCGGGGATGCCCTCGCCGTCGTCGAGGAGCTCGCTGATGGAGGGGGAGGTGTCGGTCGCGTCACTCATGCTGGTCCTCGTGGGTCACGTCGTTGGCGTCGTCGCCGCGTCGGAAGGTGTCGATGGCGTCGCGCAGGGCCATCCAGCCGAGCAGGGCGCACTTGACCCGCACGGGGAAGCGTGCCACGCCCTCGAACACCATGCTGTCACCGAGGTCGTCCGCCCGGCCCGGCTGCTCGCCGTGCATCATCAGCCGGAACTCCTCGACCAGGCCGAGGACGTCCTCGACCGGCCGGCCGAGCACGGCGACCGACATCGCCGAGGCGGAGGCGAGGCTGATGGAGCAGCCGTCACCGTCGTAGGCGAGCCCGTCCAGCACGCCGTCGCGGATGCGGATCCGCACGTCCAGCTCGTCCCCGCACAGCGGGTTCGAGTGGTGCACCTGCGCGTCCTCGCCGCTGAGCCCCGGCGCACGGTTGCGGGGGCTGCGGTAGTGGTCGAGGATGATCTCCTCGTACAGCGCGTCGAGCTCGCCCATCTACGCGCTCCTGCCGACGGCGAACATCGCCCGTGCGGCGGCGAGCCCGTCGAGCAGCGGCTCGAGGTCGTCGGCGTCGTTGTAGACGTGCAGGCTCGCGCGCACGGTCGCGTTGATGCCGAGCTCGCGCATCAGCGGCTTGCAGCAGTGGTGGCCGACGCGGACGCACACGCCGCGCGCGTCGAGCATCGCGCCGACGTCGTGGGGGTGCACGCCGTCGACGGAGAAGGAGATGGCGGCGCCGCGCTCCGCCATCGTCGTCGGCCCGTGGACGGTGATGCCGTCGGCGTCGGCCAGTGCGGCGAGGAACGTCGCGCCGAGCTCGACCTCGTGCGCCCGGACCGCGTCGGGCCCGAGCTCCTCGAGGAACGCGACGGCGGCGGTCAGCCCGGCGGCCTCCGCGATCATCGGGGTCCCGGCCTCGAAGCGGTGCGGCACGTCGTTCCACGTCGCGCCGGTGAGGGTCACGTCGCGGATCATCTCCCCACCGGTGAGCATCGGCTCCATGCGCTCGAGCAGCGCCGGGTCGGCGACGAGCGCGCCGATCCCCGTCGGGCCGAACATCTTGTGGCCGGTGAGCGCGTAGCTGTCCACCCCGAGCGCCGCGACGTCGACGGGGAGGTGGGGGACGGCCTGCGTCCCGTCGACGTGGACGACGGCGTCGGGGTTCGCGTCACGCACGAGCGCGGCGAGGCCGGGCACGTCGTTGATCGTCCCGAGGGTGTTGGACACGTGCGTGAACGCGGCGAAGCGGACGCGACCGTCGGCGACGAGCCGTGCGGCCTCCGCGAGGTCGAGGTGCCCGTCCTCGGACACCGGGACGTAGCGGACCTCGAAGCCGCGGTCGTTCGCCGCGTGGACGAACGGCACCATGTTGGCGTGGTGCTCCATCACGGTGCACAGCAGCGCGTCCCCGGGCCCGAGCGTGCGTCGCACGTAGCCGTAGGCGATCAGGTTGCACGCCTCCGTCGCGTTCTTGGTGAACACGACGCCGCGCGGGTCGGCGCCGACGAGGCGGGCCAGCGCAGTGCGGGCCCCCTCGTACGCGTCGGTCGCCTCCTCGGCGAGGAGGTACACGCCACGGTGCACGTTGGAGCGCGACGTGCGGTAGTAGCGCTCCATCGCGGCGAGGACGGCCTCGGGGGTCTGCGACGTCGCGGCGGAGTCGAGGTAGACGAGCCGCTCCCCCCGGACCTCGCGCGCGAGGGTGGGGAACTCCGTGCGGATCGCCGCGACGTCGATGGGCACGGTCAGACGCTCGACTTCAGCCGCTCGTAGCCCTCCGCCTCGAGCTCGTCGGCGAGCTCCGGCCCGCCGGAGGCCGCGATGCGCCCCTCGAACATGACGTGCACCTCGTCGGGGCGGATGTAGCGCAGGATGCGGGTGTAGTGGGTGATGATGAGCACGCCGAGCTCCGGGCTGCGCAGCCGGTCGACGCCCTCGCTGACGATCCGCAGCGCGTCGACGTCGAGGCCCGAGTCGGTCTCGTCGAGGACGGCGAGGGCCGGCTTGAGCATGCGCCATCTGGAGGATCTCGAAGCGCTTCTTCTCACCGCCGGAGAAGCCCTCGTTGACCGACCGCTGCAGGAACGACTGGTCGACCTCCAGCGCCGCCATCTCCTCCTTCAGCCCGGTCATGAACTCGCGGACCGGCACGTCCTCGCCGCGCACCGCGTTGAGCGAGGTGCGCAGGAAGTTCGTGACGGACACGCCGGGGATCTCCGTCGGGTACTGCATGGCGAGGAACACGCCGAGGCGGGCCCGCTCGTCGGGGCTGAGCTCGTTCAGCTCGGTGCCCTCCCACGTCATCGTGCCCCCGGTGATCTCGTAGGCCGGGTGGCCGGCGATCGCGTAGGCGAGCGTCGACTTGCCCGACCCGTTCGGCCCCATCAGCGCGATGGTCCGACCGCGGTCGAGGTCGAGGGTGACGCCGCGGAGGATCTCGTTGCCGTCGGCCTCGACGGTCAGGTCGCGGATCTCGAGGTCTGCCATGTCGTGGTCCTTGTGAGGGGGATGCGGGTGGGGGTCGGACTGCGGTGGGGCGGGCGAGGGTCCCGACAGGGGCCGCTCAGTGGTCGGGGGTCGGTGCGCCGTTCGTGGCGACGGTGACGTCGACCTCGACGGTGCCGTCGGTGACCCGCGTCGCGAACGTCGGGACGGGTCGGGTCGCGGGGAGGCTGGACGGTGCACCGGTGGTCAGGTCGAACGTCGAGCCGTGCAGGGAGCACTCGACCCCGCCGTCGATGACGAGCCCGTCGGCGAGGGACCAGCGCTGGTGGGAGCACACGTCGTGCAGCGCGAACACGTCGCCCCCGGTGCGGACGAGGCAGACGGGCACGTCGTCGACCTCCACCTGGACGGGGGTGGCGTCCGTGAGCGCGTCGAGCGCGGCGGCGGCGACGAAGCCCATCAGGCCTCGCCCTCCTCACGCAGGTTGAGGTCGTTGACCTGCACGGCCGACAGGTCGGCCGCGGCGATGCGCCGTTCGATGACGGCGAGCGCCCGGTCGGAGACGCCGGGCAGGTCCGCCTCGTCGAGGATCTCGGTGAAGTAGCCGGTGACGATCATCCGCAGTGCCGTGTCACGGTCGATGCCCCGGGCCTGCAGGTAGTACAGGTGCCGGGCGTCGATCTGCCCGGTGGCGGAGCCGTGGCCGGCGGTGATGTCGCTGCACTCGATCTCGAGGAACGGCGTCGCGTCGGCCCGGGCCCCGTCGGTGAGGATCAGGCTGCGGTTGTTCTCGTCGGTGGCCGTGCCGACCGCGTCACGGTGGACGAACACGTTGCCGCGGAAGACCGTCCGGCTCTCCCCCTGCAGCGCGCCCTTGAAGAGCACGTCGGACGACGCCCGCGGGGCGATGTGCCGCACGTAGGGCTGCAGGTCGAACCACTGCCCCTCGCTGGCCATGTAGATGCCCAGCGGCCGCACCTCCGCGCCGGGTCCGACGAGGTCGAACTCGGGGCGCAGACGGACCGTCGTCCCGCCGGTGGTGAACGCCAGGGCGAGCACGCGCGCGTCGCGGTGGACCTCCGCCTTCTGCAGGGCGAGGTGCTCGACGCCGCTCCCCCAGTCCTGCAGGGTCGCGAGCCGCAGCTGCGCGCCGTCCTCGACGATCAGCTCGGCGACCTCGTCGACGAGCGCGGAGACGCCGTCGACGCTGGTGTGCTCGAGGTACAGCGTCGCCCGGGCGTGATGGCCGACGACGGCGAGGACGCGCGGCAGGTGGGCGCCCGCCGCGGTCACGTGGACGTGGACCGAGATCGGGACGTCGAGCTCGACCTCGGCGGGGACGTGGATGAACACGCCGCCGGTCCACGCCGCGTCGTTGAGGGTGATGGTGCGGTCCTCGTCGCTGCCGGTGCCGCCCTCCGTCGTCGTCGTGAGCCGACCGAGGTGCGCCTCGACGAGCGCGGCGTGGTCGGTCGCGGCCGTGCGGAGGTCGGTGACGACCACCCCCGCGGCCTCCGCCGCCGGGTGCTGCACCACCGAGGTCAGCGCCCCGTCGACGATGGTGACCTGCACGCCACCGCCCTCGACGCCGGCGAGCACGCCCTCCGGCGGCAGCCCGCCACCCTCGGCGGCGGCGAGCTCCCGTTCGACGTCGAAGCGCACGTCGAACGGGGTGGAGCGCCAGAACTCGTCGGTGTGGCTGTCGGGCCACGCCTGGTCGCCGAACCGGCGGGCGGCGAGCTGACGCCGCTCGGCGAGCCACGTGGGCTCGCCGGCGGCCTCGCTGGTCGACGCCAGCGACGCGGCGTCGATGCGGGAGAGCGTCGTCATCCGATCGCGCCTTCCATCTCGATGGCGATGAGCCGGTTCAGCTCGACGGAGTACTCCATCGGCAGCTCACGGGAGATCGGCTCGATGAAGCCGCGGACGATCATCGCGGTCGCCTCGTCCTCGTCGATGCCGCGCTGCTGCATGTAGAAGACCTGGTCGTCACTGAGCTTCGAGACGGTCGCCTCGTGCTCGATCGTCGCGTCCTCCTGGTCGATCTGCATGTACGGGTACGTGTCGGTCCGGGCCGAGTCGTCGAGCATCAGGGCGTCGCACTTGACCGCGCTGCGCGCGTGGTGCGCACCCTCGTCGATCTGCACGAGCCCGCGGTAGCTGGTGCGGCCGCTCCCCTTCGAGATCGACTTCGACAGGATGTTCGACGTCGTGTACGGCGCCGCGTGGACCATCTTCGCGCCGGCGTCCTGGTGCTGGCCGTCGTTCGCGTACGCGACGGAGAGGACCTCGCCCTTCGCGCCCTCACCGGTCAGCCAGACCGCCGGGTACTTCATGGTGACCTTCGAGCCGATGTTGCCGTCGATCCACTCCATGGTGGCGTTCTTCTCGGCCACGGCCCGCTTCGTCACCAGGTTGTAGACGTTGTTGGACCAGTTCTGGATCGTCGTGTAGCGGACGCGCGCGCCCTCCTTCACGATGATCTCGACGACGGCGGAGTGCAGCGAGTCCGACGAGTAGATCGGCGCGGTGCAGCCCTCGACGTAGTGCACGTAGCTGCCGGGCTCGGCGATGATGAGGGTGCGCTCGAACTGGCCCATGTTCTGCTTGTTGATGCGGAAGTAGGCCTGCAGCGGCACGTCGACCTTGACGCCCTCGGGGATCCAGATGAACGAGCCGCCCGACCACACGGCCGTGTTCAGCGCCGCGAACTTGTTGTCGTTCGACGGGATGACGGTCGCGAAGTGCTTGCGGAACAGCTCCTCGTGCTCCTGCAGCCCCGAGTCCGTGTCGAGGAAGATCACGCCCTCCTTCTCGAGGTCCTCGCGCACCTGGTGGTAGAGCACCGTCGACTCGTACTGGGCGGCGACCCCGGCGACGAGCCGCTCACGCTCCGCCTGCGGGATCCCGAGCTTCTCGTAGGTCGCGAGGATCTCCGGCGGGAGCTCCTCCCACGAGCGGCCTGCTGCTCGCTCGCCTCGACGTAGTAGTGGATGTTGTCGAAGTCGATGCCCGACAGGTCCGAACCCCAGTTCGGCATGGGACGCCGGAGGAACGCCCGGTAGGCGCGCAGGCGCAGGTCGAGCATCCAGTCCGGCTCGTCCTTGCGGGCGCTGAGCTCGCGGATGACGTCCTCGTCGAGGCCCTGGCCCGAGGTGAAGGCGTAGCCGGCGTCATCGTCGGACCAGCCGAACTTGTAGTCGGCGAGGTCCTGGGCGAGCTGCTCCTGGTTCTGCTTCGCCTCGCTGACGGGGACCGGGATCTCGGTCTGGCTCATGCGTTGCTCCTTGGTGCTCGGGGGCGTTCTCGGAGGTCAGGGTGGTTCGTCGGACGCCGATCCGCGGATCGGCGGGTGGGGATCAGCCGGCGCTGACCGTGCACACGCAGGCCGGCGCGCCGTCGGCGATCGTGGCCCGGCGGGCGACGGTCACGTCGCTGCCGAGCACGCGGGAGAAGGCGGCCGCCTCGAAGCTGCAGATCTCGGGGTGCTCGCGGGCGACGTCCTCGATGACGCAGTGGTGCTGGACGAGCTGCAGGGTCGGCAGGCCGCCGGGCGCACCGTCGGCGCCCTCCTCGACCACGGCGGCGCCGAACCCGGCGTCGTCGAGCGCCGCCGCGAGGCGGGCCACCCGGTCCTCCAGCGGCCCGTCGGCGACCGTCTCGGCGAGCTGCTCGGCCTCGCGGTCGATGCGCCAGCGGAGGAACGCGAGCAGGCCGTCACGGCCCTGCTCGGCGACGAGGAAGTCGAGCAGCTCCTTCGCGAGCCGGTCGTAGGACTGGGGGAAGAGCCGCTGGGCGCGCTCGGTCAGCGCGTAGCAGGCCGCCGGCCGGCCGCCCGACGGGCGCGGCTCGCACTCCTCGACGAGCCCGTCGCCGAGCAGGACCGCGAGATGACGGCGGGTGGCGACCTCGGAGATGCCCAGGTGCGTCGCGAGCTCGGTGACCGGTCCGGCACCCGCGCGGTGCAGGTGCTCGACGAGGGCGGCCCGCGTCTCCCCGAGGAGCCCCACGAGGGAGTGCGCCGCGCTGACCGCGCCGGGGGTCGAGCTCACCCGCGCCTCCTTCGTCGGACCGGTCGGACCGGTCGGACCGGTTCGATAACACTTCTGTTGCGGAAGTCTACGGAGGGGGCCACAGCGACGCAAACACCGTGGGCACCCGGGACCTCGCGGCGGGCCTCACGGCGTCGCGGCGGTCCCGATCCGCTCGGCGAGGCCCGTGTGCCGGCGCGACGCGAACGAGCGCGCCGCCGCCGTGCGCAGCGCGTCGGCGCGTCCGACGAGGATGAGCGCGCGTGCCGCCCGCGTCACCGCGGTGTAGACGAGCTCGCGCCACAGCATGCTGCCGTGGGCCGGGTCGAGCACGAGCACCACCACGGGCCACTCCCCGCCCTGCGCCTTGTGGACGGTGACCGCCCAGGCGGGGACGAGGTCGCCGACCCGGTCGCGCGGATGGGTGACCTCCCCGCGTGGCATCGCGACACGGACCCAGCCCTCCGCGCGCGACAGGTCCACGACGGTGCCGACGTCGCCGTTCGCGACGTCCAGCTCCGGGTCGTTGCGCGTCTGCATCACCCGGTCGCCGACGTGCAGCCCACCGACCGACGGCCGCCCCGCCGGCGGGTTCAGCGCCGCCTTGAGGGCACCGTTGAGCGCGTCCACCCCGTTGGGACCGCGGTACACCGGCGCGAGCACCTGGACGTCGTCGACGTCCACCCCGAAGTGGGCGGGCGCGCGCTCGGCGACGGTCCGCACCACCCGTGCGGCGATCGCGGACCGGTCCGGCTCCTCCGCGACGAACACGTCCCCGTCGACGCCGCGCAGCGGACCGGGGTCACCGGCCAGCAGCCCACGGGCGAGGGCGACGATGCGCGACCCGGCCGCCTGCCGGTGGATCTCCGCGAGCTGCACGGCCGGCACGACCCCGCTGCGCACGAGGTCGCGGAGCACGTCGCCGGCACCGACGGACGGGAGCTGATCCGCGTCCCCCACCAGCACCAGGTGGGCGCCGTCGGGGACCGCCGCGACGAGCCGGGCCGCGAGCCACGTGTCACACATCGACGCCTCGTCGATCACGACGAGGTCGTAGGGCAGCGGCTCGGTCGCCCCGAACCGGAACCGGAACCCGCCGTCCTCGGCGTCGGGTCGCGCCTCGAGCAGACGGTGGATGGTGGTGGCGACGTGGCCGGTGAGCTCCTCGAGGCGTTTCGCCGCCCGGCCCGTGGGCGCCGCGAGGGCGACGTTCGCCCCGGCGGCGGTCGCACGCGTGACCAGCGCCCGCACCGTCGTCGACTTCCCCGTCCCCGGCCCGCCCGTGAGGATGCTGACGCCGGCGGTCCCCACGGTGCGCACGGCGGCCCGCTGGTCGGTGGTGAGCCGGACCGGCCCCGCGTCCTCCTCCGGCCCGTCCTCCTCCGGCCCGTCCTCCCCCGGCCCGTCCTCCTCCGGCTCGGCGGCCGCGTCCTCGTCGGCGTCCAGCCCCGGGACCGGCCGTGCGCCGTGCAGCAGCCGGACGAGGCCGTCCGCGAGCGCCTGCTCGTCGTCGCGGGCGGTCGGCAGCGCGACCGTCTCCGACCCGCCCAGCGTGTCGGCGGCGAGGCGGCCGCGGGCGACCGCCCGGTCGAGGCCGTCGGCGGCGAGCAGCACGTCGACCCCGAGGAGTCCGGCGGTCGCGGCGACGGCGTCCTCCCGCGGCAGGTGCTGGTGCCCCTCCTGCCGGTGCGCGGTGCGGACGGCGGCGACCGCCCCGGCNGCGAGCCGGCGCGGGTCGTCNCGGGCGATGCCGACCCGCTCGGCGAGCCGGTCGGCGTGGGCGAACCGGACCCGCTCCGCCAGCAGGAGCACGTAGGGGTCGTCGCGGGCGACGTCGACGACGTCGGGACCGAACCGTGCGTGGGCGGACCTCACCGCCGCCATCGGCCAGTCGAGCCCCTCGACGAGTCGGACGAGTCGCGCGAGCGCGAGGCCCGTCTGCCACGCGTCGTGGACGGCCCGCGCCTGCTGCTCCTCGACGCCGGCCTCGGCGACCAGCCGGTCGGGCCCCTCCTCGATGGCGGCGCCGGCCCCCGCACCGAACCGGGCGACGATCCGCTCCACCACCTCCGGCGGGACGTGGGCGAACCGCTCGGAGGTGAGGAACGCGGTCAGGCCGGCGACGTCGTTCGGGGTGACCTGCTCGTACAGCATCGCCTCGAACGTCGGGCCGTAGCGGGGGTGCACCGTGCGGCGGCCGACGAGCCGGACGCTCTGCCCCTCGACCAGGTCGGCGAGCGGACCGGAGCAGCGCTCGCCCGGGCCGCCGTCGTCGGGGGCGAGCTCGATGACGCCGAAGCCGGTCCGCGGGTCGGCATGGTGGACGCCGAGGACCTCCCCCACGACCTCCTCGTCACCGGTGAGGGTCGGGGCGTCCGTCGACCGCCCACGCCGTGCCACGGGGTCCCCTCCCGCCGCGGCGTGCCCGCCTCGACGTGCGTCGCCGGTCCTGACGCGCCGGAGGCTAACGCTGCCCCGTCGTCCGGACGGTCCCGCCTCCCGCGTGGTGGACGGCAGGGGTGGGACACTCGTGACGCCGGCACCACCCGTCCCGCTCCCACCGGCCCGGCCCTCGGAGGTCCGACCCGTGCCCACCGTGACCGACGGCACGACCCGTGACGCCCGCCCCACGGCGGGTCCGGTGCTCGTGCGCGTCCCCGCGGCCGACGCGGAGTGGGTCCACGCCCTCCCCCCTGTCCCCGACGGTGGCCGGCTCGGCGTGACCGTCGGCGACGCGACCCTGACCGCCGCGGCCGGCCCGCTGGCCGACCGCGGGTTCGACCTGCTGGCCGCGGTGCCGGGACGCTGGCCGGGCCGGCACGTCGACCTGCTCGTGCCGCCGACGCTGCGCGCGTCCCACCCGCGCTGGTTCGCCGCGCTGCTGCTCGTCGCCGAGCGCGTGTTCGACCTCCGCCACGGACCCGTCCACGTCGCCCTGCGGGCCGAGCTCGCCGCGCACCTCCCCGCCGCCGACATCGACTGAGGAAACATCCATGGAGCTGCACCAGCGCATCGAGGACGACCTGCGGGAGGCGATGCGGGCCCGCGACCGCGCGGCGCTCGACGCCCTGCGGCTGCTGAAGACGGCGCTGACCAACCGGGCGGTCGCCGACGGTGGCACCCCGACCTCACGGCTGGACGACGACACGG
>PR_CR_10_Liq_1_inCRDRAFT_1001800_pt1 | contig 11653 bp, 10 predicted proteins | sample PRCRCaboRojoPR_3_FD_10241 | JGI IMG/M metagenome (IMG submission 10241) | reverse complement strand
TTTTTTTAATTTTTGTTCCCCTTTTTTTTGGATTCTATTTTCAATTTTTCAATTTTGGACATAAAAAAAATGTCCATTTTCAGATTTTTGAAAATAAATCCAAAAAAAAGTTAAAAATCTTAATTTGTGATTGACAAGTCACAAAAAAAATGAACCAATAATATTTTTTATTACGATAAAATTTTTTTTGGTAATTTTTGTAAAATTTTTTTATTTTCTTATGTCATCATTATATTCTCTCAAAATGATGACAAAAAATATTCTCTTTTTGGTAGTATTATATTTTTATACCTTAAAAATATTAAAAATATAATATAAAGTTAAAATATTTGTGAGGACTATTTTTGGTTTCCATTGTTGGAAACAAAAAATAGGCAAAAGCATTTTTGGTAATAAAACAAATAAAAAAAATAGTCTCTCTTACTGAACAAGTCATAATCTTGAATTAAAATGAATATATAAATAATTTTTAATTAAGAACATAAATGGTAATAAAATAAAAATTAGTAAAATTAATATATGACGTTTAAAATATGGTTCTTTATATTTTTTATAATAAATAACTATAATTGAATAAAAAATTAAAAATATCCAAAACATATATTGTAAATAGTTTGTTAAACTATTCCAATAATTAATCCAACTATTATCATAAAAAGTTTTTCTATTTAAAATATTAGATTTAGATTCTATGTTTTTTTCTTCTTCATCAATATGTTTGATTTTATTATCATAAATATTAAGTAATTCACCCATATGTTTATTATATATTTCTTGGTCTTTTACATTGTTAAGAATTAATTCTACTTCATTATAAATATTATTATAACCTTTATTCATTTTCTCTATTGTTTGATTTACTTCTTTTCTATATTTTTCTTTTTCATCATTTATATAAGTATTTAAACCATCTTTATAAACAATATAATCTTTTTTACTTTTCTCATAATTGATAGGAGCATTATTTAGTTCAGTTTTAGATTTTTCATAATTATTTAATAAACTTTGTAATTTTCTCTCTTTTTGACATTCTTTATCACAAAATAAAGTATCTCTAATATAACCAGCATTATTTTTATTAAAGTAATTCATAGTTTTAGTTATAGTGTCAACCATTTGTTCATTATTTTCTGGTAATTTAGCAGTATTAAAACCTCTATTATTATAAACATTCCTACATTCATTTTCTAAATTATTCATATTAAATTATAATTAGAAATTAAATTATAATTTAAATTAAACATCTTTAAAATACTTATTTAAAAATACTTATTTAAGAATACTTATTTAAGAATACTTATTTAAGAATATGTTTCAAAATTTTCTGTATTACTTGTATCATTTGGCATAACATCTTGTATATTTGTATCTCTCATTACTGTTTTATTAGTATTGTTATTTTGTTTACCAGAATGAACTAATGAGTCCAATTCTTTACGTTCTTTATTAACATATTTAGTTAAACCGTGTACCTTTTTGTTATAATAATCTTTTGCTTTTTTAAAATTATTTTCAATATCTCCTCCTAATTTTTCAAAAAATAATTTATCGTGGTGCAATACTGTATCTCCATCAGTTTTTATCTGGTCTGGTGACACATCACCAAAATTATATTGATTAAAGTTTAAATTACTTCTAGAATATATATCGTAAATATTTCTTAAAATAATAATCAAGGATACACCACCAACTATAGTTATTAAACCAGAAGATATATTTCCAGGAATAATACCATTTTTAAATAAAGCAGATATTATTAAAATTACTATTGCTGTTAATGCAATAACTTTCATAATATAAGTATTTGCTTTATATTTATCACTTTCATAATTACCTAATTCAATTAATCTCATTTTGTTATTTTTATTATCTCTCATAACTCTCATATTATTTTTCATATTGTTTAATTCGTTTTCAATAACATTAATCATAGTCATTTGCTGAGAGAGATTATTTTTATCATCAGTTAATTCACTATGCTTTTCATTATACATATTTTTTAATTGATTAAATAAATTTAATCTTATTTGTGTTAATTCATTTATTCTATTTACAATATTCTCTCTTTCAATAGCTTCTTGACCTTCACTACTTTTATATTTTTCTAAATTTTGAAACATATATTTCTCAATTTCTTGAAGCTCTTTTATATTATTAATTGTAGTTTGATGTTTTTCTGTAAGCATATTTATTTTTTCTTGTGTTTGTTGTGTTTGATTCATTTATATAATAATAATAATATTTATTTTTTCAAATGTCTATATGCTAAAAATAGAGAGATTACTACTAATACAGTCCAACCAGCATATCTAAATAAACCCATTTTTTCTTTTATTTTTATATCTTCAACCATAGCTTCATAAGCAATATTTGTATTTTCTTTAGTGTTATAATTTTTATATAAATCTTTAAAATGATCCAATTGTTTATTTAATATATTTGTTTTTTCATTTCTTTCATTTCCTATTTTATGAATTAAACTTTCTGTTTGATTAATATTTTTATAAAGTTCTTCAGAAAGAGAGATTAACTTATTATTTAAATTAACTAATTCATTTTTTATATTTTGGTCTATATTTCCTAAAGCACATATTGTATCTAATTCCATATATTCTCCTTTTGTAAAAGAATTCCATATATCTTCATCAATTTGAACAATATTTTTAGGACAAGTTCCAGTATTATTTTTTATATTATTATCTGGATATAATCTTAATAATCCATCTTTATCTACATACCCAGTATTTTCTTTTGTATCATGAATATAGCCCCAGATTTGTAATTCAGCAATATTTATATAGTTATCAGACTCTCTACTTTCTTGCGTTAATCTAACAACTTTTCCTATTTTATTTATATTTTTTACATCAAATATTTCTTGGTTATTAATAGTTCTATTTATCATTTTTGAAAAAACTACATTACTATTTTCATCATATATATCTAATTTTACTTTTTTAAAACGGTTTCTATATTGTGTTTCTTTTATATTGTATATTTTAACTTCTTTAATAAATGATGACTTACTTAATGTAACTTCTAAATATGTTCCTCTCCTATTTTGTGTATGATTATACGTATTTAAGTTTCCATCTATAGCATTACTTGCAGGAAAATTATTTGAATAAGTTGTATTTTGATATGCTTTTGTTCCTTGTTGTCTAGAGAGATTAATCAATTTAGATTTTTGTAATCTTACATTTTTTCCAGAATATCCACAAGGTTCATTTTCTCTCATTGGTGTTCCAATAGTTAGCCCTAACTCATTAATATTATCTGTACTTACATTGATTTGTCTTAAACAAGATTTATTTTTATTTTGCCAAGCATTATCACTCCATTTTCTTGCTATTCCAAAATTATTAACGAAATATTTATCACCACTAGGTGTTATGATTGTATTATTATTATATAAATTTCTCTCATTTTGAGTCATTCGAATTACATCACTCATATATGTTTTGTATTTATTGGAGTATTCTGATAAAGTTTTTTGAAATTTATTTTCTATACTTTTTAATTTTTGTATGTTATTTTCAATTTCAATATTGCTCATAATAATATATATTTATATAAAAAAATATTATTTCATTATATGCTTAATAGTAATTGCGCCTAAAGACACAGAAGCAACTGTCCATAATAAGTATTTGTAATAATTACTTTTTTCTTGTAATTTTAATTCACTCCAATTAGCAGATATTCCGTTATGAAGGTTATTAAATTGTTTAAAATTATTTCTCTCTTTATTTAATTTATCAATACTGGATAATAATTCATTTTTTGTTTTTATCATTACATTATCTACACTAGTATCAGTTGATTCCATTTTAGTAATTTCATTATAAATTTGGTTAGATATATTAATTAATTCATTATTTAATTCTACAATATAGTTCCATTCATTAGTGGTTGTAAGAGAGATATTACAATTATCAGAAGATGTCATATCAGAACCTTTTGGAAACATATTAAATATATTAGAAGATACTTTTACAGGAGAGGATTTACAAGAACCATTATTCATAACATTTTGATAAATTTCTTGTGTGGGAAATTCTCTCCTTCTTCCATCTGGAGTAATCCAAGCAATTGTATCAGAATTATTATTAATTATCAATTTACCATCTAAATCACAAGGTTGACCAGGTGCTAAATCTAGACCTTTTTGAAAATTATTAAAATATTTATAACTTTCATTATCTGGTTTTGAAGACGGGCAACTAGATGGTTTTTTATTCCAAGCAATATCAGTATAACCTCTAACATATCCAAAGTTATTTACATAATATATTTTACCATTTTTATCAAATATATTCTTATTTTTAAAATTATGAATTATAGAATTATGATTATCTCTCAAATTAGTTAAATATGAATGATATGCTGTTTTATATTGTTCTAATTTTTTATTAAATTCATTCTCTAAATGTAATATTTTATCTTTATGATTATGTTGAGTTTCCATATTTTCTAAACCTTCTATTTGTCTTATTCTTCTATTATATTTACTTTTATTTTGTAAGTATTTTAATCCTTGATTGTTTAAATGAAGATGCATTTATATAATATGTATAAATAAAAAATACATATTATATTATACATATTATATTACTTTTCAAATTTAAAAAAACTAAACTAAAAATTATTTAAGTATTTTATAAATAAAATAACTAATAATAGTTAATTTAAGTAAGTTATAGAAAAAATCTATTTTTGCTATATTTAATTCATAAATAAACTCTTGTTTTCTTGGTTTACTGGCTTGCGTTTCTTGTTTTATAATTTTTAGTTGTTCTTCATCTTTAATAACTTCTTTCTTTGTTTTATCAATTAATTTATTATACTCTTCAATTTCTAAAGATGATAAATCTGATTTTAAGATTAAATCATTTTTCATAGAATTAATTTCAGTAAAGACTTTTTGAATATCTTTTTTTACATCTTGATAATCTTTTTCATAATTTTTTTTGTTGAGCATATATTTTGGATAAATATCTCTAAGAACATTAGTTATAAATACATATTCCAATTTATTAAATTTTAATTTATCAAACATATCATGCTTCATTATATAATATAAATATAAATATTACACACAAATTCTATAATAAGTAGAATTTATAGATGTTTTGCTTGGTCTAATAATTTTACAAATTTGTTTTGGTTTTAATCCAATTGCCATAGCAACAGGGTCAAATCTTGAAATAGTAGGTAACATTTTTAATGGGTCATTAATATTAAATTTATTAATTAGTTCTTTTTCTTCTTCAAGATTTAAAATAGTATGCTTTGGAACGAGAGAATGTTCTAAAATATTAAATTGTAATCTTTTAATATTCATTATAGAAATAAAAATATTTTCACTATTATAGATTTGGTCCATTAGTTTTAGCATTGTATCATTTGGTTCTTCTTTGATAATAAATATAACTTGGTCTGTTTCTTTTTTTAATATATTCTCAATATCATATAATTCATTTATTGTGTTATAAATAAAATTAGGTGTTATTTTTTTCATAAGATGATATTTAACATAAACTTTATGATTTTTCTCATTTTCTACTAACATATCCAATGTTTTATTTGTAAACATAATATTTATTTCATTGATATTAAAATCATTATAATTAGAAATATCATAACCACGTTCTTTTAATTGTTCTAAAATATTATATCTAGATTTATAAATTTTAGATATAGTAGTGCTTGTAATATTACTCATAGATGTCATTTAATGTATATATTTAAAATATATTTTAATTCAATTTTTTAATTTATTTTTTAGTAATTTTAAATGTTCCGTTTTTTAATTCATCTAGAGAATTAATTTTAATAGATGGTTCATTAATTTCATTCAAACTAGTTTCATTCAAACTATTTTCATAATTATCATCATTATTATCTATATCATTTGTATCAATAGAAATTTCCATATTATTTGATAATTTATTTTCTTCATTATCTTCTTCTTGGTTATTTTGTTCTTGGTTTTCATCTTGGTTTTCATCTTCATTAACAGATGTTAATAATTCAAATGAACCAGTTATATCTTGCAACTCATTTTCATTATTGTAATCATTATTATAATCATTATTTTCTCCTCCTCCAGTCATAGAAGTTATTTCTTTTTGTTCTTGTTCAGAATCAGGTGTGATAACTTGAAAACCAGGCGATTCTACACCTGGTTCTGAGTAAATTGATGGATTATATTCTGGTGTATCCTTTCTTGGTTCTTCTGGTGTAGTAACGTCAAACGCAGGTGAACTAACTCCTGTAGGACTAGGTGGAATATATTCTGGTGTTTCTTTTCTAGGTTCCATAATAGGAAGTTCATATTCTGGTAATGAAGAAATTTCTTGAATAGGTTCCATTTGAATAGGTTCCATTTGAATAGGTTGTACAATAGAAGGTTGAGATATATATTTTTTCTTAGGTAATTTATCTCCAGAAATAGTTGATTTATAATTTTCTAATAATTCATTATAAGTATCAACGCCAGTATTTAATTTAATTTGATTATTATTATAAGAGAGATTTGTTAATTGTTCAACATTATCTTCAGTAATGACTCTCAATTGAATATTCATAGTTTGTAATTCTTGTATTAATAATTTAAATGTATAAGGAACTTTTACAATACTAAAACTTCTTCCATATTTACTAACATTTTCAATATTCATATTACCTTCTAAATTACCATTAAATTTAATTGGACCATCAGCAAATGGACTCAAAAATATGTTTTTATTTTCATTATAAATAGCAATAGCACCAGATTTATTACAAATTGCCATATAATATTCATCACCACGGGTTAACATAGATTCTTGTAAAAAATTATTAATACCGTGAGAGATTAATACATCACGTTCCATTTCACCAATTCTCAAACCGCCATCTTTTGCCCTTCCTCCTATAGTTTGCCTTGTTAACTGTGCTCTTGGACCTTTAGATCTATAATTAATCTTATCTTTAACCATATGTTTTAACCTCAAATAATAGGTAGGCCCAATAAATATATTTGCTTCTAACTGTTCTCCAGTCATACCATTATATAAAACTTCTGTTCCGCTTGAATGAAATCCTTGTTGAGCTAAGAGAGAACCATATAATTTATTTTTTGGACCTTTATTAACAAATGGCGTGCAGTCTCCAAAACCACCATAAATTAAATTACTTTTTCCCATAATACATTCGACAAGTTGTCCAATAGTCATACGACTTGGAATAGCGTGAGGATTTACTATTAAATCAGGTTTAATACCATCTTTAGTAAAAGGCATATCTTCTTCAGGTAATAAAATACCAATTGTTCCTTTTTGTCCAGCTCTTGAACAAAATTTATCACCAATTGCTGGTATTCTTTCTTCTCTAATTCTAACTTTCGCAATTCGTTTACCTTCTTCTTCTTCAGTAATAAATGCTTTATCTACAAATCCAAGTTGTCCTTTTTTAGGAGCAATTGATTCATCATCTAAAACTCCTAGATTTACAGAAGAATTTGAATACTTACCAATAACTATTAATTTATCATTCATTTTTGTATTTTCTTTTATTAAACCATTTTCGTCTAAATAATTGTAATCATAACCAGGTTTTTTATTAACAACATTTTTCTCATTAATATTTCCAAAATAAGAATTTATTTGTCCACCGCCGACGTTTTCTTGCTCTTCGTGCGATTCATACATATTATAATATGTAGTTCTAAAGAGTCCTCTTTTTACTGCAGATTCATTAAAGATTAAAGCATCTTCTACATTATATCCATTATAACACATAATAGCAACAATAGCATTCTCTCCATAAGGGTGTTCTTCATTTGTAATATATTTAGAATATCTACTTTTAACAAGAGGATTTTCTCCATAATTCAATACTATACCTGTTTTATCAATTCTATTTACAAAATTAGTATTATATATAGAAACACCTTGTTTTGATTGACCACAAGAATATAAATCTCTCGGCAACTGATTATTTTCAGCAAAAATGATTAAATTAGCAAGACAACTTAATGCCAAAGATGGATGAATTTCAATATGTGTGTTAAACTTACTTATATTCATATTATCCATAGTAATTAAGGAACCTTCACATTCTGCTGTATCCATATAATCAATAATACCTGAATTATTTGAGAGAAAATCTTCATTTTTATTATTATATAATTCATCTTGATTATAAAATTTACATTTTTCATAATTAAATTCAATTGCTTTTTTTGAAATTCCACTAATGAGTTGTTCCCAAGTAAAATCGTTATTTACTATTTTTTCATATATTCTCTCATAACTTGGTTTATTATTATCAATATAAAATATAGGTCTGCATAATCTACCACCATCAGTGTTTACATATATTTCATTTCTTCTTATATCCCAATTTATTGAATTAAATATAGGAATTAATCCATTTCTTCTTTCTAATTTAAATCTATCTACTATATCTACAGGATTATTTATACATCCTGTCCAGTTACCATTTATAAATACTTTTGTCAAAGTCTCCATTTCTTCACTTTTAAGTAATTGAATAGATTTCATATTATTTTTATTAAACCAATCAATCATTTTATTAGATGAACAACCAGAAGTTATATGAGCCATAATAGCAAGATGTTTATGAAGGCCAATATTACCGCCGTCAGGTGTATGTAATGGACAAATTATACCCCATTGTGTAGTATGTAATAAACGAGGTCCAACAACCTTAGCACTACTATCTAATGGTAAATTTAATTTTCTAAGATGAGCTATAAAAGAGAGAAATGATAAACGATTTAAATCTTGAACAACACCTGCTCTTTTTGTATAAGCCTGAGCTCCCCAATTTCCTTTAAATGCTTTTTGAAAACCTGTTTCAACAATTCTATTATTAAAATATTCATACTGATTATCAGTAATAAGGGACATAAAATTATTAATATATGTTCCTTTATGATAATAATATTTACTATCTATTTTTACATAAATATCTCTTAATTGAAGTTTATAATATTCGACAAAAAGATCGTGTAATAATTTACCAGATAATTCAACGCGTTTATATTTGAAATTGTCTCTATCAGTAGGATTTTCATAATTTAAATAAACAGAAAACATTCTTTTGACCATATATCCAAGAAAATAAGCTTTCTGTTTAAAATTGAGTTCTCCAATATTAGGTAAAAAATAATCCATTAATATATTCATAGTTGAAGGAATAGTTTTTTGTTTTGTAAAGGTTGATATATATTGAAGAGCATCTTCTTGAGAGAAAATATATCCAGCATCATAAACAGAAGGAGCAAATAAATCAATATAATTTTCATATTTTTTCATATCAAGAAGGCAATTTTTTATGATATCTTTATCAGAAATAATACCTAATGCTCTCATTAAAATAAATAAAGGAATTGGTTTTCTTACATTTGGTACATTAACAACGACTTGTCCATTTTTTTGGGTTTTTGTAGGTGCAACAAGTCTAACTGCCATAGTTCTAACAGGTTTAGAAGAATCTTCAGATTCTGTTTTAATATTAACAGAATGACTGTATTCATCATCCTCTTTATGTTTTTTGATATTTAACATATTATTCGCGAATTTTTCTTGACAAATAATAGCTTTTTCTTTTCCATCAATAATAAAATATCCACCAGGATCGTTTCTACATTCTCCCATATTAAAGCATGTTTCTTTATCTAATCCTTTTAATATACATAAATCACTTTTTAACATAATAGGAAATCTTCCTAATAATTGTCTCTCTATATTAATATTTGTATTTTCATAATTTTCAGTTGCCTCATTAAATATACTAAATTGTACTTCAATATCATAATGAATAGAAAAAGAATAATTCATATTTCTAAGTCTGGCTTCATTAGGAAACATATAATGTTTATAATTGTTTTCATCATAAATTATTGGTTTACCATAATATATTTTATCTCCGTTTTTACCACCTAAATATAAAAAACATTGTAATTTAAATTCTTTTGTTTTTTCATCTTGTTCTTTTAAAATTTTAATAGGATTATTCTCTCTAAAAATAGTAGGAATACCCTTATTAATAAAGTCATTATAAGAATTTAAGTGATGTTTTGTTAAGAAGTCTGGATTATCTTTAAAATATCTATCGATAATATTCCAAATAATATCTTCTTGATTATTCATATATATACTATATTTATAGGTTATTTTTAATTTATTTGTATTTTAATGAATAAATTAAAAATTATATTTTTTATTTAAATATTTACATATTTACATATTTATTTGAGAGAATAAAAACATACCAATTACAATAAACATCATAATAAATGGTAATAACACTATTGCCCAAGATAATTCAGTATAACCATTTTTACATAAACTATCAAGTATTATAGTCCATAATAATACATATAATAATTTAGCTCCAAATAAGAATAAGTTATTGAAACTTAAATTACAAGAATATTGTCCAACACAATATTTTTTTGGTTCAGACATATTTTGTATTAACATAGTTACAATAGCGATTAATGAAATAAATACATATAGTTGTGCTGGAGTACATAAAATATTATATTGTTTTCTTAAATTTGCTAACATTATAATATAAAAAAAGATAATAATTTAATATTTTATTTAATAGAATTAACTTTATTATTATTTGTTTGAATAGTAGTTGTTAAATCTAAATATTCTGGTTCAAATGTTTGTGTTTTTTCTAAATGAGGTTGATACATTGTATTTGGATTATCACTAGCAGGTAATTGTTGACCTTCATACCCAGCATATACATTTTGCAATCCATAAACAGCATTTCTTCCTAAATTGACTATTTCTTGTGGAACAATATTCAAACCTCCTTTTTGATGAGGGTAGTTCATTTTATTACTAGTTTCAATAACTCCGTTTGGTTGATGTAAGTCTTTTGATAATTTATAATAAAATCCCCCGTCAAGTCCATTTGTTGAACTACCTACTTTATAAGGTCCACCTGGAGGCACAAAAGGAACAGTTTGATTAAACATATTTTTTGAATGGAAATTACTAAATGATAAAGAACTTAGTCCACCTTTTTGAGTATTTCTTTTTAACATATTTCTCTTTTTTAAATTTCTTAAATTAGACCTTATTTTTTTTACATTTTTTTTTGTTTTATTTTTTAAATTTAGTTTTTTAAAACCTAACTTTTTTACTTTATTTTTTGTTTTTCTTAATTTTTTGTTTTTTTTACTCAACAAATTTCTTGATTTCCTTTTAATTTTTCTAATATTTTTCTTTAACGTATTTCTCATTATATATTAATGAGAGAAATTATTCAATATCAACGTGTGTTAGCATATGTCTTCTACAACATATTTTATTTAGTCCTAACATATCCAATACTTGTCCTTCAGGAGTTTTTTTGACATTTTCTTCCGTTAAATAAATTACTTTATCTTCATCCATATTTTCTTTTAATTTAATCTCTCTTACTTTGGATTTATAGTATACATATTTATTTGCTAACACTTTTCCACAAGTAAAACACTTTACTGGAATAATCATAATATAAAATATATACAGATATTTTTATATATTTTATATTTTCAATTTTATAAATTATATATTACAAATTATAAATTACAAATTATAAATTACAAATTAAAAATTATAAATTAAAAATTTTCAAT
>PR_CR_10_Liq_1_inCRDRAFT_1001799_pt1 | contig 11655 bp, 8 predicted proteins | sample PRCRCaboRojoPR_3_FD_10241 | JGI IMG/M metagenome (IMG submission 10241) | reverse complement strand
CGTAGAGCATGGCGGTGCCGCCGGCGATGGCCATCGAGAACACCAGAAACAAGGCCGTGAAGCGAACAAGGCGCTCCAGCTCCGCCGGCAGCGGCCATACGGGCATTCCCACCAGGTCATGCACACTTGCAATGGGCGTGGCGAACCGGAAGATCAGGAAAATCAACACCGCATGGGCGAGCATCGCCAAAGGAAACAGCCAAGCCCAGATATTGGGCTGACGGATCAGCTGCAGCCCGAAAAGCGCCGGCGGTCCCAGCGCCAACAGCACCATCACTGCAAACAATAGGGCCTGGCCGGGCGTCGGCGACGCACCGAAGAGCTCGCGCACGTGATAGGGCACGCCGGGCGTCACCGCCACGGCATACAGCAGCACCGCAGCCAGCAGCACAATCGCCAGCACGCGCACCCCCAGAAAGGCGAGCGCCTGGCGCCGCTCCGCTTTGCTGAACGCCTGAAGATAGTTCATGTATGCTCGTGCGGATTTGTTCCCGTCTGGCCTTGCCTCAGCCCCCGAAGGCCGCCTCGCACAGGGACAGCAGCGCGGCCGGGAACATGCCGAGTACGAGCATGGACAGGCCATTCACGCTGACCGCGATGCGCGCGTCCCGGGTCGCGTCCACGGGCGCGTCCAACTCCGGCTTGTCGAAGTAGATCATCTTGATCACGCGCAGGTAGTAAAAGGCACCGACGATGGAGAACGCCACCGCCACGATGGCGAGCCACACCAGCCCGATGTCGATGATCGCCTCCAGCACCAGCAACTTTGCCATGAAGCCCACCAGCGGTGGCACCCCTGCCATCGAGAACATCACCAGGGCCATCATGGCTGCGAGCCAGGGATCACGCTCGCCGAGACCCTTGAGATCGTCCAGGTTCTCCGCCTCGAAGCCCTGATGCGAGATCATCACCAGCACGCCGAAGGCGCCTGCCGACATCAGCGCATAGACCACGGCATAGAACATCGCCGCCGCGTAGCCGCCCGGAGTGGCGGCGAGCAAACCAAGGAAGATGAAGCCCACGTGCGAGATGGTTGAATACCCCAGCATGCGCTTGATGTTGACTTGCGCGATGGCGACCACGTTGCCGATGGCCAGGGACAGCACAGACAAGATCACCAGGATCTCCGACCACTCACTCGCGAGTCCCGGCAGCCCGTCCACCAGGATACGAACCGCCATGGCAAAGGCCGCCACCTTGGGAGCGCTTGAGAGGAACAGCGCCACCGGCGCAGGCGCGCCCTGATAGACATCCGGTATCCACATATGGAAAGGGACTGCACCGAATTTGAAGGCGATGCCGATGATCATGAACACCAGACCGAACACCAGGATGCGGTTTTCCATGCCCTCGGTGGCCACGGCCTGGGCCACCTCCGCAAAGCCGAGCGCACCCGTGGCGCCATAGATCATGGAGATGCCGTACAGCAGCATGCCGGAGCCGAGCGCCCCGAGCACGAAATACTTCATTGCCGCCTCGGCGCCCGTGCTGGAGTCACGGTTGAAGGCCACCAGCGCATAAAGACAGAGTGCCAGCAGCTCCAGGCCCAGGTAGAGCACCAGGAAGTCATTGGCCGAGATCATGATGAGGATGCCGAGCAGTGCGAACAGCACCAGCACATGGAACTCCCCCACCCACATGTTCCGCTCGCGCATGTAGCGGGCCGAATAGGCGAAGGCCAGCAGCGTCACCACCAGCACGGCGCCCTTGAGCAGATCGCTCATGGGGTCCCGCACGAAGGCATCGCCGAAGGCATAGGCCGGCGTCGGTCCCCAGGCCAGCCCGACGATGCCCACCGTGGCGATGGCGGCCAGGAGCCCGCCAAAGCTGATGAGCTGGTTGATGTCCTTGCGCTCGTCCGGCAGGTAGAGGTCCGCCAACAGCACCACCGAGGCGGTGACCAGGACCACCAGCTCCGGCAGAATCGTGAAGAGATCGATGGCTTGGAAGTTCATCGGCGGATTCCTGTCAATCGGCGCCCGTGCTGATCTGTGCGAGGTCCTGTACCCCGTCCGCGGCTGGTGGTGCGGCTTCTACGCGAACCGCGCCGGAGTCCGGGAGTTTGCTCACCTGGACATGCTGTACCAGGTTCTGAATCGACGGCTCCATGACATCCACCAGGGGCTTGGGCCAGATGCCGATGGCGAGTGTTGCCACCGCGAGCGCGCCCAGGTTCAGGGTCTCCCGGCGGTCGAGGTCCTTGAGCGCCGCCACCTGATCATTGCCGACGGGTCCGAACACCACCCGCTTGACCATCCACAGTGTGAAGGCGGCGGCCAGAATCAGCGTAGTCGCCGCCAGCAGCGCATACCAGAAGTCCGCCCGGAAGGTGGCGAGGATCACCATGAACTCGCCGACGAAGCCGGACGTCCCCGGCAAACCCGCGTTGGCCATGGCGAAGAAAACCACGAAGGCGCCGAACCAGGGCATGGTATTGATGACACCGCCATAGTCGGCCATCCGCCGCGTGTGCATTCGGTCATAGAGCACACCGACACAAAGGAACAGGGCGCCGGATATGAACCCATGCGAGATCATCTGCACCATGCCGCCCGAGATGCCCATGGCGGCGCCCTCGGCGCTGCCGGTGTGGCGGACAATGCTGAACACCACGAAGAAGCCCAGGGTCACGAAGCCCATGTGCGCGATGGAGGAGTACGCGATCAGCTTTTTCATGTCGTCCTGTGCCAGCGCCACGAAGCCGATGTAGACCACGGCGATCAGGGACAGCGCGATGATGAGCCCATCCAGCGACGCGCTGGCATCGGGCGTGATGGGCAGGCTGAAGCGCAGGAAGCCGTAGCCGCCGATCTTGAGCATGATGGCCGCCAGGATCACCGAGCCCCCGGTGGGTGCCTCCACATGCGCGTCCGGCAGCCAGGTGTGCACCGGGAACATGGGCACCTTGACCGCGAAGGCGATGAGAAACGCAAGGAAGATCAGCACCTGCGCCGTCATGCCGAGCTGAAGGGCATGGAAGTCCGGGATGCTGAAGCTGTCGGCCTGGAAGAACATGTAGATGAGCGCCACCAACATGAACACCGAGCCGAAAAAGGTGTAGAGAAAGAATTTGATGGTGGCGTAGACCCGATTCGGTCCGCCCCAGACCCCGATGATGATGAACATCGGGATCAACATCGCCTCCCAGAAAAAGTAGAACAGGATGGCATCCAGCGCCGAGAAGACACCCACCATGATCCCCTCCATGATCAGGAAGGCGCCCATGTAATAGGACGGGCGATAGGTGACCACCTCCCAGCCGGCGATGATGACGAAAATGGTCACGAAGGTGGTCAGCAGAATCAGGGGCATGGAAATGCCGTCGATGCCGAGGTAGTACTGGACCTTGATGGCCGGTATCCAGTCCGCGCGCTCCACGAACTGCATGGCGGCCGTGCCGGGCTCGAACAGCAGCCACAGCGGCAGACTCGCGACGAAGGTCGCCGCGGCCACGCCAAGCGCAATACGCTTGGTCTGCTCGCCGTTCTCGTCGCCGTTGGCGATGACCGCCAGGCCACCGATGATGGGCAGCCAGATGACGAGCGTCAGCCAGGGAAATTGGGGCAACATCCGGAGTGACTCCTTGCTCGTGATGCTCAGAGCGCGACGAAGAGCGTCAGCAGCGCAACCAGGCCGACGATCATCGCAATGGCGTAGTGATACAGGTAGCCCGTCTGGAGGTGGCGCATCACCCCAGCCAGATAGCCCACCATGCGCGCGGAGCCGTTGACCACGGCGCCGTCGATGAGCGTGCGGTCACCCGCTTTCCAGAGGAAACGACCGATGTCCAGGCCGCCGCCGGCGAAGACCTTCTGATTGAATTCATCGAAGCCGTACTTGTCCTGAAGCACCCGGGTCACCCAACCGCCCTTCGCCTGTAGGTCGGCATCGATGCCGGGGTTGCGCTTGTGCATGACGAGCCAGACCACCGTCGCCAGCGCCAGCCCGCCCATGGACAGCCAGAACGGAAGCGCCCCCATCCCGTGCAGGATGAAGGCCACCTGCCCATGCCAATGCTCCGCCAAATGGTGCAGGGGGTCGTGCTCGGGCTTGACGTAGATGGCCTCCCCGAGCCAATTGTTGACAAGCAAAGGCTCTACGGTCAGCCAACCGATGGCGATGGATGGCACCGCGAGCGCGATCAGGGGCACCGTCACCACCCAGGGCGTCTCATGCAGGTGGGAGCGGGTGTGCTCGTCCATGCGCGGCTTACCATGGAACACCAGGTAGTACATGCGGAAGCTGTACAGCGCCGTGACGAAGGCACCGACGGTGAGCAGCAGCCAGGCAATGCCGGCACCGAAGACATGGGAGTCGCCCACCGCCTCGATGATGGCGTCCTTGGAGAAAAAGCCGGAGAAGCCCGGGAAGGCGATGAGCGCGAGCGAGCCGATGAGCGCGGTGGCCCAAGTGATGGGCATGTACTTGCGCAGCCCCCCCATGTTGCGGATGTCCTGATCGTGATGCATCGCGATGATCACGGACCCGGCGGCGAGGAACAGCAGTGCCTTGAAGAAGGCGTGCGTCATCAGGTGGAAGATGCCCGCCGCGTAGGCCGAGGCACCCAGCGCGGCGGTCATATACCCGAGCTGCGAGAGCGTCGAGTAGGCCACCACCCGCTTGATATCGTTCTGCACCAGGCCGATGAGCCCCATGAAAAACGCAGTGATGGCCCCCACCAACAGCACGAAGGACAGCGCCGTCGCCGACAGCTCGAACAGCGGCGACATACGCGCCACCATGAAGATGCCCGCGGTGACCATGGTGGCGGCGTGGATCAGGGCCGAAATGGGCGTCGGGCCTTCCATGCTGTCCGGCAGCCAGACATGCAGCGGCACCTGCGCCGACTTACCCATGGCGCCGATGAAGAGCAGGACGCACACCAGCGTCATCAGGGACACGCCGCCGAAGACGGCCACCTCGGTGTCGGCCAGCTCCGGCGCCTTGGCGAAGACCTCCACATAGTCCATGGAGCCGAAGTACATGCCCACCGCGGCGATGCCGAGGATGAACCCGAAGTCGCCGACCCGGTTCACCAGGAAGGCCTTGAGGTTCGCGAAGATCGCCGATTCACGCACCGACCAGAAGCCGATCAGCAGATAGGACACCAGCCCCACCGCCTCCCAGCCGAAGAACAACTGCATGAAGTTGTTCGACATCACCAGCATCAGCATGGAGAAGGTGAAGAGCGAGATGTACGCAAAGAAGCGCTGATAGCTGTTGCGTCCAGTGAGCGCCCCCTCGGGCCAGTTGTGATCGTCGTCCGCCATGTAGCCGATGGTGTAGACGTGCACCATCAGCGAGACGAAGGTCACGGTGGCCATCATCAGCGCTGTGAGCCGGTCCACCAGGAAGCCGATCTCGAAATGCATGCCGTCGGACACCAGCCAGGTGTAGACGGCGCCGTTAAAGGTCTCGGCATCGCCCCAAATGAAGCGGGCAAGCACCCACAGGGAAAGCAGCGCGGAGAGGCCGACGCCGGCGATGGTGGCGCGATGCGACCAGACCCGGCCGATGCGCCCGCCGAAAAAGCCGGCAGTGATGGCGCCCGCAAGCGGCGCCAGCACAATGATCAGATAGATGAGCTTCATCGCCGTCAGCCCTTCAGCAGGTCGAGATCATCGACGTTGATGGTGCCGCGGGCGCGGAAGAGCACCACGAGAATCGCAAGCCCGATGGCGGCCTCCGCGGCGGCGACGGTCAGGATGAAGAAGACGAAGATCTGACCCGCGCCGTCTTGCAGGAAATGCGAGAAGGCGACGAAGTTCATGTTCACGGCAAGCAGCATCAGCTCGATGCACATGAGCAGCACGATCACGTTCTTACGGTTCAGGAAGATGCCGGCCACCGAGATGGAGAAGAGCACGGCGCCGAGCAGCAGATAGTCCGAGAGCGCGATCATGACGCCGGCTCCTTGTCCTCGTGGTTTTGTGTTTGCGCAGTCGAGGCCGCCACCGGGCGCGGTGTCTCCTCCGCTGGCGTGGACACCATGCGGATGCGGTCCGGCCCCTTGCGCACCTTAACCTGCACGGCCGGGTCCAGATACTTGGTGTCCGGGCGCCGGCGCAGCGTGAGCCGGATAGCGGCGACGATGGCCACCAGCAGGATCACCGCCGCAATCTCGAACTGATAGAGATACACAGTGTAGAGATTGAGCCCCAGTTCCGAGGTATTGCTGAAGCCGGCTGGTTTGGGCTCGGGCTTGGCGAAGGCATCGATGCCGAAGTTGGACGGGCCAAGCACCAGGAACAGGTTGAACACCATCAGGGCCGCGATCACCAGCCCGAGCGGCAGGTGCTTGATGAACTGCGCGCGCATCGCCGCGATATCGATGTCGAGCATCATCACGACGAACAGGAACAGCACCATGACCGCGCCCACGTACACCAGCACCAGCACGATGCCAAGGAACTCCGCCTCGATGAGCAGCCAGAGCGCGGCACTGCCGACGAAGGCCAGCACCAGATACAGCACGGCATGCACCGGGTTGCGTCTGGTGACGACCATCCCCGCGGCGAATACGGTTATGGCCGCGAACACATAGAACAGAAACTTCTCGAAACCCATGGGATATCCGCTGCTGGGCCCGGGCGGTCGTCCCTGATCGCCACCGGACGGAGATGACGCACTTATCGGCGCCGCGCAGAGGGGATGCGGCTCACCAGGTCGCGCGCGCGTGCCGCGGCGTCGCGCAACAGGCGATGGAGCCCGCGCACCCTGCCCGCTTCAGGCAGCGCGCCGGCTCAATGTCGGGATCGCAGGCGCCGCGTCAGCGATAGGGCGCATCGGCGGCGCGTGCCGCGGCGATCTCGGCCTCGTACGTGTCCCCCACGGCGAGGAGCTTGTCCTTTGTCATGATGTTCTCGCCGCGATTCTCGAAGTGATACTCGTAGATGCCCGTCTCGACGATGGAGTCCACCGGGCAGGACTCCTCGCAGAAACCGCAGTAGATGCACTTGAACAGATCGATATCGTATCGTGTCGTGCGCCGCGAGCCATCCTCGCGGGGCTCCGCCTCGATGGTGATGGCGAGCGCCGGACAGGTGGCCTCACAGAGCTTGCAGGCGATGCAGCGCTCCTCGCCGTTCGGGTAGCGGCGCAGCGCATGCAGACCACGGAACCGCGGCGACGTAGGTGCCTTCTCCTCCGGATACTGCACCGTGAACTTGCGCTTGAACAGGTAGCGCCCCGTGAGCCCCATACCGCGGAGCAGCTCCGTCAGCAGCAGGCTGTCAACGTATTTGCGTGCAGTGTCAAGCATAGTGTCGGCCATCGAATTTCGAGCATTGAGGCCAGGGTGACGCGACGGATGGTTCCGCCACCGCGCTCCTCGCCACTCGCCCCCCGTCACGCTCTTAGCCCCACCACGGCGGCAGCCCCACCAGCACGGCCAAGGCTACCACCAGGATCCAGACGATCGTGATGGGAATGAACACCTTCCAGCCCAAGCGCATGATCTGGTCGTAGCGGTAGCGCGGGAAGGTGGCCCGCAGCCACAGGAAGACGAACATGAAAAAGAAGGTCTTCAGCAGCAGCCAGATGGCGCCGGGCACCCAGGCGGTGGCCGCGTCCAGAACCGGGATGTTCTGGAAGGGCGAGAGCCAGCCGCCGAAGAAGAGCAGCGTCGTCAGCATGGCAATGAGTACCATGTTGGCGTACTCCGCCAGGAAGAAGATGGCGAAGGCCATGCCGGAGTATTCGACGTGGAAGCCGGCGACGATCTCGGACTCCCCCTCCGCCACGTCGAAGGGCGCGCGGTTGGTCTCGGCCACGCCTGAAATGTAGTAGACGCCGAACAGGGGCAGCAGCGGCAGCCAGAACCAGGTCAGGAAGCTGCCCGACTGGGCCTCGACGATGGCGCTCAGGTTCAGGCTGCCGGCGGCCACCAGCACGCCCACCAGCGCGAAGCCCATGGCGATTTCGTAGGCGACGATCTGCGCCGCCGCGCGCATGGCGCCCAGCAGCGCGTATTTGGAGTTGGACGCCCAGCCGGCGATGATGACGCCGTAGACGCCGAGCGATGTCAGCGCCAGCACATAGAGCAGTCCGGCATTGATGTCCGCGAGCACCAGCCCCGCATCGAAGGGCACCACCGCCCAGGCCGCCAGCGCAGGCGCAATGGAGATCAGCGGTGCCAGCAGGAACAGGCCCTTGTTGGCCTTGGTCGGGACGATGACCTCCTTGACCAGGAGCTTCAGCGCATCGGCGATGGGCTGGAGCAGGCCACGCCAGCCGACCCGGTTCGGGCCGATGCGCACCTGGATGTAGCCGATGACCTTGCGCTCCGCATAGGTGTAGTAGGCCACCACACCGAGCAGCGGCAGGATGATGGTCAGGGTCGCGATGATGCTCTGCAGCGGCAGCGGCAGGGCGTTCCAGAGGTCCATCATGTGTGCTGCTCCGCCACCTTCTGCGTCGCCGTGAGCCGCGACGGATCGGCCTTGGTCAGGATAAGGGGCCCGACAGCGGGACCCAGCGCACCGCTGCCGCGCACGGCCGCGGGGAGCCGTGCCGCGCCGCGCGCCACCCGGTCATCGATCACCACCGGCACCACGGCGGAGCAGGCTCCCTGCGCCACCTCGGCCGCATCGCCCGCGGCCAGACCCAGTTGGGCGGCGTCCTCCGGATGGAGATGCACCGCAAGCGGCGCTGCGAGCGGGGTATGCTGCAGGGCAGGCGCCGCACGCACGGTCTGATCCACGGCATAGATGGGCACATTGCCCACGCGCATCAGTCCCTCCGGCGGCGGCAGCGGCTGCTTCAGTCCGTAGTCACCGCGGCGGGCGTTGTCGAGGGTCAGGTCGGCACAGCGGGCGGCAAGCTCGTCGTGCACCTGCTTGCCGCTGCTGTAGGTGAAGCCGTCGAGGTCCAGCAGGTTGCCGAGCACCCGCAGCACCTTCCAGCCCGGGCGCGCGTCGCCCACCGGCGCCACGGCGCCCTGGAAGCGCTGCCAGCGGCCCTCGGCATTGACGAAAGTCCCGGAGGTCTCCGCGAAGCCGGAGATGGGCAGCAACACATCACACACGGCCTCGAGATCCGGCGTGCGGAAGGCCGTACAGCCGATGACGTGGTCCGCCGACGCAAGCGCGTCGCGGGCGCGGGCCGGGTCCACCAGATCGAGCTCCGGCGACAGGCCCCAGAGGACATAGGTTTGCCGCGGCTCCGTCAGCATCGCGTAGGCGTCGAGCCCCGGGGTGTCAAGGGCCTCGGCGCCGGGACCCAGATGCGGCACGGCACCGGCAATGGCGGCACCGACGCTGTTTGCCGCCGGCGGCAGAAAGCCGATGCTGCAGCCGGCGGCGCCGGCCACCAGATACGCAAGCTCCTTGAGCAGGGTGTAGTCCGGGTCCGCCTCGGCGAGCGCGCCCAGCAGCACCAGTCCCCTGCCCTGCTCACCGGCCGCGGCGAGCACCTGGGCAAGGCGCGTCTCCGCCTCGCCCGGATCGGCAGCGGCGATGAGCTCCCCGGCCGCACCGTCGGCACTCGCGGACAGGGCACGGGCAACGGCAGCGAGGCGCCGGGTGAGCCGGCCCGGGGGCGCCGTCAGCTGGCGCGCCGGATGCGTCAGGCCGATCTCATAGGGATTCAGGAAGGTCACCGACGCATCGTTCAGCACCGCCTTGCGGATACGGTGGGCCAGCAGCGGCTGCTCCTGCCGCAGGTCGCTGCCCACCACCAGCACCGCCTGCTGCTGCTCAAGCTCCGCGATGGGCAGCCCGAGCCAGGGCACCGCCGGGTCGGCACGGTCGCCGCGGAAGTCCTGTCGGCGCAGCCGGGTGTCGATGTGCCGACCGCCCAGGCCGCGCAGCAGCCGTTGTGCGAGATAGGCCTCCTCCAGCGTCGCAGTGGGCGCCATGAGCCAGCCGATCTGCTCCGGATCGGAGCTGCGCAGCGCCTCCGCCACAAGGTGCAGGGCCTCCTGCCAGTCAATGGGCTCCCAGCGCCCGTCGCGCTTACGCAGGGGCTCCAGCAGTCGGCTGTCGCTGTTGAGGCCCTCGTAGCTGAAGCGGTCGCGGTCGGAAATCCAGGTCTCGTTGACGGACTCGTTGTCCCGCGGGTGTACGCGCATGACGCGCCCGTCGCGGATGTGCAGATGCAGGTTGGCGCCGACGGCATCATGGGCAGCGATGCCTTCTTCCGACGTGAGCTCCCAGGCCCGCGCGGTGAACCGGTAGGGCTTGGAGGTCAGCGCACCCACCGGGCACAGGTCGATGATGTTGCCCGAGAGCTCATGCGCCACCGTGTGCTCGACGAAGGTACCGATGCGCATGTCCTCGCCGCGCCCGGTGGCGCCGAGCTCACGCACGCCGGCGATCTCGGCGCCGAAGCGCACGCAGCGGGTGCAGTGGATGCAGCGGGTCATGTCCGTGGCGATGAGGGGGCCCAAGTCCTCGTCCTTCACCACCCGCTTGCGCTCGGAGAAGCGGGAGACGTCCTCGCCGTAGCCCATGGAGACGTCCTGCAGCTCGCACTCGCCGCCCTGGTCGCAGATGGGGCAGTCCAGCGGGTGGTTGATGAGCAGGAACTCCATGGTGCCGCGCTGGGCATCCAGGGCCTTGGGCGAGCGCGTCTGCACCTTCATGCCGTCGGCGACGGGTGTGGCACAGGCCGGCACGGGCTTCGGAAACGGACGGCCGCCCGCCTCCGCCTCCACCAGGCACATGCGGCAGTTGGCGGCGATGGAGAGCTTCTCGTGGTAGCAGAAGCGGGGGATCGGGATGCCCACACGGTCCGCCACCGCGATGATCATCTCGCCGGCAGCCGCCTCGCAGCTGCGGCCGTCGATCTCGATGGTGATCTGTTCCGCCATGATGCTCTGCTTCCGCTCCAACGCCCGCTTGGGGCTGCTCTTGCTCGTTGGTCCGCCCGCGGCTCCCGGCCGGCTGACGCGGCCCGGCTGCCGGGGGCGCCCGCTGCCGGGACCCTGCTGAGACGGGTCTGGGCGCGCTAGGCCGCCTCCACCAGGGGCGTGCCGTGCTCGATGAGATGCTCGAACTCGTGCCGGTAGTGCTTGAGGAAGCTCTGCACCGGCATGGCCGCCGCGTCCCCCAGCGCACAGATGGTGCGCCCGCCGATGCGGCCCGCGACATTGTCCAGCAGATCGAGGTCCGATGGCCGACCCTGTCCGTGCAGGATGCGCTCCAGCACCCGGGCGAGCCAGCCCGTGCCCTCGCGGCAGGGCGTGCACTGGCCGCAGGACTCGTGGGCGTAGAAATGCGCCAGGTTGGCGAGCACCTTCACCATGCAGGTGCCCTCCGCGATGATGATGACCGCCCCCGAGCCCAGCATGGAGCCGGCCTTGGCGATGGAGTCGTAGTCCATGTCCGTCTCCAGCATGGTCTCGCCCGGCACCACCGGCACCGAGGAGCCGCCGGGAATCACCGCCTTCAGCCTGCGCCCCCCGCTGACGCCGCCCGCGAGTGACAGCACCTCGCGGAACGGGGTGCCGAGCGGCACCTCGACATTGCAGGGCTTGTTCACATGGCCGGTCACCGAAAACAGCTTTGGCCCGCCGTTGTTGGGCCGCCCCTGCTCCAGGAACCACTGCCCGCCCTTCTCCAGGATCACGGGCACGGAGGCCAGCGACTCCGTGTTGTTGATGGTGGTGGGCCTGCCGTACAGGCCCGCCTGCGCCGGGAACGGCGGCTTGAAGCG